>Ga0102589_1003974_pt1 | contig 14416 bp, 15 predicted proteins | sample AraplaMF_Col_mLB_FD_76858 | JGI IMG/M metagenome (GOLD analysis project Ga0102589, IMG submission 76858) | Arabidopsis root microbial communities from the University of North Carolina, USA - plate scrape MF_Col_mLB | ecosystem: Host-associated > Plants > Roots > Endosphere | place: USA... | reverse complement strand
ACGCATTTCAAAAGTCTCCTATCATTAGTACAGTTCTCATTCTAACTTTTCTTTATATGACAGGGCTAGTTGTAACTAAGCTCTCTCATCAAATACGTTTACGCAAAAATATAAACATATGAGGTGATATTCATTCTACAATTACTCACCTATCCCATTACTTTTATTTTTGTTATTTTATCATTGTTATCTATTGCTTTTGGAGCCTTATTCTATAAATTCAAATGGATTCCTGTTCTTATTTCTTTTCTTATTCCACCTATTTTTTTCATTATCGTATCTGGATAGGATTTACGTGTCGTTTCCCTCAACTTCGATGCTTGGATACTGTACGGCACTTTCTACTCCATTCTTTCCTATATCACAGTAATAATTATAAGACGAAAAAAATTACAATAAAGAAGATGTTTGTACTGTTTTGTGCAAATACCTTCCTTTTAAAAAGGAGGTTTCTTATGCACTCATTTGAAAAAGCTGTTCTCTATATTTTTAGTTTCATATTTTATCCTATTGGTATTATCGGATGGATTATATCCCTATTTAGTAAAGATCCTGAAAGAAGAAAAATCGGCCGTGTTTGCATTTATACAGCTTTGATATCGTTTATTTTATTCACTACACTTGGCATTATTAGCTTCTACTCAATTACAACAATCTCTAGTTTATAATAATCATAGTAAGGATAAATGCTATGGGAGAGCATCCAATTAGTAAAGAACTACGCTATATGCGCATATGTTTTGTCATCTTAATTTTAGTCCTTATATTTTTTGACAGAGGAAAGATTGTTGAAGTTTCTACCAACCACGACTCTTCTCCAGTTAATATACCAACTAGTAATATGACGCAAATTGCAGAAAATACATTTGCTTTACAGGAAAATGATCCTGAAAGTGGCGATAAGCATACCATTAAAATATTTAAATATAATCCAGAAACAAATATAGTCACATTAGTGAAAGAATTTAATACTGAAAACTCTTCTACATATGAATATCAACTAAATAAAGCAGAATGAAAACTGTGTATGTACAAACAGGGGTATTACTCTAATCCCTGTTTGTAAAAAAATAAACCTATTTTATCAACATTTCTTTTATATTCTTTCATTGTTATACCTCCAGTTCTTTATATAAGAAAAGGAAAGAGATGCAACCATATGATTGCATCCCTTTCCTTTCTTTTTACATAAAATTAGGAAGCTAACATCAGTCAGCTTCCTAATTTTGATTGAAACTATTTACTTTTCTCGTTTACTACAACATTTTACTTAGTTTGACACCTTAGACTCTTCAATTTTCTCACGAAGCACCATTTGTAAGATACCACCATGACGGTAGTAGTCAATTTCTACTTCACTATCGAAACGTGCTACTACTTCAAATTGTTTTTCGTTTCCTTCTGGGTCAATTGCAACTACTTTTACAAGATCGCGTGGTTTAACTGTTTTATCAATTTGAATTTCAAATGATTCGTTACCAACAAGACCTAATGTTTCAGTACTTTCGCCTTCTTTAAATTGTAACGGTAATACACCCATTAATACAAGGTTACTACGGTGAATACGCTCGAAGCTTTCTGCGATTACTGCTTTAATACCTAAAAGGTTTGTACCTTTCGCAGCCCAGTCACGAGAACTTCCCATACCGTAATCTTTACCAGCAACTACAAGAAGTCCAGTGCCATCTTCTTTATATTTCATCGCAGCATCATAGATAGATGTTACTTCACCAGTTGGCCAGTAAGTTGTATATCCACCTTCTGTTCCTGGTGCGATTTGGTTTTTGATACGGATATTTGCGAATGTACCACGCATCATAACTTCATGATTACCACGGCGAGAACCATAAGAGTTAAAGTCAACTGGCTGTACACCATTTTCTAATAAATAGCGGCCTGCTGGTGTATGTTTACCAATTGAACCTGCTGGTGAAATATGGTCTGTTGTTACAGAGTCACCAAATTTACCAACTACGCGTAAACCTGAAAGTGTTTCTACTTCACCTGGTTCTTTTGATAATCCTTCAAAGAACGGTGGATTTTGAATGTATGTTGAGTCATTATCCCAAGTATATAACGCTTCATTTGAAGTTTGAATTTCATTCCAGCGTTCATTGCTGTTAAATACTTGTGCATATTCTTTTTTGAACAATTCAGACGTTACGACGCTTTGAACCACTTCTTCAATTTCTTTAGCTGATGGCCAAATGTCGTTAAAGTAAATCGGGTTACCGTTTGCATCTTTACCGATTGCATCATTTTTCAAGTCGATATCCACTGTACCAGCAAGTGCATACGCCACAACAAGTGGTGGTGATGCTAAGTAGTTCGCTTTTACAAGCGGATGAATACGACCTTCAAAGTTACGGTTACCAGATAAAACAGATGTTACTAATAGGTCATTTGCCGCAATTGCTTCTTCTAATTCTGGTTCTAATGGGCCAGAGTTACCGATACAAGTTGTACATCCGTAACCAACTGTTTGGAATCCTAATTGATCTAAATAAGTTGTTAGGCCTGATTTATCTAAGTATTCCGTTACTACTTTAGATCCTGGTGCTAATGATGTTTTTACATAACCAGGTACTTTAAGTCCTTTTTCAATTGCTTTTTTCGCAACTAAGCCTGCACCGATTAATACATATGGGTTAGATGTATTTGTACAGCTTGTAATCGCAGCGATTGCAATTGCACCTGTTTTCATCGTTACTTCTTGATCTTTTAATGCAACTTTCACTTCTTTATCAAATTCTTGTTCATTGAACCCAAGTCCTTGCGTTCCAACTGGTGCCACAACCGCTTTATGGAACTCATCTTTCATGTTTGAAAGAGGGATTAAATCTTGTGGACGTTTTGGTCCTGAAAGGTTAGATTCAATTGTATTTAAATCAATTTCAACAAGATCTGTATAAATTGGATCTTTGCTGTCTGCTGTATAGAATAAACCGTTTGCTTTACAGTATTCTTCAACAATGCGAATTTGTTCTTCGTCTCTTCCTGTTAAACGTAAGTAATCTAATGAAATTTCATCAATTGGGAAGAATCCACAAGTTGCACCGTATTCTGGTGCCATGTTTGAAATTGTTGCACGGTCAGCTAAAGGCATGCTTTGTAGTCCGCTACCAAAGAACTCAACAAATTTACCAACTACACCTTTCTGACGTAACACTTGTGTTACTTTTAACGCAACGTCTGTTGCTGTTGTACCACTTGGAAGTGTACCAGTTAATTTAACACCGATTACTTCTGGTACTGGGAAGTATGAAGGTTGTCCAAGCATCCCTGCTTCTGCCTCAATACCACCAACGCCCCATCCAAGGACACCGATACCATTAATCATTGTAGTATGAGAGTCTGTTCCCACTAATGAATCTGGGTATGCAACTAATTCACCTTCAGCATTTTTCACCGCATGAACAACTGGTGCTAAATACTCAAGGTTTACTTGGTGTACAATACCTGTTGCTGGTGGCACTGCACGATAGTTATCAAACGATTTTTGTGCCCAGCTTAAAAATTTATAACGTTCTTCATTACGTTTAAACTCTAAGTCCATGTTGAATTCAAGCGCGTCTGCTGTACCCGCTCTATCAACCTGTACAGAGTGATCGATTACAAGGTCTACAGTAATTTCCGGATTAATTTTATCAGGATCTCCACCCATGTCCGCCATTGCTTTTCGAAGTGAAGCCAAATCAACGACAGCTGGAACACCTGTGAAGTCTTGTAAAATTACGCGAGATGGTTTAAATGGAACATCGATATCTTGAACATCTTTCGTTCCCCACTTCGCTAAATTTGTAACATGCTCTTCTGTAATTACACGTCCATCAACTTGACGAAGTACAGATTCAAGCAAAACTTTAATTGAATACGGTAATTGTGATACGTTGCCAACCCCTGCGTTTTCAAGCGCTTTCAATTGATAATAATGATACGTTTTTCCATCTACTTCAAATGTTTCACGAGATTGAAATGGATTATGTTTGACCATTATGTTTCCCCCCTGTTAAACATGACTGAGTTGTCTGAATATAAAATGTAGACAAACTTTTCAATACCTTACGATAATATCTTATTACAACTTTCTAAATAAGTAAATAATAAGAAACTTATAGTTTATCATAAGTTTTCTTTATCTCTGGAAATTTGAATAGTCCTCGCTCTCCTTATGAATACTATTACCATAAAGTAAAGCTTTCTCTTTGAGCATTACTTTACTGTTCATACATGTACCATTATTTGTTTTTATAAAGAAAATATTATAGGGGTGAAACGAAATGGGTAAACGTAAAGCTAACCATGTAATTCAAGGAATGAATGCTGCATCAGCACAAGGACAAGGGGCTGGCTATAATGAGGAATTCGCCAATGAGCCATTAACACCAGCTCAGCGTCAAAATAATAAAAAACGTAAAAAGAATCAGTAGTAAAAACCCCAAAAGGAGTACCTTTTGGGGTTTTTACTGTTTTTAATGTTTGTAACGTAACAACTCCGAAACTTTCACAAATCGATACCCTTCCTTTTGAAGAGCCGGCAAAATTTTTGCCAATGCAGCTACAGTTTGACCGCGGTCACTCCCACCATCATGCAATAATACTATATCTCCACTCTTCGCATTTGTTACGACATGTTTCACAATAGACTCAGTACCCGGATTTGCCCAATCTCTCGGATCCTGATGCCATGACCATAACACAATTTGATACCCGGCTTCTTTTGCTGTTGCGAATACCGCATCATTAATATATCCGCCTGGTGGACGGAAAAGCATCGGCTCTTTTACCCATTTTTGCAAATATTTTTTCCCCGCTAAAATATCATCTTTTAATTTTTCATCAGATGCGCTTCTAGCATATAAATGATTCATCGTATGGTTTCCAATTTCATGACCTTCCTTCAGCACCTGCTTAATTAAATACGGATTCCGCTGAATTCGAAAACCAATCATAAAAAAAGTTGCCTCAGCTTTATATTGGTGTAATAGCTTTAATACTTGCGGTGTGTATATAGGATCCGGGCCATCATCAAACGTAATTGCAATTATTTTCTCGTTATTTGGTACTTCCCATGTCACATAACCTGTAGGCTCTAATTCTTTTCTCATTAACATTTTTGCTTCTACTTTGTCCACTTGAAATATATGTACTACACAAATTAAACAAATGATTATTATTACAGAAATTTTTCTTTTCAACATATTGACTCCAGAATTGAACAGGTTGTTGAAATCATACAACAACCTGTTCAATCATCTAACTGATCCACATCTCGCATAATATTTTGTAAATTACTTTCAAACTGTTCAAGTTGTGGACGTTGTGTTTCAGATGCTACTTCTAATGCATTTTGGATTTGTTCATATGCCTCTTGTACTTCTTGTCGTAAATGTTTTAAATCCTGACCATAATTCGGATCATTTCTCACGATATTATTGTATAAATTTTCCGCTTGTACGACTCCTTGTTGCGCGGCTTGAAAAGCTTGCTGTTTATCTTTATGATACGGCATATGCTTTCCCCTTTCTGTTAAAGTTAGTCTCACTTATCTTTACCGTTTTTCATAAAAACATTCTCGTATAAATTTACAAAGTTCTCTCATTCTAAATATAAGAGGGAGGTGACAACATGGAAAAAAACAATAGCAAGTCCATTCGTCAAAACACCAAAAAAGGACAGCCTTCTGGGCAACCTGAGCCTTTAAGTGGATCTCATAAAGTAAAAAATCGAAATCATTCAAGACAAAAAAATCACGCACATCACGATATGTAAAAGAAGGACAATGCATATGCATTGTCCTCCTTGCTTTAGCCACTTTCAATAAACTCATTGACATATTTTCCAGTTTACTTTTCACCTCTAATTTCTTAATGCATATTATAGTATGAATTGAGACTTTACGGAGGGTGTCTTACATGGGCAAGAAAAAGAAAAATTGTCTTTTTCGTGTTGATGGTTTTGAAGAATGGATGGATCAATTTTGCTCTGATTCATACGACAACTTTAGTTTCCCTAATCACATCCACATTGATCTTTGTGAAACAGAGCAAGAGTACATTTTAGAGACTGATATCCCTAATGCTTCAGAACAAAATGTACTTATAAACAAGATGGAGACAGGCCTAACAATTCATATATTCCATAAGAATTCATCCTTACAACGAACAATTTCTTTACCTACCAATATCATTTATAAGAAAATGCTAGCCTGTTTAGAAAATGGGTTTCTTTCCATACACATTTCCAAAACCGAATTTGCAAATAAATATGAGAAAAAAGTACTTTTTTTAAATTAAAACGTTATATAAAAAGCAGGGTAAGAAAAGTTCTCTACCAACTTTTCCTATCCTGCTTTTCTTTTAATACCTATAATTATACCCTAGCTGTTCTAGATAACTCCATGTCAATACCATATGTAAACTGTAACTCTTTGCAAACATCCTTGATTAGGATGTCTACATTATACTTATCATTAAATTCAAGGACCGCAGTTTCTACTTCCTCATACGTATATTTGTATTCACCAGTAATGACACTTTTTAAATCAAAGCATTCATTGATACAAAGCTGAACGAGAAGCTGATCATACATAGCGGACACATCTTCTTTTTTCCATAATAGTTCTTTTACATATAACCGATCAAACATCACGCTTTCTCGATTACATTCCGTTAAAGTCCGGGTCATTGCATGTAATTCACGATATAGTTCAGAAATATTTGTATTGAGACGAATCAATTTGTCCACGCCATTTTCGTACAGCATTTCATCCACCCCCGTATGTTCCTTTTTCCTATTATAGCAAGAAAATTCTAAAAATAGGTTTTTTCTTCTGAAATATTAGGAAACTTATTTAGATTGTTTTACAATAAATCTAGTGAAATAGAAAGGAGTACGAAAGTGAATAAAAAATTATACTACACCGATGCCTATCAGCAATCATTTACAGCACAAATTATAAAACAGGACTATGATAACGCAGGAAATTTATATGTTACTTTAACAGAGTCAGCCTTTTATCCAACTGGCGGCGGCCAACCACATGACACAGGAACATTAAATGATGCTTCCGTCACCAATGTTGAGGAAGTTGAAGACGAAATTCGTCATTTTATATCAAATGAATTACATACAAAAGAAGTGATAGGTGAAATCAATTGGCAACGTCGTTTTGATCATATGCAACAACATACAGCACAGCACATCCTATCTGCTGCCTTTTGGGATCATTTTGACATTCCTACAATTGGTTTTCATCTCGGAAAAGAAACAATAACAATTGATTTAGACACGCCTGAACTTTCGGTAGAAACAGCTACTAGCGCACTCCAGATCGCAAATCAAATCGTCTTCGAAAACCATCCTATCCATATCAAATGGATGAATTTAGAGGAAGCAAAACAGTTGCCTCTCCGAAAAGAACCAACCATTACAGAAAATATTCGTGTTGTAATGATTGAAAACTACGATTACAACGGGTGTGGCGGTACACATCCAAAATATACAGGTGAAGTGGGACCAATTCATATAATGGGCTGGGAGCGAAATAAAGGTGGCATCCGTTTAACATTTGTTGCAGGATGGCGTGCACTCAAGTTATTGGGACATTATCAACAAATTATTAAAGACGTTTCCAAACAGTTAAACAGTAGTGAAAATGATATTTCAAATAAAGTAACCCAGCTGCTTACCTCTCAGAAAGAAAGTGAAAAAGCACTACAAACTATGAACGAAAAACTACTATTCGTAGAAGCAACTGAATTACTGCAAGAATCCCAAAACATACATGCTGGCACACTCATTTCTAAAGTCTTTAGAAATCGTTCCATGCAGGAAATCACGAAATTATCAGCTATTATTACTGAACAAAATGAACACTCGATTACATACCTGGTTACTGAAAGCGGAGAAAAACTACAATGTGTTCTTGCATGCGGAAAAGAAGTAACAGCAAACATGAATACAATTTTAAAAAATGCTCTCCCTGCTATTGAAGGAAAAGGCGGTGGTAATCAAAAAAGTGCTCGCGGCGGCGGTAAAGCAGTTGTTACAGGAGAAGCATTTTTAGCTCAACTTATTCATTTATCACAAAAAATTGTTTGAAATAAAATATAAAGGATAGCTTGATGCTATCTCTGCTTAGAATGAAATAAAATCAAAACCTGGAAGTAATGTTTATAAACCAAAAAAAGTAGAAAACTAGATTTTTTCTAGTATTCTACTTTCTCAAATAATAGAGCAAGCCCTATTCCTCCACCAATACCTAATGTTGCAATTACGTATTGTGCCTTTTCTCTTTGTACTTGGTGGAATAAACGAGTCACAAGCATCGCTCCTGATGCACCGTAAGGATGACCAAGAGCAATTGCTCCACCGTTCACATTTAGCTTTTCATATGGAATATGTAGTTCTTGTGCACACGCTACAATTTTCGCAGCAAAAGCCTCGTTCATTTCAATATAATCAACATCGTCTATTGATAGATTCTGATCTTGTAATAACTTTTGCACAGCAAATATAGGCCCACTCCCTGGCAAATGCGGATTCACACCAATAACAGTACTATGAACAAACCGAAGAATCGGGTTATATCCAAGTTCACGAGCCTTCCTTTCCTCCATTACGAGTACAGCACACGCTCCATCATTCACACCACAAGAATTTCCTGCTGTCACTGTTCCTTCTTGTAAAAAAGCCGGCCTTGTTCTCTTTATCATTCGTTCATAATTCATTCCGTACTTTATCGTTTCATCCTCCGTTACATTTGAAGAAATCGGAAGGATTTCTTTTTGTAAATATCCTTTTTTAAGTGCTAGCAATGTTCTTTGATAACTGAAACGAGCATATTTATCTTGCATGTCCCTTGTAATTTTATAATGTTCTGCTACATACTCTGCTGCCACTCCCATATCTGGGTCTCCAATAAAATCAGGTGAAAAACGAGCTCTATTCGGGAAAGAAGATGTGCTTGTGCTTTCTACCCCTCCAGCAATATAACAATTACCTGCCCTACCTTGAATAAGGTGACAAGCCATTCGAATTGCTTCTAATCCTGCACCGCACTGGCGATCTATTGTTACACCTGGTATTTTATAAGGAAGCCTAGCTTCAAGTGCTGATAACCGCGCAACATTTCCACCTGGTCCAACAACGTTTCCCAATATTACATCATCAATTTCATGCTCTATTCCTTTACTTAAGTGCGCCAGTAAAGGTGCTGCCAATTGCTGAACCTCATATCCTTTCAACATTCCATTTTTCTTACCAATCGGCGTTCTCTTTCCATCTACAATAACAGCTCTATTCATAAACTTTCTCCTGCTTTTCAATGATCCTTTTTACTACTTCACGAGCAATTTTCCCACTACTTGTATGAGGGATTTCATCAATAAAATACCACTCTCTTGGAATTTTAAATGATGATAATCGTTGTAAGCAAAAACTTTTCAGCTCTTGCTTTGTAGCTTTCCCCTTCACTATCGCAACAGGCTTTTCGCCCCAATATTCATCTTTCATACCAATAATTACAATTTCTTCAACATGTGGGTGAGTAGATACTACACTCTCTATCTCCTCTGGAAAAATATTTATACCTCCAAATAAAATCATGTTTTTTTCTCTACCCACTATATATATAAAACCTTCCTCATCTTGATACCCTATGTCATGTACAGTCATCCAACCATCTTTTGCAACTTGACAAGATAGATTTCCATTCAGTAAATATCCCATAAAAAACTGATTACTTTTCACATAAACTGTTCCAATTTCACCTTGCTTTAATTCTCTACCCTTTTCATTACATATCCGAACTTGCACATTATGACATGGCTTTCCAACTGAAGAGGCTTTTCTTTCACTTTCTACATCTGTTAGTGCTGTAACAAAACTTAATTCAGAAGCACCATAAAATTCATATCTTTTTGCATACGGAAATACGGCTTTTACTTTCTGTTTTGCTTCAGTTTCCCATTTTGCTCCTGAAGAAATAATTTTTATCTCTTGCTCTATAATACTTTCTTCTTTATATAATGCCTCTAGCATCGTTGGAACGGTATACATCACTGAAATCTTCTCTTGTTTTAATATAGATAACACACGATTTGGAATGAACTTTTCTACTAGATACACTGTTTGTCCTAAATATAGTGCACTTATTGCCCCGTATAAAAAAAGAGAGTGCACCAATGTACCCGCAAGCAAAACAATGTCATTATTTTTCATATGGAAATCATGCAAATTGCAATCAAAGCTATGAACCCAAGAATCCTGTGCACGAAGAAATGCCTTTGCCTCGCCAGTTGATCCCGATGTAAACCCCATATAGAAAGGGAGATTTTGTACACTTTCTGAAGAATGATACGTATTTAACTGATTACCCACCAGCTGATTCCATTCATTGATAGAAAGTACAGTTCCATTTATTCGTGGCAATTCATTCATGTTACATTGCTCAGCCGCAATGACAATAGTTGGATTTGCTAACTTCAACCTTGTTTCAAGTTCATCCTGCTTCCACTTTAAATCAAGTGGCACACAAACCCATCCTGCCAATGTAGCACCTGCAAAGATTTGTAAAAATTCAATACGATTCTCTAATAAAATCGCAACCGTTTTATTCATAGTTTTTTCTTTATTGAGCCAATTTGCAACTTGGCAAACAGATTCATGCCATTCTTTATATGTTATTCGTCTATCTTTTTCCTGGATCGCTATTTTATCCGGATGTATACAAGTATGTTTCCTATAAGGCGATGCAATCCCCACTACTATTCATCCTTTCCTTTCAGATAACAAAAAGAAACACGCTAATACGTGTTTCCTAGATTTTATAAAGTCTCTTACGTTCTTTAGCGAGCATTTGAGATTTTAGCATTCTTTACAGCAGGCGTAATAATATGTTTCAGTGAACGATGTAATCTAGGTACAAGAAATGCTGCAATCACAGCTTTAATGAAATCACCTGGCAAAAATACGACACTTACTTTAATCGCTTTCCATACAGAAATATCCATGATAAATGATTGAACAGCCACGCCAAATATATAAACAACTAGAATTCCACCAATTATATTAATGAAAAATACTTTTATAACAGATACATGACGTAAGCGTTCTACAAGGTACCCTATCACGAATGCTCCAACAACGTATCCAATTAAATAACCTGCACTCGGACTAACAAATACACCTGGACCACCGCGACCACCAGCTAATAATGGCGCTCCTACTCCAACAACAAACAAGAAAACCATTTGACTTAATGCCCCAAGGCGAGATCCAAGCAATCCTCCTGCAAGCATAACACCAAGAGATTGCAATGTAATAGGAACAGGTGTAACAGAAAGCGCAATTGGTGGTATCAGTCCTAACACACCCATAATTGCACTAAATAAAGCGACAAAAACTAAATTCTTTGTATTCATGTATTTATTTCCCCTGTTTGTAAACTATAAATTATGATAGGATAACATATCATTGGAGTTATCTTACCTTTTCTCTTACATTATTGTCAACAATTTTATAATTTTAGTTAACAATTAAAACCACTATAAACAGGATTCATGTATAAGAAGAGGCGACTCCTGCTGATGGGAGTCGCCTTTTCTTATACATTATTTTTCGCTACTTTTATGCAAATTCTCTAGTTCTTTTCGTAATGTTTGTTTTAAAAATTTCCCAACCGATGTTTTAGGAATTTCCTCCATAAACACAATATCATCTGGCAACCACCACTTTGCAAACTGTGGTTGTAAAAATTCATATAATTCTTCTTTCGTTACAGACCTATTTTGGTTTTGTACAACACATGCAATAGGACGTTCCTGCCACTGAGGATGAGGAACCGCGACAACAGCAGCTTCAAATACCGCCTCATGTGCCATTAAAGCATTTTCTAAATCTACAGATGAAATCCACTCACCCCCACTTTTAATCACATCTTTTGTACGGTCAACAATTTTAACACAGCCTTCCTCATCAACTGTAACAACATCCCCTGTATATAACCAACCATCACGGAATCCTTCTACAGTGCGTTCATCGTTATAATAACTTGCAGCAATCCACGGTGCCCGTAAGCACAATTCCCCCATCTCAGTTCCATCCCACTTCACTTCTCCGTTTACTCCAACTACTTTCATCTCAACACCTGGCACAAGATATCCTTGTTTTGATCGAATTTCAAGTTGGTCTTCGTAAGATAAATTTGTCTCATAACTTTTTAACCTTGCAAGTGTCACAAGTGGACTTGTTTCAGTCATTCCATATGCATGGACAAATGGTACATTATACTTTTGCTCAAATGCTGCAATCACACTTTTAGGAGCTGCAGCACCCCCACATAAAATCCGTTTCATACTTGATAAATCGTAACGATTATTTTCTAATTCCTGCAAAACACCAAGCCAAATTGTTGGTACACCAGCAGCCAAAGTTACTTTTTCATTCTGTATCATTTCAAGCAAAATTTTCGGTGTAAACATTGGACCAGGTAACACTTGTTTCGCGCCAAACCACGTTGCCGCAAAAGGCAGCCCCCAAGCATTGACGTGAAACATTGGAACAATTGCCATTGCTGCATCACTTTCAGATAATGCTGCTGTATCCGCGAGTCCTAGCGCCATACAATGCAGTACTGTACTACGATGCGTATATACAACACCTTTTGGGTTACCTGTTGTCGCAGACGTATAACACATACCTGCTGGTGTGTTTTCATCAATATCTTTTAATAATGAAAAATCAGGATCTCCTTCTGCGAGTAGTTGTTCATAGTGATAAAGAGGTTCTAATGAAGTTTCTGGAAGTTCTTTTTTATCACTCATAATGATGTATGCTTGTACAGTTGATAATTCACCTTGAATTTTTTCAACAAGTGGTACAAGATCTTCATCAATGAGTAAAATACGATCTTCTGCATGTCTAATAATATAGGAAATATGCCCAGGAGATAAGCGAATATTAATAGTATGCAAGACAGATCCAATGCCCGGAATTGCGAAATACGCTTCTACATGTCGATGATGATTCCAAGCTAAAGTTCCAACTCGTTCCCCTTCTTTTATCCCTAATTTTTTTAACGCACTAGAAAGTCTTCTCGTTCGTTCTCCTAATTGCTTGTATGTTAAAGTTGTGATCGTATCATGTGTACGCGAGACAATTTCTTTTTTTGGAAACAGCTTTTCTGCCCTTTCTATCATAGAACTAATTGTTAATGGTACATTCATCATCATATTTGTCCCAACCTCCCGTTAAAGCGTTTTCATTTTTAAGTATTATACCAAACTTTCATGTTCTAAAGTTTTATTTTTTCTGTATTTTCTGAATTATTTCCAAAGAAATAATTCAGCTTCTCTCATAATTGAAAAGAGAGTGGCTACATGAGAAACCTCCTCTCTTTATCTTTTGATAATATGTATCGAACGTAATATCAATCGATTCTTATAAAGACTTGGATATAGATACTTTTCTTCTATCATAGTGGTTTCTGCTTAAATTTTTGATAATTTCGTACTTTCATTAAAAGTACACTTCCACAATCCGTACAAATATAAGCATCAACTGGAGAAGAAGTAAACATTGTCTCTTTCTTTCTTATTTGTGCATATCCAACAAACTCACCTTCTCCAATATTGGTAGAACCACAATAAGAACATGTATCTACCTTCATCTTTCGCATGAGAGCACCACCTTTGTTCTGTTTCTACTCCCTTCGACAGTAATCTTCCATTTTCCTTCCACAAAAAACTTCCTACTTCTCCTAAATTTTGAAAGGAAAAATAGCATTAGAGTCGTATTCTTACATCGTAATTTCCAGCACAATGGCTGTCATATCTTATTAATCCAAAAACGAATTCATAGCGCTTTAAAATCACCTTGTAAATTACTTGTTGGTCAAGCACATTTTAGGAGTGTAAGTCAAAACAATATGGAACACTGTGGTATGAACATTGCTTATGCAAAATCAATTTGGACTCTTGAACTACCCCCACTTAACAGTCTAACAAACTGTTTGAAGTGGGGGATTCCTACGAACACCAAAGTATCCTTCGGCTTTATAAGTAGGCAATCCCCGTAGTCTCTATGGTTAGAATCCTTAAGGCCTCTTTTCTCAAATTTTGTCCTGCGTTGGCATCTCTATCATGATGCATACCACAAGAAAGACACTTCCATTCACGCAACTCTAGATCTTTCACGTCTTTGTTTTTGTTACCACAATGCGAACAAAGTTGAGAGCTGGCGAATGTTTTGGATACCACGACAACTTGTTTTCCATACCACTCTGCTTTATACACAAGCATCGCTCTGAATTGTGACCAAGATACTTCTTGAATCGCTTTCGCGAGCTTGTGATTCTGTAACATATTGGATACTTGCAAATCTTCTATCCCAATCACATCGTGGTTTTTGATGA
>Ga0102589_1003969_pt1 | contig 14426 bp, 20 predicted proteins | sample AraplaMF_Col_mLB_FD_76858 | JGI IMG/M metagenome (GOLD analysis project Ga0102589, IMG submission 76858) | Arabidopsis root microbial communities from the University of North Carolina, USA - plate scrape MF_Col_mLB | ecosystem: Host-associated > Plants > Roots > Endosphere | place: USA... | reverse complement strand
GTACAATAGGTTACTTAATTGAATCTCCAAGCAATCAACTAATAACGATACAATTACATAATTTAGATAAACTTGAGAAGAGTACAGAAAGCGAAATCCAAAGTATCGTCAACAGTATTGCGGAGACTAATGATCTTCAGTTGTTTATGGTTAATGTCAGACTTACTGATGTTCATTAGTTACTGAGAATTTGTGTGCTATAATCAAGAAAAGAGGTGATCATTCTGAGAGTATTAGTTTTAGGTGCCACTGGGCGCGTTGGTAGCCACGTCGTTTCCCTAGCTTTACAAGATGAACATAGCGTTACAGCTTTAGTTCGTAACCCAAATATGCTACAAATAAATGATGAAAATTTACATATCGTACAAGGAAATGTCTTAGAAAAACAAGATATAGAAAATGTCATGGCGAATGTAGATATTGTGATAAGTGCATTAAACACAGATGGTGCAAATACTTTAACTGAAAGTATGCCGCTAATTCTTGACGCAATGGACAAAGAGCATGTGAAAAGAATTATAACTGTCGGAACGGCTGGTATTCTACAAAGTAGGCTGACACCAGCCATTTTACGTTATCAATCGAGCGAATCAAAAAGAAAAACAACCTTTGCGGCAGAGGAACACCATAAAGTCTATAATTTCTTGAAGAAATCTGACACTGATTGGACAATCGTCTGTCCTACATACTTACCTGATGGTGAATACACGGGCATTTATCGTAACGAACGAGACTTTTTACCAGATGGTGGGGTAGAAATATCTGTAGCCGATACAGCAGAGTTTGTCTATCAACAAATTCAGAACAAAGAATATGTGAAATCGCGTGTAGGTATTGCGTATTAGATTTTTAAACAATTAAATAAATATCAGAAGCGGATAAAAAGAGCCAGTTATAAAAGGTTGTAAGACCTTAAGATCCCGCTCCAATCTTGGCGGATTTTCCTTTCAATAAAGAGGCATTCTGATATTGTAAGATGTTCTAATTATAAAAACAGTATAAAGAAGGCGTCTAATGACGTCTTTTTCTTTTCGCCCATTGAAAAAAAGGGTCACCGTAAAATTAGAAAGGTGACCCCAAAGGCTCAATTCACTATATAAACTCTTTTGAATCATATATCTTTCTTTGCTATTTCGACTAATTGTTGATAAATAATATTCTGATAGTTAACGTTTCGCCATAATGTTATAACATCTAATTCAGAGAGTTCTTGGAGGCAGCTTTGTATGAATTCGTATGCGATAAAATAAGCTAAGCGATTAATACCAAATTGTTTACCTCCATTAATAGAGAACCATTCAAGATACACTGCTCTAACATCAAGTGAAGTTAAATCACTTAAAAACGCTTCAATAATTATTTGTTTATTATTTGTAGCAAATGTTATCCAATCTATGTCTTCTTCAAATGCAAAGTATTCATCTTTCCTCGCACTTACCACCTTTGTAGAAAAATACGTTGCAATGCCTTCCTGTAAAAGCCAAGTAAATGGGCTCTCCCAGTCTATCATTGCCCAATCAACACCACTTTTTTCGGATAATAAATGATGTAAAGCGTGCCCAAACTCATGAGCAATAATAATTTGTAAATGGCGATCTTGAGGGGAAAGTTTCTCTAAGCAAAATGCAATCTCTGGTATGATTTGTCGGTAAGTAAAAGCATTACTTCCATATAAACCTATAATCAGACGTACATCTTTTGTAAATGTGATATCGTACATCTGTTCATAGTCCCTTGCAATATCACTAATAAGCTTAGGCATTTTATCTTTCATTTCAATTAACGCTGAAATCTTTTCCTGGTGTTTTGGAATAGCCATTTTCATTTTTTTATCTACATTATGGCAATGATATCGAAAGTATTCTTCAAAATGGCTCGCATGCTTTTCATAATAATTCTTTAAATAATCAATAGTAGGCAGATAATTATCGGTGAAATCTGTAACTGTATCATGAATGAACATATTCGTCTCCTTTCTTGAAAATCAGCCTTCAGAAGAAACTAAATATCGTTTAACCACATTGTCATATTTCACGATGAAAATGTCATCACGTTCTTTTACAGAGTAAATCTTTGCACCAATTGGTAGAAGGTTAGCTGTACCATTTTTAAATTCCTTAACTTTTTTAGAATTAAATTTTATCTCACCAATATATTTATCTTCATTGAGTTCAAGTTCGTCGACCCATTCTATATTGGTCTTTAAAATGTTACCTTCCCATTGAAAAATATCTGCTTGGTTGTCCAATCTTAAAACTTCTGCTGCATCAGGTTTTTTAGATTCAGAAGTAGTGCCTGTGATTTTTTCATTACAACCAACTAAAAATAAACTAAACAATACCACAAATAAACAGGATTTTTTCTTCAATATTCCACCCCTCACATAAGACATGCTTCTAAACGGTTTTACTCCCAAATTAATCAAGCTGATGTTTATAGTTTAACGGAAAAATTAGATATGGTAAATAATACTAATTTATTGAGTACTTTAGTTAAAATAGGACGATTGACAAAATGTATACACTTGTATACAATCGAAATGTAAATATATGTATACAAACGTACACATTGTGAGGAGGGGAAAAATGAGAAGTGAAAAATCTAAGGAGTTTAGAGAAGAGGGCCATCATCGTGGGGGACGTCACAGAGGAAGAGACGGCTCTCATCAACGTGGAGCTAAAACCTTCCGACGTGGAAGAGCCATTGCTTTTTTAGAGATGATGAATTTAAAGCGTGCAACGATTAAGCAACAATTAGAGCAACCAGAGTTTCAATTAATTCAGCCAATATTAGTGGGTGAACTAAAAGCCATTGATATGGTCATCAATGAATTCATACAATTATTTGAAATACATGAAAGTGAAATGATGGCTTCATCCGACAGTCAAGAAGATGATGAAAAATCTTTAAATCATGATGAGGAAGGGAATAACCTAAATGCAAATAATTAATAATTACATTGATTCTGTGTTTAATAAGCAAGACGCTATTTTAGAGGAGGTCATTACATCTATTGAAGAAAACGGAATGCCCGCCATTTCTGTTTCTGCTTCCTCTGGAAAACTTTTATCTATGCTTGTCTCGATGACAGGAGCTAAAAACATTCTTGAAGTAGGGGCTCTCGGGGGATATAGTGGAATTTGTCTAGCTAGAGGGTTCGGCAGTGACGGGAAATTAACTTCTCTAGAATTAGAGGAAAAATACGCCCAGTTAGCATATAGTAATTTAGCGAAAGCAGGTTTTGGTGAACAAGTGACATATATAACAGGGCCTGCATTGCAAAGCCTTGAAAAACTGGTACAAAGTAATGAGCGATTCGACTTTTTCTTTATCGATGCTGATAAGGATAATTATGAAAATTACTTAAATTATTGTGTGAAGTTAGCAAATCCCGATGCTATCATAGTTACTGACAATGTCCTTGCTGCAGGGAGTGTAGCAGATCCAAATGCCAAACCAAAACGTTATACGGAATTAATGAAGAAATTCAATGTAGCAGTAGCAAACCACCCTCAATTAGAGTCGATTATTATTCCAATTGGTGATGGTATGACACTTTCAAAAGTGAAAAAATAAGCACTGTTTTGATATGAGAAGGCACTGACGGAATGCATGTTAGTGCTTTTTTTCACTTAATAATTCTTAGGCTAAACGAATAAATAATTGAGAATCCAACCAGTAATTCCAGATATGATTCCTGCAATAATTAAGACAAGTCCATGCGTTTTTGCATGATAATCACGTCTTAAAACGATGCCCATACAAACGGCAATAATACTACAAAACAATTGGAAAAAGACAAGTGCAAACAAAGCATTTATCCAACCAATCGTAATAAGTAAGGATTTACAGCTTTTTTTATTTTCCATATACGTTCCTCTTTTCAAGTTTTGTATATATACCATTTTATTGGAAAAATGGGTTAGAGTACATGATATAATTTGGATAATATCAGTAGCATAAATTAGGGGAGCAAAGATAAGTTAAGCTTGATTTCAGTCTAATCATGCGGTATGAACAAAGTATATAAAGGCGATAAAGAGATTCTTATCAATTTTAAGGAGTTGTTTGCAATGAAGAAAAAAATAATTTTTATTCTAGCTTTAATTTTAATAGCAATTGTCTCCATCTATTTTTTAAATGAATACAAAACAAAAAGCCTTGTAAAAGATTTTCTTCATGCAAATAATTTAAGCGAAGAAATCCTTAAAATTGGTGTATTAAATGAATCAACGACAACCATAACGAACGTGTATAAAGACAATCCTATATTTCCAACATTAATAGATTTACTGGAAGATTTAACAGTGAAACGGTCGCACTCTGATTTTTCTTATACGGAAGGATACACGTTCATTATTTATTACAACAACGATATATACCATATCTCTTTCAATGAAAATGGGCTCCTACTGATTGACGGTAAAAATTACAAAATACAAGAGGATGAATCTATTAAAGAATTGTTTGCCCTCATTAAAAAAAGCGCCCAATAAAGGGCGCTTTTTCACTCTTTTCCCATACGTTTGCATTTGCTAATGCTGAAGTAGCGCCAAGACTTGTCAATGTACTTGCAAATCCAGCTTGTGTAATTTTCTCTTCCTCAAAAAACCTATCCTTACTTACTTCATTTCTAGATGTAATATTGGATATGGGCGACCTGAACTATCTGTTGGTTCTTCACTGATAATCGTAAAACCATTTTTCAAATAAAACATCTTTGCGTTTTCATTGTCTTTATTAACATCAACAGACCTTATATTAAAATCTTTAATAAGTTGTTGTATTATTTTTTTACCATAACCTTTTCCAATTTCACCAGGTTCTAAAAATAGCATTTCTAAGTGCTGATTATTGGTACCTGAAAAACCCATCAACTCATTTTCCACAAACCAAAGCCTCACATCAAGATGTGGGAAATACATAGGAATTTCCTGTTTAATATCTTCCTTATCTTTTAAACTTAAAAAATCATGGGTTTTGGTAACGGATCTATCCCAAAGCTTGATAATAGTTTCATAGTCATTAGTTGTTGCTTGTCTGTTTTTCATAATGTTCTCTCCTTTTTCTCTTTGTTTTCACACTCCTTTCAATTTCTTATTTGAAGATTTTAACGATGTAGCACCAGTCTAAATAAAAATTCATTTTCATTGATCCTCTCGATTTAATATGATGTAGAAGAAATCTAAGTTAGTTTTGTGCCTGCAAAATAGGTTTCATCTTTTTAATATCACTATCATAAAATCCTAGATTTAACTAATTTTAGTTCCGTTTGGTACAGGCTGATCAGGTGATAATAAAATTACATCTCCTTCTACAGGAACTCCGCCAATCACTAAAACTTCAGATTTAAAGCCTGCTACACGACGGGGAGGGAAATTAACGATTGCTACTACTTGCTTATTAATAATTCCTTCTGTTGTATAGCGTTTAGTAATTTGAGCAGAGGATTGCTTGATTCCAATATCTTCTCCAAAATCAATTTTCATTTTAATAGCAGGAACTCTTGCTTTCGGAAGTTCATCAGCTTGGATAACAGTGCCAATTCTAATATCAAGGTTTACAAAGTCTTCTATAGTTGCCATAAAAAATGCTCCTTCATTAATTTTCTATTAGAATAAATTCTTGTAAGTTCTTTTCGATAAAATCATTAATTTTTTCCATTGTAGCTGGATAAATGTTTTCGAATATTACATATAACGATTCAAATGATGCATGGAGCTCTTTGTTTTGAATTAATTCATCTCGAGTGATTGAAAAATTCTCTAATGTTGTAGGGTGATTATAATGTTTTAATTCTTGTTCAATTTTCTCAAGGAGTAAAAGAAAAGGTTCATCATGAAAATACTTAAAACATGTTTTGAGAGCTGCCCATTTTCTAGACTGTGGCATGAAATAGGCACTCCACCAATAAAACTCGATAAGAGATTCACTAATGTGACTATAATAAACATAAAACATAAATAATGCTCTTTGACCTTCCGTAAGTTCCTCATAAAAATGTTCTTTCACATCGATATTAGTTTCTTCGGACATTCTTCTCTTATAGATAGTAATGAGTGGTTCAAAACACCTTTGACTTAGACTGGAGCAATTAGAAACAAAATCCTCTTCTTTTACCTTTATTATCAAAATAATCACACTCCTTCCTAATAATATAACATTTTTGGAATTGGGATGTGCAGTGTTTTTATCATTCATTTTGGATTGTTATTGGTTTTATATACAATTAAAAGAACAAAAATTAAAGCATTTTTTAGTTTAAACCACAAATAATAATGATTAGAAATAATTATTGCAGGAGGTGAAAACTTGAGGAAATATTATCTGCTGATCTCTTTATGCATTTTCGGATTATTTTTATTTTTTGTAAATGAAAAATCCTTTGCAGACAAGGGAAGGAAGTATTACGAAGAAGCGGGGCAAATTTTGTGGGATATTAATACGGATGAAAAAGTTATCGCCTTAACCTTTGATGATGGTCCTCATAAAAAGTACACACCTGACATTTTAGATATATTAGACAAGTATAATGCAAAGGCCACGTTTTTTATTGTGGGTGAAAATGCTGAAAAAAACCCCGAGCTTGCTTTACGTATACATGAAGAAGGTCACGAACTAGCTATTCACACATATACGCATCCTTTTAGAACGAATGTTTCTAATTTGATGAAAGAAATAAAACAAACACATGCGACAATTTACGGTATTACTGGATACGTCCCTGTTTTATTTAGACCAGTTGAAGGGCAATACACGGATTCCATGATTGATGCGATAGCAAAAGAAGGGTATAAGGTTGTCATGTGGTCATGGCATTTAGATACATTTGATTGGAAAAGTCCTGGAGAAAAGAAAATTATCAATACTGTTTTAAAAGGAGCTAAACCTGGAAGTGTCGTGTTATTTCATGACGGTGGTGGAAATCGTGAGCAAACGGTAAGGGCATTGAAAAAAATCTTACCAGAGCTTGAAGACCAGGGATATCGATTTGTAACGATTTCGGAGTTATTGGAGATTCAAAAATTAAATAAGAAGGATGTAAAATGAACAGTAAAGCTCAGTTCCTATGATGAACTGGGCTTTATTTTTTAATATCTTTCAGCATTTTTTTATGTAGCGAAAGATTATGCCGAGGCTTAATAGATATCTCGTTATAAAAATGGAATAAATATCTAGGTTTGTATATAATTAAATTCAGTATATTCGAAAAACTGTAGAATGGAAGTGGGAAAAAATGAAACAAATTATTACATTAGGAGGAGGGGGCTTTTCTATGGAGCCTCATAACCCGTTATTAGATACATATATTTTACAGCAGTCTAACAAAGTTAATCCTAAGATTTGCTTTGTTCCTACTGCAAGTGGAGACTCAGAAAATTATATTGCAGGATTTTATTCTTTCTTTAACTCACAACAATGCATTCCGTCTCACTTATCACTTTTTTCACCTCCAACTCGAGATTTAGAAAGTTTTATTATGGAAAAGGATATTATTTATGTTGGGGGAGGAAATACTAAAAACCTTTTAGCATTATGGAAAGAATGGTCGTTAGATAGCATTTTTAAGAAAGCTTGGAATGAAGGAATCCTTTTAACAGGCATTAGTGCTGGCTCAATTTGTTGGTTTGAGGAAGGAATAACAGATTCATTTGGAGGAGATTTAGAGCCGATAGCATGTTTAGGGTTTCTTCCAGGAAGTAATTGCCCTCATTATGATGGAGAAATCAATAGAAGACCAGCTTATCGTAATTTGGTTAAAACAAATAAACTCTCATCTGGAATAGCTGCTGATGATGGAGTAGCTGTCCATTTTATCGATCAAGAAATTCATAAAATCGTTAGTTCAAAACCTAATGGTAAAGCATATAAGGTCTCCTTGGATAATGATATTAATGAGCAAGAGTTATATGTAGAGTATTTAGGAAATATGTAATTATAAAAAATTAGCCTATTCATGACTTTCTCTGTCTTGAATAGGCTAATCTATATGAATTATGCAAAATTCTATTACCATAGATTTTTCTAAGCCAGTTTTAGCTTCACAAAAGTACAAACTACGCTCTTCATCGTAAAACCATCTGCACTATTATCAAAAAAACACGTAACCACTCAAGGTTACGTGTTTTTAAATGTTTAATTATTAAGAGATGATTCGTCCTTTACCAAAAGGAATACATAATGGTGTGCCAAAAATAGGATCATTCGTCATTTTACAATCTAGATCAAAGACATGCTTTACCAACGTCTTCGTCATGATTTCTTCAGGTCTTCCTTGTTGAAAGACACCACGGTCTCGAACAGTTATGATGTGGTCAGCATATCGACATGCTAAGTTAATATCGTGTAATACCATAATAATTGTTCGTTTTTGCTGTTGATTTAATTCAAATAATAAATCTAAAATTTCTATTTGATGTGTTAGATCTAAGTAAGTAGTTGGTTCATCTAATAAGATAATATCTGTATCCTGTGCAAGTGTCATGGCAATCCAGGCACGTTGACGTTGACCGCCTGAAAGCTCATCCACTGGTTTATCCTGTAAATGGTCAACACCTGTTGCTTTTAAGGAGTTTAACACTATTTCTTCATCTTTTTCTGTCCATTGTTTGCGCCAACTTTGATGTGGGTAACGGCCTTGTTTAACAAGTTGTAGTACTGTTAATCCCTCTGGTGCTACTGGTGACTGAGGAAGAATAGAAAGTTTTTTTGCTACTTGTTTAGTAGATAATTTAAAAATATCTTGTCCATCCAATAATACAGAACCATGCTTTGGCTTTAATAATCGAGCAATGGAGCGTAAAAGTGTAGATTTTCCACAACCATTGGCGCCTATTAGCACAGTAATTTCATTCATCGGAATAGATAAATCTAGATTTTCAATGATATTGGAATCACCATAATTTAAGGTAAGTGATTTAGTTTCTAAAGTTTCAGTCATGAAAATTGACTCCTTTATTTTCTAGGGTTTCTAAATAATAAATAGATGAAATAAGGAGCACCAATGGCAGCTGTAAACACACCAGCTGGTACTTCTAAAGGATTAAATGCAGTGCGTCCGATAATATCTGCTACCATTACTAGTATAGCGCCAATTGCAGCAGATGTCGGTATTAGAACACCGAATGAAGGCCCTACAATGCGTCTAGCAATATGAGGTGCCATTAAGCCGACAAAACCGATAGCTCCTGCAAAAGAAATAGCACTAGCAACGAGACTTGAACTCAATAGTAATAAGAATAAACGAGTTTTTTGTACAGATTGTCCTAAACTAGCAGCTGTATCATCACCTAATTCTTGAACATTTAATTGTCGAGTAATAAAAAATGTTATTAGTAGGAGGATTAATATCAATGGAACTACAATTTGAACTTGACTCCAATCTGCACTTTTGACGCTCCCTGTAATCCACTTATTGGCTTCACTGGCTTGATAGATGGGTCCGATAATCATCAACATCGTCGTAATGGCTTGCATAAATGCAGAGACTCCGATACCAATTAATACAAGACGAGTAGGTGTCACACCATCTTTCCAAGCAAATATGTAAACAATAAGTCCAACAATGGTTGCTCCGATAAAACCTGCTAGGGGTAACCATTCAATACTAACTGTTAAGGAATGATTGGAATCACTAAACATAGCTAAAAAACCAACAACCGCAGCTCCGCCACCAGCAGAAATACCGATAAGATCGGGGGAGGCTAATGGGTTTTTGATAATTCCCTGTAATATTGCACCTGCTACTGCTAATGCCATTCCAGCAAAAGCAGCAATAAAAATTCTAGGCATTCGGAAATCAACAATAATTAATTGATCAAAGTCAGATCCATTGCCAATGAGGACTTGTAAAACCTTTATTGGATTTATAAATGAATCACCAAATGAGGCACTAAAGAGAAAAACAGCCAAAGCAATAATGCTAATTAAGGTAAGTTTTTTGGAAGCTTTTATATCAAGTAAAAAGGATACTTTATTTTGTAGTAAACGTATTGTTTTTAAATTTTTCATTATTTTTTTCCACCTTTTCGCGCAAGGTAAATAAAGAATGGTGTACCGATCATGGCTGTCATTACTCCTACTGGTACTTCTTGAGGCATAATGATATAGCGTGCTGTGACGTCGGCTAACAATAATAGAATGCCACCTAATAGTGCAGCCATTGGAATGAGCCAACGATGATCTGTTCCAACAAACTTTCGCGCAAAATGGGGTACCACAATTCCTACAAACCCTATAGGACCAGCTATTGCAACCGAACCACCTGCTAATAAAATAACAATAAGACCTACCATTAACTTCATGAATCCTAGTCGTAATCCTAGACCTCTAGCTACATCGTCCCCAAGGGCAAGAATATTCATTTTAGAAGAAATCAGTAGAGCAGCAATCCATCCAATTATTAGATAAGGAAGTACAGATAAAAGAATCTCAAGCTTTCTCCCTTGTACGGACCCAGCTAACCAAAACAATACTTGTTCGAGTGCTGCTTCGTTTGTTGCTAGTAATCCTTGAGTTAAAGAAGCAAATAATGCACTGATAGCGGCACCTGCTAAAGTTATTTTGACCGGTGTTACAGCGTCTCGTCCAGCCGAGCTAATACCGTAAACAGATAGAGCGGCAATCGTGGCACCTAAAAATGCAATCCATGCAAAAGATTGCAAATTTGATACATGAAAGAAAATCATAGCAAATACGACGGCAAACCCAGCTCCAGCATTAATTCCTAATATTCCTGGAGAAGCTAAAGGATTTTTCGTTAATGTCTGCATGAGAACGCCTGTAATAGCTAAGGAAGCACCCACACAAGTAGCGATTAGAACTCTTGGAATACGAACATTTTGAATAATAATATGCTCGTTTGATTGATTAAACTGTGTAAAAGATTCAATAGTCGTTTGAATGGACGTATTTGCATAGCCGTATACAATACTTACCCCCATACAAAGGAGTAGAAGGAGTGTTCCTACTATTAAAGCAATTGTTTTTGAAAAATTATTTTTTAATATCATATAAAGTTGTACTCTTCTTTCAATAGAATGTGCTTGAATATTAGTTAAATAAATTATTGACATTGATAGATTCTTACAATATGATTAATTTCGATATCAAGTAGATGAAAGTGATTCTCATTATCATAAAATCCACTTAAACATTCTAACATATACATTGGAGGAAAAAAAGATGCAAAAAGCATTTCAAAAACTACTAGTTTTGCTTGCTGTTGTCGCTGTATTTGTTTTAGCTGCATGTGGCAATAACAAGGAAAACACAAAAGAAGAAAGTTCAACTGAGAGTAATGCTTACAGTGTCGAACATGCAATGGGAACAACTGAAATTAAAGACACGCCAAAACGTGTTGTTGTTTTAACAAATGAAGGATTAGAAGCACTACTATCTTTAGGTATTAAGCCGGTAGGGGCAGTAAAAGCATTTTCAGGTGATCCTTGGTATGACCATTTAAAGGATAAGCTGGAAGGCGTAGAAGTTGTTGGTGTTGAGAGTGAAATTAATATTGAAAAAATTGCTTCTTTAAAACCAGATTTAATCATTGGAAATAAAATAAGACAAGAGAAAGACTATGCAAAATTAAGCAAGATTGCTCCGACAGTTTTCGCAGAGACATTACGCGGGGATTGGCAAGATAACTTTAAACTTTATTCAAAAGCGGTAAATCAAGAAGCTAAAGGCGTAGAAGTTTTAAAAGCATACAATGACAAAGTTCAAGCTGTTAAAGAAAAGCTTGGCGATAAAACAAACCAAGAGGTTTCATTCGTACGCTTTATGGCCGATAAATCTCGAATCTACTATACAGATTCATTCTCAGGCGTTATTTTTGATTCATTAGGATTCAAACGTGTACCAGAGCAAGCAGAACTATTTAAAGATAATGCGAAATTAGGAAAATTAGCTGTTGAGGTAGGAAAAGAAGTAATTCCTAAAATGGACGGAGATGTACTTTTCTACTTTACTTACATGCCAACAGATGATGATTCAGCATTAGCTACTGAAAAAGAATGGACAGAAGATCCACTATGGAAAAACCTAAGTGCAGTACAAAAAGGGAATGTCCATAAAGTTGACGATGTAATTTGGAACACAGCAGGCGGAATCCTGGCAGCCGAAATTATGCTTGACCAAATTGAAGAAATCTTTACTAAATAACAATAACCTGAATTAAAAAGCGCTATACTTTCATCGATGATGATTGTATGGCGTTTTTCATTTGCGCAATTTTGACAGAAATCACATTGGAGACTAAAGCTTTATTCAAAATCGAGAAGTCATTTTATGTTCACGAAGTAAAGAGAGATAATCTATTTTCACTTTAACTAACACATATTTCTTCTATTGAAACAATAATCATCCTTTTTAAATGGCTAATCATTTTCAGAGGTAGCCAGGCCAGTGTAACAATAATTCCGACTAATATAAATTTGGCTATTCGTGGGCTTATCACCTCAATAAGGGGGAAACAATATACATCAAAGTCCAAGTGGAAAATTTACCTTATAGTTGAAGCAAAATATGTAATTAAACGTAAAATATAAAAAGGGGGCGTTTGAACTGAGGTATTTATTAATTGGTGTTCTCTTATCACTTTGCGGTGTTTTGATATCGATGATCATTTGGGGAATGGAAAAGATTTATTTAGTTTCAGGCACGATTGGCTGTATCTTCATTGTAATTTCAATGATTTTTTCAGGATCCATGGTTAGTGGGGATAGGATGAGGGCGAATTTTGCTACCGAAACAACAGAACATCAGGACGAACGTAATAAAATTACTTTAAATTCCTTATACATTGCTTTACCAAATATTATTGTTGCGGCTTTATTTTATTATTTAAGAAAATGAAAAGTTGAACAAATAAAAATAAAAGGCCACTTGGACAGAAGTGACCTTTTTAGTTTTAAACTGTAGTATGTTAGGCTGGTTAGTTATCCTACTATTACTAGGTAATTGATTTTTAGCAACAGAGGTTATGGAATGATTAATTGTGACAATGATAAATAGCATTAACTTTTTTCATTATAGAACTGAATGGAAACTAAATTATTGGAAAATTTAATACATGAATGTTGCGCCAACAATAATTAAAAGAATGAATAGAACTACAATTAATGCGAATGCTGAACCATGGCCTCCGCCATGGCCATATCCATAGTAACCGCCACCGCAGCCACCACCGTAGTAACCACCGCCGCCGTAGCCACCACCGTAGCCACCGCCATAGCCTCCGTAACAACAGTTACCATAATTTCCACCGTAATATCCCATAAAATTTCCCTCCCTTCTACAATCTATATTATGCACAGGGGTACAAAGGAAGGGAGGTTATTCATCTTGGTTTTACTCAGTTTGAAATAAAAATCCCAAAAATTAATGATAAAAGAGTTACTAATTTAACTTCTTCTAGCAAGTGCTGTAACGAAAGTTAAACGGCAGTTACAAGTGTTTTTGGTAGCGAAAGCGAAACGACATGTACAGAAACTCCCACTGGGTTTCTTAGGAAATAAAATGTGAAAGCAACATTTTTATAGAATAATAAAATTGAAACTAATCCAAATTTCAATCGTATAAAATAAGGAAGGTTTTTAGGAGGTGTTTGTACTATGCCATTTATTGGGGTGGCTTTTTTAACTTTTTCAATCGTATGTTACGTACCATTCTTCATCTGGCTTTCGGCTAGTTATCTAAATAACGGTGATCAATTAAAAAGAAAAAATAACTTTTGGTTATTATTGGTGACAGTTGGATTATTAAATTCTTTGAACTTATTCTTATTTAAGTTTCCGGATACATATTCTTTAGTAGTAACAATCATCATCATTTTATTAATTAGCCTATACATGTTTTCCGTTGTTCGGAAAGATAAAAGAAAAAGTATCGTTTAGTGGTGGAATGACTAATAAAAACGTTTCAACTGTGACACAATAATCCCCTTGAAGTAGACAATGTACAAGTCTAATTTCAAGGGGGTATTTTACTATTAAAGTGGTTTATTAATTATTTGTTTCCAGACCAAAGTTGCTACTGTACCTAGACATATACAAACGGCATATATAATACCGCTAATGTTACCCCAAAATTCAAGTCCAAAAGGTAGTAGAAAAGTAGCGATACCTACTATGTATGAGAAAACACCAAATAGCTTAGCTAGTTTATCTTTATCGCCAATAAAATTTTCTTCTTGGTAACCCGCAATAAGCCAAAGTTTCTTTTTTATATGGACTAGATAACCCATGAAAATAAAAATAAACGCAAGAACAATACATGTAATATATCCACCAATCATTTTAAGTCTCCTCACATATGTTAGTTTTAATAAATATACGAATATAACAAGATAAAGGTTTTCCAAATTATTACTGCAGTTAATTTATTTCGCAATAGTAGTAAATGATAGAACTACTAAAATAATA
>Ga0102589_1001474_pt1 | contig 14442 bp, 11 predicted proteins | sample AraplaMF_Col_mLB_FD_76858 | JGI IMG/M metagenome (GOLD analysis project Ga0102589, IMG submission 76858) | Arabidopsis root microbial communities from the University of North Carolina, USA - plate scrape MF_Col_mLB | ecosystem: Host-associated > Plants > Roots > Endosphere | place: USA... | reverse complement strand
GATCGACGACGGCAATGGCGGCAGCGTCGCCGGCGCGGCGAGCCTCGACATCACCCCGGTCAACGACGCCCCGACGACGTCGGCGGTGACGCTGGCGGCGATCGCCGAGGACAGTGGCGCGCGGGTGATCACCCAGGCCGAGCTTCTGGCCAATGCTCAAGATATCGACAGCCCGACGCTGACGGCGACGGGTCTGACGATCGACAGTGGCAGCGGCACGCTGACCGACAATGGTGACGGCACCTGGAGCTACACGCCGAGCGCCAATGACGACAGCGGGGTTTCGTTCAGCTACACGATCGAGGACGGCGATGGCGGCAGTGTCGCCGGCGCGGCGAACCTCGACCTCACCCCGGTCAACGACGATCCGACGACGTCGGCGGTGACGCTGGCAGCGATCGCCGAGGACAGCGGCGCGCGGCTGATTACCCAGGCCGAGCTGTTGGCCAATGCCAGCGATATCGATAGCGCCACGCTGACGGCGACGGGCCTGACGATCGACAGTGGCAGCGGCACGCTGACCGACAATGGTGACGGCACCTGGAGCTACACACCGGCGGCGAATGACGACAGCGGGATCTCGTTCAGCTACACGATCGAAGACGGCAATGGCGGCAGTGTCGCCGGTACCGCAAGCCTCGACATTAACCCGGTCAACGACGACCCGACGACGTCGGCGGTGACGCTGGCGGCGATCGCCGAGGACAGTGGCGCGCGGGTGATCACCCAGGCCGAGCTGCTGGCCAATGCTCAAGATATCGACAGCCCGACGCTGACGGCGACGGGCCTGACGATCGACAGTGGCAGCGGCACGCTGACCGACAATGGTGACGGCACCTGGAGCTATACACCGGCGGCCAACGATGACAGCGGGGTTTCGTTCAGCTACACGATCGACGACGGCAATGGCGGCAGTGTCGGTGGCACGGCGAGCCTCGACCTCACCCCGGTCAACGACGATCCGACGACGTCGGCGGTGACGCTGGCGGCGATCGCCGAGGACAGCGGCGCGCGGCTGATCACCCAGGCCGAGCTGCTGGCCCATGCTCAAGATATCGACAGCCCGACGCTGACGGCGACGGGTCTGACGATCGACGGCGGCAACGGCACGCTCGTCGACAATCTCAACGGCACCTGGACCTATACGCCGGCGGCCAACGATGACACCGGCGTTTCCTTCAGCTACACGATCGACGACGGCAGTGGCGGCAGCGTCGCCGGTACCGCAAGCCTCGACATCACCCCGGTCAACGACGCCCCGACGACGTCGGCGGTGACACTGGCAGCGATCGCCGAGGACAGTGGTGGACGTCTGATCACCCAGGCACAGCTTCTGGCCCATGCTCAAGATATCGATAGCGCCACGCTGACGGCGACGGGTCTGACGATCGACGGCGGCAACGGCACGCTCGTCGACAATCTCAACGGCACCTGGACCTATACGCCGGCCGCCAACGACGACACCGGGGTCTCGTTCAGCTACACGATCAACGACGGCAGTGGCGGCAGCGTCGCCGGCACGGCGAGCCTCGACCTCACGCCGGTCAACGACGCCCCGACGACGTCGGCCGTGACGCTGGCGGCGATCGCCGAGGACAGCGGCGGACGGCTGATCACCCAGGCCGAGCTGCTGGCCAATGCTCAAGATATCGACAGCCCGACGCTGACGGCGACGGGCCTGACGATCGACAGTGGCAGCGGCACGCTGACTGACAATGGTGACGGCACCTGGAGCTACACACCGGCGACGAATGACGACAGCGGGGTCTCGTTCAGCTACACGATCAACGACGGCAGTGGCGGCAGTGTCGCCGGTACCGCGAGCCTCGACATTACCCCGGTCAACGACGATCCAACGACGTCGGCCGTGGCGTTGGCAGCGATCGCCGAGGACAGTGGTGGACGTCTCATCACCCAGGCCGAGCTGCTGGCCAATGCCAGCGATATCGATAGCGCCACGCTGACGGCGACGGGCCTGACGATCGACAGTGGCAGCGGCACGCTCGTCGACAATCTCAATGGCACCTGGACCTATACGCCGGCGACCAACGACGACAGCGGGGTCTCGTTCAGCTACACGATCAACGACGGTAGTGGTGGCAGCGTCGCCGGCACGGCGAGCCTCGACATCACGCCGGTCAACGACGCCCCGACGACGTCGGCGGTGACGCTGGCGGCGATCGCCGAGGACAGCGGCGGACGGCTGATCACCCAGGCCGAGCTGCTGGCCAATGCCAGCGATATCGACAGCCCGACGCTGACGGCGACGGGTCTGGCGATCGACAGTGGCAGCGGCACGCTGACCGACAATGGTGACGGCACCTGGAGCTACACGCCGGCGGCGAATGACGACAGCGGGGTTTCGTTCAAGTACACGATCGAGGACGGTCACGGTGGCAATGTCGCCGGCACGGCGAGCCTCGACATCACGCCGGTCAACGACGCCCCGACGACGTCGGCGGTGACGTTGGCAGCGATCGCCGAGGACAGCGGCGGCCGGGTGATCACGCAGGCGGAGCTTCTGGCCCATGCTCAAGATATCGACAGCCCGACGCTGACGGCGACGGGTCTGGCGATCGACGGCGGCAACGGCACGCTCGTCGACAATCTCAATGGCACCTGGACCTACACGCCGGCGGCCAACGACGACAGCGGGGTCTCGTTCAGCTACACGATCAACGACGGCAGTGGCGGCAGTGTCGCCGGCGCGGCGAGCCTCGACATCACCCCGGTCAACGACGCCCCGACGACGTCGGCGGTGACGCTGGCGGCGATCGCCGAGGACAGCGGCGCGCGGGTGATCACGCAGGCCGAGCTGCTGGCCCATGCTCAAGATATCGATAGCGCCACGCTGACGGCGACGGGTCTGGCGATCGACGGCGGCAACGGCACGCTCGTCGACAATCTCAATGGCACCTGGACCTACACGCCGGCGGCCAATGACGACACCGGTGTCTCGTTCAGCTACACGATCAACGACGGCAATGGCGGCAGTGTCGCCGGTACCGCGAGCCTCGACATTACCCCGGTCAACGACGACCCGACGACGTCGGCGGTGACGCTGGCAGCGATCGCCGAGGACAGTGGCGCGCGCCTGATCACCCAGGCCGAGCTGCTGGCCAATGCCAGCGATATCGACAGCGCCACGCTGACGGCGACGGGTCTGGCGATCGACAGCGGCAACGGCACGCTCGTCGACAATCTCAATGGCACCTGGAGCTATACGCCGGCGACCAACGACGACACCGGGGTCTCGTTCAGCTACACGATCAACGACGGCAGTGGCGGCAGCGTCGCCGGCACGGCGAGCCTCGACATCACGCCGGTCAACGATGCGCCCGCGAATACCGTGCCGGGCGCGCAGACCGTCAACTCGAACGCGTCGAGCGCAATCGGCGGTGTCGCCGTCGCTGATGTCGACAACGCCAATGTCTCGACGACCGTATCTGTCGCCCATGGCAAGCTGACCGTTGGAACCGGTGGCGGCGTGGCCGTGAGCAACAATGCCACGGGTACGGTGACCATCAGCGGAACGCTCACGCAGGTCAATGCGGCGCTGGCTGCCCTGAGCTACGTCAGCGAAACGAACTACGGCGGCATCGACACTTTGACCGTCACCACGTCCGACGGCTTCCTGAGCGATACCGACACGGTGGCGCTCACAGTCAATCCGCCGCCCAATCAAGCTCCGGCGGCGCCCGCCTTTACCTTTAATGCCGGGGCGGTGAGTGGAGACGATGGCAACAAGCTGCTTTCGGGCACGCATCTCGGCACCTTCGCCGCGGTCGACCCCAATGGTGATACCGTCACATACGGTTTCGGGGGCGGTGCGACCGCCGGCTTGAGCCTGAACCCGACCACGGGCGCGCTCAGCCTTTCCACTGACCTCAACAATGTCGATCAAACGTTCAACGTGGTCGCCACGGATTCGCATGGAAATCAGTCAACCACGACCACCGTCCGGCTTTGGATCGGAACCTCGGGCCAGAACACCCCTACTTTCACCAATAATACCGAAACGGTCATCGCTTTTGGCCTGAAACAGGATGACACGATCACGATCACAGGTGGCTCGGGACACGACGTGCTCATCGGCGGCGCCGGCGACGATAACTTGAGCGGTGGCGGTGGCAACGATTGGCTTATCGGAGGCGCCGGCAACAATATTCTCACCGGTGGGATTGGTGACGACACCTTTGTCTTCGGAAACTTCGGCGCTGCCACAAACCACATCACCGATTTGCAGGCAGGGACAAGTTCAACGACGATCGACAGGCTGCGTTTTGATGTGGGAACCGGAGCGGGCGAGTTCTCCATCGGTGACAATGATGCGACCGTCGAGAATTTCAAGTCGGGCAACAATGCAGCACTCAATGTCGCTGGCACTGAGATTGCCGTGAAAACAGATGCGAGCGTTACCAACGCCTCGGTCCAAAGCACGATTAACGGCTACGGCAACATCACCTCTGGCGCGTTCTTCGTCTTCCACAACTCGGAACTGGGTCACGCAGCGGTCTACTACGACCCCAATCCTAGTGCCACAGGTGGTGCGATCCTCGTTACAGAACTCGATAATGTCACGCTGCTCGGCAATCTCGGCAACTTGAATGCCGGCGATTTCCAGTTCTCCTAGGAGCGACGATGAGCCGGGCTTCAAATCAGTCCTCCCTCCAGGCGGTGATTGCCGAACTTCGGCGTGCCGCCTGGCCGCTCGTAGCCTTCAGCGCGGCGATCAACATCCTGATGTTGACGGCCGCACTCTACATGCTGCAGGTCTATAATCGGGTGCTTTCGAGCCACAGCCTTGAAACGCTGACCGCGCTCACCGTCATGGCCGTCGTTGCGCTCCTGGCTCTGGCCATACTGGAGACCGTGCGATCGCAACTGCTTATCGCGACCGGGATCTGGTTGAACGGTCGCCTGTCGCCGGTTCTCCTTGCCGCGTCGGTCGAGCAGGCGGCCGGAAAGCGGGGCAATGGCGGCGCTCGGACACTGCGCGACCTCGAGCAATTCGGGAATTTCGTAACCGGCTCGGCAATTTTCCCCATACTCGACGCGCCCTGGGCGCCGATCTTCTTTGCGGCAATCTTCCTTTTGCACCCTTGGCTCGGCTGGCTGGCGTTGGGTGGCGGTATAGCGCTTTTCCTTCTGGCCGTGCTTACGGAGCTTGTCACGCGACAGCCGGTTGCCCAGGCGAACAGTGCTCAGAGCAAGGCCTATGCGCAAGCGGAAGCAGCGATCCGAAATGCTGAGGCCATACAGGCCATGGGAATGCTGCAGGCGATGATGTCCACCTGGAAGCCACTGCAGAAGGCTGCGGCCGAGGGGCAGGCGACTGCAAGCCTTCGTTCGGCTGCCCTTGCCGCGGCGGCACGCTTCCTGCGTCTCGGTCTGCAGATCGGCGTTCTCGGGCTCGGAGCCTATCTTGTCGTGCACGCCGAAGCGTCTCCCGGCGCGATGGTGGCGGCTTCCATCCTGATGGGGCGGGCACTCGCACCCGTTGAGCAGGCGATCGGCACGTGGAAGGCGATCGTGAGCGCGCGATCTGCATATCAACGACTATCGGGAGTGGCCGGCGCTCGGCGTGAGGAAGCGCCCATTCTGCCATTGCCGCGGCCTGAGGGACGGCTTGTCGTCGAGAATGTCATCGTTGCACGCGAGGGCGGCGGCGAACCCATCCTGAAGGGCGTGAGCTTCCAGCTCGAACCCGGCGAGGTACTCGCAGTCATTGGTCCGTCTGCGGCGGGCAAGACGAGCCTGGCAAGACTCATCGTGGGGGCTGCTACGGCCGGCCACGGCCGGGTGCTACTCGGTGGCATGGATGTCGCGCAATGGGCGACCGCCGATCGTGGCCAGCATGTCGGCTACCTGCCACAGGACATCGAGCTTTTCTCCGGAACCGTCGCCGAGAACATCGCTCGATTTCAGGAAGTCAACGAGCAATCGTTCCGGGATGTCGTGCGCGCTGCCTGCGAGGCCGGGGTCCACGAGCTCATCAAAGGGCTCCCGAAAGGCTACCACACAGAAATCGGGGAGGCGGGGGCGGTGCTCTCGGGCGGCCAACGCCAACGCATCGCACTTGCACGCGCACTCTATCGCGATCCTGCATTCCTGCTCTTGGACGAGCCCAACTCCAACCTCGACCGGGATGGTGAGCAGGCGCTGAACAATGCGCTACAAGGACTGAAGGCTGCCGGAAGAACGATCGTTCTGATTACGCATCGCTCAAACATGATGGAAAGCGTCGACAAGGTTCTCGTGCTTCAGCGCGGTCAGATCGATCTCTTCGGCCCATGTAACGATGTGTTCCGTGCAATGGAAGAGCGAGCGCGAGCCGCGACGGCTGCCCCGCGATTGGGGATCGTGAGCGCATGATTGCAAAGCTGACAGCCCTTGGTCGCGGCGATCCCACGGCATACACGGCTTCTGACGACCCGCGGCTTCTGCCGCGACTAAAGCCCGCCATTGCGATCGGGAGTGTGGTGGTCCTCGCATTCTTTGGCATCTTCGGCGGCTGGGCAGCTCTGGCGCCACTCGACAGTGCGACAGTCACGCAAGGCGTCGTCAAGGTCGAGGGCGAACGCAAGGTGATCCAGCATCTCGAAGGCGGTATCGTTTCGGAGCTGAAGGTCGTTGACGGCGAACACGTCAAAAGTGGCCAGGTCCTGATCAAGCTGGATGACACCCAGGCGGCCGCTCATTTGGAACTCCTTAGAAACCGTGTCATGTCTCGCAAGGCGTCGGCCGCCCGCTTGCGGGCCGAACGGGACGGAAAGGACGAGATTGCGTTCGAACAGGAGCTTCTGACGCCCTCGTCAAACTCGGCCGCCCGAGAAGCGGTCGCGGTGCAGAACGAAGTTTTTCGGGCGCGGCGTCTGGCTCTTGGCAACGAAACCGGCATTCTGCATCAGCGCACCCTGCAAAGCGAGAATGAGATCAAAGGGCTCGAAGACATGGTCGAGGCCCAGGACCAAGTGATGGCGTCCATTGAAACAGAGGCGGCTGATCTTGAAAAGCTGTCGAAGAAGGGCCTCGCCACGCGCGAGCGGCACCTTCAGTTGCGCCGGCGCCAGGGAGAGCTCAAGGGGGAGCGCGCCACGAACATCGCCGCAATCGCACGAATTCGGGAGTCGATGGCGGAGATCGACCAGCAGATCATGAAATTGTCCACGACGCGCCTGAACGAGGCGGTTGCCGAGCTCAGCAAAGTGGAGGCCGAACTTTTCGATCTTCAGCAGCAGTTGCGCGCGGCAGAGGACGTGCTTGCCCGCGCTGACATCCGAGCGCCCGTCGACGGCGTTGTCATGGGATTGCAGGTGCACACGGCCGGTGGTGTCGTCCGCCCCGGCGAGCCGTTGATGTCGATTGTGCCTGTCGGCCAGAAACTGGTGGTCGAGGCGATGGTCCGCCCGGAGGACGTCGACACCGTCGCCATCGGGCAGACGGCACATATCAGGATATCGGCCTTTGCACGTTACGATATGCCGCCGCTTGAGGGGCGCGTTGAGCTCGTATCGGCCGATCGCATGACGGACGACAGGACCGGCGCCGGCTACTTCACGACGATCATCGTGGTCGATGAGCAAGAGCTCGACAAGCTTGCCGGCCGCAAGCTGCTCCCTGGCATGACCAGCGAAGTGATGATCCGCACCGGCAGCCGAACGATGCTTGCGTATATCGGGGAACCGCTTGCGCGAACGTTTCGCAGGGCTATGCGGGAAAACTAGAATTCCTTCGCCAGCCCGGTCTCGAAGTTTTTACGCGACCCCAGACACTAAAGCTTGTAGCCGATCTTTCGCAGCAGGTCTTTCCGCCACGTAATGTCTGCGTCGGTTTCGACACCCAGTGGTGAGGCGCCATCCACCACGCCGAGCACGCCGCGGCCCAGCTCCGTTTGCGCGACGATCACCTGCGTCGGGTTGGCCGTCGCGCAATAGATGCGGCAGACCTCCGGCACCGCGCGCACCGCAGCCAGCACGTTGACGGGAAAGAATCCGTCGCCCAGGAAGATCAGGAAAGTGTGGCCGGCGCCAATCGCCAATGCGTTGTCACGTGCCAGGGTGAGCATGGCTTCTTCATTACCCGACCAGCGCACCAGCCGCTTGCCGGAGGCCTCGCAGAAGGCCAGCCCGAAGCGGATGCCAGGAACCGCGCCCACCAGCGCCTCGTGGAGGTCTTCCACAGTCTTGATGAAATGCGACTGGCCAAAGATGAAGTTGGCGGCGTCCGGCTTGACGATGGGCACCACGGTGAGTTCCATGGCTGCGCTCCTTCAAGGTGGGCAACGCAATGGTAGGTAGGACCATGGAAGGCGATTTCAAGCCGCCATATGCGACCGCTTCGGCCCCCCAGTGCTGTCACCCTCACTTCTTCGCGGATCGACCAACACAAGGGAGGCGAAGACAAAGCGTGGGGTCAGTTTTTCAAATGCTGAGGATCGTCGTTTTATGGGTGAATTCGGTATCCGATATCGGGAATATCCGACGGTTCCCTCCCCGCCAGACGGGGTCTGTTGGCCGCTTACTTGAAATCAATGAATTTCCGTCGATAGATGGCGCGTCTGTGAATTCGAACGCTCAGACGGAAGGCTCCAGATCGTCCTCGTGGTGTTCTGGGTCCTTTTCCAATCTCAGATCCCATTGCTCACAAAGTGAGCTGCGACAACGCCAGCAAGGCCGCGCCAGTACGATGGCCGTTCTGTATCGCGCTAGAGAAGCGCCAACCCTTCCGGATTTCGCCAGCGCGCTCGTCGCAGCATGACTGAGCCTCTGCTCGTGGACGGCATTCGCGGCACTGCATCCTTCCGCAAACCAAAGATCCAGTAGCCCGATGGTTGGGACCTCAAACGTTAAGCCACGCAAGCAGTAAGAGAATGACCAGCCCTGCGCGCCCACGACTCGAACCCAATGATTGTGAGTGAATTGGCTCAGTAGGCTAGGAGAACCGGGCCTACCGTTGACATAGCTGGTGGTGACGTCTTTGCCGGCATAGGCAATGTCGTCATCGTCCCATCCATAGCCGGCTGACGTCATGGATGCCCACTTTCGCTGTCGCCTAAACTCCTCTATCCGCCACAAACTGCGTTCTTGCACCGCCTTGAGAGCTTCGTCCTTCACATTCGGCGTTTCGATGATCCTGACCGCCGTGAGCTCCGTAGCTTTCAGAACTTTCTGCTGGGCAAAGATGTTCCCGCCAGTGTGATAGGGATTGAGAAATTGTCTTTTGAGCTGCTTCTCACTCAGGTCCCCGAACAGAAAAATCGGTTCGTCACCACTCTGAGCGGTCCAAACGACGACGTGGAAATAGTGCCGTTGCTCCATCGTCTGCCTCTAGCGTTCGAGGGTGAAGCAAACAGTGCGAAGGGAAGCAGTGTCCGATCGCCGAGAAAGTCACAGGCTAAGAGGCGGGCACCCAATTGACAAAGCGGGGACTGACATTGGTGAGCAATCTCACCACTTTGTCTTCGATCGCCTGCCAGTTGCTTTCGTATTCGGCGATCAGAGATTCGCCTGAGATCGTGTGTCCTCGGAGTTCATCCCGGGTGATCACCGCGATGCCACAAGCCTCTAACAGGGTACTCAGCGAAAGGAGCCTTAGCTTCGCAAGCTGTTGCCGATGCCTCGGCAGCCGCACCATAGGGCGTGTCCGTCCGATCTTCTCGAAATCCATCGTTTCCGCGTTCAGGCAACGCCTGAAAGCCAGTGTCCTCCACAATCCAATAGGTAGCAACATGAATATGACGTGCAGGCTCTGCAGCGCCGATCGAACGCGCTCGGCTCTGCAGCACAAGTTCAGGCGTTCTGCAGGGAGGGTATTGGACATGATTTTGCCCGCAGGCCCAACAATCGCCTCGAGCAACCGGTGCTGTATCTGGCAATTGACCACGTCTCTTTGGATATCGAGAAAACCCCTGGCTCCCGCGGTTTCAGGCGGTGATGCTGGCACACCTGTCGCGCCGGTCGCGCATGACGAGAGTGGCGATAATAAAACCCTGGACTAACAGCAGCGCGTAGCCTCCGAGGATGATCTCGCACGGCACCACAAAATTCAGTTGCGGCGCGGCGCCGAGGACGACCGGCACGCTCCAGGAGACAATTGAAATCACGCCGCATCCTATCAGAGCGGTCTTCGTGGCGGGCTTGACTTCCGAGAGGAGCGCGGAGCCGATTTGGCGGCGGATGAAGGGTATCACGAAGCGATGGATGGCGAAGCCGTTAACAGTGAGGATGCTGACGATCGTCACCTTGGCCCAGATCTTCGGGTTGAGCAGCTTCTCGGGTTCGGTCACTTGATAGAGAAGGAAAAATCCCAAGCCCGAGGCCCAGAGCAGCAAGAGTCCGGCCGCGATAAACCGGCTGATCCATTCGACGTGTTCGATGAGTTCCGAGCTGACGATCATCCGACGGTAGCGTGACAGCATCAGATCAAGAAACACCGCGCCGCCGAGCCCGAGAACCAATCCCGAGAAATGGACTAGCCGTAGCGTTGTACGGATATATGAGGCCAGCTGTGGTGCTGACGCCAAAGTATCCAGAACACCCATTCCCAACTCCCCCAAGAAAACGCGCGAATGCATTCGCACCCCGAAAACAGGGCACGTCCGATGTCCGCGGACTGTCGTGATTTTTGTTGCTCCCAGTGAGATCGGAACCGGACCTCGAAGCGAGCTCGTTCTATGAAATGATGAGTTCCATTGTCAAGTATGATGCTGTGCTAATTCAGCTATTTGTAGATTGACGATGCGGCGAGCCGCCTTTGCTGCTTCGGGTTTGATGGCGGCTGATCCTGGCGATCGCCACCCGGTCTCAGGCAAAGCCAGGGCGGTCAGTCCAAGCCGATCCAGACAGAGCCGTCCTGTACGCGGCACGGGTAAACAACCAGCTTGGCGCGGTTTTTCGAAATGTCGCCCGCGTATTCATAGCCAGGCGCCGTGCCATCCTGCTGTAACTGCGCCCACTGCCTGATTTCGCCTGTGAGCAGATCAAAACAGCTGTGATGCCATCGGCAGACCAGGCCAAGATCGCTGGTAATCGCACTTTCGGTGTGTGGGAGTTGCAGCCCTTTTGTCTCGGCTGGACTGCGACGCTCGTATAAAGGCAGGTGAAGATGTGGGCAGGCGTTGTTGAAGGCACAATAGCCATCCGCTTCGCGAACGATGACGATGTCGTAGTCCTCGAAGTCGAGGATCCGTCTTTCGTGGAGCTGAAGGTCTTGTTCAGCAAGAGCGCAAACCCACCTTCTGCCGCCATGTTGGATGGTTTCGCGGAAGGGCTTGGCGTTGAGTTCGGCGTCGATTTCGGGCCTTAGCCTATCTACTTCGAATAGCGTCGTGCGCTCGCTCGTACCGCGAAGGCGCACTCTGACAAAGTCAGCGATTTCAACTTTATCGGCAAGTGCGTTACGGAGCGGTTCGGATATCAGCAGCCGCGTACCGGCATCCTTGTTGGCGGCCTCGATCCGGCTCGCCACATTCACAACGTCACCAATGGCGGTCAGTCGTCCATGTCCGGAAAAACCCAATGTCCCAATGACAGCCTCGCCGTAGTTGAGGCCGATGCGGATCTCGAAGTCGATGCCATACATCGAGGCAAAGAACGGCTTCAATCGATCCACGGTGCCGAGAGTCTGGAGGGCTGCATTGACGGCACGGAGCGGTGCGTCAGGTTGACCATTAATGCCGAATATGGCCATGAGCCCGTCACCAATGAAACTGTCGATGAACCCGCCATTCTTCTCGATGATGTCGCCGACCTGGGCGAAGTAGCGATTGAGTAGATACATCACGTCGTAGGCAGAGAGCTTCTCCGACAGCGCCGTGAAATCGACAATGTCGCTGAAGAACACCGTGACGTGCTTCGCTTCCCCAGAACGTGTCGCGGCTGTTGCGCCAAGTTGGTTGGTGATCATCAGGTCGGTTTCGTCCAACACCAGTCGCCGGATACGAAGGTCGCCTTGAGGTTTAAGCTGGCAAGCCAACCGAACTTCGTCCGTCAAACTCAATCGATCCGCCATCGAAGCCTCAGCGGCATTCCGATTTGGGCAGGCCCCCAAGCCAGATAGGATCCAGACACGGCAGGTCGAGCATTTCGCCCGCCCGCCGCATGCATGCGCGAACGGCACGCCCGATCTCAAGGCCGCCTCCAGCAAGGTCTCGCTTTCGGTCACGTCGAAGTCCGTCTGATCAGGCAGGGCGGTTACTCTGGTCGTCATCTTCCGACCTCGCGGGTTGGTCCCAATTCTAACACCAAGGGAACAGGCGATCGAATCCTGTACGGGGCCGGGATGCAGCAAGGTCCATCGGTGATCTCGGAGGTGTCGGCTTAGCGATTGGCGCTGATCGCGACAGTTCGCAAGAGGGAAGGGCCCTGCACGAAGGCAGCGCCTCTTGCATTGTTCAATAGCGGAAGTGCTTAAGCGACGCGACAAAACACCATCGGTCCGAATCCGTTCAAGGCAAGGGATAGGAAGCGACTTGCGGATATTGCCAATCGAACACCCTAACGTCGCGTTCGGGGCCGACTGTGGAACGGCCGCTTCCTAGATGGTAGCGCTGAAAGCCGACCTTGGTATTCAGCGCAGTGGACCGACTGCAGGGACGACGGCCCTTATTTCACCGTGATGGCAATACCGCTGAGATCGGCGTTGACTTGCAGGCCTACCTGCTTGCCTGAGAGCTCGAGTTGGGCGCCCTTGTCGTTGGTCATGACGATCACCTGGGCCCCTTTGCCGACCGCGCCGCCACCGCCCGCCGCACCGTAGACCCCCGTCACATCGCGGGCGCGGCGAATGTGGCGAACGTTACCATGGAAATAGGTCTTAGAAGCCCCGAAGGCGAGGCCGCCCGAGATGCCGCCGACAGAGATGGGATAGCGGCGACCATGGAAGGTCAGCGTGCCCTCGCCTCCAGAACCACCCACAAAGAAGGCAGCCTTGTAGACCGAGAAGTTGATCGTACCGCTGTCGGCATGCGCGGAGCCGGCAAAGCTGATTCCTGTTGCAGCAATAACCACAGCCGCGACTGAACGAAATCTGGACGAAATCTTCATGATGCGAGTCTCCTCAAAATCGAGGCTTACCCAGCCAGGAGGGCACGTCAGCGTCATGCCAAAGTCAACAACTGAAACAATCTCGCCCGTCATTAGTTCCAAGCACGCGGCCAGAATCCGGCTGCGAGAAGGCCGCCAAGAAACGAGGCGGATGGCAAACATAGTCTCGGTGGCAGGGCCGGTGGCAGCCAATACTCGGCTGACTCAGGATTGTCTGCACGAAATCTAGAGCCACGAAAGCGAGGGGATGCGCAAAGCTGTAAACATTTAACAACCCACAACCTTTGATCGCGTTGCTGAGATGTGCTCGGAGGCTCGTCGCGACGCCACGTACAGCGCGGTCACAGGAGATGTCTGCTTCCGGGCAACGTCAAGATCGACTTCTACGGCCGACATAAGGCGCGATGCTGCAGTGCACAGATTTAACCGCGGACGTCGCCTTCGACCATCGGGGGGCATGCCCGGTGCCTGTCATCGGGCGGCAGCATTGGGTCGAAGAGAGCCGCTTCACGAGCCCAATGCACGGCTTGTTCCGAGGATGTTCACGTTCTCGGCGCCGCAAAATTGCATAATGCATCGACAGGAACGCCTATCCCGGGGAGGGCATGACGCGATCAATATTTGCTAGGATCTGTCGCGAGGCCAACCCGTCTGTCGGAGGACTGAACCGAAAAGTAGTTCTATTGTCATAGATTCTACCAATGGTTTTACACTTGCACTTCCTGCGCGAGCAGGCTACATACTGAACTGTATGGTTCAGTATGTAGCTCCCCCTCTCGATCTCTCGTTCGCGGCGCTGTCCGATGCGACCCGCCGCGGCATCATCGATCAGCTTGGGCAAGGGGACGCGTCGATCACCAGTCTCGCGGATAAGTTCCAGATGACGCTGACCGGCATGAAGAAGCACGTCCAGGTTCTCGAGCGGGCGGGGCTCGTCGTCACGCAGAAGGTCGGACGGGTGAGAACCTGCAAGCTTGGGAAACGCGGCCTCCAGGCGGAGGCCGAGTGGATCGAGGCGCATCGCAAGCTCTTCGAGGCCCGCTTCGAAGCATTGGACGAAATCATCAGCGAAATGCAAAAGGAGGGAAGCGATGAATCAGCAAGTTAACAGTGCAAGTGGTGAGCAGAACCGCATGTCAGTCGAGCGCAGAGGGGATCGCGAACTCATCGTGACGCGGACATTCAATGCGCCGCCGAGCACGGTTTACAGGGCGTGGAGCCAGCCCGAGCTGTTCCAGCGCTGGTGGGTACCAAAATCGGCATCCGGCATTTCGCTCGTATCGTGCGACATGGACGTCCGTACCGGCGGCAAATATCGGCTGGAATTCGGCGCCGGCGGTTCGGACACCATGGCCTTCTACGGCAAGTATCTCGAGGTGGTGCCGAACGAGCGCAT
>Ga0102589_1003966_pt1 | contig 14445 bp, 14 predicted proteins | sample AraplaMF_Col_mLB_FD_76858 | JGI IMG/M metagenome (GOLD analysis project Ga0102589, IMG submission 76858) | Arabidopsis root microbial communities from the University of North Carolina, USA - plate scrape MF_Col_mLB | ecosystem: Host-associated > Plants > Roots > Endosphere | place: USA... | reverse complement strand
GATTTAGCGGAAAATTTGATGCTAAACCGTTATTTACAAGGTTAACATCTATAACTTGATAAAATGCATTCCCAGTGTCTGCAATTTCCCACACAGCTAAAATAAGGTGATACCCATTTCTATCAGTAGGTACATTTGCTTCATGTGTTACGGAAGTTCCAGGTCTAGCTCCTCCATCATTTTTTACATAAAAAGGCACTAAATCTAAATCAGACCTCGTTAAAGGCTTATTTGGATTCCAATCTTTCTTCGTAATATAATATTTCCACTCTTTCGTACTATGAGGAGCCGTTAATTTCCACTTAAATGTATTCGTCCCACCGTTTAACGTAACTTTCTTCCACCTATCTACAGTCTGTACATCTAAAGCAGGGAAATGTCCAGCTCCTGCGATTTGTCCATCAGAAGGTCCTAATAGAGGGAAGCCACCTATTCCTTCTACACTTTGCGGTTCATATTGAATCGGACCGCAATTTACATTTACCCCTTGCTTACATAAATAAGAGCGGCTCGCTGGTGATTCAACATATCCATGAGCGGAAGCTTTTTCTGAAAAACCGAAAGTTAACAATCCCGTAAGTAATATGCCACCACTTAATATAACTTTCTTCACCTTCTGTAAACCTTTCGTTTTCATCCCGTCATCCCCTTTCCCATAATAAAGCGAAAATAACTATAGTTGCCTAGTCATCTTCTCTACATTCATTATAAGTCGAGGAGCATAGTGAAAAGAACCCTCTAAAAACTTTCTCAAATTCTATTCGTACATTAAACAAATTCAAATAGCACAGCTAGAAAAATATTGACGGTGTTATTTGAATTTGAGCATAATAGCTATAAAACTTTATAATAAATAACTGTCGCATCTAAATTACCATTTGGAGAAATTGCGTATTCTGGTATTTTTCCAGCTTCTTGATAATCTAATGATTTATACAATTTATTCGAAGGATCTCCTTCTCTAGTATCTAGCACTAAAAGAGTCCTGTTTTCTTGCTTCGCTCGTTCCTCTGCTTTTTGCATAAGTAAACGTCCAATGCCATTACGTCTAAAGTTTGGATGAGTCATCAACTTACAAATTTCAGCTCTATGAATCCCATTAGGCTTTGTAACTAAATGTAGTTGAATACTCCCTGCCACTTCATTATTTATTTTAGCAACATACAAGATTATTTCTGGTGCTAAAACAGTTTCCCAATACTTCGCTGATTCTTTTTGCTCCAGTGGAGGTAAAAAACCAATTGAAGCCCCATCATCTACAACTGTTTTCAAAAGGTTAGAAAGCTCCTCCACATTATCTTTTATTTGCTTAATCTCTTCAATTACTACATTTTGCATTACTAATCCCCCTTTTGTTCCATTGTACCAAGTTTTAAAGAAGGAATAACAGGTTACTTAGATGAAATTATTTAAGGTACAATTTTTTAGAGAAAGGATACTTATATGAAGTATATATTAGATAGGACATATGCAAGAGAACTTCTCGAGTGGGCATATGAACAAAACCCAGGTCCATGGTTAGAACATTCATGTAATGTTGCCCTTGCAACTGAAAAGATAGTTGTGGAACTTATTAATAATGGGTTTGACCTAAATGCTGACATAGCATATAATGCTGCCCTCCTGCATGATATAGGAAGGTATAAAGGTTTTACTAAATCTGTTATTCATTCCTATGATGGTTATATGTATATGAATGATTTAGGGTATATAGGAAACGCGATTATTTGCGTGACACATTCATTCCCGTGCAAAAATGAACATTTAGATATAGCAGCGGAGTGGGCCCTTGTTCCTGATTATATGAAAAGCCGATTAATTGAAATATTAAATGAAAATAGTGACTACGACTTATACAATAAGGTCATTACCCTTTGTGACGCACTTGCTGATGCGGAAGGCTTTACTACTCTTGAAAAAAGATTGATTTCAGTTGGTTTACGACATGGAACGACCTCTCATTCTTCTTTACATTGGAAAGGTTTCTATACAATTAAGAATGAATTAGAATCTTTAATCGGTAAGAGCATATACAGAGTCATTCCTGACGTAGAGAAATCGATTTATAAAAATATGGAATGTTAAATTACATACAACTAAAAAAACGATAAAATCTGTATGCTTACTTCTAAAGAACTCATTAAAAAGTGGAGGGATTAATCATTAGCAAAATAGGATTTGACTTAATAAATCAAGAGGTTAACTTTGATCTTGGATATGAAGATATCGAGGCGATATGACAGAGATACAAATTTTCTAACTGCTCCCACACAAATGAACCACATTGCGCAATTAAAAAAGCTATCTCCGATGGAATTGTTACAGAAGACATGATGAATAGTTATTATAGAGATAAGAATGAACTCGAATATGCATGTAAACAAAAGAACAAAACAAAAGCTATTGATTATATGAAACAATTGAAACTTTTTCGGAAAACTTAAAACTAAATAAATAGTTGTTATTTCTCATTCCCACTAAATTTAAAATTCTTACTTTAATACATTACATACCAGGTAATTTTTATACTTAAATTCAATTTCACATAAAAAAACGTTTTAAACATAAAGTTTAAAACGTTTTTTATATTCAATGCTTTTGATTTTTCAGTTCTGTTAAACACTCTTGCACTAAAGTTACTGCTTGACTCATGGCAGCTCCGCCAGCAAATGCTGCTGATACACCACATGCTTCCAGAATTTCTTTATCTGAGCATCCTTGATCAAGACAACCTTTTGTATGATAAACGGTACAATATTCATCTTGCGTTGCTAGACTAATTCCTAATGCGATAAGTTGTTTCTCCCTTTTTGTTAAAGCACCCTCTTGAAAACAAGCTTGCGTAAATGCATTATATGTTTCAGCAATTTCAGGAATTTGGTTTGTAAAACTACCGATCCCTTCTTTATAATGATGTAAAACGTCATTTACTGAACTATGTTGTTCGTGTTCCATCTTATTATTACCTCCATTCCAATTATATGTACCTATTGTAGTATGTGATGAAAAGAAGGCAATATACTCCACTTAAAAAGAATGAATATTCAGTTTATTATAACTACAGTTTCAGACTATCATCCACTACCGCTTGTTCTTTAGAGTTTTTTCTTTGAACCTCTTTACTTCTTTCTTCCCAAAATGTTAAACCTTCAATCCCTACATTTTTAGGATCAAATACTGGATCTTTCCCTTCTTTTTTCTGTGCTTCATAATCTTTTAACACTTTTAATGCAATTTTACTTAGTAGTAGAATTGCGATTAAATTTAACCATGCCATACTACCGATTCCTAAATCTCCAAGATTCCATAAAAGCGAAGCTGATTCAACGCTACCGATGTAAACCATAATTAAAAATCCAATTTTTAAAACTGGTTTTAACCAGCTATGTTTAAGTTCACGATCTAAATAAGTAAGTGTCGTTTCAGCGATATAGTAGTATGCGAGTAAAGTTGTAAATGCGAAGAAGAAGATTGCGATTGAAATGAATAACGGACCAAACCCTGTCATAACAGTTTCAACTGCTTGTTGTGTATAGATTGGACCTGCATCAACATTCCCTATATTCTTTACAATAGCGCTTTTTCCTTCAGGTATAACATTATACATACCTGTTATTAAAATCATAAGAGCTGTCGCTGTACATACAACAATTGTATCGATATATACAGAAAACGCTTGAACTAAGCCTTGTTTTGCAGGATGGGATACTTCAGCAGCAGCGGAGCTATACGTCGCTTCTCCAACGCCAGCTACATTTGAAAAGACAGCACGTTTTACTCCCCATGCGATTGCTGCACCGACGATTCCGCCAAACATTTCATTTACACCAAAAGCACTAGAGAAAATTAAAGCGAACATACTTGGAATTTCTGTTACATTTGCAATTAATACGATACATGTAACAATTACATAACCAATTGCCATAAATGGAACAAGCATTTGCGAAACGCCAGCTATTCTCTTTACGCCGCCAAAAATGATAGCTGCTAATAATACGACTAACAATATACCCGTTATATATTTGCTAATACCATTAGAATTTTCAAAGCCAACTGCGATGCTACTAGATTGAATACCTGGTAATAAAACGCCATATGAAAGTGTTACAACGACTGCTACAATAACTGCAAACCATTTCATTTTCAAGCCTTTTTCAATGAAATATGGTGTACCACCGCGATATTCATTTCCCACTTTACTTTTATACACTTGAGATAATGTTGATTCAACAAATGCACTAGCTGCTCCTAAAAGGGCCATTACCCACATCCAAAATACAGCTCCAGGTCCGCCAAAAGCGATAGCTGTTGCTACCCCTGCGATATTACCTATTCCAACTCTACCTGATAAGGCTAAACAAAATGCTTGAAAGGATGATATTCCCGTCTCCGAGCTCTTCCCTTCAAATAATAGTTTAATCATCTCTTTAAAATAGCGAATTTGTAGAAAACGAGTTACGATTGTGAAATACACGCCTGCCCCTAACGCAAAAACAACTAACCCAATACTCCATACTTGCCCTACTAACCATTCTACTAATTGCTCCATCCAAATCCCCCTTATCATTCTTTTGAAAGCTATTTTATATATAAGAAAACGGACAACTATTATAAAATCTTCCAGTTGTCCGCATCTCTTATTATTTCATCACTCTATTTATTAATAATTAGATTCTCTATTACTTTATATTCACCCAAACACTTTTCACTTCTGTATAGTTATCAAGCGCATATGAACCTAACTCACGACCGATACCAGATTGTTTAAACCCACCAAATGGTGCAGCTGCATTTTCTAAGTTATAATCATTGATCCATACTGTTCCTGCCTTTAATTTATTGGCAACTTGATGTCCTGTTTTAATATTTTGTGTCCATACACCCGCTGCAAGTCCATATGACGAACGATTTGCTCTTTCAATTACTTCTTCCGTCGAATCAAATGGAAGTACAACGACAACCGGCCCAAAAATTTCTTCTTTCACAATTGTCATGTCATCAGTAACATTTGTGAATACGGTTGGCTGTACAAAATAACCTTTTTCAAATGCACGTTCACCACCAGCAGCAACAGTAGCGCCTTCAGCTTTCCCTTGTTCAATGTAATGTAGCACACGCTCTTGTTGCTTTTTAGATACGAGTGGCCCCATTTCCGTTTCCTTCTCCATACCGGCTCCAAGTTTCACGTTATTCGCCATTTTTACTAGTTCATTTACGACTGTTTCGTAATGTTTTCGGTGAACGAACACGCGAGATCCGGCACTACAATTTTGACCGTGATTATACATAATGCCTTGGAATGCACCGTTAATCGCTTCTTCTAAATCAGCGTCTTCTAAAATGATATTTGGTGATTTACCGCCAAGTTCTAACGTTACATGTTTAATCGTTTCTGCAGATTGACGCATAATATATTTCCCTGTAACTGTTGAACCTGTGAATGCTACTTTATCTATATCATGATGGTTAACGATAGCAGCTCCTGCTACAGGGCCAAAACCTGGAACAAAGTTTACTACACCATCTGGAAAACCTGCTTCTTTAAAAAGTTTTGCTGTATATAATAACGATAAAGGCGTTTGTTCTGCTGGTTTTAATACAATTGTACAACCTGTTGCGAGTGCAGCTCCCATTTTCCAAGAAGACATAACAAGCGGAAAATTCCAAGGAATAATTTGACCTACAACGCCAACAGGTTCATGGCGTGTGTAATTTAAATAATCTTTTGAAATCGGAATTGTTTGCCCGATAATTTTTGTAGCCCATCCCGCATAATAGCGATAATTTTCTACAGTCGCAGCAATATCATCATCTAGTGCTACTTGATATGGTTTCCCGTTATCCAATGCTTCTAACTGCGCTAATTCTTCTCCATGCTCTTCAATTAAGTCTGCTAATTTATAAATAAGGTGTGCTCTTTCAGCAGTACTCATTTCTGCCCATGGTCCTGATTCAAATGCAGATCTTGCCGCTTTTACTGCTGCAGCAATATCCTCGTCTTGTGCTTCGCATACGACAGCTAGAACATCTTCTGTTGCTGGATTGTATGTCTCAAACGTCTTTCCGCTAATAGAAGGAACAAATTCACCATTAATAAACATTTTAATTTCTTCATTTAAAAACGCTTTCACTTTTGGTCTCAGTTCAATGTTTGTCGTTAACATATAGACTCTCCTCCTTAATTAAACAGTTGCATGAGCTGCAATTTTTGAGATAATCGTTTGAAGTTTTTGATCTTCTTCTTCAGTTAATCCAAGTCTCGGATAACGAGAAGGTCCCCCGGCTTGCCCGTGTAATTCCATTGAGCGTTTAACGATTTGTACGTATTTTCCTGATCCTTCAAGAAACTCGCAAAGTGGTAAAATCGCATCGTTAATTTCCCAAGCTTTTTCTAATTCACCATTTTGGAAATGCTCATACATTTTCGTAACAAGACCCGGTACGATATTTCCTGCTACTGAAACCCATCCTGTCGCACCAACTAAATAAGATTCCATAACTAAATCTTCAGATCCACAGAATACTTGAAAAGCACCTTCGCCTTGTCTTACTAAATCTCTAGCTTTTCGAATATCCCCGCTAGATTCTTTAATATGTGTAACATTTTCACATTCTTTTCCAATACGTAGCATAAGCTCTGTACTCATATCAACACCAGATGTAAAAGGATTATTGTATAACATAATTGGTATATTTACAGCGTTTGAGATTTCTTTAAAATGAAAATAAATTTCCTCTTCTTTCGGTTTACAATAGTACGAGTTAATAATTAATGCACAATCCGCTCCGTGCGCTTCTGCGTGTTTCGTATATTCAATCGTCTCTTTCGTCGTTTCTGCTGCAGTTCCAACAATAACTGGAATACGTCCATCAACTTCTTTTAATACTGTTTCTACCATTTTAAATCGTTCTTCTTTTGATAAACTAACAAACTCCCCTGTACTTCCATTAATAATAATGCCAGCTACTTTTTGCTCAATAAAATAGTTTACGTTTTGTTTTACACCGTTCCAATTAATTTCTTGTAACTCATCCATCGGTGTGATTAATACTGGAAATGCCCCTTTAATTTTTTTCATATTTATCTCTCCCTTTACCATTTTATTTTAATAAAAATCCTGTCGGAAACGGATCTGTAGGGTCTAATAGAAACGTCTGCATCCCTGTAATAAACCCTCTACTTTCAAAACGGAAAATGTAACCCGTTTCTTCCTTCTTCACTTTTTCAACAGTTATAAAGCTATTAAATATACTTTCATTTATAAAAGGTTTATCCGCTATATAATCATTTTTAAATAATGTATGAACAAAAGACACAATAGTAGAGACAAATCCTGGCGAACGTACGATGAAGTTATCTTCATGAAATGTAATCGACTTTATATGGTTTTTTTCTTTCTGCGAAGAATCTACTAAAATAAGTCTTTTTATAAGTGATTGTTTTTGTATAGCTTGTAGTGTAGCTTCTCCCCATTTTTTCAATTCAGAAATGTTTTCAATACGGATTTCTGGCGAATACGCACCTTTTTCTACAACTGCATATACTTTATCTGCCTGTATGAGAGAATAACTTAAATTACCAACTTGTAAATTTTTCTCAATCATATAACATAATTTGCTTTCAAACGAAACAGATACTACTTCATCATTCTCTACATACGCATAGACTGAGAATATGCCAGATAACGTTTCGATTTTGTATTGATTCGTCTCTCTCTTTTTTAAATAACCGCTTTCTAGTAACATCGTTATGACTGCGACAATACCTCCGTAGTGGAGAGGAATTGATTCTTCATGATTAAAAAATAATACTGCTGCATCGACTTCCGAATGAATAGAAGGAACGACGATACATCCATTTAAACCGATAAAACCACGCGGTTCATTTAATAAAAGCTGCATTTCATCTGCTAATTCACCTGAAAATTGTTCGTTTAATTGTTCTAAATTGTAGTAGCACTTACATGGTACATCTTTTATTACACGAAATGCCTCGCCATTTACGTGTACGTCTACTGCTGTATACATTTTTTGAATGTTCATTTTACATCCTCCGTTTCATGTTCCATCGGCGGAATTAGCAAAAAGCCTTCTTTCAGCGGATCCTTTTCATTGTAAAAAAATCTATGCATACCCATAAGCCAGGCTGAACCTGTAATTTTCGTTACGACAGCTTCAATATTTTCAACATTTGTCGTATTGATGACGCTTCCTTTAAATAGAGAGCCAACAATACTTTCGTGAATAAACTCTTCATTCATCTCGATTTTTTGATTTGCGTATAATACAGCTAACTTTGCTGATGTTCCTGTACCACATGGAGAACGATCAATTCCTCCTGGCGGAACGACAACTGTATTTTTTACATGAGCGCTTTCATGAGTAGGATCTGTATAAAATTCAACATGAGTTAATCCTCTAATAAAAGAATGCTGCGGATGAATGATTTCAAATTTCTCATTTATAATATTTCTAATATGAATTGCCTTATCGATAATTGTAGATGCATGTTCCGGTACTAACTCTAAACCTACTGACTTCGCATCAATAATGGCATAGAAATTTCCTCCATACGCAATATCTGCTTTAACAGTTCCAATTCCTTCGACTTGTACGGTAATATATTTCAGTAAAAAAGCTGGTATGTTACAGAAAGAAACTTCTTTCGCTTTTCCATCTCGAACAAAGATATCCACTTCAACTAAGCCGGCTGGCGTATCTAACTTTAACGAAGTAATCGGTTCAACTACCGGTATTAAACCTGATTCAATTAAAGCTGTACATACACCAATTGTATCGTGACCACACATTGGTAAATATCCACCGGTTTCTATGTAAATAACACCAATATCTGCTTCAGGATGACATGGATCTGTTAATAATGCTCCTGACATTACATCATGACCACGCGGTTCATTCATTAACAATTTGCGAATCCAGTCATACTCCTTTTTCATATGTAACATCTTCTCTGCCATCGTCTCTCCAATTAACTTTGGCAGTCCGCTAATCAATGTTCTCGTTGGATTCCCGCCCGTATGTGTATCAATTGTCGTAAAGACTCTTTGTGACCTCATCCGTTTAACACCCTTTCTGTAAAACGACTCAAACGAAGTGGTTCAATAGGAATGATTGTTTCTTTTTCATTTAATAACTCTTCAATCACTTTCCCAGTAACTGCGGCAAGACTAATGCCGTCCCCTTCATGCCCTGCTGCTATAAAGTAGTTCGGGATATGTTCCACACGTGAAATGATTGGCAAATGATCTTCTGTCCACGGGCGTAACCCAGCATATGAACGAATCACCATCATATCCGCCATTTTCGGATAAAAACGAATTGCTCTGTTCGCAATACATTTAATAACCTCGTTATTTATCCTCGTATGAAATCCTACAAACTCTCTACTACTACCAATTAAAAAATTTTGGCTTTCTGTCGGCTCAAATACAAGAGCTACCCCATATTTATCAGTTAAAGCATCCACTTTTCGTTTTCCGCCAAATTTAGAAATTAAATAACCAAATTCCATTACTTTACGACAACCAACGTGTTGTTGCCTTGAAGCTACAATAATATGTCCCTTTCTCGGTTCAATTGGTATATTTACAGCCAACATTTGTCCGATCTTTGGAGACCACACACCAGCTGCGTTTACTACTTGCTTCGCAGTAAACGTCCCATTTGTCGTTTCTACAATAAAGGAACCATCTATATCTCTTTTCATTTCTTTTACTTCTGTATGATTAAATGCTTTCGTACCAAATTTCTTCGATTCTGCAAGAAGTGAAAAAGCGAGAAGATATGGATTTACAGTCGAATCAGTTGCGCATTCTAACCCGCCTAATAAATCGTCCGCGAAAAATGGTGATTCTTCTCTTATATCTTGTCTATCAAGCATTCGAAATGGTAATCCAGCTTCTTTTTGACGATTTACCCATTGCTGCGCTGCTTCCATCTCTTCATCCGACTCACATACGAGAATACTTCCTGGCGCCCTATATTCAAATGAGTGCTCTAACTCTTCACTTAAATCAGTTACTAATTTTTGACTTACTAATGACATTTGACTATCAAACCCTGGGTCTTTATCAATAGCCAAAATATTTCCGTCACACCGTGAAGACGTCCCACTGACAAATTCTCCTTTTTCAATGATTGTTACGTCTCTTCCATATTTTGATGTGTAATAAGCGATAGAACACCCTATAATACCACCGCCTATTATTAAAACGTCACAGTGCCTCACGTAGCACCCCTCCCTTCTTTTTAATCCCTCACTTTCTTTTATGCAATTGACGTGCCAACTCTACATATATATACTTTTTATAAAAAATATTTTTATTTGTAAAAATATTTTAAATTTATCGTAAATAGGTGTATTATTTTTTTATCACTGTCAAAATTTTTATACATAACAGGAGGACAATATGGCATTCTCATTTCCCACAATAAAAGAATTTCTAAAAACTTTATCCATTGATCATACATACAGCATGCAACCTATTGAGCAAGTTGGAGAAAAATTTTATTACCGCCCTTCTACTACAGAAGAATATAACTGCGCAGTTATATATGAAGATGACTCATTCACCACTTTAATTGACATGTTTTCCAATGAAATAGTCGTCATCATAATGAATGAAAATAAAGTGCCTATATGCTGTATAACAGCTCAGCAAATCATTCCGTTTCTTGTTAAGTCTTACTATGAACTACAATCTTTTTATAACGCAGTAATACAAACAACTGATTCTTCCGTTACAGTCATCGATAATAAAGAACGCGTTTGTACTTGGACAGATGGCGCCGAAAAGATCTTTTCAGTCAACCATAATGAAATTATTGGGCAACCTATCACTCGCTTTTTTGACTATAAAGATTTGGAAATTTTGCAATCATTACATGACGGTAAAAGCATAATCGCTCAGTTCCATCAGCCTCGTCCAGATTTATTCGTATTAATTAACTCAAACCCAGTTTATTATAACGATGAAATTATTGGAGCGGTCGTTTCAGAAACAGATGTTACAAATCAAGTTGCTTTAAACGAAAAACTATTCAATATGTCACATGAAATGCACCGTTTAGAACAAGAGGTCGCAAAGTACAAAGATGAATCAGATCCTTTCCTTGCGATGAATGGAAAGAGCCCTGTTATTCAAAGAACAATACAATTAGCTAGAAAGGTTTGTTCGGTGAAATCAACTGTTTTAATACTCGGCGAAAGTGGTGTTGGAAAAGAAGTATTTGCAAAAGCGATTCATGAAGCAAGTGAAGCTACTAAGGCACCTTTCATTTCAATTAACTGCGGTGCAATTCCCGAGGCGTTATTTGAAAGCGAATTATTCGGGTATGAGCGTGGGGCTTTTTCTGGTGCAAATAGTAAAGGAAAAAAAGGTAAAATAGAGCTCGCGCAAGGCGGTACATTATTCCTTGATGAAATAGGAGAAATGCCGCTTGATATGCAGGTAAAACTTTTGCGTGTACTACAAGAACGAAAGTATTACCGTGTTGGTGGAGAAAAAGAGATTCATATTGATTTCCGCATTATCGCTGCTACAAATCGTGATTTACAAGAAGAAATGAGAAAAGGCACGTTCCGAGAAGATTTATACTATCGTTTAAATGTAGTTAGTTTGCATATTCCACCGCTTCGCGAAAGACGAGAAGATATTATCGAATTAACATACTCTTTCTTAAATGATTTTTCAATCAACTATAACAGACCAATTCGTGACTTACCTTCAAGCATTATGCATGAACTACTTCATTACAATTGGCCAGGTAATATTCGCGAGCTCCGTAACGTTGTTGAGAGACTTGTCGTATTTGCGACTGACGGTATTATAAAACAAGAATATTTACCATTTCATACAAATGAAACGTTAGACAACCATACGGCACATTCCCTATTACTCAGCAATAATAATACAATCCTATCTTTGCAAGAAGAGATGGATGAACATGAGAAAAAAGTCATTGAGAGGGCTTTACGCATTTTGAATGGGAATAAGTTAGAATGCGCGAAACAGCTTGGCGTTACGAGGGCCACTTTATATAATCGTTTAAAAAAACTTGGGTTATAATAAAGTGAAACTTTAATCAGTGCGGGTCTTACTACCCGGAAAATAGCGAGATAAACCTTTCTCCTCTATTTTGGCATAGTTTTTGCATAATAATTTGTGCAAACCGAACTAGAGGAGGAATTCATATGACGAATAAAGATCACTTAATTGTTTGTCGATGTGAAGAAGTTACATACGGTCAACTTCAATCGACAATTGCTGAATATAAATGCTCGGCAAGAGAATTAAAACTTAGAACACGTGCTGGCATGGGATTTTGCGGTGGCCGCACATGTAGAATGATGATAGATCGAATGATTGAAAGTGCAAATCCCGACGTAAATACTAATGAAATTCCATTAAAATATCAACCACCAGTGCGCGCAGTTACCTTTGGAGCGGTAGGTGAAAATCAATGAGTAGAATTACACATCACCCCATTTTAGGGAGTTTAAATAGTAGTAAGCGCATCACTTTCCAATTTAACGGACAACAATATGAAGCATATGAACATGAAACCATTGCGGCCGCTTTACTTGCAAACGGAATAAGAACATTAAGAGTGCATGAAGATAGCGGAACGCCGCGAGGTATTTACTGTAATATCGGACATTGTTCTGAATGCCGCGTCACAGTAAACAATCAAACGAACGTACGAGCATGCTTAACTGTTGTAGAAAAAAATATGGTTGTTGATAGTGGTAAACAGCATCCAAATATCGTGAGAGAGATGGTGAAAAAGCGATGAACGATGTCATTATTATCGGAGCTGGACCAGCAGGTTTATCAGCCTCCATCTCTTGTGCTCGTTTTGGACTAAATGTACTTGTTATTGATGAATTTGTGAAGCCTGGCGGAAGGTTGCTCGGACAATTACATCAAGAACCTACTGGAGAATGGTGGAATGGAATAGAAGAATCAAAACGACTTCACGAAGAAGCAAAATCACTTTCAGTTACTATTCGATGCGGCATTTCTGTCTATAATTTAGATAAAGATGAAAGTTCTTGGTTCGTACATACGAATATCGGTACGTTAGAAGCACCGTTCGTTTTACTTGCTACTGGCGCTGCTGAGTACTCCATTCCCCTTCCTGGTTGGACACTTCCTGGGGTGATGTCAATTGGAGCAGCTCAAGTTATGACAAATGTTCATCGCGTTCAAGTTGGGAGAAAAGGAGTAATTATTGGTGCTAACATTTTGTCATTCGCTATCTTAAATGAATTACAATTAGCGGGCATTAAAGTGGAACATATCGTACTTCCTGAAAAAAGTGAATTAAGTCAAAAAGCTGGAGAACCCGAAGAAGTTTTAAACTCTCTCTTACACGCTGCCCACCTTGCCCCGTCACCTTTATTACGTATAGGTAGTCGATTAATGAAATATAATTGGGCGAAACAAGCTGGATTAAACTTCTATCCAAATAACGGTATGAAAATAAACGGCACACCTCTTCACCTTCGAAAAGCAGCTCTTGAAATTATCGGAACAGAGCAAGTTGAAGGTGTACGTGTTGCTAATATCGATACGAAAGGACACATCATAACTGGATCGGAGCAAATATATGAGGCAGACTTCGTTTGTATTGCCGGTGGCTTATACCCTCTTGCTGAGCTAGCCGCTGTAGCTGGCTGTCCTTTCCGTTACATTCCAGAATTAGGCGGTCACATTCCTATCCATTCCGAAACAATGGAAACCCCTCTTTCTGGTTTATTTGTAGCCGGCAATATAACTGGCATTGAAAGCGGGAAAATCGCAATGGCACAAGGAACTGTTGCTGGATATTCAATCGTAAAACAAGTAAATAATAAATCCCATTCGGTTGAACAACACTTACAACAAGCAATCCAACATGTACATACCGTACGTCAACAAGCTGCCATTCAATTTAACCCGAGGATTGATGTCGGTAGGCGTAAAATGAATGAAATTTGGCGTGATTATTCCCTTTCATATGCACATACTAAAAAGAGCTGTTGAGATTACTCTCAACAGCTCTTTTTCCTACTCATCTGAGTTATTAAATTTCGCTAATGCGTAAATGCCTTCTTCATCATCTAATTCAAGTTGTAATCTTGCTGCGAATGAATTGACATTATATTCTCTGTCAAGTAACAAGCGTAGTGCTTCAATTAAGTTTGCTTGAATTAATATTTGTTGACGGCCATTTACCTCTACTTCTGCAGAGAAACCATATTCATCATCATACATTAGCTCAACTAAAACTTCTTCTGGACCAACTTGTCTTTTTTCAGCGATATATACGCAAAGTGCATTTATTAATTCTTGTTCAGAAATTTTTATTGTTTCCATGCTACTTCATCTGCCTTTTTCTTACGTTGATCTTTGAAGTATTTAAATGCACGAACTGCTAACA
>Ga0102589_1003962_pt1 | contig 14482 bp, 10 predicted proteins | sample AraplaMF_Col_mLB_FD_76858 | JGI IMG/M metagenome (GOLD analysis project Ga0102589, IMG submission 76858) | Arabidopsis root microbial communities from the University of North Carolina, USA - plate scrape MF_Col_mLB | ecosystem: Host-associated > Plants > Roots > Endosphere | place: USA... | reverse complement strand
TGCTCCTGTCTCTCCTGTTGCTCCTGTTGCTCCTGTCGCTCCCGCTGTTCCTGGTGCGCCTGTTGCCCCTGTTGCTCCTGGAGGTCCTCCTGAAGGTCCAGTTGCTCCTGTTACTCCTGACGCTCCTGTTGGTCCCATCGGACCCATCGGACCCATTGGTCCCATTGGACCCATATGGCCTCTTTTTCCTCTTTCTCCGTCGTCTCCGTCTTTACCTCTTTTTCCTCTTTCACCTTGTGGACCTGTTACACCCGTTGGACCTGTTGGACCTGTTGGACCTGTTGGACCCGTTGGACCTGTTGAACCAAATGGTGGGAATGGCGGTTCTGGTGGAAATGGAGGAAATGGAGGGAATGGCGATCTTGGTGGTGGTAATGACAATTAAAAACACCTCTCATTTAATAAATTAGTTGTACATTTTATAGTATAAAAAAAGGACAAATTGGTTCATTCACAATACAAAAATGAGTAAAAAATGGAAAAAAATAGGTGATTACTCTATTAAAATACTTTAAGTAGTTGAACGAAATCGCCTAACATGAAAAAACCAGGAATCGATTAGGATTCCTGGTTTTTCATTCATAATATATTATATGAATTTGTCATTAGCCTCTTAACTGAGCACTATGAGTTTCTTCTACAGCTTTTAATACTTTTTGATGAGCTTTTGTCACTTCTTCGTCTGTTAAAGTACGCTCTGGATCAAAGTATGTTAGAGAGAAGGCAACAGATTTTTTACCTGCTTCCATTTTATCACCTTCATACAAGTCAAAAATGATTGCTTCTTTTAATAATTTTCCGCCTGTTTGACGAATCGTAGATAAAATATCTCCAGCAAAAACGGCTGAGTCTACTACAAGTGCCATATCACGATTCATAGCTGGGAAACGTGGAATTGCGTTATATAGAATATCATCTACTTCTGTATTAAATAGTTTTGCAAGTGATAATTGGAATACATATGTTTCTTTAATATCCCATTCTTTTTGAGTTACTGGATGAACTTGACCAATGAACCCAATTTCTTCGTTATTTACTAATATACTAGCCGTACGACCTGGATGTAGATCTTCTTTTTTTGATGCAACATAAGAAGTTTTATCTGATAGTCCTAATTCATTAAATAAACCATCTAATATTCCTTTTACAACATAAAAATCAACAGCTTTTTTCTCACCTTGCCATGCATGTTGTAACCAAGCTCCTGTTAAAGCACCTGCTAAATACTCTTCTTCACGAGGAAGTTCATTGTTTTCTAATGTTAAGAAAACTGAGCCTGTTTCAAATAATTGTACATTTTCCTCTTTACGAGCAACATTATATGCTACTGCATCTAATAAATGTGGTACTAAACTAAAGCGTAGTTCACTTCTTTCTTCACTCATTGGTAAAGATAAACGAACTGGCTTCGCATCACCAGATTCTAATGCAAAACGTTTTACTTTACTATTACTAGTTAATGAATAAGTAACTGCTTCAAATAAACCTGCATGTTGTAAAAACTGACGAGCTTTACGACGTTTTGCTTGATATACAGTTAATTGGCCTCGGCTAGCTACTCCTGTTGGTAATGTTGCAGGGATATGATCATATCCGTACATTCTACCTACTTCTTCAACTAAGTCTTCTTCAATCGTAATATCTCCACGGCGACTAGGAACAGTGACAGTGAAAAGTTCGCCATCTTGTTTCGCATCTAGTCGTAATCGACGGAAAATATCCTTAACTGTATCTGCATCAATTGAAGTACCAAGTACATTATTGATTTTATTAACCGAAACAGAAACTTCAGGTGCATCATTTACAATATGATTTGCAACAACAGTACCTTCAACAATCGTACCTCCTGCAAGCTCTGCCATTAACTGTGCAGCACGTTCAGATGCAGAGTAAGTACGAGATGGATCAATTCCTTTTTCAAAACGCGCACTTGATTCACTACGTAAACCTAAGTCTTTTGAAGTTTGACGAACTGTTTGACCTTTAAAAACAGCTGATTCAATTAAAACATCTACTGTATTATCGTCAACCTCAGTTGATTGACCACCCATTACGCCAGCTATCGCAACTGCTTCATTTTCTGTTGCGATTACTAAATGATGCGGTTGTAATGTACGTTCTTCCCCATCTAATGTCGTAATTTTTTCATTAGATTTTGCATGTCTAACGATGATTTGTTTGCTATTTAATTTGTTATGATCAAATGCATGTAATGGTTGACCGTATTCAATTAATATATAGTTTGTAATATCGACTATATTATTAATTGGACGAATACCTGCACTCATTAAACGAGCTTGCATCCACAATGGAGATGGACCAACTTTTACGCCTTTAACTAACTTCGCGCTATAGTATGGTGCATCTTCTTTTGATTCTACTGAAACATTGATAAAGTCTGCAGATCCAGACTCTTCTGTTGCAACTACTGGTAATTTCACATCTTTATCTAAAATTGCAGCAACTTCGTAAGCTACACCAATCATATTTAAACAATCCGCACGATTCGGTGTTAAACCTAATTCTAATACAGCATCGTCACGATGTAGAACTTCTAATGCATCCGCTCCAACTTCTGCATCACTAGGTAGAACGAAAATTCCGTTCGAAAATTCTTTCCCAACTACTTTCCCTTCTACTCCTAGTTCTTGAAGAGAACAAATCATTCCTTCAGAAACTTCACCACGTAATTTTGCTTTTTTAATTTTAAAGTTTCCAGGTAATACTGCACCAATTTTTGCAACGATAACCTTTTGACCTTTAGCGACATTCGGTGCACCACAAATAATTTGTACAGGTTGTTCTTCACCAACATCAACTGTACATTTTGATAATTTATCAGCTTCTGGATGTTGTTCACGTTCCATTACATAGCCTACTACAACATTTTTGATTCCTTCAGAAAGATTGTTAACACCTTCAACTTCAATACCAGCTTTTGTGATTAATTTTGCAAGTTCTTCTGGTGTAACACCACTTAAATCAACGTATTCTTGTAACCATTTTGTTGAAACAAACATGTTTTGACCCCTCCTACCTTACATTTGTTGGAATTGCTTTAAGAATCTAATATCGTTTGTATAGAAATGACGGATATCATCAATGCCGTATTTTAATAGTGCAATACGCTCAGGACCCATTCCAAATGCAAATCCTTGAACTTCCTTCGAGTTATAACCAGCCATATCAAGTACATTTGGATGAACCATACCTGCACCTAAAATTTCAATCCAACCTGTATGTTTACACATATTACAGCCTTTTCCACCACACTTCATACATGAAATGTCCATCTCTACTGATGGCTCAGTAAATGGGAAGAAACTTGGACGTAAACGAATTTCTCGATCTTCACCAAACATTTTTTTCGCAAATAGTTGTAATGTACCTTTTAAATCACTCATTGAAATGTTTTCACCAATTACTAACCCTTCAATTTGCATAAATTGATGTGAGTGAGTAGCGTCATCATCATCACGACGGTAAACTTTACCCGGACAAATAATTTTGATTGGTCCTTTTTCAACATTTGCTTCCATTGTTCTTGCTTGAACAGGAGATGTATGAGTTCTCATTAATGTTTCTTCTGTAATATAGAATGAATCTTGCATATCACGAGCAGGGTGACCTTTTGGAAGATTTAGCGCTTCGAAGTTATAATAATCTTTTTCAACTTCTGGTCCTTCAACAGCCTCATAACCCATTCCGATAAATAAGTCTTCAATTTCTTGGATGACAGCTTTTAAAGGATGCGCACCACCAGCTTGCACAGGACGTCCTGGTAATGTTACATCGATACTTTCGCTTTCTAATTTTTCATTGATTGCATTTTGTTCTAATAAAACTTGTTTTGCCTCAAGCTTTTCTTGAATTGCTGCACGTACCTCATTTGCAACTGCTCCCATTTTTGGACGCTCTTCAGGAGATAGATCCTTCATTGCTTTCATTGCCTCTGTAATTGGACCTTTTTTCCCAAGGTAAGCGATACGTACTTCATTTAAGGCTTTTAAATCTTGTGCCTCTTCAATTTGTTTAATCGCTTCTGCTTGTAAAGAAACTAAACGCTCTTGCATCTTTATTCCTCCTATACTTCTACCATTTTTTTCATACATTTTTAAACATAAAAAAACCTCGCTCCCAAAAAGGGACGAGGATTGATCGCGGTACCACCCTAATTAACAGTTAGTGCATCATTGCACTTCTACTGCTCACTTCATTCATGTAACGGTCTATTTGACCGAGTCGCCTTTACATATATAATGGTCCCGGCGCCAGCTCAAGAGGTGAATTCAATTTAATTTCCTATAAAAGTGCTTTCAGTCTTAGGCACTTTCTCCCTATATAGGGTACTCAAATTTACTAGTCTCTATCATTGCTTTTATATATTAAATTTTCTTAACTTATTATAGTGATATTTTTGAATTATTGCAACTGCTCTACGTGTGATTTTCTATCACTTTATCTTAATCACTCCACAAAATACTCATTCATTACGTGACGAAAAACAAATTTATATTTGAATATAGTCAAATTAAAGGAAATTTTTGATTGAAAATAAGAAATCAGTTAATCGTTATATTTTCAATTATTATATTATTAACCATATCAATGTTTACATATAACTTTTATATAATTACAAAAGAAAAAGAGGTGCAAATATGCACCTCTTTATTTATAAGCTATACATTAATATTCCAGCTGCAATACCTACGTTTAATGATTCTGCTTTTCCGTAAATTGGGATATAAAGGTTTTCGTCCGATAAAGAAAGTAGGTTAGAATTGACTCCTTTTCCCTCATTACCAACAATTAGGGCAAATCGATTAGACGTTTTGACTTCATTAAATGGTTTAGCATTTTGTAATGAAGTTCCGTATATTGATATTCCCTGTTCTTTTAATTCTGAAATCATTTCGATTAAGTCTCCACGCAAAATAGGCATATGGAATAAAGATCCTTGGGTTGAACGAATCGTTTTCGAATTATATAAATCGCTTGTACCAGTCCCAAGTATAACTGCATCATATCCAGCAGCATCCGCTGTTCTAATCATTGTACCTACGTTTCCGGGATCCTGAACTTCATCAATTAATAATAATTTAGACACTTTTGTAAAGTCTACTCTCATATACGAAAATTCGATAATTGCGTAAATACCTTGTGTTGTTTCAGTTTCACTTAATTCTCTACTAACTTCTTTAGAAATATATGTTAACTCAAAAGAGCCAGGTGAAAAGCTAGATGGTAAATCTATTTCTTCGGAAAGTAATAAATGTAGGATCGGTGCATCATTCTTAATTGCTTCTTCCACTAGATGAAAACCTTCTACTATATATTGTTTGGCCTTCTCACGACCTTTTTTTGTATGCAATTTTTTCCAAGCTTTAACAGAGTTATTTTGTATCGAATCAATTCGTTTCATATTATAACCTTATACCTTTCTTCGTATATCATAAAGATAATAATACATAAATTTGATACTGTTTACAAATACTACTTAAAGCACAATATGAAAGGAGAATTCAAATGAATTTTAACATTCGTGGAGCAGTTCTTCACAATATTACTGGTAATAAAAGTGACCAATTAGAAGCAACAATCGTTGATGCAATTCAAAGTGGTGAGGAAAAAGTATTACCTGGATTAGGTGTTTTATTAGAGTTATTTTGGAATCATGCTTCAGAAGAACAAAAACATGAGTTATTAGCTGTTATTGAGAGTGGAGTACAAGGTTAACAAGATGGCCTGCTCTTAGTTTTGCCTTTTTAACTAAAAAAAGTAGAAGCCTCGAACAGATTGCTCGAGGCTTCTTTTGACGAATTATATCAATCAAGTTGTTATTTAGTTTTTAAGTCTTCTATTGAATCAATATCCATATATTCTGGAACAGTTAATCCTAATTTTGTACCTTCTAAGTTCGGACCAAGATTGATCAGCTTACTTTTATATTCATTTATATAATCACTATGCGTTGTTGGTAGCCATGCTGCTACTAATGCATCTGCGCTTCCGTCAGCTACACCTGCAAACATAGGACCTGCTTCAACTTGTTTTAGCGTTACATCATAACCGTGTTGTTTTAGAACTGTACCAATCACATTTGTGCTGGCAATTTCTGATTCCCAAGCAACATACACAAGGCTTATTTTTTCGCCATTGCCTTTTGGGACATCCTTCGTCCACTTAGCTACGATATCATCATTTTTGTCTACCCATTTTTTAGCTGCTTCCTTTGGCTTTGTTCCTTCTTGAACATCACTCATTACTTTTTCCATATCAGATGGTTTCCAGTAAAATTGATCAAGAATTTTGAAAGCACCAGGATTTTCTTCTTTTAATCCTTTTCTAACCATCGTGTGGATTGATTCATCTTTTCCAAATGATCCTTTTGGATCTTCTAAATACTTCAATTTATATTTTGTAAACATCCAGTGAGGCGTCCAACCCGTAACAATGATTGGTTCTTTTTGATCATAAGCTTTTTTGAGTTCTGCAGTCATTGCAGCAGAAGAACCTTCTTTTAAAGTCCAATCTTTTAAGTCATAATCATTCATTGCTTTTTCGGTTGCCTTCATCAGACCTGCTCCTGGATCTATCCCCGTAATTTCATACTGTACTTGATCTCCTACTTTATTAGAAGATGTTTTGTCAGCTGTACCTTCTGCAAAAGCAGTAGTAAGGAAAGAAATGATAAAGACCAGTGTAACAAATCCGTATACATATTTTTTAGCAAACTGATTGCCATAAACAGGTTTCCTTAAGTTTTGTGAGATTCTATCAAGAATAATTGCAATGATTACAATTGATAGACCCGCTTCAAATCCTTCACCAACTTTAATTTGTGTGACAGCACGATAAACCTCTGCACCTAAACCTGGTGCACCAACTAAAGATGCAATAACAACCATCGAAAGTGATAACATAATACTTTGATTCACACCTGCTAAAATTGTAGGAGCGGCCAATGGTAGCTGTACCTTCATGAGTTTTTGCCAAGTTGATGAACCAAATGCATTAGTCGCTTCAATTAAGTCATTAGGGACTTCTCTGATACCAAGATTCGTAAGTCTTATTGTAGGCGGTACTGCGAATATTACAGATGCCAAAATACCTGGCACTACACCAATCCCGAAAAAGAGAATAGCTGGTATCAAATACACGAATGCCGGCATTGTTTGCATAAAATCGAGAATCGGCGTAATGACCTGTTTCACTCGATCGTTTTGCGAAGCCCATATACCAAGTGGGATCCCTATTACCATCGTTATAATAACCGAGGATAATATTAAAGCTAATGATTCTATCGTTGCATCCCAAAGTCCTAAATTATCTATTAAAAGTAAACCTAGAAAAGTAAATAACCCTACTGTCCATCGACTTGTATAAAATGCTAATAATGAGATTAACAAAATTAACACAATCGACGGACCTATTCCTAAAACCTTCACAAAGATATCTAATAGGGTTTCTGTGATGTTTGTGATCGTACTGAATAGCGGATTGAAATGTTTGATGATAAAATCAACAATGGCATCAATCCAATCTGCTAACGGTAATTTATGCATCCCCATTACATTAACCCCCTTTTATATTTAAATCTTCTTTTTTACCCGCAAGTGCTCCAATTACCGCACCTCTGATGATGACACCTTTTAATCTATTTTCTTTGTCAACAACAGCAAGAGGCAGAACCGAAGTCGCAAGCGATTCGATTACATCTGTAAGAAGTGTTTCTTCAGAAACTACCACAATATCTTTTTGCATGACTTCTTCAACACTTTTATTTTCTCTCAGTGCAAGTGATGCATCATCAGCCGTTATTGCTCCAAGTAATTTTAATCTACGATCTACAACAAATATGCTTGAATATCCTTGATCTCTCATAATTTGAAGTGCGACCCTTGGACCACGGTCTGGTGTTATTCTTTCTGCACGCTTAAGAACATTAGCCGCCGTCAATACTTTCGACAAATCAACATCTTCTACAAATCGCTCTACATATTCATTTGCTGGATTCACCATAATTTCTTCTGGCGAACCGATTTGTATGATATGTCCGTCCTTCATTAATGCAATTCTGTCACCAATTCTTAATGCTTCATCAAGATCATGGGTGATAAAAATAATTGTTTTTTTCATCGTCTCTTGTAATTCTAATAGTTCATCCTGCATATCTTTCCTGATTAATGGATCGAGCGCACTGAAGGCCTCATCCATAAGCAAAATATCCGTATCACTCGTCAGAGCTCTCGCTAGACCAACCCTTTGCTGCATACCTCCACTTAGTTGTGAAGGATATTGATCTTCATAGCCTTTTAATCCTACAATTTCTAAAGATTTTTTTGCTTTTTCAGTTCTTTCTTGTGCAGAAATATTTTGTATTTCAAGTCCATATTCCGTATTCTCTAAAACTGTTTTATGTGGGAATAATGCAAAGTTTTGAAATACCATACTGATCTTTTTTCGACGAACATCCCTTAATTGATGTGCATTCATTTTCACTATATCTTCATCGTCAATTAATATTTGACCAGTTGTTGGATCAATTAATCGATTTAACATTCTAATTAATGTCGACTTCCCGCTGCCTGATAAGCCCATAACAACAAAAATTTCACCTGGGTAAATTTCAAAATTAGCATCATTTACACCAATTGTTACGCCAGTTTCTTTTAAAATTTCTTTTTTTGAGTAACCTTTCTCAAGTAGTTTTATGGCATTCTTTGGCGACTTGCCGAAAACCTTCGTCACATTTTTCACTACAACTTTTGATTTCATCAACTCACCTCGATTTAAAATTTTTAAAAATAAAACCTTTTTCAAATACAACTTGCTTTTATGTTGAAGGCAGCTTTTTAAAGAAAGAATATTCCAAAAAATACACATGGAATAACGCAAGAAAAATAAAAGCAGCCAAGTACTTAAAAAGTCTTGGCTTGCTACTTTTTTATCTCTTTTGGAAGAAGAAATGTCGCTCCAAGATCCATTTAAAAGTAGTGGAATGTTTATCTGCTATTAATGTTAACAAGAAACTATGACAAAACTATGTCAGAACAATGTTAACCATGATACATTTGATTACAGAACTCCAACCAAATTATTCCATTTTTTCAGTTATAATGTTCCTAACCTTTTTGACCCTAGCGTTTTGCTACTGTCAATAAATATTACTAAATAGTAATGTTTTTCATCTAAACTTAATAAAAATCTAGCTTTTCCCACTACAAGCTATTCAAAAAAACACCTATTTTAAAATTGTAAAAGTGTTAATGAGAGCAGTAAGTTCTATTCACCTTTAAAAATATGGATAAAAAAAATCCCTCAAGAAGCTTGAGGGATTCGTTATATTTAGCTATAAGTTAAACGATCGACTGTTTCGCGATCTAAACGTTTAATGACTTCAACAATCAGCTTTACTGTGTTTTCATAGTCATCACGGTGTAGGATACCAGAATGTGAGTGAATATATCTAGTTGGAATAGTAATGGCAAGCGACGGTACACCTTTCATTGTAATATGCATCGCGCCTGCATCTGTTCCTCCACCTGGCATTGCTTCGTATTGATAAGGAATACCAATTTCTTCTGCAACATTTACAACAAACTCACGTAAGTCTTTGTGAGATACCATTGAAGCATCATAAAGAACAATTTGTGGACCTTTTCCTAATTTTCCTTGAGCTTCTCTTTCTGAAACACCAGGCATATCACCTGCAACACCAACATCTAATGCAAAACCAATATCTGGTTCAATTTTATAAGTAGATGTTTTAGCGCCACGTAGTCCAACTTCTTCTTGTACAGTACCAACACCAAACACAATATTTGGATGCGGTTGGTTTTGTAATTGTTCTAATACATCAATCGCAACTGCACAACCAATTCGATTATCCCATGCTTTTGCTAATAATAATTTTTCATTTTTCATTGTTTGGAATTCAAAATAAGGAACCACTTGATCCCCAGGACGCACTCCAAATTCTAATGCTTCTTCTTTACTTGAAGCACCGATGTCAATAAACATATCTTTAATATCAACTACTTTTCTTCTAGCCTCAGGACTCATAATATGCGGTGGCTTTGATCCAATAATCCCTGTAACATTACCTTCTTTAGTTGTAATCGTAACGCGTTGAGCTAGCATTACCTGAGACCACCATCCACCGATTGTTTGAAAGCGTAAAAAGCCTTTATCATCAATCTGTGTAACCATAAATCCAACTTCATCAAGATGCCCGGCAACTTCAATTCTTGGCCCATTAGCATCTCCTGTTTTCACAGCAATTAAGCTACCTAAATGATCCGTCGTAACTTCATCAGCAAATGGCGTTATATATTTCTTCATTACTTCGCGTGGTTCATGTTCAAAACCAGCTACACCATTTGCATCTGTTAACTCTTTTAACATTTGTAACTTAGCATCTAAAGTAGACAAGGTCATCCATCCTTTTTTCTTTTTAAAGTTTATGTACATTATCTATTATACAATTTGCATATCTTTTTGACAAAATCATAAGAATATTTAATTTTCAACCTACATCCTTTACACTTCCTTTTGGACCTTGTTGAAAAGTAGCTTTCTTCCAATTTCCAAAAAAGTAATAAAGGATATGACATAGAACTGCTACTGTAAATGCAATTCCAAAGCTCCACCAGATACTTAAAAAGCCATACTGATATCCTAAATAATATGCGACAGGATTTCGCACTAACCACATCGCACAAAAAGTAAATAGTAATGGAGGCATAACTGCTCCCGTTGATCTCACAACACCTGAAAGAACCAACGTTACTCCAAATAAGATATATGGCCAAAACATAATATAACTAATTGTGATTCCTAAATCAATTGCATGCCCAGTCGTTGGTAAAAATAATGAAAAAGCTTGCTTACTAAATATATTTAATAAAAGAACTAGACCACCTGTCCAAATCACATTGAACAGAACACCGATCAAAGCAATACGGCCAATTCTTTCTAACTTCCCTGCACCAATACACTGTGCTACCATCGAAGTCACGGCTCCTCCAATTGCCATTGCGGGCATTTGAATATAACTTGAAAGTTGAAACGCCACACCAAAAGCAGCTGTAGATTCAGATCCAAATGAATTTACTAAGTGAAAAAGTGCTAAATTCGCTGAAGAAACAACGATCATTTGTAAACCCATCGGTATACCTTTTACAATTAGTACCTTTATTAAGCCCCAATCAAACCTAATTATGTTTAACTCTTCTTTTTGTAGTCTTAATAAATACTTTTTTGAATAAATCGTTATCACTAACAAAACAAAACTAAAAGTTTGAGCTATTAATGAAGCAAAGCCTGACCCAGATATACCCATTTCAGGAAATGGACCAATACCTTTTATGAAAAATGGATTTAAAATAACATCTAACCCAACAGATAATAGTAAAAAGTAAAATGGGGTTTTCGAATCACCAGACCCTCTCATAATTGCCATAACAAGTGTATAGGCAAACATAAATGGCGTACCTAGAAACATCATACGAGTATAAGAAATCGCAAAATCGATCGTATCCCCAGGTGTATTCATAAGCTTTAAGATTGTTGGAGAAAATACAAATCCTATGATTGCTACTATTAAAGAAAGGGCAATAAATAAGGCTAAGCTTGTACCTACTACTCTTTTCGCTTCACTAATTTTCTTAGCACCTATATTTTGTGCAATTAAAATAACTGCTGCCATAGAAATCCCAAAAATAGCTCCTGACAAAAAGAACATTAATATATTCGCATTAGAAGTAGCCGCTAATGCTTGTTCGCCTAAAAACTTTCCTACCCAAATTGAATTAATTGAACCATTTAAAGACTGCAGTACATTTCCTAATAACATTGGTAAAGAAAAGAAGAATAATGTTTTCGCAATCGGTCCTTCAGTTAATTGATTGCCGTGTAGGTTTTTGGGCTTAAACATCATATCCCTCCATTTCTATAAAATATTACTCTATTAATCATCGTAACAGAACAATTGGAATTAGATAAATGATTCACTCAACATTTTCATCCATATTCAAATCATAATTCACACTAATTTCATAATTACGATTTGAAGGAAAGAATAATTAAGCTTACAATGGATAAGTACATTTTTAAATACAATCTCTGGAGACAATAATGATTACAACAACTGTTTTATATAAAGAAGCAAAAAGTTTCATTACGCAGTGCTATGAAGAGCTTAATATCGCTGATCGAATAGAAGAACGTTTAAAAGATATTGAAAACGAAATAAAATCAACTGGCTACTATACTCATACCTACCAAGAAATCGAACATGGTGCTAAGTTAGCATGGAGAAATAGTAACCGATGCATCGGTAGATTATTTTGGGATAAACTTAGAGTTCTAGATGCTCGCCATATAAATGATGATGAAGGTGTTCAACAAGAAATCATTCATCATATTCACCACGCTACGAATGCTGGTAAGATTCTTCCTACCATTACAATTTTCAAGCCTAGTTTACATGAAAACGACTGTATACGAATTCATAACCATCAGCTTCTTCGTTATGCCGGTTATGAGACGGAACAAGGAATCATCGGTGATCCAAAGTCTATTCCTTTTACAAATGAGTGTGAAAGTCTAGGGTGGGAAGGTAAGAAAACAAATTATGATATATTACCAATTGTATATTCTATCAATGGACAAGAGAAAAAATGGTTTTCAGTGCCTCGAGAAATAATTTTAGAAGTTCCAATTGAGCATCCTGAATTTGACTTTTCTCCATTACAAGCAAAGTGGTATGCAGTACCAATGATTTCAGATATGCGATTGGAAATCGGTGGCATAACATATAGTGCAGCTCCATTCAACGGCTGGTATATGGGAACTGAAATAGGTGCACGAAACTTTGCTGACGAATTCCGTTATAATATGCTTCCACAAGTGGCTGACTTAATCGGATTAGATACGAAAAGAAATAGTACCTTATGGAAAGACCGAGCATTAGTTGAATTAAACATAGCAGTTTTACATTCTTTCAAAAAAAATGGTGTTAGTATTGTTGATCATCATTCAGCAGCTCAGCAATTTCAACAATTTGAAAAACAAGAATCAGCATGCGGAAGAGAACTTACAGGTAACTGGGGATGGCTTATACCACCAATGTCTCCGGCTGCAACGCATATATTCCATAATAGATATGAGAATACGATTATTAAACCTAATTTTTTTCCTAACAATAAACCTAATTAAAAAATATATCTTTTATTGATAAAACTAACATAAAGCGTGCTTAGAAACATTTTCTGAGCATGCTTTATTTCGTTTTCTAATCTTATTTCTTAACTTCATACTCATCAATTTTGCTAAAATGAAATTATCGATGATTTCAAAATACAGATAAAAGGGAGAATTCAATGATACTTTTTAAAAATAAACACGTAACCGTTTTTCAAAGTGCATTATTTCAAACGAACTCAACCGTTGTTGAAACAGAGGATTGTATTATAGTGGTTGATCCAACATGGCTTCCGAATGAAATTACTGAAATTAGGAAGTATGTAGATGAGATTAGAGAAGAACGACCTATTTATTTATATTTCACGCATGGGGATTTTGACCATGTGATTGGCTACCACGCCTTCCCAGATGCTACTACAATCGGAAGTATCAATCTACATAATCACCCTGAAAAGGATGTTAAAGTTGGGAAAATTAAACAGTTTTATTTAGATAATTATATTCAACATACTGAACCGATCCATTTTCCTGAAATTGATTTGATGATCACCGAGGATGGTCAAACAATTAAAATTGGGAACACATCTTTAGTATTTTATCTGGCACCAGGTCACACGCAGGATGGATTATTCCTTTATGTCGAACAGTTAGATGTTTGGATTACTGGGGATTATTTATCTGATTTCGAGCTTCCAATCGTATTTGATAGTGTGAAAAGTTATTACGAAACGTTAGAAAAAGCATCTGAATATATTACAAACAAACAATTTTCATTATTAATACCAGGTCATGGAAAAGTAACTGAGTCAAAGGAAGACGCAATAAATCGTATTTCTTTTGCAAAAGATTATTTAACTCGCCTTCAGCAAGCTGTAAAAATAGAAGATGAACAAGCGATCGATCTTCTGGAGAAAGAATTTTTATTTCCGTCTGCATTTACGAAGTTCTGTCATGAATGCAATGTGAAGAATATGAGAAATGAGTATTGTCATTCTTAATAAGAACTAGTTTGGATTTTGAAAGACTAATATAAAAACAAAAAATCCTTAACATCTACATGTTAAGGATTTTTAATGTTATTATTTTAAGTTAGCTTTTGCAGCGTTCGCTAATTCAGCAAATGCTTTTTCGTCTGTTACTGCAATATCAGCTAACATTTTACGGTTAACTTCGATACCAGCTAATTTTAAACCGTGCATTAAACGGCTGTAAGAAAGACCGTTCATACGAGCAGCCGCGTTGATACGAGTGATCCATAATTTACGGAAATCAC
>Ga0102589_1003960_pt1 | contig 14489 bp, 13 predicted proteins | sample AraplaMF_Col_mLB_FD_76858 | JGI IMG/M metagenome (GOLD analysis project Ga0102589, IMG submission 76858) | Arabidopsis root microbial communities from the University of North Carolina, USA - plate scrape MF_Col_mLB | ecosystem: Host-associated > Plants > Roots > Endosphere | place: USA... | reverse complement strand
CGACATCATCGCCGAGTACAGCGTGCTGTTCTGGCGCGGCCTGCAGATGACCATCATGGTCACGCTGATCTGCATCGTGCAGGGCACGCTGCTGGGCCTGGCCATCGGCATGGCGCGCGTGGCGGAATCCCGCCACTCGCCCGCGCGCGAGCTCTGCAAATACGCCCTGCGCTGGCCGGCTACCGTCTACGTCAGCTTTTTCCGCGGCACGCCGCTGTTCGTGCAGATTTTGCTGATCCACTTCGCCGTGCTGCCGCTGTTCATCAATCCGGCCGACGGCATCGTCATCTCGGGTGAAACCGCGCGCAACATCAAGCAGAACTACGGCGCCTTCCTCTCCGGCATTGTGGCCCTCACGCTCAATGCCGGCGCCTATATCTCCGAGATTTTCCGCGCCGGCATCCAGTCCATCGACAAGGGCCAGGTGGAAGCTTCGCGTTCGCTGGGCATGTCGTTTCCGCGCACCATGTACCACGTGGTGCTGCCGCAGGCCTTTCGCCGCATGCTGCCGCCCCTGGGCAACAACGCGATCTCGCTGCTGAAGGATTCGTCGCTGATCTCGGCCATCGGCCTGGCCGAACTCGCCTACGCCGCGCGCACCGTCGCCGGTGCCTATTCACGCTACTGGGAGCCTTACCTCACCATCTCCGTCATGTACTGGGTGCTGACGCTGGGCCTGGCTTACCTTGTCAAGAAACTGGAGGCTCGTTATGGACGAGGTGATTCGCGTTAACCGGCTGACCAAGCAGTTTGGTCACACCCCGGTGCTGCGCGGCATCGACTGCGCCATCAAGGCCACCGAAGTCGTCTGCGTCATCGGCCCGTCCGGTTCGGGCAAAAGCACCTTCCTGCGTTGCCTCAACGGCCTCGAAGAAGCCACCGGCGGCGAAGTGCTGGTGCACGGCGTCTCGGTGCACGAACCCAAGACCGACGTCGACGCCCTGCGCTCCGAAATCGGCATGGTGTTCCAGCGCTTCAACCTGTTCCCGCACAAGACCGTGCTGGAAAACATCACGCTGGCGCCCACCAAGGTGCGCAAGCTCACGGCCCTGGAAGCGCGCAACCGAGCCAGCGAGCTGCTGGTCAAGGTCGGGCTGCTCGACAAGATAGACGCCTACCCCAACCAGCTCTCCGGCGGGCAGCAGCAGCGTGTGGCGATTGCCCGTGCGCTGGCCATGCAGCCGCGCATCATGCTGTTTGACGAGCCCACTTCTGCGCTGGACCCCGAAATGGTCGGCGAGGTGCTGGCCGTGATGCAGGCGCTGGCCGAAGAAGGCATGACCATGGTGGTCGTGACCCACGAAATGGGTTTTGCCCGCCAGGTGGCCGACCGCGTGATGTTCATCGACGAAGGCCTGGTGATCGAGGAAGGATCGCCGGCCGAAATTTTCGACAACCCCCGGGAAGAGCGTACCCAGCGCTTTTTGAGCAAGGTCTTGTAAGCCGGCGGCCCGCTTTTGTGGGCCTCCTGCTTGGCCAGCACCTGCCAATCCCCGAAAAGCCCGCCATGACCGCAGTACTCCGAGCGATTCAGGCCGACATCACCAAGCTGCAAGTCGACGCCGTCGTCAATGCCGCCAATTCGTCCCTGCTGGGTGGCGGCGGTGTGGACGGCGCGATCCACCGCGCCGCCGGCCCAGACCTGGTCCATGAATGCAGGCTGTTAGGCGGCTGCAAAACTGGCCAGGCCAAAGCAACCAAGGGCTATAGGCTCCCCGCAAAATTGATCATCCACACGGTGGGCCCGGTCTGGCGCGGCGGCTCCAGCGGCGAGCCTGAATTGCTGGCCTCCTGCTACAGGCAATCCATGGAGATCGCGGCCGCCAAAGGCCTTGCCTCGCTGGCCTTCCCCAGCATCAGCACCGGCATTTACGGCTATCCCATTGAACTGGCCGCCCAGGTCGCGGTGGCCAGCGTGCGCGAAGCCCTGCAACAGCCCTCCTCCGTGGAAGAAGTGGTGTTCTGCTGTTTTTCGGCACAAGACCTCGGGGTCTATGAGCGCCTGCTTGGCGGCACTTGAGCATACGCGGCGAGCACTTCTGCCGCCAGCCCTCACCCCAACCCTCTCCCGGAGGGAGAGGGAGTAAATCCGAAAAAAAGTGGCCGTTTCTTGCTCCCTCTCCCTCTGGGAGAGGGCGGGGGTGAGGGCCACGGCCATCGATAACAAACTCAGGCCTGATAAGCCCTCAATACCCCGGCACCTTCAGCACCCGCGCCAGATAATCAAAAAACACGCAGTACAGCGTGATCGGCAGCGGCAGGCCCAGCAAGGTTCCAATTAAATAGTCGCGAAATTTCACGCCCGACATCGCCAGCGCATAGTTCAGCGCTGGCGCGGTTTGCAGCAAGGTGCGCAACAACACGACACCGGCCACTGGCCTCGCGTCAAGCTGGGCGAGCACGCGCTGCGCCCACTTGCCCCTGACCTGCCGCAAGGCATCGCCGCCGAGCAGGCGTATCACCCAGAAGGTAAAAGCGCAGGAAATCACTGCTGCCAGGTAAGTCGCCACGCCGCCCCAGGCTTCGCCCAGCGCCAACACCGCGGCCGCCAGGAATATCCAGCCCGGGATCTGGACCAGGTTGCCCAGCGCGAACAGCGCGATAAAGATCAGCAGCCCGCTCGCCTCGTTGTCCAGAAACTTCTGGTGCAAAAACGCCAGGCTGAAGTTGTCGCGCAAGCCCGAGAGCTGGAACACAAGCAACAGCAGGCCCAAAAAGGCCAGCACGGCGAACAGTCGTTTGAAGCGCTTCATGGGTGGGCGGTATGCAGTTGTGAGGTGTCGGCTGGAGCCTTCAGCGATTTTCCTGCAAAAAAATTCCGCAAGCCTGTAAGAAACGCCCGCCTCGCCCGACCAAAGCCCAACACGCAGAAAAACTGCTGCGGAAATCCCGACTTCCTCATAGAGGATCCCGGGCGTGCGGCAACCCGAGGAGCATTCTCAGATGAACACCAACAAACAGGCGACCCACTCCAGCATTCACCCCGGCTGGCTGCGCGCCATGCACTGGCTGAATGCACTGGCCGTGGTCGTGCTCATGATGAGCGGCTGGCGCATCTACAACGCCACCGCCTTCCTGGGCTTCACCATTCCCAAGGATCTCACGCTGGGCGGCTGGCTGGGCGGCGCGCTTCAGTGGCATTTCGCCGCCATGTGGCTGCTGTTCTTCAACGGCATTCTTTACCTGGCCTTCAATGTCTTCACGCGGCGGCTGTTCCACAAGTTCTTTCCGCTCACCCTCAAAGGCATCGCGGCCGACCTGCTGGCAGCACTGAAGGGCAAGCTCGCCCATGCCGACCCGCGCCACTACAACATGGTGCAGCGCCTGGCCTACCTCTTTGTCATGGCCGACAGCGTGCTGATTGTGGTCTCCGGCCTGGTGCTTTGGAAGTCAGTGCAGTTCCCCTTGCTGCGTGAACTGATGGGCGGCTACGAAGGCGCGCGCCTGGTCCACTTTTTTGCGATGGCGGCGCTTGCCGGCTTTGTCGCCGTGCACCTGGTGATGGTGGCGCTGGTGCCCAAAACCCTGGTCTACATGCTGCGCGGCCGCTGAACACCGCCCCCTCAAGGAACACCCATGAACATCCAACGCCCCCGGCGCCTCACCAACATCGACGGCGATGCCGTCCTCAAGGAAGCGGTCGACCGCATCGCGACGGCGAACAAGCTCTCATCGGCACGCCGCAACTTTTTGCGCGGCTCGCTCACCCTGGGCGGCCTGGCCATGCTGAGCGGCTGCATGCTGGACGACAACGAATCCGTCAACACCGCCCTCAGCCGCATTTCGCGCGTCAACGATGACGTGCAAGGCCTGCTCTTCGACCCGAATCGCCTGGCGCCCACTTACCCCGATTCCATGATCACCCGGCCCTTTCCTTTCAACGCCTATTACGGCGAAGACGAGGTGCGTGAAGTCGACGGAGAAAACTTTCTCCTTGAGGTTGCCGGCCTGGTCGCCGACAGGCGTAAATGGTCGCTGCCCGAGCTGCGCGCCATGCCGCAGGCCGACCAGGTCACGCGCCACATCTGCGTCGAAGGCTGGAGCGCCATCGGCAAATGGGGCGGCGTGCCCTTCTTTCATTTCCTGCGCAAGGTAGGCGCCGACACCACCGCCAAATACGTCGGCTTCAAATGCGCCGACGACTACTACACCAGCATAGACATGGCCACCGCACTGCACCCGCAAACCCTGCTGGCGCTGACCTACGACGGCCAGGTGCTGCCGCCCAAATACGGCTTTCCGATGAAGCTGCGCATGCCCACCAAGCTCGGCTACAAGAACCCCAAACACATCCAGGCGATTTTTGTCACCAACACCTACCCTGGCGGCTACTGGGAAGACCAGGGCTACAACTGGTTCGGAGGGAGCTGAGCGCGCTCAGAGACCCCGCAACGCCGGCAAGGCATTCATCCATCAAGGGTTCTTGCCGTTTTTTCTTCAATAACTTTCCAACACACTCATCAAGGACACACACCATGAACACCAAGACTTTGACCGCCGCCCTCCTGTCTGCCTGCATGCTTTTTGCCGGCGGCAGCGTATTGGCCCAGGACGCCATGAAAAAGGACGCCATGGGTAAAGATGCCATGGCCAAGGATGGCATGAAGAAGGATGCCATGGGCAAGGACGCCATGGCGAAAGATGCGATGGGCAAAGATGCAATGGCCAAGGACGGCATGAAGCATGACGGCGACAAGATGGCCTCGGCCAAGAAAGACAAGATGAAGAAGGACTCCATGGCAAAGGACGGCATGAAAAAAGACGCCATGGCGAAAGATGCCATGGGCAAGGATGCGATGGGCAAAGACGCCATGGCCAAGGACGGGATGAAGAAATAACAGGCCCGCAAGCCCTCTTCAAAAGCCACGGCGCCCCGTGCGCCAGGCTAGGCGCTCACGGGCGCCTGGGCTCATTGTTTCCAGGGGTAAATCAGGGTGGATTACTGTATTTATATCCAGTAGTATTGGGGCTCTTACAGAACAACAATACCGCCCCTGCCAGGGGCAAAGGACAGACATGCAGCTTTCCCACACCCCTGTGCCGCGGGCCGCTACACCGCTGGTCCGCCCGCAAGCGGGCCGCGCACCCGCGGCCTCCATCTGGCCTTTTTATGTGCAGGCACCGCGGCCCTGCTTCGATGTCGAGCTGAACGCGCGGCGCGTGCTGGAAACCTCGGCACGCTACTTTTCAGCGCCGCTCGCGCCTGAACCGGCCACAGGCGCTCACCCTATCCGCTCCCAGAGGGAGAGGGCGTAAATTCGGGGAGTTTGGCTTTACTCCTTCCCCCGCTGGGGGAAGGTTGGGATGGGGGCTCGCGGCGATTGATATTGCGCCCTGCGTGTTCGAAGGTCGCTGGCCCCCACCCCTGCCCTCCCCCAGCGGGGGAGGGAGCCATGTCAGAAGGCGACTGAAGCCTGCATCCACAACGTAGGCCGCTTGGCCGCCGAAGCCGGGATGGACGTCGGCAAGCCGCCGTCGGTGCGCCAGGCCAGCGAAGAACGCAATTGCACCGGGCCCAGGCCCGCGTTGAGGCCCACGCCCACACCCGCCAGGTTGCGGCTGTTGGAAGCAGCGGGGCCGAAAGGCTTGCGGTTGATCGTGACCTTGCCCACGTCATAGAACACCGTGGCCTGCACATTGGGCATCACGTTGTGGCGCAGCTCCACCGTGGCGCGGTAGCCTTCGTCGCCGCTGGCCTCGCCTTGCGGATAGGCGCGCACGCCGTTGATGCCGCCCAGCGAGAATTTCTCGGACGAATCCAGGTTCTTGCTGGCGGTCTGCCCGGTCACGGAAAGCGCCAGGAAGGTGCTGTCGGTAAAGCGCTGCAGGCGGTTGGCGCCGTAACTGAAGCGCGTGTAGCTTCCGTTGGACTGGGCCGAAACTGCATCGATGGCCAGCGCCGTGGGCGAATTGATGCTCAGGTTGCCGAACGCCACGCCAAGGTCCACACCAGTGATGCCGCCGCCGCCCAGCGCGTCCTGCAGGCTGCCCGAAAGGCCCAGGCTGGTAACGCCGACTTTCTTGGGCGTGAAGGTGGCCGTGCCGTCCACATAGTCCTTCAGGCTTTTGTCTTCGTAAGAGACCGTGCCGTTCAGGTTTGTGAACTTGCTGCGGATAAAAGGATAGGCCGCGAACACGCTGGTGCTGGTCGCCGTGCCGTGGGCCTGCAGGGCTTCAAACTCTTTGCCCAGCTTGTAGTGGATGTCGGAGTAAGCCGCGCCCAGCTTCAGGCCGTCGCTGCCCACGGGCAGCTGGTAGGCCAGGCGGGCAAACGTCAGACCGGAGCCCGCCGTCAGCACATTGGCCGTGAGCTGGTCGCCAATCCGCAGCGGACTCACCAGGTTGAAGGTGCCGGCCAGGCGGAACTCACCGGTGTAGCGGCTGCCGTAGTTGTCCAGCACCACATTGCCGTTGTAGGGCTTGGCGGGGTTGACTTCAATCAACAGCTCGGAGGTGCCCACGCTGGCGCCGGGCTGCAGCGTGGCACGCGAGGTGCTCACGCCGGGGGTGTCCTGCAGCAACAGCAGGCCGCGGTCTATCTGGTCGCTCTTGATAACGTCGCCGTCCTTGACTTGGCCCAGGTAGGCCTGGGCACGTTCGTCGCTCAGCAGCGACTGGTTGTTGATCTTGTGGCTGGAGATGCGGCCTTCAATCACGCCGATGGTGACCGCGCCGTCGGTGATGTCCTGCGCGGGCAGGTAGGCGCGGGCCACGGCAAAGCCCTTGCTGCGGTAGTAGGCGGTAATGCGCCGTGCGGCGGCATTGAGCTGGCTCAGCGACTGTTCGCCGCCGACCAGGCCGACCACCAGAGGTTGCAGTTCCGCACTCGGAATTTCCTGGTTGCCGGTGATGGCGATCGATTTGACCAGCACCTTGGCCTGGCCCTGCTGGGTCAGGTCGGGCGACTCCTCAATGCGCTGCAGCGGCGCGGCCTGCTGCGGCGGCAGGGCCGGCGCTTGGCGCAGGTCGCGCAGCACCTGGCCGGCGTCGGGCACGGGCGGGGTCTGCGCCCAGGCGCCGCCGTGGATTGCCAGCAACAACGCCGAGGCCAGGGTGGAAAGAGGCAAGGAATTGGTTTTCATTGTTTCACTTCGATATAACGCTCACGCGGCTACACACGGTAACGGCCGCCACCCCAGGGCCGCCAGCCGCGTCCTCCCGGCATCCCACGATTTTCTGTATCCCCGGACCGCGGCGCCATACTGCAAATGCAGCAGATGCGGCGTTCCCGCACTTTCGCAGAGAAGTGCTGGCCTGTATGTCCCTATTTTTAGCGACATAGACGACAACGCCCAGGGCTTTGACGTGGAAAGCGCACTGGCGCAGGCGCATCAGGAGCCTCGAGGCCTTGCACCACGGCAAGCCCCTTGCAGCACGGCCCAGGCCTTTTGGCTGGCCTCGTCGCCCGCCTCCACCCCGGCGGCGGACAAGGCATCGGCCAGGGCACAGGGGTCCTGGCCAGCTTGGACATTGGCCGGACGGCCGACACCCGCCAGGTAAACCATGGCACTGCGGTAGGCCTCGTCGATCAGGAGCCGGGGCTCATCGCCCCGGATGATCAGCCTGCCGCCCGTGATGTCAAACCCCTCCTGGCCCGACCAGGCCCCATAAATCCCCGGGTTGACGCCGCTGGCGGCCGTGACGCCCGCCGCGCCCACGCCAGACCGCTGCGCGCCGTTATAAGCCACGCTGGTGTCCGGCAACGTGAGCGGCTGCAAAAAGCTGCGCAGCAGCGGGCCGGTCTGACCCTCGTAAATGCGCCAGGTGGCCGTGCTGCCGCCCTGCGTGGCGATGTCCCAGCCGCTGAAGGTGGCGGTCTGCAGCATCTGGCCGCCGGCCTTGCCCGTGCCGCCCGCGCTGGTGGCCTGGCCCGAGCTGTCGATGTCCCAGTAGCTGTCGCGAGTCACCGCGGTGCCGAACTCCTCGCCCACCAGCCCGCCCACCATGCCGGTGGCGCTGACGCGGCTGGTGCTGTAGGCGCGTGTGATGGTGCCGTCCACCGAACTGCCGACCAGCCCGCCGACCCTGTCACTGCCCGTCACGGCGCCACCGGCATAGGCGTCGGTGATGCCGCCGTCGCTGAGTTCGCCCACCAGGCCGCCGACATAGTCGCTGCCCTGCACCGATGCCGTGCTGTAGACATTTCTGAAAGTGGTGCAGCAGCCCTGCCCCGCGATGGCGCCCACAAAGTCGTTGCCGGTGATGCTGCCGCCCACCAGCCCCAGGTTCTGGATGTTGGTGCTTTGCGTGAGGCCAAAGAGGCCGACAAAGTTGTCGCCCGGGCGGTTGATAAACAGGTTGCTGATCCTGTGGTTCAGGCCGTCAAAGCGGCCCTCGAAAATGCCCGGCGCACCCACACCGCCCAGGGTATCAAAGCCCGCGCCGGCGTTCCAGTTCACCGTATCGCTCGCGTCAATGTCGGCGCCCAACACATAGTTGCCGGTGGGGTTGCCGTTGATGCCTTGCAGGTCGGTGCCGGTGGTGCTACCGGCCGCGCCCAGGCGGGTGATGACCTTGTATTGGTCGGTAGCGCCATCGCTGCCCAGCTTCGTGCTGAAGTTGTCGCCGGCCCGCAGGTTGACCGTGGCGCGCACGTTGTACGTCGCCGTGTTGCCCGCGTTGAGCGCACCCAGCCCGTATTCCAGCGCCAGCTTGCCGTTGGCGTGCTGCGAGGTGATGGGCGCATTGATGTTGATGTTGCGCCAGGCGCTCAGGGTCAGCGTGGTGCCGGCGTTCCAGGTGACGGCCGCATTGACGTGGATGTCGCCGGCCTCGCTGCCGCCCGCACTGTTGGTCGCCAGCGCGACGTTGCCCAGGTTGAGGCTGTTGCCCAGCGTGGTCGCGCCTATGCCGCTGCCGGTCAAACCGCCGCCGCCCGCCGCGATGGTGAAATCTGTCGGGTCAATCAGCCAGCTGCCGTGGTTGCCGCCGGCGGCAAGCGTGGTGATGACGGCGCCCTCGGCCACCTTCACGTGGGCCGCGCTGGTTTCGATAAAACCACCATCGCCGCTATTGGGAGCGCTGGCATCCAGCGTGCCGCCCACATTGACGGTACCGCTCTCCATATCGCCCATCAGCAAAATGCGGCCGGCCTTGTTCTGAATCGTTTTGGCTTCAATCACGCCGGTGTTGTTGACCGTGGCCATGGCCAGGCTGTCCATCGCTTTGGCCGACAGCAGCACCTGACCGCCGTTGGCCTGGATCAGTTGCCTGTTCTCCGCCAGGGCGTTAATCGCACCCTGGTCAATGCTGTAGCCCAGCAGGCTGCCGTTGTCGAGGTTGAGCGTGACCTTGTTGCCGGCAGCCAGCAATGCCGTGCCCAGTGAGGCCGTCATCACGCCCTCATTGCGTACCTCGGGTGCCAGCAGCGCCAGGTAACCACCCTGCCCCGCGTTCAAGCTTCCCTTGTTGACAACCGAGCCACCCGAGCCTGTGAATACATGCCTGCCCGCCATAAAGTCGGCATTGCTCATGTTCAAGGTCGAAGCGACCAGGCCGCCGACGTTGACTTGAGAGCTCGCGCCAAACAGCACGCCATTCGGGTTCAGGATAAACACCTGGCCGTTGGCCGTCAGGCTACCGAGCAGCTCGCTCGGGCTGCTGCCCGTGACGCGGTTCAAGGCGATAGCCTGTGCGTTGGGCTGGTTAAAGACCAGCGCTTCATTGGCGCGGGTTGACAGGCTGGTCCAGTCGATCGCCACACGCTGGCTGCTTTGGTTGATCGTCGTGGTGTTGCCCACGGTCGCAATGCCGGCCGCACCGGCCGACACCGTGGCATTGGCCGCATCGGCGGCCCTGGCCTGCTGCGCAAGACATGCCATGGCAAGCACCAGGCTCGCCATTCCCAGGGAAATAGTCGTCCTGCCACGGCCCCTGGTGTTCTCCGCCACGGCGACGCAGCTGTTGGAAACCGGGCTCCAGACCAGGCGGTAAATGCGGTTGATGCTGGCGTGGCTTTTCATGATTCCTCCTTGCCTGCCAGCGATGGTATGCCTCTTGGTGCTGCGCGCCCAGAGGGGGCACATTACAAATGAAATTGTGGGCCGGGTCTTGCTCCGGCGGGGGGCGCTTCTGCCTCCTCATCCTCCTCTTTCCTCTTCTTGATTCTGCTGGCCGGGGTTGCCCGGCGGCAAGTAACTTTCTTTTGCTTCGCCAAAAGAAAGTCACCAAAGAAAAGGCGACCCGCAGTCTGGGTCCCTCCGCTGCGCTGCGGGCAACCTGCGGTGCTCGGTTCAGGCGGGGTCCGGCTAAACTCGCCTTCGGCTCAGACAACGCCGGCCCTGATCCGCTTGTCTCTGCGCTCCTCGGCCCAGCCAGGACGGGGCAATCGGGTACGGGGACAGAAAACAAATACCAAAGAACAAACCAAGACAAACAAGGACACGCCATGGCGTGTCCTTGTGGTTTTCGGTATTCGGCTGTTTGGTATTTTTCTCCCCCCCCTTGTGGATGCGCCGAGGAGCGGAGGTTCAGGCGGATAAGGGCTGGCGTTGTCTGAGCCGCAGGCGAGTTTAGCCAGACCCCGCCTGAACCGAGCACCGCAGGTTGCCCGCAGCGAAGCGGAGGGACGCAGCAACCAGGGTCGCCTTTTCTTTTGCTTACTTTTGGTGTTTGCGTAACTTCGCTGCGCGAAGTGAGCAAACCCCGCGCGCGTAGCGCGCCTTTTGGCGAACAAAAGAAAACCCGCTTTGCGGGTTTCGCTAAAAGTGAGTTGCCGCCGGGCAACCCCCGGCCAGCAGAACTAAGAAGAGAAAGAGGAAGGAGCAGAGGTAAGAGAGGGAACAGCGCGAAGGCCGGCGCAAGACCCGGTCTCAAGCCCCCTCATCACGCCCGGCAGCATACCTCTCCAACAACACATACAACACCACACCCCCCATCAAAGGCAGGAAGTAGTACAGCGCCCGGTACGCCAGCACCGCGCCCATCAAGACCCCTTGCTTCACGCTCCCGGACAGCAAAGCCAGGTACACCGCCTCCAGCACCCCCAGCCCGCCGGGGATGGGCATGATGACCCCCACGATGGAGGCCGCCATCAACACCCCCAGTACCTTGCCGTATTCGACCTGCCCGCCTAGCAGTAAATACATGGCGGCGCCCATCAAGGCCCAGTTGGTGGCGGACAGCAGCAGTTGCAGCAGTGCCAGGCCGGGGGAAGGCAGGGTCAGGCGCTTGCCGCGTACTCGCCATTCGCGTCCGTGCGCGAGTGCGCAGGCCGCCACATAGCCCAGGGCCAGCAGGACCATGGCCACGCCCAGGGCGCGCAGGGCCGTCGCGCCTATGTGGGCCTGGCTGGGCAGGGCGATCAGGCCGCTGGCGAAGAGGCTGCCGGCCACCAGGCCGTAGCCCAGCCAGTTGGTGGCCAGGCTGATGCCGACGATCTGGGCGATGGTGGCTTCGTCCAGGCCCGCACGGGCGTACAGCCGCGCGCGCAGCGCCACGCCGCCCACCAGCGAGCCCAGGTTGAGGTTGAAGGCATAGCTCGTCACCGCGATGGCCCAGCTCTGCAGGCGCGGCAGCGGGTGGCGGGTATAGTGCCGGCCCAGCAGGTCAAAGCAGCCATACAACGCATGGCTGGCCGTCGCCAGGCCGAGCACGCCGAGCAGCAGCCAGGGCGAGTAGCGCCACAGCGCCTGCCAGGCGCCGGCCCAGTCCACCTTGTGGGCGTGCGACACCAGCAGGCCCAGCACCACCACACCCAGCAGCGGAAAGGCCCAGCGCCGCACCCGCGGCCATAAAGATGCGGCGGAAGAAGGCGAGGGGCCGATGGTGCCGGAGGAAGAGGTATCGGCGCAACCGGGCGCCGCGCTGCTGGCCATGATGGGTGCATCTTCCCCGGGGGGCGCGCACAGCGCCAGACGGTGGCGGCGCTGCTTTCTGTAGGCGCAGACCGACGGGGGGAGGGCCGGGTCTTGCTCCGGCCTTCGCGCTGTGTTCCATCTCTACCTATGTTTCTTCCTTGCCCTCTTCTAAGTTCTGCTGGCCGGGGGTTGCCCGGCGGCAAGTAACTTTCTTTTGCTTCGCCAAAAGAAAGTCACCAAAGAAAAGGCGACCCGCAGTCTGGGTCCCTCCGCTTCGCTACGGGCAACCTGCGCTGCTCGACTGCGGAGGGGGTCTCGCTAAACTCGCTTCGCTCAAACAACGCGAGCCCTTATCCCTCCTCCGTCTGCGCTGCTCGGCCCAGCCAGGACGGGGAAGTCCGGAATACCAAATACCAATACCGAACTCCAAAACAAACAAGGACACGCCATGGCGTGTCCTTGTTTCTTCGGTATTCGGATTTCTGTCTTCGGCTGTTCGGTATTTGGTGTTCCTCTTCCACCCCTTGTGGATGCGCCGAGGAGCGGAGGTTCAGGCGGATCAGGGATCGCGTTGTCTGAGCGTAGCGCAGCGAAGCGAGTTTAGCGAGACCCCGCCTGAACCGAGCACCACAGGTTGCCCGTAGCGAAGCGAAGGGACGCAGCAACCAGGGTCGCCTTTTCTTTTGCTTACTTTTCTTTTGGCGAAGCAAAAGAAAAGTGAGTTGCCGCCGGGCAACCCCCGGCCAGCCACCCTTAGAAGAGAAAGAGGAAGGAACAGAGGTGAGAGAGGGGCGAGCGCGAAGGCCGGAGCAAGACCCGGCCCAATCACTCACCCCCGTTTGGGAACAAGCAACCCCTTAGCCACAGCCGGCCGCGCCACAAAGGCCTCCAGCACGCGCTTGACGTTGGGAAAGCCGCCGAACTCCACCAGCTCGCCCGCTTCATAAAAACCGACCAGATTGCGGACCCACGGAAAAATCGCGATGTCGGCGATGGTGTACTCGTCGCCCATGATCCAGCTGCGGCTTTGGAGCCGCTGCTCCAGCACACCCAGCAGGCGTTTGGATTCGGCGACATAGCGGTCGCGCGGGCGCTTGTCTTCATAGGCCTTGCCGGCGAATTTGTGGAAGAAGCCGAGCTGGCCGAACATGGGGCCTATGCCGCCCATCTGGAACATCAGCCACTGGAGGGTTTCGTAGCGGCCCGCGGCATCCTGGGGGATGAATTTGCCGGTTTTTTCGGCGAGGTAAAGCAGGATGGCGCCGGATTCGAACAAGGGCAGCGGCTGGCCGCCGGGGCCCTGGGGGTCGATGATGGCGGGGATTTTGTTGTTGGGGTTGAGCGAGAGGAAAGCGGGCGACATCTGGTCGTTGGTCTCGAAGTTGACGAGATGCGGCTCATAGGCCAGGCCGGTTTCCTCGAGCATGATGGAGACCTTGACGCCGTTGGGCGTGGGCAGCGAATAGAGCTGGATGCGCTCGGGGTGCTGGGCGGGCCATTTCTGGGTGATGGGGAAATCCTGGGGGAAGGCTTTGGCTTGGGTCATGGTGTGTGTGCGGCAGCAGGAAATTGACGATCACGAAGCGTAGCCCAAGCCGGGCAAACGCGCAGGAAGCCGGTTATTTCCCCGGCGGGGCCTGCCCATGGTGTCCCTTGGTGTCCAATAGCGGGATGGAAGCCGAGAACCCTATTGACCGCCGCCTGACCGAACTGGAGATCAAGGCGAGCTTTGCCGAAGACCTGCTGGAGCAACTGGACAAGATCATCGTGCGCCAGCAGCAGCAAATCGATGCCCTGCTGCGCGAGGTGGCCGAGCTCAAGGCCGCGCCTGTGCGCGACGGCGACATCACCACCGCGCGCAGCCTGCGCGACGAGCTGCCGCCGCATTTCTGAGCCCTGGGCTGTTTTGATTCAGGCTGCGTTTCATCCGCAGATGACTTCATATATCCGCAGATTTCGCAGATTTACACAGATTTTTTAAAACCAAAGATCTTGTGCAGGACGTCTCTGCACGCGATTTTCACTGGATGCTTATCTGCGTAATCTGCGCAATCTGCGGATGGTTTAGGGTTTTGTGAAGAGAGCGGCGCCCAGGATAAAAGCCGAGGGCGAGATGTCGCATTTGAGGATGCGCGCCATATAGGCCATCGACTGCTTGTGGTGGTCAGCCGATTCAGCGGCGCTGCAATCGGAAGGCACGCGCAGCGTGTAGCCGCGCAGAAAACCGTCCATGGCGGTCAGCTGCACGCACATGTCGGTAGCGACGCCGGCGATGATGATGTCTTTGGTCTCCATGCGCGCGAGCAGCAAGTCCAGCGGCGAGCCGAGGAAGGCCGAGTGCCGGGGCTTGAGCACGGTGAGGTCGCCGGGTTCGGGGCGCAGCAGGCGGGCCATTTCGCCGGAAGCGCCGGCGCTGCGGGCGCAGCGCTCGACCAGGCTCTGGAAGTCGGACTGCCAGCCGCCATAGTTGTCGTTGGCGTAAATGGCCGGCACACCGGCCTTGCGCAATTGGCTTTTGAGGGCCGAGGTGGCCTGCGCGGCTTCAACGGCGGCCGCAGCCAGGTCTTCAGCGCCCGGGAAATCCATGGGGTTGATGAAGTCGATCAGCAGCAGCACGCTGCGGCAGCGCGGAAGTTCATCCGTGTTCACGAACGTGGCTCAGTGGCGGGCTGGAGGCGTCTTTGAGGATGC
>Ga0102589_1003958_pt1 | contig 14493 bp, 16 predicted proteins | sample AraplaMF_Col_mLB_FD_76858 | JGI IMG/M metagenome (GOLD analysis project Ga0102589, IMG submission 76858) | Arabidopsis root microbial communities from the University of North Carolina, USA - plate scrape MF_Col_mLB | ecosystem: Host-associated > Plants > Roots > Endosphere | place: USA... | reverse complement strand
TGTGGCCCGAAGCTTCCAGCACGGTCATAAAAGACAGCTGCACATGGCCCGCGATGAGGTCGGCGATAGCCGGCCCGCCGCCGCGGTAGGGCACGTGCAGGATGAAAGTGCCGGTCTGGTCCTTGAACATCTCGGCCGCGAGGTGGGGTGCGCCGCCGGCGCCTGAGCTGCTGTAGGTCAGCTGGCCGGGCCTGGACTTGGCCTGCGCAATGAATTCGGCGGCCGTCTTCGCGGGCACCGCCGGGTTGACCATCATGGCCAGCGGCAGTTCGGCCACCAGCGACACCGGGGCAAAGGCGCTGTCCGGGTCATAGGGCAGCTTGGGGTACAGCGAGGGGTTGATGGCCTGGGTGCCGATATTGCCCAGCAGCAAGGTGTAGCCGTCGCGTGGCGCCTTGGCCACGAAGTCGGCGCCAATCTGCCCGGCCGCGCCGCCCTTGTTGTCGACGATCACGGGCTGGCCCCAGCGTTTGGTCAGCTGCTCGGCAATGATGCGGCCGCCCGTGTCGCTGCCGCCGCCGGGCGGGAAGGGCACCACCAGCGTGACCGGCCGTGTGGGAAAGCTCTGCGCGCCGGCGCCGGTGCAGGCGAGGGTGGCCACGGCGAAAGCCATGGCAAGGGCGAGGGGTCTGTTGATCATTTGTTGTCTCCATCATTTGTTTTTAGCTTAGGTCTGAAAAGGCGAATGCGGGGCCTAGGTCGTCAGGCTCATGGCCGGCCGCTGCCCCGCCAGGGCCTGGGCGATGCTGTCCAGCACCATCTCGCCCATGGCGGTCCGGGTTTCCCAGGTGGCGCTGGCGCGGTGGGCCTGCAGCGTCACGGCGTCGGATTGGCGCAGTGCCAGGGGCACGCGGGGTTCGTCGACAAAGACATCCAGGCCTGCGCCGGCGATGCGGCCGGCGGCCAGGGCTTCTGTCAGGTCGGCTTCGTTGACCAGCCGGCCGCGCGCGATATTGACCAGGAAGCCGCGCGGACCCAGCGCATCGAGCACGGCGGCGTTGACGATGCCTTCGGCCTTGTCGGCCGCGGCGCAGAGCACCAGCGCATCGGAGCCGCGCGCCAGCGCCAGCAGGTCCGGCTCATAAGGATGGGCAACGCCGTTGATGGGCTGCAGGTCGGTATAGCTGACAGGGCAGGCAAAGGCCGCGGCCCGCTGCGCGACGGCGCGCCCGACCCGGCCCATGCCGACAATGCCCACACGCATGCCGCTGAAGCGGCGGGCCAGCGGCAGGGCGCTGGGCTGGGGATGCAGCTCCCATTGGCCTTCGCGCACAAAGCGGTCGCCCGCGCACAGCTTGCGGCAAGTGGCGATCAGCAGGCCTATGGCCAGGTCGGCGACGTCTTCGGTCAGCGCGCCCAGGGTCGCGGTGACGGGCAGGCCGCGGGCCCGGCAGTAGGCCAGGTCGACCGCGTCGGTGCCGACGCCGTTGACGGCCACCACCTTGAGCCCGGGCAGTTGCTCGAGCATGGCCCGCGAAATGCCGGTATGCCCGCCGGTGATGGCGGCGTCCATGGACGCGCCATGTTCCCGCAGCCAGGCTTGCGGGTCGGCCAGCTCAAACAGCTTGTGCACGGTGTAAAGGGAGGCCAGCTTGTCGTTGATGGCGGGAATCAGGATGGGGTTGAGTTGGAGGATCCGGGGTTTCATGGAGAGGGTTCAGTTCATGGAGCGAGGTGAAGCGCATGGTATGAATGAATTGATGAGATCGTCAATATTGATGTATAAAATCAATATAAATTCACTCTTCCCATCACCATGGCTTCCTGGATTTCAATGAACGAGGCTTGCGAGCTTCTCGGTGTGCGGCCGCAGACGATTTACGCCTATGTCAGCCGCGGCAAGCTCGAGGTCGCGCCCGACCCGGCCGACACGCGGCGCAGCCTGTACCGCGCCGAAGACGTGGCGGCCCTGGCCAAACGCAAACAGGCCGGCCGCAAGCACGAGACCGTGGCCGCCAACACGCTGTTTGGCGCGGAGCCCAGCATCCCGACAGCCCTGACGGCCTTCTTCCGCGGGCGCCCGTACTACCGGGGGCGGGACGTGATCAGCCTGTCGGCCTCCGCCACCCTCGAGGACGTGGCGCAGCTCTTGTGGAATGCCGAACAGGCGGTTGATTTTTCGTCACCTGAAGCGGCTCCCGGCAAGCCGGGGAGGGCCCTGGCCTTCACCGCCCTGGCCGGCCTGGCGGCCGAAGGGCATTCGACGCGCGGGCGCCTGACGCGGGTGCTGCACGGCGAGGGGCAGCGCCTGGTGGGCCTGGTGGCCAATGCCTTTGGCGCCCGGCAAGGGAGCAAGCCGCTGCATGTGCGCCTCGCGCAAGGCTGGAAACAGCCACCCGAGGTGGCCGAGCTGCTGCGCACGGCCATGGTCTTGCTGGCCGACCACGAACTCACCGGCTCGGCTTTCGCCGCGCGCATTGCGGCCTCGACAGGCGCCTCATTGCCGGCCTGCCTGCTGGCGGGATTGACCACGCTCTCGGGCCCGCTGCACGGCGATGCCTCCGGCCGTGTCCAGGCCCTGTTTGGCGAGGTGGAGCGGCTCGGTGAAGACAAGGCCATAGACCATTACCTGTCGACCGGCCTGGCCTTGCCGGGGTTCGGCCACCATATCTACCCGGACGGCGACCCGCGCGCGGCCGCGCTGCTGGCCTTGTTTGAGCCCTCGAAAATGATCACCCGTTTTATCGAACAGGCCACGCAGCTGACCGGCCTGCAGCCCAATATCGACGTGGCCCTGGCCGCGCTGGTCGCCCACCACCAGCTGCCGGCCGACGCGGCCTTTGCCCTGTTCGCGATGGCCCGCAGCGTGGGCCTGCTGGCGCACAGCCTGGAGCAGCTGGGCGTTGCCCAGGTGATCCGGCCGCGCGGGCGGTATGTGGGCGTCATGCCGGACATGCCGCAGGGCAGGGCGGGCTCAGCCCAATAGTTTGACCAGGGCCCGCAAACCCGCCGTCACCTCGTCGTCACCGATCAAGCCCAGCCCAAAGGTCAGGCCGTTGTAGCGCAGCCGCCGCAGCCCGGAGCGGTCCAGCGCCTCCACCGCGATGCCCGCCTCGGCGGCCGCGCGCGCCACCTTGTACGCCTCGAACTGCGGCGCCAGCATGGCGCTCACATGCAGCCCGGCGGCCGACGGCAGCGGTATCAGCAGCCCTTCCGCGTGCTGCTCCATCGCCTGCAGCAGGGCCTCGCGCCGCCCCGCATAGACACGGCGCATGCGCCGCACATGGCGGGCGAGATGCCCTTCGCGGATAAAGGCGGCCAGCGCCAATTGCGTCAACAGGGGCGGCGCACCGTGGGTGGCATGCAGCGCTGCCGCGAGCCGCTCGCGCGCCCAGGCCGGTGCCACCACAAAGCCGGCGCGCAGGGCAGGGAACATCACCTTCGAAAAAGTGCCGACATAAAACACCAGGCCGCTGTCGTCCAGCGAATGCAGCGCGTCCAGCGGACCGCCGCCGTAACGGAACTCGCCGTCGTAGTCGTCCTCGATCACGACGGCCTGGTGTTGCCGCGCGAATTCCAGCAGCTGCGAGCGGCGGTTCAAGGACATTGCCGTGCCGACCGGGAACTGGTGCGAGGGCGTCACGCAGATCACCTTGGCCTCTGGCGGCAGGCGGTCCACGCGTAGGCCTTCCTTGTCGAGCGGCACACGATGCAGTTGCGCGCCGCGAAACGCCAAGGCCGCGTGCAAGGGCGCATAACCCGGGTCCTCGACGGCCGCCACCGTGGCCTGCGGCGTGACCAGCAGCTCGGCCAGCAGGGCAAAGGCGTGCTGCGCGCCCGAGGTGATGAACACGTCGCCGGCGCTGCAGGCCACCGCGCGTGACAGGGACACATGGCCGGCAATCGCTTCGCGCAGCAGGGGGTCGCCGGCGGGGTCGGTGTAGGCCCTGGGCGCGCGCGCGAAGTCGTGCTGGGCGCGGGCGCACAGGCGCCGCCAGCTATCCCAGGGAAACTGGGCGTGGTCCGGCAGGCCGACCCGAAAGTCAAAACGCGGCCCAGGCCGCATGGCCTCGGCGGACCAGGGCGCCACGCGCCGCCATGCGTCGGGCAGGTCGACGCGTGGCGGGCCGGCTGGGCTTGATGGCGCCGCCGCAGGGCCGCGCGGCGGCAGGGTCGCCGCGACAAAAGTGCCGGCGCGCTGGCGCGGCAGCAGATAGCCTTCGGCCGCCAGGTGGTCATACGCGGCCAGCACGGTGTTGCGCGAAACACCCAGCCTGTCCGCGAGTTCACGCGTGGTCGGCAGCCGCACCCCCGCGGCCAGGCGCCCGTCGATGATCGCCGCCCGGATCTGCCGGTGCAGGGCGGCGAAGCGCTCCCGCGAGCCGGCCGCGGGCATGTCGATATGAAATTCCATGCCTGTTATGGCCCTTATGAATTAGCAAATTGTGGAGCTTCAAAGGTACCAGATGGCATGCCATGCTGCGGGCCGGAAACATGAAACAAACCATAAAACAAAGGGTGATGCCCAAATGGATACCGCACTCGTCCTGCTCTCGCTGTTCCTGATCGACAGCCTGGCCATCGTCAGCCCGGGCCCCAACATCCTGCTGGTCGTGCATGCGGCCGCCGAACGGGACCGGCGAGGCGCCTTGCTGATTGCCGTGGGGCTGGCCGCCGCCGGCGCCATCTGGGCGCTGATCGCGGTCACCGGCCTGACGGCGGTTTTTGAGCTCATGCCTTCGCTGCAAACGGCCATCCGCATCGCTGGCGCGGCCTATCTTTTGTACATTGCCGTGCGCCTGTGGCGCTCGCACGCGGGGCCCAAGCCCACGGTGGCCGTCTCCGAGCGGGCGGCGCAGCCGGCGCGCCAGGCGCTGCTGCGCGGCCTGGCCACCGGCCTGCTGAACCCCAAATCGCTGGCTTACTTCGGAAGCATCTTTGTGCTGCTGGTGCCGGCGGACGCCGGCTGGCCGCTTCGCACCGCGGCGGTCGGGCTGGTGCTTTTCGATGCGCTGCTCTGGTACGGCCTGGCCGCCTGCCTGTTCTCGACGCCGCGCGTGATCGAAGGCTATATGACGCTGCGCCGGCCTATAGACCGGGCCTGCGCGGCGCTGATGGCGGCCTTCGGCGTCAAACTGATGCTGTGAGCTGTGAGGGGGCAGGAGGGCTTGGCGTCCACGGGGAACGGGCTTCCTTGCTTGCTTCGTTCGATCCAAATACTACTTAACATAATATACATCGTAGAACATCTAAGGCGCTAGTCCCGAGGTCCTTCAGGCTCAAGGCCCCATAGGTCATGCTGCCCAGACTGAGCAATGCGCCAACGGTGGCCCCGCCAGTCTGATGCAACCACTTTCCCAGGACCTGTCTGAGCTGCTCCCCACGTAGCGTGCCGGCGGTTTTCTCCAGCGTAGCGCGCACCAATTCTTGTAGCGCGTCTTCCTTCGCGAAGCCCGCTAGGCGTGCTCGATCTTCTGGCGTACATGTCCGTTCGCCGGATTTCCAAAGGCTGATGTTTTGCTGAGCGATGCCCATTGCTCGGGCTAGTTTGGCGTCACTGCCTACCGCTTGTGAGGCTTTGGCGATGAGCGCGATGAGGCTTTGGTCCGTTGACATATGTATCACCTTCGCTAAAGTTTGATGTATCGAGTTTGCTAAATAGCGAATTCGATACATCAACTTTAACCCGGCGGTCACCGTGCCGCAAGAAAGGTCCCTCATGCCTCAACTCGCCTCCATCCTCGAAATCCTCCTGGTCACAAACAAGTCCGGCAAGGCCAAAAAGTCCGGTAACGACTACAGCATCAACGAAGCTCATTGCGTCCTGCGCAATGAAGACGGCACTCCCGGCGCCGTTGGCGTGCTCGTCATCCCCAAGCATTTGGAGGAGGTTGCCAAGCCCGGCATGTTCACCGCCTCCTTCGGCCTCGTTGCCGCTCAGTACGGCGAGAACCAAGGCCGCATCGTGGCCCAGCTCACGGGCCTCACGCCGGTGCCGCCGGCGTTTCGGGCTAAGCCCGCTCCTGCCCCTGCTGTTGCTGCTCCTGCTGGCGTCTAAGCCGTGGCAGACCCCACCGTCATCGAATGCGCCTCCACGTGCACCGTGACGGTGGTGCACGAACTCTCTTTGCCGCCCTTCCAGCTCGATGGGGAAGACGGCTCACTAATCGCGGGTGCTGTCCTCGCGGTCTGGGCGATTGGTTGGGCTGCTCGCATGCTCATCCGCGCCCTGAATTCCGACAGTGATTCAACCAAGGAAACTGAAACATGAAATACGCACAAAACGCGTTCCTGCTGGCCCTCGCGGTCGGCGCTTCTGCTTCGCAAGCTGCTGCCGTTGACGTGACGGCCATCGTGACCGACATCGGCGCGCAGATGGCTTCGATCACTGCCATCGCCGGCGCGGTGCTGCTGATCTTCGTGGGCCTCAAGGCCTTCAAGTGGGTCCGCCGGGCCCTGTCCTAAGCCTTAGCGCTGGGGTGCCTCGGGGGACGCCTCGGGGCCTTTTTCCAAGCGCCATTCCTGGCGTTTAGCAAAGGGCACACACCATGGGAATTTTCGCCATCATCGCAATCCTGGGGGCGGCATGGCTCATCTTTACCGCCTAGGCGCTGCTCTACTTCTGGTTGTTACCCTGGCTATGGTGTGGGTACCCGTACGCGCTGCCACGGGCTGGCAGGCGAGTCAAACGCCGTGTGTCGCTACCGTAGGGCAGGCGGCTGCGCTCAATGTTCCGCTAAGGAACGGTATTTTTGGCGGTTTGACCTGGGTGGTTGTTCTCACCTTCGCGAATGAGACGACTGGGGAGTATGGCGGCACCTATACCACTCAGCCGTCTGGTGGACCTGTCAGCGCATCACAGCCCTGGAGTGCGTTCGCTACGACGTGCACCTATCAATCGCAGGCTGAAAAAGATGTTGAGTGCAAGGCCGTCGCTGACGGGCTTAACTTCATCCAAGCTCCGTTGGTTCACTATGGCTCTGTCGGTCTGACTGCGTGTTACGCGGGTTATGTGATTGCTGGTTCTGGTGGTGCTAGTGGCGGCGGTCAGAGTGAGTTGTATGGCCCTTTTAAATGCTCTGGTACGTCAGCCTCCGCTTGCAGCATGGTGCCTAAGCCGTCGAGCATCGTTACTGAGTGCGCCAAGGGTAGCTATCCCGGTACTGTCAATGGTGTGCAGGTGTGTGTCCCGCCTTCGTCTACCGTCGATGCACCTAAGACCACTACGGCGACACCACCCACACCCGGCGCGTCTGCGCCTCCGATAGCTGGTGCACCAGCGGGCACGACAAGCCAGTCTGAACAGACCACTTGCACCGGCACGACGTGCAGCACCACGACGACGTATAAGGACGCCAGCGGTAACCCTTTGGGCTCTAAGACTGAGGACGCATCTAAGGCCGACTATTGTGCGGACAACCCAAAGGCGCCCGGTTGTGAGGAAAAGAAGTCGACTTTCGGCGGTAACTGCGCGGGCGGTTTCACTTACGACGGCGATGCCATCCAGGGCGCCATTGCACAAGAGGTCTACCGGCAGAACTGTCTCAACAATGCGACCACTACCGAGTCCCAGCTCTACGACACCGAGAAAGTGAAGACCGGCGATCAGACCACCGGTTTGCCCGGAAACAGCAGCGTCACTGTGAGCCCTGCTGACTTTGATTCAAGCGATGCGATAGGTGGTGCTGCTTGCATCACTGATCGTTCGGTAGTCGTTTGGGGCACCGCCCTGCTACTGCCCTTCTCCATCGTCTGCCCAGTCATGGGCTACCTCAAAACCATCTTGCTCGCGGTCTCCTACCTCTCGGCCGCCAGCATCGTTCTAACCCGGAGGACATGACATGCCTTTAGCCGCTTGGATTGCATCGCTGTGGGGAGGCCTCATGCGCATCGCGCCTTCCCTCGTTGGGCAGGTCTTGATTGCGCTCGGTATCTCCGTTGTCACCTACAGCGGTGTGTCCACCACCATCACATGGCTCAAGACGCAGGCTTTGAATTCCATCCAAGGGCTGCCCGCCGATATGGTCGCGCTGCTTTCGTACCTGGGTGTTGGTCAGTGCATCAGCATCATCTTTTCTGCGATGGCCGTGCGCATGACTCTCTCGGGTATTGCCGGTGCCAGCAAGAGGTTCGTTAAGAAATGATCTACCTCACGACAGGTGCGAACGGCGCCGGCAAGACCTTGCTCACGCTGCAGGACGTTCGCAATCAGCAGATCAAGGAAAACCGTCCCGTCTACTACCACGGCTTTACGCCGCTGCAGCCCATCATCGATTTCGGTTGGCTCCCGTTTGACCCTAAGAAGTGGCAAGAGCTTCCCGATGGCTCCATCTGCGTGATGGATGAATGCCAGAACGAATTCCCTGCGCGCAAGGGTGGCGACACGCCCGACTACATCACAGCCATCGCCCAGGACCGTCGCAAGCGCGGTTTCGATTTCTGGATGATCGCGCCGCACCCGATGCTGGTGGACGTCTTCATTCGTCGGCTGGTGAGCACGCCCAGCTGGCACCGGCATTTGAAGCGTGCTTTTGGCGCCGACATGGTCAGCGTGCTGCAGTGGCCCACGCCTAACGCCGAGTGCGAGAAACCTGCGGCAGGTGATTCTGGCGTGGTCACGATGCGTGCCTTTCCAAAGGAGGTCTACAGTTGGTACAAGTCGGCAAGTCTCCACACCGGCAAAAAGAAAATACCGTTTCGGGTGTGGGTCTTCCTGGCTTGCATCATCATCGCGCCTCTGTTGGTGTGGTTCGCCTATTCCAAGTTCACAGGCGCCCTCTCCTCTCGCGACTCCAATGTCGCGAAGCTGGCCGGCAAAGAGGTGTCAACTTCTCAGCCCAGGGCACAGTTACACCGGCCTGGTGACGTGCCTGCCGAGCGCAAGGTGCTCACGTCTGCAGAGTACGCGGCCAGTTTCCAGCCTCGCATAGCTGGCTTGCCGCAGACCGCGCCGCGCTATGACGAACTGGACCGCCCCTCGCAGGTTCCCAAGCCTGCCGCCTGTCTCGATGGCACCAAGCCCGGCGCAGGTGTCCGCAGCTGCACCTGCTGGAGCCAGCAGGCCACCGTCCTGCAGGTGCCCGTGGATCTCTGCCGGCAGATCGCTGCAGGCGGGTTCTTCGATGACACGCTGCCTCCGCCCAGGCATCAGGAAAGCAGGCCCGTGCAGGCCTCGCAGCCAGCTATGGCTACTCAGCCCTTGCCTGAGCCTCGGTCGCTCCAGGTGATGGCCTCCAGCCCTATCCTGCCGCCTCCTGAGATTCGAAGCACGGTCGAGAGGGACGGCGAAATCCTCAAGCAGATGCGCAAGCGCAGCTACATCCAATGAGCACGGCCAAAGCAAGTCACTTCCTGATAAGCCGGTATTGGGTGGGGGCCCCTTCAGGGGGCGGGCGAAGCCTGACAGGGGTATGGGGCAGCATGCCCCATGTAGCGAAGCGTAGCCTCTCAGAACACCTCGGACCTTCAACGCCGCGCATAGGCCGTAGGCCGCGCGGCGCGAAGCGCCGCTTAATTTATCTTAAGAACACATCTCGACAAAACAGGCTTGGGGGTCTGGTTCCCCTCTGAAAAATGAACCGCGGTTGAGTTTTTGACCGACAAAAGAAAACCCCGGCGGGACTACGAATCCCCCGGGGTCAGATTGACAGCAAAAGAGAGGCACTGCCAATGGACAACATCGTATACCGCAACGGTATCCCCTGCAAGCTCGTCAGGGACGGCTGGAGGGTCACCATTTGGGAATCCAAGACCCATGCCCCCACATACTGGCATCCGCCTCTCCTAGCGCCTCGTGCGCTCGATACAAGCGCCCTCCGTGGGCCGGTGGGTGGTTGGCATGGCACGGGGCAGCGTGAAGTCCGTATCTCGCGACGGCTTGTGTGTATCCCTCAGAGTGAGGAGCGGCATCTGCTAGATGCCTGGAACCCCCTCACTGGTGAGGACTTCGAGTGGGACCTCGACATCAACATCGCGGACCTAGAGAAAAAAGCCTTGGTCTGCAGGTCGAAGGCGGCCGCCCGCGCAAAGCGCAATTGCCGCCACAAGATCAAACACGGGCGCTTCCGGCATCTGCTCACGGGCACCTACCGTGAGAACATGAAGGACTTCGACAAGATGCGCCGTGACTTCGCGGCATGGCTGCGCAAGGTCCGTGCTGTCGTTCCGCACTTTCGCTCGGTGTGGGCCTTCGAACCTCAGAAGCGCGGTGCGTGGCACTTCCACGCCACCACCGACGCCCTCCCCCGCTTCCTGCGCCACAAGGGCATATCCAAGCCCTCCTATGAGGTTCTCACGCTGCTATGGCATGAGGTGGTGGGTGATGTGCAGTTTGATTTCTGCGGCCCGCTGCAGCCCGGCCAGGAATGGCCTGTCGCCATGGTCAGCGGCGGCACTATCAACGTAGACGGCTACACCCGCAAAACGCGGAAAAAGCAACACGCCGATGCCAAGGCATTCAGCCTGGCCAAGATGGCCGCCTATGTCTCGAAGTACCTCACAAAGCACCACGCGGAGGGCCTAGAGGGCCGGAGGATGTGGGACAGCACTCAGAACCTCACTCCACCCAAGGCGATCACTCTTGAGTTCCCTGATGTCCCTCTTGCTGACATCATCTCCGCTGCGTTTGAATGCCCTCCCGGGCACCGTGTGGCTCGTCACTGGTTGAATGGTTTCGGTGACTGTTGGGTGTTGGACACTGAGCCTATTCCGGCGTAGCGATAAAGCCTGTGTTCGGTATCGTACAGACCCTCGTAATGAGGGCCTCTAGGATGAGTTATCTCATCCTATTTGTCGAGGTGTTTTATGCAATCTCAAGCTACTCTCGGTATTTGTGCTGTGCGGTATTCGGGAGACCACATTGCTAGTGTGCGGGCAGTGCCTGATTTGAAGGGAGGTGCGGCACTCTCGCTAGAGTTGTCACGCCGGGCGCTTGTGCAGGCAATCGTGGGGGGTAGACAGGTTGTGACGTTGCACAGAAAGGCCGATGGCGGATGGGGTCACTGGGATGCGGCGATGGTTATTCCTGTCGATGGGAATTCGTTCGTTAAGCTCGTTGACGACCACCTTCCGCTAGACGATCTCGGCGATCTTCCGGAATATTAGGTAGCCGTATAAACTTGATTGGCCCATGCTTTTCCGGCTTACTTCTCGAGAGAGTCGTTCGGGCAATAAAAAACCCTCCGATTAGGGGAGGGTTTGCTTAACATCACAAAGATCGTGGTGTTATGACAACGGGACTCTAACTACATAGTTGTAATAACGAGTCCGGAATACATATCGTGGAATATATGGCGTATTCAGTGCCTGCTATGGCTCTTAGCTCACTTCCCAGGTTCGAAAGTTAATCAATTTTCCAACAAGCATAGTGACTGCGCGGCGGTAATTTTGATGTTGACTTCGTAACTGGTTCGACCTGACCACTAAGCCAGTCGGCACATGTGTCACAGCCACCGAGCTGGACGTGTGCGCAATCATGAAACCGTTTTCTCGCTTTTTGTAGAACCGCACATCAGAACCCTCCGGAAGTTCTGCTTCATCGGGTCCCGGCTCATACGCGGTAACTCGCACTCGGCATTCCGTTCCAGTCGCCCTCTCAAACTCTGAACGAAGGCTGAGCAAAAAGTCGTCTATGAGGGACACGCTATCTGGGCGAGTTATCAGGAAACCGATGGCTTCGGCAGTGTACTGATCATCCCGATCGAAAATCAGCTCCAACGCTTCGTGACCTATCAAATCCGCTAGTCGCTTGATAAGACCCCATAGGTAAGTTGAGTCAGCATCATCTGCTTTGAGAAGCTCTATCTCCAGGACGTATGGGTTTGTTGGGGTGAGGGTCATCAATCAAGTCCGCTTCAGGCCGAAAGCGGCCATTAGCTATTAGACTTGATCCTCTGCCCTCCTCCAAATTACTCATCGGATGGATCGCTCGGGCAAAAAAAACCCTCCGATTAGGGGAGGGTTTGCTTAACATCACAAAGATCGTGGTGTTATGACAACGAGACTCTACCTACATAGTAGTAATAACGAGTCCGGAATACATATCGTGGAATACCTCATCATGTCTGCTTTGGGGCCCAAAGCAGTCATCCATCTCCTCTAGGAAAGCAGTCACCCAACCGTCTTACATGAGCGGCTGACTTTAGGTGGTCCGCTCGATGGAATGGTTAGAACTCATTCGTCGCTGCGCTTGGGCTTGGCGGCCTCCCAACATCCTATTTTTGGGTACGTGCTTTGTAATCCTCCCGAATTTTGTGTGAGAAGGGCACGTAGCACCTACTCTCGGGAAAAATCAGAAACAGCAGACCGATAGATAGGTTGGGCTTGAAACCGTTGAAGAACATTAGGGTTTGGCCCGAGCTCGCCTCCACCAAAACTACCCGCTCTTCATTCACGCCCCACCCACGGTGCTCATCGGATACTAGCTGGACCAGTTCGGGAGCTAGGACTGATCTCCAGGTATTCCCAGATCGCTCGCTACCTGTAACGGTTAGATTGGATGGACGTGGTTTCCATTCGGCCGCGGGAACAAATATGTGAGCGCCGCTTTCAGCACTGCAAAGATGGTCTATGTAAGCGTTTCTAAGGAATGGATAACTAACGGCACATGCTGCAGATATCGCCACAAACAACGCCATGGTGCGCTTAAAAATAGACGCGGACTTGTCGCCTCCGGTCGTCGTTTGCATTGCTTTAACCAAAGCAAATGCAAACAGCCCAGCCACGGAACAGGAAATCAAGCCCACAATCAGTATGAAACCGAATCCTATTGCGAACATCAAGGCACCTTACTACGCTCGTAAAAAAGATTAATGTCCGCTTCCGGCCGATAGCAGTCGTTCAGCTATTAAACTCGATTCCACTGCCCTCCTCCGAATTACTCATCGGATGAATCGCTCGGGCATAAAAAAACCCTCCGATTAGGGGAGGGTTTGCTTAACATCACAAAGATCGTGGTGTTATGACAACGTGGTTCTATCAACAGAGTAGTGATAACGAACCCGGAATACATATCGTGGAACACTGAGGCTATTTCGTTTTAGCTTTGTGATCTCGAAGAGCCTGTACCAGAAGCCGTGACGACACCTGAAACGATAAACACACTCTCGCGCCTATTTCCCCTCAATTAAAGCTTGATACTCGCTCCGGTTGTAGTCCACCAACGAGAGAAACCACTCGCTAAAGTTCGGAAACGTGTCGATCACTTGCCCAGCAAACCAAAGAACTGTGCCAGGTGATTGAGATCGCGATGTCGATATTGCGAAGACATCTGTATTGAACCTAGAGACTGCAATAGGAAGCAATTCATCCCTACTGAATCCACAAAGATCACTCAAACTCTCCAAGCTCTTCAATAGCTCCTCAGCTCGCTGACACCGAGGTCCTCCCAACAAGTCTGACGTGCCAAACACATCGACTGATTGAAAGAACCAGTCCCATCCATTTGCGTGTAAAAGAAATGCACGATGCTCTGCATCGAGGGAGAATCCGAGGCGGGCCTCAATATCGCCAATTTCTTGCTCAGTTGCTGCAACGCCCGGGAAAGCGTGATCCCATACATGCTCGACATCCGCGTCGGCTACTTTTCGCTTTACGAGAACGGCAATAGCGATTTCTTTCACCCAATCCATTACAGATCCCTTTCATATATAAAACGTGTTGGCTTGTAGCGGAGACTGCTTCAAGTAGATTGCGCGAGTGGGCTGCTTTTGACCGAAAGCGGCCGTTGGCTATTAGACTTGATTCTCTGCCCTCCTCCGAATTACTCATCGGATTAATCGCTCGGGCATAAAAAAACCCTCCGATTAGGGGAGGGTTTGCTTAACATCACAAAGATCGTGGTGTTTTATCAACGGGTTTTATGAGACAGAGTTTTCATAACGAGCCCGGAATACATATCGTGGAATATTTCATCATGTCCGCTTTGGGCCCATAGCGGACATCTGGCTATCTGTAAATCCAATACGCAAATACGGCAATGAAGTTCACACCGACGAAGGTCCAGATCGGAAATGTGAGTTGCGCGGCCGGAGGCTTACGCATTGGACTCGTTATCTTGTCTGTAGCTATTTGGATGAACAAGGCAGGTAAGTGAGTCGCAATGAAGACACGATGGAAGCAGACACTCCACCAAGGCCCACGATCAGCGAAACTAACCACGCCGTCTTTTGTTATCACGCGGACTCGCCACTCGATCAACAGCATGATTCCCAGCATCGTCGCTTCAAAAACGAACAACCCGAAGGCGAAATTCAGAGTTTCACTTTGAATCATGAGCATGCTTGGATGTATATGTCCGGTTTTGGCCGAAAGCGCCGTTAGCTATTAGACTTGATTCTCTGCCCTCCTCCAAATTACTCATCGGATGGATCGCTCGGGCATAAAAAAACCCTCCAATTAGGGGAGGGTTTGCTTAACATCACAAAGATCGTGGTGTTATGACAACGGGACTCTAACTACATAGTTGTAATAACGAGTCCGGAATACATATCGTGGAACACTGAGGCTATTTCGTTTTAGCTTTGTGATCTCGAAGAGCCTGTACCAGAAGCCGTG
>Ga0102589_1003957_pt1 | contig 14500 bp, 15 predicted proteins | sample AraplaMF_Col_mLB_FD_76858 | JGI IMG/M metagenome (GOLD analysis project Ga0102589, IMG submission 76858) | Arabidopsis root microbial communities from the University of North Carolina, USA - plate scrape MF_Col_mLB | ecosystem: Host-associated > Plants > Roots > Endosphere | place: USA... | reverse complement strand
TCAGGCGCACGATATCTGCGATCGCCTTGAAGATGCCATCCGTGCGGCGCATCCGGGCTCCAGCATCGCCATTCACGTCGAGCCGGAGGGTGAAAAGGCCCACGGCATCCGCGTCAAAGTCATCAAGGAGGCTTGAATGCCCAAAACAGACGTATCCAACCTGTCCATGCTGGGCAGCCAGACGGAATCTCCGAAATCACCCGAGGAGGCGGTGCTTGAGAAGGTGCCGTCGAGCCATGCCGGCACCGATTATGTCGTCCGCTTCACGGCGCCGGAATTCACCTCGCTCTGCCCCATGACAGGGCAACCGGATTTCGCCCATATCGTGATCGACTACATCCCGAACGAATGGCTGGTCGAATCGAAGTCGCTGAAGCTGTTCCTACATGCGTTCCGCAATCACGGCGCCTTCCATGAAGATTGCTCGGTCTATATTGCCAAGAGGCTGGTCGAGCTGCTCGATCCGAAGTGGCTGAGGATCGGCGCCTACTGGTATCCGCGTGGCGGCATTCCGATCGACGTGTTCTGGCAGACCGGCAAGCCGCCCGAGGGCGTTTGGCTGCCGGACCAAGGCGTTGCCACCTATCGCGGTCGCGGCTGAACCGTTGGACTGACTGAGACTGGCCGTTATCCCGTCGCCAAAGGGGCGGCGGTTGCCGATTTGGCTGAACAGCCCAGACCTCAAACGTTGTTGTGGTCGAGTGGAAACTTGGCGACATCCATTTGGATCTGCCGCTTCTCGCTGCGAAGCCCTGCTCTGAGAAGATTGCGCGCCTTCACCAGTTCGAGACGCAAGCGCATCAAATGCTTGCTCAGCCTGCTCTTTGGCCTGAACGTATCGTCTTCCGACGCCCGAAGGAAGGGCGCCATGTTTGCGCTGTCTTCGAGAAAGCGGAGCTGGACCACGGGGGCCGGTTCGATCTGAACGGCCGCAATCCACGATCGATGCCAGAAGTATGCATCGACCAGCGCATAGCTCTTCGTATCCTCAAGCATCCTCGCGGCTGCACGTGGGCCGATGACGTAGCCTGCCAAGCCGAGCCGGTTTTGAAAGACACGTGTCGCCCGATAGCCGCTGGGATCATCTGTCCAAAGGGGTGACTTCGCCATGATATGGGGCAGGGGAACGAATTCCAGATCGTAGACGTAGTTCCAATCGTCGTCACGGTCTCGGATAGTTCGTATCACGTCGGCAATATCACTCGAAAGGACGGCATCGTCTTCCAGTATGACGGTCTTTTCATTTCGCTCTACGACGGCGTTCCATGCCATTCGATGCGATGTGAAGCAGGCAATGTCCTGGCGAAGCGTCGGGCTTGGCCAGTGGTTGGCTGCTTCCTGGCAGTCTTCGGGCGACAGATCGCTCGCCTCGAATGCATCGAGAAAGCGATATTCCAATCCAAGTCTCGCCATCTGGCGGGACTGAAAATGTCTTCTCGCGTTCTCGGACTTGCGACTGATAATAAAGATATTCAACAGATCTTGCCTGGTCGATGGCCGTTGCGTTCCTGATCTTATTGAGAACTCTGCTTCTACCGTCAAGATTGATCATCGGGGCGCCGCGACGTCCGCGCGCGGATGCGGCAGCGGATCGGTCGGCCTCCGGGAAGGCCGTCAGGTTGGCTCAGACATCGAAGCTGTCGTCGTTGTCGAAGTCGGATTGACCGTCATCGACGGCGTCGTCGTCGTTCGTGTTGTAGTCGGCTTGCTGAATACTGGCAGTGCCGTTGTTGTCGTTATCGTCATTCGCGTTGTCAGCTGCCTGCTGCTTGTCGCCGTCGTTGTTGAAATAGTTGTTGATGACCGTTTCTTCTGTCGGCGCGTTGCCGAGGGGATTGCTCCCTGCAAGCGGTGAGCCCCAGCCAAGCGACGACATGTGGCTCCCGAAGATCCCGCTCAGCGAATTGGCAAGCAACATGCCGCCTGCGACGCCAGCCGCCGTCCCGAGTGCGCCCTGCAGGAAACTGCCGCCTGCGGAGGGTGCTGCCGGCGGGCTCCAGGGCCCGGTCGGTTGCGGCGGCATGGCGCGGGGGGCGGTGTCGAAGCCGCGATCCTGCTGGATCTGTTGACGCGGGGCGCTACCCCAGGGACCTGAGGAGGGTGGCGGTGGCGCCGGTTGCTGCGGCGCCTGGCTGCTGCCGAAGATAGAGCTCAGGAAGCCGCCGCCCTGTTCGGCCTTGTGATAGTCGCTCTGATCGGCCTCGAGCACACGAATGCGCTCTTCGAGCTGCTTGATGTGATTGGCCGCCGCTTCCAGCCCCTTTTCCTGCACGATCACGGCCTGCGCAAGATAGTAGGCGGCATAGGGCTGCTCGCGTGTTCCCTGCTCAATCAGCACTTCGGCGTCGTGGTCACGCGGCGTTGCCGATGCGGTGCGGACGCGCTCGAAAAGGGCGGTCAGCAGTTGGCGTTCTTCGGGTGACATGGCCGGGCTCCTTTGTTGCTTGCGATGCTTCGCTAGGGATGACGTAGGAATGGATTCCGACTTTTCAAAGCCACCCAAATTACATTTCCGTAAGCCTCGCCGCCTGCCTAACCATATCTTCATCCGTTCCGTGGCTTGTCTTTTTCCCGCATTGTTTTACGCATGGAGTCGCACTATGTGCGAGGAACCCGAATTCGACGTAAGAGAGGTTCGAATGTACGAAGAAGAAGAACAGGACGACAAGACGAAGGAACTGCCGCTCGGCAAGGAAACGGAGGCGAACCTTTTCAAGTCGCGTTCGATCTTCATCTACGGGCCGATTACGCAGGAACTCGCGCAGAAGGTCTGCACGCAGCTTGTGGCGCTCGCAGCCGCCAACGACGACGATATTCGCATCTACGTCAATTCCCCCGGTGGTCATGTCGAATCTGGCGATTCGATCCATGACATGATCAAGTTCATCAAGCCGAAGGTCTGGATGATCGGAACGGGCTGGGTCGCATCGGCCGGCGCGCTGATCTATGTCGCGGCGCCGAAGGAACAGCGCCTTTGCCTGCCGAACACCCGCTTCCTGCTCCACCAACCGTCCGGTGGCACGCGCGGCATGGCGTCCGACATCGAGATCCAGGCTCGCGAGATCATCAAGATGAACGAGCGCCTGAACAAGATCATGGCTGAAGCCACCGGCCAGCCTTACGAGAAGATCGCTACCGATACCGACCGCGACTACTGGCTGTCCGCAGAAGAAGCCAAGTCCTACGGCCTCGTTTCGCGCATCATCACGTCGCAGTCCGAGATCTGATTTCGTGTTATGAGAGGCGCCCTTGCTTGCTGGATGGCGGGCGAGGGCGCTTTTTGCGTTTGCGCAACCGAACCGCGGAGTTTTGATATGCCCGATCTGCACTACGAGCATCCGCGTTTGGCTGCCCTCTATGATCTTGCTTGCGGCTGGTCTGAGGATCGGGATTTCTACCTCTCGCTCGCGGATGGCGGTCCGAAGTCAATCCTCGATCTTGGTTGCGGCACCGGACTGATCTGCGACGCCTATGCGGCATGCGGGCATGATGTGACCGGTGCCGATCCCTCGCGGACGATGCTTGATATCGCTAGAGGCAAGCTGCATGGCGACAGAATTGAATGGGTAGAGTGTCTTTCCCAGCACTTTCGATCCGATAAGCGCTTCGATCTAATCATCATGACCGGACACGCCTTTCAGGTGCTGCTCGACGAGACCTCCATCCTCGCCACCTTTGCCGCCATGCGCGAGCATCTGGCGCGTGACGGCTGCATCGTCTTTGAATCCCGCAATCCCGAAATAGACTGGAAGGCGCGATGGAACGGCGGGGCATTCGAGGTTAATCAGGAGGGGCGCGTCATCCGCGAGACGCGTGACGTAATCTCCTACAGCAATGGCCGGGTTCATTTCGAGACGCGTTATCATTTCCCGGATGAGATACTGGTTTCGAAAAGCGAGTTGTTGTTCTTATCGCGCGAGGAGATTGAACGCTACCTCCAAGCTTCCGCGCTACAGGTCGAGGTGGTCTATGGTGACTGGGACCGCGGACCTTTCGACGAACGGACCTCAGAGGAAATGATTTTCGTCGTCCGAAAGGTGTAGCCGTATAGAGCCGACCGATAGGTACCGAATGGTGCCAATCTGCACTTGCGCAAGTCCGCGCGATACGGCTTCCATGCGGACTTTCCGCCGATCGAGTTCCGCCATGCTCAAAGACTTTTCCATCCAAAGCCTGTTCATGGGCATCCTCACCACTTTCGTGGGGTTTGCCAGCTCCTTTGCGGTCGTGCTTCACGGCCTGCAGAGTGTCGGTGCGACGGATGCGCAGGCGGCGTCGGGCCTTATGGCGCTGTCGATTGCGCTGGGGCTTTGCGCAATCTTCCTTAGCTCCGTGACGCGGCTGCCTATCAGCATCGCTTGGTCCACTCCGGGTGGGGCACTGCTTGCAAGTACCGGTGTGGTCGAGGGCGGGTTCAATGCGGCGGTCGGCGCGTTTCTCATCTGCGCGTTGCTGATCGTCATCGCCGGCCTGTTCAAGCCGCTCGGCCGGGCGGTTGCGGCCATTCCCGCGCCTCTTGCCAATGCGATGCTCGCCGGCGTCCTGATCGGATTGTGCTTTGCGCCGGTTAGGGCGATCGGCTTCAATCCGCTGCTCGGCTTGCCGATCGTGGTGGCGTGGATCGTTGTCGGTGCGTTCAAGCGGCTTTGGGCGGTGCCGGCAGCGCTCGCGGCCTTCGTGCTGGTGGTTGCCTTCGGCGTGGATATTCCCGAGGGGGCACTCGGCTCGGTCGAGCAGGCGCTACGGCCTCCGGTCGAGTTCGTTATGCCCGTCTTCAACCTGCCGGCCTTCGTCTCCATCGCCCTGCCGCTTTTCATCGTAACCATGGCGTCGCAGAATATTCCGGGCATTGCCGTCCTGAAGGTCAACGGCTACCAGCCGAAGCCCGGGCCACTCTTTTCCGTGACCGGACTGTTCTCGATATTGTCGGCGCCGTTCGGCGGCCATGCGGTGAATCTCGCTGCGATTACGGCGGCGATGTGCGCCGGTCAGGACGCGCATGCCGATCCGGCGCGGCGCTACTGGGCCGTCCTCGTCTCGGGCATCTGCTATGTCGTTCTCGGCCTGCTGGCGGGGGCAGTGACGACCTTCGTGGCCTTGGCGCCGCCGATCCTGATCCAGGCGGTGGCGGGTCTCGCACTGGTCGGCGCGTTTTCCAGTTCCGCTATGTCGGCCTTCCAGGCGCAGGAGTCGCGGGAGGCGGCGGCCATCACATTTCTGGTGACGGCATCGGGCGTTTCCTTCGCGGGTATCTCGGGGGCATTCTGGGGATTGCTCGCCGGAGGGTTGATGCTGGCGCTGTCACGTATTGTGCAAGCGGCGAAAAAATAGACGGAGGGATTGCCAGTTTTTTGTACCCCGGCTATAAGCGCGACCATGAAGAACACGGGCGTCATGATTTCTGAGCAGATTGTTCGCGGGCGCATCGCGCTCCGTGACAATACGCGCGCCCTTACCTCGCTTCTTCTCCTCGGCCTTACGCGCGGTTGCCGGGTCCGTTGAGGAGCGCCCGGCGGCCGAAAGCCCGCCCAGGCCATCGCTCCTCGTGACCAATCCCGAAAACTGATCAACCGGATGCTTTCGCACCGGATTCGTCATCGCCAAGCCAGACCCGATACGCTATGACGCGGCTGGCCAGATGACGGGAAGAGGAAGAGAAGACATGGACACGAACACCCGCTCCCAAACCAAAGGCATGCCCGAGGCGGCGATCAAGTATCGCTCCTATCCCCAGGTGAACATCCCTGATCGTACATGGCCGTCGAAGACGCTGACCAAGGCGCCCATCTGGTGCTCGGTCGATCTGCGCGACGGTAACCAGGCGCTGGTCGACCCAATGGGTCATGACCGCAAGGCCCGCATGTTCCAACTGCTGCTCGACATGGGCTTCAAGGAAATCGAGATCGGTTTCCCCTCCGCCTCGCAGACCGACTTCGATTTCGCGCGCTGGTGCGTCGAGCAGGGCAATGTGCCCGACGACGTGTCGCTGCAAGTACTGGTGCAGTGCCGTCCGGAACTGATCACCCGCACCTTCGAGGCGCTGGAAGGCGCCAACCGCCCGATCGTTCACTTCTACAACTCCACCAGCGAATTGCAGCGTCGTGTCGTGTTCGGCAAGGACGTCCAGGGTATCAAGCAGATCGCCGTCGATGCTGCGAAGATGATTTCTGATATGGCGGCGAAGGCCGGCGGCGGCTATCGCTTCGAGTACTCGCCGGAGAGTTTCACCGGCACTGAGCTCGAAGTGGCCTTGGACATCTGCAATGCCGTCATCGACGTGATGAAGCCGACGCCCGACAACAAGCTGATCATCAACCTGCCGTCCACCGTCGAAATGGCGACGCCGAACATCTATGCCGACCAGATCGAGTGGATGTGCCGCAATCTCGACAATCGCGAGAACCTGATCATCTCGCTGCATCCGCACAACGACCGCGGCACCGGCATCGCTGCCGCCGAACTGGCCTTGCTGGCGGGTGCCGACCGTGTCGAAGGTACGCTGTTCGGCAATGGCGAGCGCACGGGCAACGTCGACGTCGTCACCATGGCGCTGAACATGTTCACGCAGGGCGTCGACCCTGAGATCGACTGCTCCGATATCGTGCGGATGAAGGAAGTCTTCGAATATTCGAACCAGATGCCGATCGGCGAGCGCCACCCCTATGTCGGCGAACTGGTCTATACGGCTTTCTCCGGTTCGCACCAGGACGCGATCAACAAGGGTATGAAGGCGATCAAAGTCGCCAATCACCCGGTCTGGGAAGTGCCCTATCTGCCGATCGATCCGCAGGATGTCGGCCGCACCTACGAGGCGATCATCCGCATCAATTCGCAGTCCGGCAAGGGCGGTATCGCCTACATCCTGCAGCAGGACTACGGGCTGAACCTGCCGCGCAACCTGCAGGTCGAGTTCCGCGAAGACATTCAGCGGATCACCGATGAAGAGGGTAAGGAGTTGCCGTCGAAGCGGATCTACGACCGCTTCATCGAGTGCTACGTGACGCAGCCGAAGGGCCGCATCAAGTTCGTCGACCATCACACCTATGCCGACCCCGAGCGCAAGGGGCAGCGCATCGTTGCCGCCGAGATCACCGATAACGGTGAGACGAGGCGCATCGAGGGCAGGGGCAATGGCCCGGTCGACGGCTTCATCAATGCTCTCTCGCATTATCTCGGCATCGACATGTCGGTCGAGGACTATTCGGAGCATTCACTGCAGCACGGCTCGAACGCTGCCGCCATCTCGTATGTCGAGACCTCCTATCCTGGCGGCAAACTGTTTGGCGCCGGCATCAGCACAAACATTGTCGGTGCGTCGCTCGAAGCGATCGTCTCTGCGGCAAACCGGGTGCTCGAGGTCAAAGCCGGAAAGCCCTGACGCGATCCGTGCAGCGGATTAATCCGCTGCACTTTTTTCCTATACGGTGTTGAGAGCCTCGCGCCGTTGATCGCGGCCGGCCAGTGGAAGCGCGAGACGTCCGGATATCAGATCGACGTAGCGACCTGTATGGCGAGCTGGCCGAGCGAGGCTTCCGACGATGGGCCGACAAGCACATAGGACGTGCCGGCATTGTGCCAAGCGACCACGCCAATCTCGTCCTTGATCGTTTCTTTGAAATCGTCGGCCTCGGACGGCAAGTTATCCTTGCGGAAGCAGATGGAAGCCAGGTCGCCATCGGAGCTGGTGTAGACGAGCTGGCCGACCGGCCGGCCGTCGCCGATGAAGACGCGCGCGCCTTGGAACGTCCAGCCCTGTTCCGTCAGATCAGGCACGCGGAACGCAACGCCCACTGTTGAGGTCAGCCAGGTGGCAATTTCCTCCGCCTGCGTCGACGGCACCTCGAAAATATGACGGGGCTGGCGGGCGATAAGCCGCTGGTTAGCGACAACGTCTGTCAACCATTCGCTGGATTCCAAGGTGGCTTCGATCGTTGTCGGGGCGGTCGGTTGCACCTTGCTGGTGCTGCCAGCGGCGAAAAAGCCGATGCCGCAACCGACGATGAAGAGGATGATTGCCGCCGCGAGGGCCTGCGGCCCGGTCGGCGCAAGCTTGAGCGAGGGGCGCGAAACGCGCGGCGCAACCGGGGCCTTTGGCGGCTCTGCGCTCTTGATCGAGCGAACGAGGGCGAGGGGAACCGGTTCCTTGAGAACGTCGTCGAGGCGGTGCTTTCCGAAATCGGTGCCGTGTCGCAGCTTGTCGTAGAGCCGCTTGGCGCCCTCGTCGATGGCTAGGCGCTGCTCGAGCTCATGCTTCTGTTCGGGCGTCGTCTCGCCGTCCAGCAGGGCGGCTAGCTGAGCGTCGAGCGGCAGTTTTTTGAAATCGAGCAATTCAGTACCTGTGAGGATAGTTGTCGGCGACACTGGCGAAATGCAGTCTAGCCGCGGCAAGCTGGGTTACGATGATGTTGATGGTGATGCCCATGATGTCGGCCGCCTGCTGATAGCTGTGCCCTTCGACGACAACCAGCAAAAAGGCGCTGGACGTGCCCTCGGGCATGTCGGCGATCATGCGGTGGATGACATCGGGATCGACGAGCGAGATACGATCGCGGCTCGCTTCCCGGATATCGGTGACATTGCCCCTGGCGATCGGGTGCGGCTTACGCCGGCGATGGTCGTCGCTCCATTGCTGGCGGGCGAGGGCGTAAACCCAGCTCTCCAGGCGGCCTTCGCCATTCCATTGGTTGCTCTTGGCGATCGCGCGCTCACACGCCGCTTGCGCGAGTTCGTCCGCACTCGCCGCGTCACCTGCAAGGGTCATCGCAAAACGCCGCAGCCGGGGCAGAAGGCCCACTAGGTCGCGTCTAATATCGATGGTCGTCACGGGTTGACGCATGGTCTTTCCAAGTGGTGCATGGGCGTTCGGGCAGAACGCCCAGCAGGAAATCGATTTATATCGCCTCTGTGTCCTTTATGAAACAAGTACCGGATGCTTCGCAAGCATCCCGCAGCCTATCCCACGGGTTCTCAAAGCTTTTCTTCGTCAGGCTCTGCCTCGGGTCAATCTCAATACGTGCGGTAACCGTTCAATGCCTGCAGCAGCGAGCGGTAAGCCCAGGTCTGCTCACCGCCCCGATCCCGGATCTCGACGAGTTGGACGCGCGCTCCCTGTAGGTCACCCTGTTCCACCAAAGCTTGGCCCATATATGACCGTGCCAGAATATAATTCTCGTCGGCCTGCAGGGCCTTTCGGTAATACGACATTCCCAGCTCTATTCTGCCCGCCTTGCGGTTGGCATAGCCGAGGTAATTCAGGATGCGCGGATCGTTCTGGTTCTTGGCAAGCTGGAGTACGGTCAAGGCGTTGTCGTATTGGCCGGCATAGGCGAATTCGCGCGCTGCTTTGTAAAGCTCGTCGTCGTTGAACGAGTTCTTCTTCGGGACCACGCATTCCTTGCGCTTTGCATCCCAGACCTTGCCGTCCGTGCATTTCGTCGTCGTTTCAGTCTTTGGCGGCGGCTTGGTTTCGTCGCTCTCCTCGCCGATCGCATAGGCGGATGAAGAGACTGCGAGGGCAAGTGAGCCGGCCAAAGCTAGACCGCGAAGACTGATAGGCGCCATGGGCATGCAATGACTCCGTGAATTGATACTGCAGAGACGACAAGTTTACGTCGCGATCGCCAATTGCCAAGACCTCGGATGCTTCCCGAAATTCAAGTTATCGTCATCTTGAATTTCTGAATCAGCTTGACGAGAAGGTGATTCCAGAAATGACGCTAAGCCTTGAAGATATCGACGCTTTCACTGGAAACGCCGTCACCCATCGAGTTGATGCTGAAGCGTTCTCCAGTCAGTTCCCAGGCGCCCGGAGCGCCATCTATCGAAAACAGATTGTAGGCGGCGCGGGGTTTCAATCCTCCCGGTCCCTGCGATGCCGAAGCGATGCCGACCACTGGGACCGGGCCTGTCTGGCCGCGTAGCCAGTGGAGCGTGTTCAAATGCGTATGGCCGTGAAGCACCAGCTCGGCTCCGCCGGTAGAGATCACGGCGCCGAAGCGGCGGATGCCGATCATCCGCTTGTGGAAGGAGGTGGCGCCACGGATGGGCGGATGGTGGATCATCACGACCCGAAACAGGCCAGCCTCGCCGGCCGCGCGCAGCATGTTCACGGTGTCGCGGGCCTGGCGCTCACCGAAGAAGCCGCTGGCCGCAAAAGGGGGCGTTGCGACCGCCGTCGAGCAGCCGACGATGGCGACCTTGCCGCGGACGCGGAGATAAGGAAAGACGTGGCGATCTTCCTGCCAATCGGCCGGAGCGAGGTCACCGCGCACATTGTCGTACCATGCGCGCACCGATTTTTCGTAGGCGCCGGGTACATAGGCATCGTGGTTTCCGGGTACGACGGAATTGTCGGCGGGATCACCGAGTTCTTTCAGCCATGCGGCAGCCGCACGGATTTCCAGCCCGCTCGCGAGGTTCATCAGATCGCCGGTGACGGCCAGGTGGTCGGCTTGCTTGGCACGTATGTCATCGAGCAGCAGATCCAACGTGCTACCGAAAAGGTGCTTGCGCCGATTGCGATGCCAGTTCACAAAGCCGGTAATGCGTTTGGAAAAGAGCTCGCGGACCGAAAGGCGAGGGAGTGGGCCGAGATGGATATCGGAGATGTGTGCGAGCTTGAACATGCGACGACACATAGCCCAGTCAGTCTGCAATTCAAACACATCTGCTTGAACGGATTAGCGGAATTGGAAAAAGCGTGACCAGAACCATACGCCCCTGGCAATCGCGAGTGCTGATGCGCATCGTGCATATGTATTTCGCGGTTGCGCGCGGAATGACGATGGGCGTGCGGGCCGCCTGCTTCGATTCGGCGGGGCGTATCTTTCTCGTGCGGCACAGCTACCTGCCGGGCTGGCACATGCCTGGCGGCGGGCTGGAGCGCAATGAGACTGCCGAGGAAGCCTTGATCAAGGAGCTTCGCGAGGAAGGGAATTTGCGCATCCTCGGACGGCCGGAGCTCTTCCACATCTATTTCAATACGGCGGCCAGCCGCCGCGATCATGTCCTTTTCTATAAGACGCAGGTTGAGCAGACGGCACCGCGCCCGCCAGACCGGGAAATCGTCGAGTGCGGCTTCTTCGCGATCGATGATCTGCCAGTGGGCACAACGGACGCAACGCGTCGTCGTCTGGCTGAACTCGCGGGCGAGCGGGAGCCCGCCCACGTGTGGTAGAGCGCAGGGCTAGGCCGCTGCCAGTAGGGCACGGCCATGCGGGCGATCGAGATCCAGTGCCGGGCCGACAGGCACGATGCCGGTCGGATTGATCGTCTTGTGGCTGCGGTAATAGTGGTCCTTGATGTGGCGGAAGTTGACCGTCTCCTTGACGCCCGGCGTCTGATAGAGATCGCGCAGATAGGCCGACAGATTGGGGTAGTCGTCGATGCGGCGAATGTTGCACTTGAAGTGGCCGACATAGACAGCATCGAAGCGCACCAAAGTCGTGAACAGCCGCCAATCGGCCTCGGTCAGTCGATCGCCGAAGAGATAACGACCCTTGCCGAGACGGTCTTCCAGCATGTCCAGCGTTTCGAAGAGCCTGACGACATTTTCGCCATAGGCTTCCTGTGTCGTGGCAAAGCCGGCCTTGTAGACGCCGTTGTTGACGGTGTCGTAGACGACAGCGTTGAGCTCATCGATATCGGCGTGCAGGTCGTTCGGGTAGAAATCGGCGGTCGAGCCCGTCAGATGATCGAAGGCGCTGTTGAACATCCGGATGATTTCGGAGGACTCGTTGTTGATGATCGTGTTGGTCTTCTTGTCCCACAAGACCGGAACGGTCACCCGGCCGGAATAGTGCGGGTCGGCCTTCATGTAGATTTCGTATAGCGTCTTGGCGTCGAAGAGATGGTCGCCGGTGGCGCCGTCGCCGATCTTGAATTCCCAGCCCTTCGAAAGCATCAGCGGATCGACGACCGAAACGCTGATGAGGTTTTCGAGCTTCTTCAGCTTGCGGAAGATCAGGGTCCGATGCGCCCACGGGCACGCCAGCGAGACATAAAGGTGGTAGCGGTCTGCCTCTGCCTTGAAACCACCCGTTCCGGACGGGCCAGCCGCTCCGTCCGCTGTAATCCAGTTCCGAAACTGCGAGGCGGTGCGCTTGAAGTGCCCCTTGGTTTCCTTCGTGTCGTACCAGACGTCATGCCAGACGCCATCAACCAGCATGCCCATATTGTGATCCTTCAAATTTTCCTTGGCTCGAACATATCCCACGTCCTGGCGATTTGCAGGGCGGTAAAGATTGAACACTGCGTCACGCCGCGCCGTCGCTTTCTAAATTTCCATTGGACGACTGAAATTTTTCCTGCTATCGGCGATTTCACATTTCTGGAAACCGATTTGATGTTTGCACCGAGAAACCTGCGACGACGCTGATGCTCCCGAACGCCTGACGGCGTGCTCGAGATCCATCAACTCTGTCTATCCGGTTTCCGTCTCATCATGCACAAGCACGATCTGGTCTACCTCACTGAGGATGCGTCGCACGACGCTGCTATCGAACACATCAACGAAGAAGCATTCGGCCCTGGCCGGCATACGCGTGCGGCCGCCCGGATCCGCGAGCAGGGGCCGCACGATCTCTCGCTCTCCTTCATTTGCGCCGATGATGGCGAGACCATTGCATCTGTGCGCATGACGGCTGTTCAGGCCGGCTCGGTGAATGGGCACCTGCTTGGGCCGCTTGCAGTACGGCCGTCGCACAAGGGTCGCGGCATCGGCCGGGAACTCGTCCGGATTGCCATCGACGCCGCGCGTCGCAAGGGATCGGAAGCGGTCATCCTCGTCGGCGATCCGCCTTACTACTGCCCCCTCGGCTTCGAGCGGGTGGCCCACAACGCGATCACGTTTCCCGGTCCCGTTGATCCGTCTCGCGTGCTGGTCGTGCCGCTTGTCGAGGATGCGCATAGCAGGCTGAAGGGAACTATCGGCTGGCGAAAATAGGTTGCATGCGGTATTGAGAGCCATAGGCCTGAGACACGCTTCGCGTGATTTTTCAGCGGCTTGAGAGGTAGCATGAGCAACGTTTCCATGGACGAGGCGCTGGATCGCGCCGGCACCGGGCCCTTCCAGTGGCGCCTGATCGGCATCTTCGGTCTTGTCTGGACAGCGGACGCGATGCAGGTCCTCGCCGTCGGCTTTACGGCAGCCTCGATCGCGGCCACCTTCGGGTTGACTGTTCCGCAAGCCCTGCAGACAGGTACGCTGTTCTTTCTCGGCATGCTCATCGGCGCTGTCGCCTTTGGGCGCATGGCCGACAAGGTCGGGCGGCGTCGGGTCCTGATCACCACTGTTGCCTGCGATGCGCTTTTCGGCACCCTTTCCATCTTCGCTCCCAGCTTTGCCAGCCTGCTCGTGCTGCGTTTCCTGACAGGAGTGGCGGTCGGTGGCACGTTGCCTGTCGACTATGCGATGATGGCGGAGTTCCTGCCCGCCAAGAGCCGTGGCCGCTGGCTGGTGGCGTTGGAAGGCTTCTGGGCGGTCGGCACGCTGATCGTCGCACTGGCTGCCTGGGCTGCGAGCGTCGCCGGGGTAGCCGATACCTGGCGCTACATTTTCGCCGTCACCGCAGTTCCGGCGCTGCTGGGCCTGACACTGCGCTTCTTCGTTCCTGAATCGCCACTCTACCTGCTGCGGACCGGGCGGGCGGGCGAGGCCAAGGTGATCGTCAACCGAATGCTGGCGCTGCACCAGAAAGCACCACTGCTGCCCGAGGATCAAATCGTCGCGTCGTCGCAGGTGGCTGAGGGCATCTTCTCCGACGAGCTTCGTCGCCGAAGTGTACTGATCCTGACGATCTGGTTCCTGGTTTCCGTTTCCTACTACGGGGTCTTCACCTGGATGCCGGCGAAGCTGGCCAGCGATGGGTTCGGCTTCGTCCGCGGATACGGCTTTCTGGTCTTCGTCGCCCTGGCTCAGATCCCGGGCTATGTACTTGCCGCCTACGGGGTCGAGGCTTGGGGTCGCAGGCCGACCTTGATCGGTTTCTGCCTGCTGTCTGCGCTTGGTTGCCTGCTCTTCGTGGTTTCTCCTGACGACATACTGATCGGCGCGTCGCTGCTGGTCATGAGTTTTGCGCTACTCGGGACGTGGGGCGCGCTCTATGCCTACACCCCGGAACTCTATCCCACCGCCTCACGGGCGACAGGCATGGGCGCTGCGGGGGCGATGGCCCGCCTTGGCGGACTGCTGGCTCCATCCCTGATGGCGTTCATCGTCACGGGTGGGTTCGGTCTGGCCATCGGCCTGTTTGCGGGCCTGCTGGTCGTGGCGGCCTTTGCGGCAACGGCGATCGATATTGAAACACGCCAGGCGGCGCTCAGCTAGAGCATCTTGCGCAGAAACGTGCGGGTACGGCCTTTCGGAAACTCTGGTAGTTCGCCGGATTGGTCTTGGCGTCGAGCCCGAAGAACTTTGTCTTCAGTCCCTTGCGGAATTTCTGGTCCACAAGGACACCAACGCCCTGCCCCGCCTCCAGCTGCCGCGCCAACGCGAAAGACG
>Ga0102589_1003954_pt1 | contig 14509 bp, 11 predicted proteins | sample AraplaMF_Col_mLB_FD_76858 | JGI IMG/M metagenome (GOLD analysis project Ga0102589, IMG submission 76858) | Arabidopsis root microbial communities from the University of North Carolina, USA - plate scrape MF_Col_mLB | ecosystem: Host-associated > Plants > Roots > Endosphere | place: USA... | reverse complement strand
GGCGATTGCTATGACCGCTATGTCATTCGAATGGAAGAGATGCGCCAGACGTTGCGTATCCTGGAGCAAGCGATTGAGCAATTCCCGAAAGACGGTGAGATTATGGGCAAGGTTCCCCGTGTCATCCGTCCGCCGGCAGGCGAGATCTATGCGCGCATTGAATCGCCGCGCGGTGAGATTGGTGCTTATATCGTCTCGAAAGGAAAAGCAGAACCGTATCGCTTGAAGTTCAGACGTCCTTCCTTCGTGAATCTGCAGATTTTACCGAAGCTTCTCGTCGGGGAGACCATGACGAACCTCATTACGATTCTAGGCGGCGTTGATATCGTCGTTGGGGAGGTTGACTGTTAATGGGCGCTTGGTTGCAAGAATCGTTAACATGGACGAATTTTGCTATATTTCTAGCCTGGAGCATTGTATTTCTATTTATCGTATTGGGGTTTGTAACCTATGCCATCTACTATGAACGCAAAGTCATAGGCTGGATGCAAGGGCGGATCGGTCCGAACCGGGTTGGTCCATTCGGATTGTTCCAGACCGTTGCAGATATCCTGAAGCTGCTTATTAAAGAGGATACGATCCCACGAAAAGCGGATCGTTGGTTGTTCATCCTTGCACCCGTTATTACGTACGTTCCTGCATTTGCGGTTCTAGTCACGATTCCTTATACGAATTCACTTTATTTTACAGACCTCAATGTAGGCTTGTTGTATTACGGCGCGTTATCTTGTATTTCAACGATTGGCATCATTCTGGGCGGTTGGGCTTCCAACAATAAATACTCCTTACTCGGCGGCATGCGCTCAGCAGCACAGATGATTAGTTACGAGATTCCACTGGTTATATCGGTGGTTGGTGTAATAATGGTCAGTGGCAGCTTAAGCTTGCGTACCATTGTAAATGGGCAAGGCGATGCGTTCTGGCAGTGGAATTTCCTTCCGCAGATCATCGGATTTGTGGTGTTTATCATCGCAGCGGTCTCTGAGCTTAACCGTACACCATTCGATTTGCCGGAAGCTGAGTCTGAGCTCGTTGCAGGCTACCATGTCGAGTATAGTGGATTCCGATTTGCATTCTTCATGCTCGCAGAATATGTCTACATGTTCGCTATTGCATCGCTTACGACGGTTCTATTCCTCGGTGGATGGCATGCGCCGCTTCCGTTCTTAACGTTCATCCCAGGAGTGATCTGGTTCATCCTGAAATTCACATTCTGTGTGTTCTTCTTGTTCTGGCTGCGTGCAACGATGCCGCGTATTCGTGTGGATCAGCTCATGAGCTTCGGTTGGAAAGTGCTGCTCCCACTATCGCTCCTGAATGTGTTCATTACGGCTATCTACATGGAACTATTCATCAAATAGAAGGGGAGAGTACCGATGAAGGGATTGCTTAAAGGGCTGGGAGTCACGTTCAAGACGATGACCTCCAAAAAAGTAACCTATAAATACCCGGATGTACCGCTCGAAATGCCGGATCGCTTTCGTGGTATTCAATATTTTGAGCCGGATAAATGTATCGTGTGCAATCAGTGTGCAAAGATCTGTCCGACAGAATGCTTGACGCTGACAGGCAAACCGAACCCGGATCCAGAGAAAAAAGGGAAAGTCATCGATACGTTCGATATTAACTTTGAACTCTGCATTCTGTGCGATTTATGTACGGAAGTGTGTCCGACAGAAGCGGTTGTTATGACGAATAACTTTGAGCTAGCGGCATACAGCCGTGATGACCTGTTCAAAAATAAAGAGTGGTTGTACGAGAACAACAACCATATTCGTAAGGAGAATAACTCGGCGATGACGACGAGGGGGGGCGTCAAGAAAGATGTTTGATTTGAGCTTCCAGCTTACGGGCGAATACGTTGCTTTCTTTATCCTTGCAGTTTGTATTATCGCAGGTGCCGTCTTAATGCTTAGCTTCAGTAAAGTCATTCACATGGTGGTCTCGCTCGCTTTTGCTTTTATCGGGCTTGCCGGGATGTATGTACTCTTGAATGCGGAATTCGTGGCTTTCGTGCAAGTCCTCATCTATGCGGGAGCGATTTCGATCCTGATGATCTTCGGTATTATGATGACGCGGCATGATCAGAAGGATGAAGAGATCCGAAGACCGTGGCACGAAGCAATTACGGCGGTTGGATGTCTAGCCTTGTTCGGATTGTTGTTCTACGCCATTCGCGCGACCGAGCTGCCTGCAGCCACTTGGGATCCTCCGAAGGACAATACGCTGGAGATCGGTAAACTGCTCTATACGGAGCACGTGATACCGTTCGAATTGATGTCGGTGCTGCTCACGGTTGCTTTTATCGGGGCGATTGTGATTGCCAAAAGGGAGGAGGACTAAGATGAGCGGAATGTTAGGTTCGTATCTGATGCTCGCTGCCATTTTGTTCTGCCTTGGTCTGTACGGTGCATTAACGAAACGGAGCGCTGTTGTCGTCTTGTTATCCATTGAATTGATGCTGAACGCGGTGAACTTGAACCTTGTCGCATTTTCGAAATATGGGGTTGTTCCTGGACTGAAGGGCCAAATCTTCTCGCTCTTTAACATCTCGATTGCTGCTGCGGAAGCTGCAATAGGTATCGCGATCCTCATCGCGCTATACCGGAATAAGGGAACAGCGAATGTGGATGAATTCAATGAGATGAAGCGATAACCAATAGGAGGAAATGCAATGGAATTTGTCTACTCGCAATATGCCTTTGTCGTTCCGATCCTCCCGCTGATCGCCTTCCTGATTCTTACGGCACTTGGTCGGCAGATGAAAGAGATCGGTGGATGGATCAGTATCGTATTTACGCTCGCTTCATTTATATATGCATTACTAATAGGAATCGAGCGAATCGGTGGTCAGGCAGAGGATTATACCAAAAATATGGATTGGATCCGATTCGGTGATGTGAATCTAACAGTCGGGTTCGAAGTCACGAACCTGAATGCGCTCATGCTCATGATCGTGACGTTCGTCAGTTTACTCGTTAATGTCTATTCCAGAGGATATATGAAAGGCGATGACCGGATCAATATTTTCTTCGCGTATGTCTCTCTGTTCACCTTCTCCATGTTGGGGTTGGTCATTTCGTCGAATTTATTAGAGCTCTATATCTTCTGGGAGCTTGTAGGGGTTTGTTCCTTCCTGTTGGTCGGGTTCTGGTATCAGAAGCCAGCAGCCAAAGCAGCAGCCAAGAAGGCTTTTATCGTAACACGTATTGGGGATGTAGGCCTATTTATCGCGATCTTGCTGCTCTACGTCTACATGCCGGATCATGCACTAGATTTCGCATCGATCCATAATGTGTTCACACAGCCTGAGGTGATGACCGCTGCTGGCATTAGCGCGGGGATCTCTACGCTTATTGCGATTCTAATCTTCGTAGGCGCGATCGGCAAATCCGGTCAATTCCCACTACATACGTGGTTGCCTGATGCGATGGAAGGTCCAACACCGATTAGCGCACTGATCCATGCAGCGACGATGGTTGCAGCAGGTGTGTACTTGGTGGCGAGAACCTTCGAAGTGTTCCATGCCTCACCGGCGGCGATGGAAGTCGTCGCATATGTCGGCGGGTTCACGGCGATCTTCGCAGCGACAATCGGGATTGCGCAGAATGATATCAAACGGATCCTTGCGTATTCGACGGTCAGTCAGCTCGGCTATATGATGATGGCATTGGGAATCGGGTCCGTAACAGCAGGGATGTTCCACTTGTTTACGCACGCATTCTTCAAAGCATTGTTGTTCCTTGGTGCAGGTAGCGTGATTCATGCGGTTCATAAGCAAGATGTCAATGAATTGGGTGGCTTAGGCTCCAAAATGAAAATAACGGCATGGACGTTCGGTATTGGTGCATTAGCATTATCGGGTATTCCGCCATTCTCCGGTTTCTGGTCGAAGGATGCAATTCTGACCGCAGCATGGGAAGGGCACAAAGGATTATTCGTTATCGGGCTCATTGCGGCGTTCTTCACCGCGTTCTATATGTCGAGACTCTTCTTTTTGGTCTTCACGGGCAAATCGGAAGCCGCTAAAGATGCGCACGAATCTCCAGCGACAATGACGATTCCACTCGTATTGCTCGCCATTCTAGCTGTCGTAGCAGGTTTCGTCTTCACACCGTTTAATAGCTGGTTCGGAACATGGCTGGAAGGCACGGAGACGGAGGAACATGCGAATGTGATCGTCATGATCTTATCGACGGTCGTTGGGTTGCTCGGCATTGGACTCGGCTGGCTCATTTATCGTCAAAAATCGATCTCGCGGGATGCGATTGCTTCCAGTGCGCCATGGCTTACGAAATTACTTGTGAATAAGTATTATATCGATGAAGTCTATCAAGTGATCATTGTAGCACCACTGCGTGCGATCGGACTCGCGCTCTCCGCTTTCGATCAATGGATCGTGGATGGTATCGTTCGCGGCGTAGCCGGATTGACGGTCCTAACAGGACGGACATCGACACGGATGCAGAACGGTCAGGTGCAGACTTATGGATTGATTACACTGCTCGGCTGCGTCATTCTGATCTTGGGTATTGTCGGAAGGAGGTTATGGTAGATGATTGCCAATATTCCGATTCTTACGCTCATCGTCTTGTCTCCGCTGCTCGGGGTACTCATTTTATTATTCATGCCGCAGGATAAGAGCAGAGCGATGAAAGTGATTGCCATCGCTTCAACGGTGCTTACACTCGGTCTTGTCACTTGGATGTATGCAGCCTATGATTACAGCGGTAAGGGCACGGCCTATGAAGAAAATGTACGATGGATCAATATTGCGCTGAACAAAGAGTTCATGATTGAACAAGGGTTTGCATCGTACAGTATTCAATTTAATTATCATCTTGCGATGGATGGCATATCGCTTCTCCTCGTCCTACTGACGGCGGTCGTGAGTGTGATGGCAGCTCTTGCTTCGTTTCACATTAAAAAGCGCACGAAAATGTACTTCATCTTATTCTTACTTCTTGAAGTGGGCATGTTCGGCGTATTTATGGCAAGAGACCTGTTCTTATTCTTCTTATTCTTCGAAGTGACCTTGGTCGCAACGTATTTCTTAATCGGGATTTGGGGTTACGGAGGCCGCGAACGTGCGGCGAATAAGTTCTTGATCTATAACGGCTTTGGATCTGCGCTCATGCTGATCGCATTCGTCCTGTTAATTGCAACGGCAGGATTTACGATCGATACCGCTGCGAATGCGCAAGGGCACTATATGTATTCTGGCAGCTTATCGACCATTATGCAGAACCTGTTGGATCCGAATTCCTATGTCAATATGAATCCAGAGCAAATGACGAGTGCTTTCTTCATGTCGGAAGGGATGAAGACAACTATTTTCGTCTTGCTCCTTGTTGCCTTTGGTATCAAGCTTCCCTTCTTCCCGTTCCATACGTGGATGCTCAAGGTGCATAATGAAGCGCCACCAGCCGTCGTTATGATTCACTCGGGGATTCTGCTGAAGATGGGAGCCTATGGACTCATTCGATTTGCACTCTTCTTGTTCCCGCATCAGGCGGAATCGTGGTCAACGACCTTAGCGATTCTAGGTGTTGTGAATATTCTGTACGGTGCCGTGCTGGCTCTCGTCCAACGGGAGTTCAAGCTTGTTCTGGCCTATTCGAGTATCAGTCATATGGGCGTTGTTCTTCTAGGACTTTCGGCACTGAATGAAATCGGTTTGCAAGGCGCGATGTATCAGATGATCTCGCATGGATTTATCTCCGCATTGTTCTTCTTGATCGTCGGCAGTCTCTACGAAAGGACGCGTACGACGCAGCTGGATGAGCTTGGCGGACTTGCGCGAAGCATGCCTTTCATGAGTGGGATTCTACTTATTGCAGGTCTTGGATCCTTAGGCTTGCCTGGTTTATCGGGATTCGTTGGAGAATTTCTCTCCTTCCTAGGCTTGTTCAGTACGATGAAAGTCGTTGCGGTTGTAGGTGCACTCGGAATTATTCTAGGCGCTGTCTACGTCCTACGAGGGGTACTGGGTATCACCTATGGTCCGATGGAAGACCGTTATATCGGCATCCGTGATGCTCGTCTAATTGAGGCTGTGCCCATGATTGCTCTGACTGCATTGATCGTATTGCTCGGTGTCTATCCGACGATACTCATTGATCCGCTACAGCATAGCTTCGACCAATTTCTAGAACTTATCAAGGTAGGAGGTTAGTCCCATGAATCCAACTGAAACGATCACGCCACTGCAATGGGCCGATCTTGCCACCTTGGCACCGGAATTAACATTGGTCATCGCGGCAATTCTCCTATCTCTGCTAGATTTATTCTTACCGAAAAGGGTCAATCGTGATGGGCTAGGCGTATTCTCCTTAGTAGCTGTGCTGATCTCCCTCGGATTTGTCGTCTGGCGGATGATCGATATGAGCAGCGGGGCAGAGACGGCTTCAACAGCTCAGGCGCTGCATCTCCTGGGGCAGAGTTACCGGGTTGATGATTTTGCGAATCTGCTGAAAATTATTTTCTTAGGCGGAACGGCACTTATTATTTTCATGAGTCTAGGATCGATTCGTGAGGAAGAGATTCCGCATAAGGGTGAGTATTACTACTTACTACTGCCTGCGGTACTCGGTGCGATGATGATGGCATCCTCTGGCGATCTTATTACGCTATATGTTGGGCTTGAATTGTTGAGTATCACTTCCTATGTGCTCGTAGCGCTTAAGAAAAATGATCTCAAATCCAATGAGAGTGCCTTCAAATATGTCGTACTTGGAAGTATCTCTTCGGCCTTCATTCTATATGGTATGTCCTTTCTCTATGGGATGTCAGGGTCGACGGATCTGGCTACGATTGCTCAGATGTTATCGCAGCATTTGGACGATTTCAAAGTCTTAATCTATGTCAGCTTCTTCTTGATGCTCGCAGGGTTCGGGTTCAAAATCGCGGTTGCCCCATTCCACGTATGGGCGCCAGATGTGTACCAAGGCGCACCGACGCCAGTTACTGCGTTCCTCGCGGTCGTATCCAAGGCAGCCGGCTTTGCGATTTTGTTCCGAATCGTTTATAACGTATTTTTCCCGCTCGCTAGCCAGGATTATCTGTATATCAGTAGTGATGTCATGCTTACGCTCTTGATTGTCGCTGCGGTCGCGATGGTTATCGGGAATACGGCAGCACTTCGTCAACGGAATATGAAGCGATTGTTGGCCTTATCCGGTGTTGCGAATGCAGGGTACTTGCTCGTACCGATCGGACTATTCATAACACGACTTCATGTCTCGAATTTCTCCGAGTTCGCTTTTTATCTTATTGCTTATCTGTTCATGAACATCGGCGCATTCGCCGTAGCGATGATTGTGAGTCGGGATGCGGGCCATGATGAGATCAGCGGCTTCGCAGGGTTGTACTACCGGGCTCCTTTTACCGCGGTGGGAATGACGATCCTGCTCCTGTCCTTTGCGGGCATTCCGCTCACGGGCGGGTTTATCGGAAAGCTCTTCATTGTTCTTGGGGCTGCACAGATGAAGGCCTATTGGATCGCTGCGATTATGATCATTACCAGCGTCATCTCACTGTACTACTACTTCGGAATCATCCGTCAAATGTATATGCGTTCGGTCGGTGAGATGCCTTCCATTCGATTCCCAGCACCACTCGGGATTACGGTATGGATCTGTGTTGCTGCAACGATCTATCTCGGGGTTATGCCGAATACAGTGCTAGATGTGATCAATAAATTTTTTGCCCTTTCGTTTGATTTATTCATTCAAGTAGGGAGTTAGTCGATAAAAGTATTGAAGAGAGCCTTCCTTCGCGGAAGGCTTTTTTTGCCAGATACAATCTTTTACAAAGTAAAAGGGGATTAAGTACGGCGTATCGAAGAAGTAGAGGTACCTATTTTAGAAGAAACATAAGATAGGTAAATGGATGGAAGAATAGGAGAAGCAATGAAAAGATTACGATACCGCTTCGTCGTCGTATTGATGTGTATGCTGCTACTGCAGTACATGAGCGAAGCAACAACAGGGATGATGACAGCAAAGGCAGAGCAGTCGCAGCTGCATTCAACGAATAGCAATCCGATTGCGCAGGAAGCACAAATCGAAGAAGATCAACCGAAATCCTGGATCGTAAAATGGAAGGGCTCGTCCCAAGATCAGGGTTTATTACAAGATACAGAAATTCTAAGCAAGCAAGAGGCTGTAAATGTCTATGTTGTACGTCTGAAGCAGGGGATTGAACCGAAGGCTTGGTTGGCACGGGCTAGAGAATCTGCTGAAGTGGAGTATGTGCAGCCGAATAATCCAGTAACGGTGCTCAAAGTGCCGAACGATACCCATTATGAGAGTCAGAAATATTTGCGCCAGATTCATGCTGATTCGGCTTGGGAACAAGTCACAGGCAACACCAAGCTTACGATCGGCGTCGTGGATACCGGGGTGGATTTGAAGCATGCGGATTTGCGAGATAATTTGGTAGATGGCGTTAATCTGATTAAGCCTAGCCAGCTTCCGCAGGATGACAACGGACATGGGACGAGTGTCGCGGGTGTGATTGGAGCCGTAGGGAATAACCGATTGGGCGTAAGCGGCATATTATGGGATGCAAGAGTAATGCCCATTAAGGCGCTGGATTCCTCGGGATCGGGTGATGAAGATAAGCTCGGCGAAGGGATTGTCTATGCGATTGAGCATGATGTGAAGATCGTCGTGCTATCCGTAGGCTTGTATCGGTATTCAACCTATATGCAGCAAATCGTGCAATACGCGGAGAGCAAAGGGGTATTACTCATCGCAGCAACGGGGAATGATGGAGCGGAGTTGGCCGGAAAAGCAGCCGTGAAATATCCTGCGGCATATCCCGAAGTGATCGCTGTCGGTGGGACAGCTGATTTGAAGACCGCAGAGCCGCGCTCGAACTATGGTCCAGAAGTGGATGTCGTTGCTCCATGGCGGGTCTATACCACAGCGTTAGGTGGGGGCTACACAACCGATGAAGGAACTTCGATGGCTGCGCCGCAAGTTGCAGCTGTCGCAGCGATGATCTGGTCCAAATATCCGGATTTGAAGCCTTATCAGATTCGTAATTTAATTCGCCAGTCGGCACAGGATCTTGGAACGATGGGATGGGATGCGAAGACGGGGTACGGTCTACTCCGCGCAGATCGAGCATTGACGATGAAACCAAAGGAGGATATTTACGAGGATAACGGAAGTCGTGAGATCGCGAAGGCGTTTCCGATTGATACTTCGATGTCTGCTGTACTGCAAGGCGAAGATGAAGATTGGTTCTATGTCAATGCACCTTATGATGGGACCTTGACCCTTCAGACACAACTTATTCAGGGTGGAACGCCACTGCAGCTGACCTATTACACTGCGACGAAAGCCGGAGGAACCAAAGTTGCAAGTCTGACGAATATGAAGACACAGATTCCAGTGAAAAAGGGCAAAAATATTTTGCAATTTAAGCTGACAAATATGAAGTCCAAAACACCTGTAACGTACAAATTGATTTCAAAATTTACGATATACAGTGACCCATACGAGCATAACAATAAGCAATACCAGGCTTTTACACTTCCGACACGAAGTCAGGAAGTCACTGGAACCTTCCATCAGGACGGAGATGAGGATTGGTTCGTGTTCCGAGTGACGGATCAAGGAACATTACGGCTCAAGCTCGATAGCGATACGGCACGTATTGATCCGGCGATGGAGATCAGCGGTCCTGGGATGGAGAAATTAACAATCGATTCTTTCAGTGAGGATAGCTCAGACAGTGAGAGCATTACGCTAATGGATACCAAGCCGGGCCAGTATTATATGCGGGTCTATAATGCAATTTCGCCAAAAGCAAGTGCTGTTGCCGGTGAATATAAGCTATCCATCCAATACGTTACGCAATATACGGATCCCAATGAACCGAATGACAAGAGCTATCAAGCGGTAACAGCGGTGTCAGATACCGATTATATGGGCGTATTCGGATCGAATACAGATGTGGACTGGTTCGAATATCGTGTAGACCAGAAGAGTTATGTGGAGCTAAGTGTTAGAGGCATTCCTTCGAACCGTGTTGTCACAATGAACGTATACGATCGCAAGCAGAAGGCATTATTCAAGATGCCGAATAGCTTAGGTAATACATCGCTCAAGTCAGCACGAATCATGGAGCCGGGAACATATCTCGTACGATTGTCGACCAATCAAATGTTTAATGGACAATACTATCAATTCAAAATGCATGCAGAAACACTTGTAGCCGGATTTCGAGATATTAAAGGCCACTGGGCGGTTCCAGCGATTACGGCTTTGACGGAGCGGCGATGGATTGGTGGGTATGATGGGTATCGCTTCGAGCCAGATCGAGGGATCACTCGGGCGGAAGCAGTCTCCATCCTAAGCAAGGCTTTTAAGTTCAAAGCAGGGAATGCGGTTCAGTATAACGATGTCAATGTGAAGCATTGGGCTTATGCCGATATCGCCAAAGCTGCAGCAGCTGGGATTGTACATGGTTATCAGGATGGCACCTTCGCGCCGAACCGGTTCGTTACACGTGCGGAGATGGCAGTGATGATCGGTAATGCGCTGAAGGAGAAGCCGAGAGGAAGCGGGAAAGGTCCTTTTACCGATGTGAGTGTGAATCACTGGGCTGCCCCAATGTTGAGTCAAATGAAATCACGTGGATATTTGAAAGGTTACAGTAATGGATCTTTTAAGCCGGACGCTTCGGCGAGCCGGGCTGAATTCACGACCATGTTATACGAAATTTTGGTTAAATAATGAGTTGAAATCGGAAGGAGGAGCTGCGCATGGATGATTCGATGACATCGTTGGTTGGTTTAAGTGGGTTGGTCGGTATTATCGTAACGTTAGGCTGTATTGGACTCGCCTGGTGGGCGCTTCAAGCGGTGAAGTTTGATTTGTTCTTGAGGAATGCCAAGGGGCCCCAAGGAAAGCTGTTACACGTGTTCCTATCGGTGATTATCGGTCACTGGGTGTCTGAATTCGTGCTCCAATATTGGGAGTGGACACAGCGGCTTAAGGGTTTGTTCTAAATCGAGCCATGATTAATCTACAGTCTGCAAGTTGTGTCGAATAACATCGAACAATTGTGTGAAGACTGGTAAATAAGAAAATGAATAGAAATGTTACGATTTTGTAACTATTTTAATAAGTTCTTGATATGATTGCGAAAATAACCCTTGTAAGTCTTTAGGGTTGAATGGTAATATGAACTTTGAGCAAAACAGGCGTGTCATTATCTTTGTTATTTTGGAGAAAATGGTAAAAATTTATCGCGGAGGGAACCAGAATGAGCAAATTTATCGTCCGCGGCGGCAAACGGTTAACCGGAAGTGTTCGCGTCAATGGTGCAAAGAACTCTGTTCTTCCGATAATCGCTGCCTCTCTACTGGGGGAAGATGGAGTAAGCGTGATCTATGACGCACCTCCTCTTGACGATGTTATGACGATCAATAAGGTATTAGGAGAATTAGGGGCAGAGGTTACATATCTCAATGAAACGATTCGTGTCAACGCACAGAACATTGAGTCATGCGAAGCACCTTATGAATATGTTCGTAAAATGCGTGCATCGTTCCTTGTCATGGGACCTTTACTAGCGCGATTAGGTCACACTCGCATTTCATTGCCAGGCGGCTGCGCGATCGGCACGAGACCGATTGATCAGCATTTGAAAGGCTTTGAAGCGATGGGTGCGGAAATTGGCCTTGGCCAAGGGTATATTGAAGCGAAAATTAATGGTCGTTTACGCGGTGCGAAGATCTACCTTGATGTCGCGAGCGTAGGGGCAACTGAAAATATTATGATGGCAGCGACGCTAGCCGATGGCGTGACAATCATTGAGAATGCAGCCAAAGAACCTGAAATCGTGGATCTCGCGAACTATCTGAATGCGATGGGTGCGAAGGTGCGTGGAGCAGGAACGGGAATCATTCGAATTGAAGGTGTTGAGAAGCTGCAAGGTGCGGAGCATACGGTAATCCCGGATCGTGTTGAAGCGGGAACGTATATGATTGCTGCAGCGATGACAGGTGGCGATGTCTACGTCGAGGGTGCTATTGCCGATCATTTAGGTCCAGTTATTTCGAAGCTGCAAGAGATGGGCGTAACGGTAGAGCCAGATGAGAATGGCATTCGTGTTACTGCGGATCGTCCACTTCGTTCAGTTGATGTGAAGACTTTACCTTACCCAGGATTCCCGACAGATATGCAATCCCAGATGATGGCGTTGCTACTCATCTCTGAAGGCACATCGGTTGTAACGGAGACGGTGTTCGAGAACCGCTTCATGCATGTGGATGAGTTCATGAGCATGCGCGCATCCATCAAAGTCGATGGCCGTACGGCTGTCGTTAGCGGGGGATCGAAGCTCTTCGGTGCGAAAGTAACGGCAACGGATTTACGTGCAGGTGCAGCTTTAATCTGTGCAGGATTGGTTGCAGAAGGTACGACGGAAGTGAGCGGCGTGCATCATATCGACCGCGGCTACGTGAACTTGGCTGAGAAGCTCTCGAAATTGGGTGCAGATATTTATCGTGTATCCTACGATGAATCGAAGCTGAATCCACTCGAGGTGGAGAAGAAAGAAGAGAAGAAACCGCTGTTCCAAGTGCAGCCTACTTGGGCATAACTTAACCTTTGAATGTAGAGACCGAGATGACGATTTGTCGTTTCGGTCTTTTTGTGTTGTTGTAACGGAGGGGAGTCGGAGTGAGGCTTTAGAATAAATCGTGAAATACTAGGGTGGTTCTTTTTCGGGAATACTAGATTGGGATGTGTTGGACATCTTATTTAGTACTAGATCATAGAACGTGAATCTAAGCACAGTAAGGTGAAATCGATTCTATTCGAAGTTCTAGCATGTCTTCTCGCTTCATACTAATAAGTAGAGTAGAAAGACAAGCAGACGGAGGAACCTAGCAATGACACGAATGACGGTGAAGCTTTCAGAGGATCACGCCCGTCCTGCGGAGGACGGGCCTAAGAGCAGCGACAGCGCACGTGCGAACCGCACCGTGCACGTGAGCGCTAGCCCCACCGCGGGCGTGCAAGCACCCGCCCGCGAACCCCGCGTCCCGCGCGGCGAAGTCGTCGCCCGCGCTGGACGCAAGCCGCCGCGCAGGCTGACGCGGCGGGGGCCGCTGGCCTGGGCGGCGGGAATGCTCCTGCTGTGCATGATCATTCCCGCGCTGCTCGTGCAGCGGCAGCACACCCCTGTGACGGACGAGACAGTCACCGTCCGTGAACCCAAACCCGCGCCGAGCCCGCCTCTGCAAGAGGCCGTGCCGCGCGAACCGCTTGTCCGCGTCTACCTCGCGGGCGACCAAGCGATCGAGAAAGTCACGCTCGAACAATATGTTCGCGGCGTTGTTGCCGCCGAGATGCCGAGCGAGTTCGAGATGGAAGCCCTCAAAGCGCAGGCGATTGCAGCGCGCACCTTCATTGTAAGACGGATGGCGGATCAAGATACGACCGGCGTTCCTGTGAAGGGGGCGGATGTGACAGATACCGTCACCCATCAAGCGTATTTGCCGATCAAGACACTCAAGTTGAACGAGAACCGCAAGAAGCTCGCTCGGGTGAGCCAAGCCGTCAGTGAGACACGCGGAATCGTCATGACTTATAAAGGTTCACCGATCGAGGCATCCTTCTTCTCGACAAGTAACGGGTATACCGAGAACTCCGAAGATGTGTGGCCGAATAAGATACCATATCTGCGCAGCGTGTCAAGTCCATGGGATAAGGCGATTGCGCCGCATTATACGGATACCGTCCGTATGACGCTCGATCAATTTATGAGACGATTACGCGTGTCGCTGCCTTCCTTACCTGCTTCGGCAAGTGTGGCGCGGAAACAGCAGGTTTATGCGAACGCTGCCGAGCCTCGCGTATTATCCAAGACCGAAGGGCACCGGATTAAGCTCATCCGGATTGGCGGCAAAAATTATACGGGCAAGGAAGTGCGAGAGAAACTGGGCCTTCGCTCAAGTGAATTTACATGGAAGATTCGGAACGGCAATATCGAGATCACGACATACGGTTATGGCCATGGTGTGGGGATGAGTCAATGGGGAGCGAATGGGATGGCAAAAGAGGGCGCGTCGGTAGAAGAGATTCTAAGACACTACTATACGGGTATCTCTTTGGAACAATCTTCAGAGTTCCTGCCTCAGGAATAACTAGCGGGAGGAGTTGGATATTTTCTCTCAAGCTTGCCGAGGCTTCAATTCAATAGCCTCGCAAGTCCCCTTGCTCCCCCGAATTGCAGCATGTTGCCGAGTTCTTCTATATGAAATAAAAAAGGAGAAGAGGTATCTCTTGGAGGAGCCTGCGTTCGCTCTTTGGTAGCCTATTCCATCCATACATTCTAATCAAAGGAATGGGCGGACAAGAAGCGACCGGAAAGAGATACCTCTTCCCACTACCTTTTCATATAAATTAATGATGCTCTCCCTTTCTCCCAAAACATGCTCGCAATCCCTCCACTATGAATCTTAAAAATTACTTCTCCAATCACG
>Ga0102589_1003951_pt1 | contig 14517 bp, 13 predicted proteins | sample AraplaMF_Col_mLB_FD_76858 | JGI IMG/M metagenome (GOLD analysis project Ga0102589, IMG submission 76858) | Arabidopsis root microbial communities from the University of North Carolina, USA - plate scrape MF_Col_mLB | ecosystem: Host-associated > Plants > Roots > Endosphere | place: USA... | reverse complement strand
ATGAGCAGGACGGTTAATTTATTCGGATCCAATTGATATTTACGCCGAAGCTGTTCACGATCATACGTCTTATAGAACTTCGGGCGTACGGGAATTCCTGTGACCTCAATCGTCGAGCGGGCAATCCCTTGCTTCATCAAAGAACGCGCTACGCGCTCCGACCCAACCAAATACAAATCCGTTCCAGGGTTTAGCCAGAAGCTATGGTCCGTATAATCCGTAATGACCGTTGCGGTCTTACAGTTAATCCAACCGCGCATTTTCAGCTTGGATACCGCAACCGCTGCCGGCGGGAATGTGCTGACGATAACCGAAGGCTTCTTTTCTTCAATCAGTCTCAAGAGCGCACGCAGGCTTGATCCTCGAACACGCTTCGCCTCTTTGACCATAAAATTCTCATGCCGTGTCTTCTTATATAAGTAACCGTAAATGCTCGGGAATGTCCGTACCCATTGGGCATAACAGAATGCACCAACCTGATGCAAATGCGGTGATGTAATCTCCATATAATCCACAATTTCTACTTCAATGTCGCTGCGAATTAACTGCGAAGCTTCTACAATTGATTTTGCTGTCTGCAAATGTCCGTGTCCCAAAGGACCGGAAAGAACCAAAATTCGCGATGGCATCGCCGCGGCTTCATTTCGTATCATCTCAAGCTTCCTTCCTTTTTTAATACTTGATCCTAATAACATTGTAGTCCGTTGTAATCAGTTTCAACACTGACTTAAAGCGGTATTTCTTCCTAGACTTTGGTCGAGTTCGTACCCCTTCCATAGTTAAGACGCCGTCAGTAGATCAAATCCCTGCGTTACAATCGTGAAGTTTACCAAGAAATGATATAATAACCGATATTAAGTACCAAGAATCCATAAGAACAGGTGGCAAACCATATGAAATTAACGATCGTAAACGCCGTGATGGAGAAGCGTGAAGAAGGATACTTCGGGTCTGTTCAATTCACACTCGAACAACATGCGTCCCTATACGAAATTTCTTTACACAGCAAAAGAGGCATCGATTGGGACTACAGCTTGAATTTCGCCAAAGAATCTGGAAGTGAAGAGGAATTGCTGGCAGCAGATAGCCTCATTGAGACGGATGATGATTTGTTCAATCAAATCTTAGATGCAGCGGAGGAAGCGCTAGCCAAAGAATAAGCGGTGCAGAACGTGCATGAGGAGGGGGAACTTGGGCATGATTATATCACTGAACAATGTATCATGGCGGCGTGACACGACTATGATATTACGTGGTATGAACTGGGAAGTAGCGCATGGACAACATTGGTGTATCGTGGGCCTGAATGGTTCAGGCAAAACAACGATGCTCAACATCGTGAATGGCTATATCTGGCCAACCAGCGGTGAAGTGGAAGTTCTGGACCATAAATTTGGCGAGGTAGACCTTCGAGAGCTTCGCAAACGTATTGGCTGGGTCAGTACGTCACTGCAGCAGAAGCTGTATGGTCATCAGACCGCGCTTAACATTGTGCTCAGCGGCAAGTTTGCAACCATCGGTCTGTATGACAAAACCGAAGAACAGGATTTGAAGCAAGCCGAAGAATTAATGGAATTCCTAGGCTGCTCCCTACTCGCTTCCCGTACATACGATACCTTATCCCAAGGACAGCGCCAGAAAATTCTGATCGCACGTGCATTGATGGCAAATCCAGACCTCTTGATATTAGATGAGCCATGTACAGGACTCGATATCTTCGCACGGGAACAGCTGCTGCAAATGATCCAGCGGATTACAGAGCAGCCCGGCGGGCCTACACTGCTGTATGTTACGCACCATATTGAAGAGATTACTCCCTGCTTCACACATACGCTCCTTGTGAAAAATGGAGAGATTTATAAAGCAGATGAGACGACGAACTGTCTGCAGTCCAATGTATTGAGCGATTTCTTCGATACTCCAGTTGAGGTTCAAGAACATCATAACCGCAAGTGGCTCACCCTAGCCGCCACTGATATTTAGGATACCTTGCCCGAACATCACTTATACGACAACAAAGCTGCCAAGCATTAGCATGGCAGCTTTGTGTATTTAAGGGATTTTCAGTGGATCTGGCATACAAAGTCCGCACACCTTCTTTTGCAACCCTTTTTATTTTATCCTTCTAATTTATCTGAATCTCGATCTGACATTAACTTTGCAATCACTTCTTCTATGAAAATAAAGAATACGGTTCGAGTTTTTTCAAAGGGTAACAGATTTTCATCCTGAGTAGAAGCTGTTAAGAAAAATATATTATCGATTTCTAACGCTAATGAAGTATTATACTCCTCTAAAATTAGTAACATTTCAGCCCCGCGAGACTTTACTGTATTTGAAAGGTCTTCGAAGGAAGAAAATTTACCGGTTACTGAAAACACAATTAAAAGCGTTTCTTTGTCAATTAGACGTTGAGCATAATCTTCACTTTGGGCCAAAGAAATACTCTTTCCTGATAGAAGAGCGAGTTTATATAGAAAGTATTCCACGCATATAAACGATGGACCTAGACCAAAAAGAACGATTTTGTTGTATTTGTTAAAAATAGATAAAAAATTATCAACCAAGACTGGGTCAAAGTTTTCGATATAATTTTTTAGTCTTTCAAGCTCACTTGATATTTTTTTTCCTTCAGAACTGATTTGCTCCCCGCTAAAAAACTGCTTGTACTGTTTAAAATTTTCAAAACCAAGTTTTCTTACAAGTTTCGATACTTTAGAAGGAGACACATCACAATGCTCAGCAGCTTCTAATATTCTGATATTCTCATTATCTTTAATTATTTTTGATAGCTTATCGTGGACAGAAATCTCTAGTGGATTCAACTTATTTAAATTTACATTTATCATACGATCTCTCTTTTCTAATGTACTGAAATTATTGTAATTCATTGCCTGATAGCAGTCAATGAACATCGGAAAATTTTCCATTTCCATAATTTAAAATTAAAATAATAGAAAATTTTCTATTGAATCCGTTTACATTTTAAATTTTCTGTTATAGAATAGCCTCATGGAAAATAATCAATGTACAAGGAGGATGGTAGATAAATGGATATCAAAGACTTCTCAATGGATTTTTTTAGCTTAAAAGGAAAAGTGGCCATTATTACTGGAGGGAATTCTGGATTAGGGCAAGGGTTTGCCTTGGCACTTGCAAAAGCAGGGGCGGACATCTTTGCAGTTAGCATCGCTGATGACAATGGTGAAACAAAAAACATGATTGAGGCAGAAGGTGTTCGGTACCATCTTATGATTGCAGACGTTACTCAAGAGGATGCTTGTAGAAAAATTGCAGAAGAATGTGTCAACAAATACGGAAAAATAGATATCCTCATGAATAATGCAGGCATTTGTATCAATGAACCAGATGTGACGAAGTTTACTCGACTTCAATGGGATAAAATGGTCGCAATCAATTTAACGGCAGCCTTTGAATTGGCTCATGAAGTGGCAAAGTATATGATTCCACAAAAAAGCGGGAAAATCATTAATACTTGTTCCTTGTTTTCCTACCTTGGGGGGCAATGGTCACCGGCATATGCGGCAACGAAACACGGTTTAGCAGGTTTTACAAAAGCATATTGTGATGAATTAGCTCAATTCAATATTCAAGTAAATGGGATTGCACCTGGCTATTTTGCTACTGCCGTTACTGCAGAGACTAGAGCGAATCCTGAAGCCAATCAACGGATATTAGATCATATTCCTGCCAATAGATGGGGCAATATCTCCGATTTAATGGGTACCGTTGTATATCTAGCTTCAAACGCTTCCAATTATGTTAATGGAACTCTCGTGAATGTTGATGGTGGCTACTTAGTACGATAACGAAAAATTGAAATCGATAAAAGGAGAAATGTCACAATGGCGAATGAAAAATTATTAAAAGAAGAAACTACGGAGATCAAACAACAATTGTTAAATAAATTAGAGGGAATTATTTCAATCGAACAAATCAATACCGAATATGAAGCATTATATGATGCATCTTCTGATCGCTATAAAAAATATGCAAAAGCTAAAAAAGTCCTTGACGTTCCCATGCCAATGGCGATCGTATATCCACACTCTACCGAAGAAGTACAGGCACTTCTGCAGTTCTGTAACGAACACAAGATCAATGTGATTCCTCGTAGTGGAAAAACAGCTACAGAAGGCGGTCTGGAAAACTGGAAAGAAATCGCTATGGTTATCGATGGGTCAAGAATGAATAATATCATTAAAATCGATCCCTATAACATGCAAGCAACGGTCCAAGCAGGTGTAAAACTACAAACATTGGAAGATGAGCTGCGTAAAATTGGTTACACAACAGGTCACTCTCCACAATCTAAACCAGTTGCACAATTGGGTGGATTATTGGCAACAAGAAGTATTGGACAATTTTCAACCTTATACGGTGCGATTGAAGATATGGTTGTAGGACTAGAATGTGTATTTCCGAACGGGCATATTTCTAGAATTAAAAATGTTCCAAGAAGAGCTGGAGGACCAGATATTAGACACATTGTCATCGGCAATGAGGGAACATTATGTTATATCACTGAAGTTACCGTGAAAATTTTTAAATACTATCCGGAAAACAATGTTTTCCATGGTTATTTACTAAACGATGTTGATACAGGTATTCATATTTTAAGAGAAGTGATTACGAACGGCTTTAGACCATCCGTTGCCCGCGTCTATTCGGAAGAAGATGCAAGACAACATTTTTCTCACTTCTATAAAGACAAATGTGTGTTGATTTTTATGTCCGAAGGACCAAAAGGTATTGTTACGGCAACGAATAGAGCGATTGAAGAAGCAGTTTCTAAATTCCAAGATGGAATCGTTGAAAAAGTTGAAGACCAATTAATCGAAAATTGGTTTAACAACTTGAATTGGACGCAGGGACACCTTGATCGTGAATTCCAAACCATGGTTGATCATCATAAGCATGATGGTTTTACAACAGAAGTATCAGCAGACTGGGAAAACATTACAAAGATTTACCACAATGTAATGAAACGAGTTAAGGAAGAGTTTGACAGAATAGAAGACATCACGATGCTTGGTGGACACTCATCTCATAGCTATCTCAATGGAACAAATATGTACTTTGTATATAACTATAATATTAATTGTGCACCAGAAGATGAAATGAAAATTTATCACCATCCTATCCATTCTATTATTATTGAAGAAACATTGAAGCTTGGCGGTTCTATGTGTCATCACCATGGTATCGGAAAGTATCGTACCGAGTGGACAGAGGAAGAACATGGATCGGCTTACTATATGTTAGAAAAATTAAAAGAAGCTTTTGACCCTAATGGAATCATGAATTTTGGTACGATTTACCCTCAGCAAGAAGGCCTAAAATATATTAAAGGTTAACATAAGGTGATCATATGAACAGGTATATCATGGGGATTGATAATGGCTCGCAAAGTACAAAAGTAGCCATTTATGATGTTGAAGGAAATGAAGTGGCTTTTGGATCCTTTCAATTAAAAGAAACGTTATCACCTGAACCAGGGGTTGTCATCCATCCCGATGATGATTTATGGGACAGTGTACACGGAGCTATTAAAAATTGTCTAGCCCATTTTACTGGCGACCCTAAAGATATCGCCGGAATTGGACTTTGCACTATTAGATGTTGTCGAGTGTTATTAAAGGAAAATGGCCATCTAGCTTATCCCGTGATAAGCTGGATGGATTCCAGATTGAACAATCCCTATGTACATTCGGATGACCAAGTAAAATATGTGACGACGACTTCCGGGTATCTAGGCTTTCGGTTGACTGGGGAATTGAAGGACTCGGCCTCTAATTATGAAGTTCACTGGCCATTGGACCGCGAAACGTTAGATTGGTCAAAAGACGAGGAAGTATTTGAGGCAAATGGATTGAAAAGAGAGATGGTATTTGATCTTGTAAAGCCGGGCGAAAAACTGGGAATGCTGAGACAAGAATTGGTCGAGGAATTTGGTTTCCATTATGATATACCCGTAGTAGCGACAGCCAACGATAAAGCTGTAGAGGCCCTGGGCTCTGGAATGAAGGACGAAGGTACCATCATGATCTCTCTTGGAACATTTATTTCGTCCATGTTGTTACGAAATGAATTTAAGGAAAATGCCGTTAATTTCTTTCCAACGCTTGCATGTATTCCATTTAAATATGTTTATGAATCAAATGGAATAAGACGTGGGATGTGGACCGTGAGTTGGTTTAAAAAACTGATCGGTGAAGAACTCGTTACAGAAGCAGGAAAACTGGGTGTATCGGAAGAGGAATATTTGAATAGAAGAGCGCAGGATGTTCCTGTCGGCAGTGACGGCCTGATTACCATCCTTGACTGGTTAGCAACACCATCGATGCCATATCGTAAAGGGATCATGATCGGTTTTGATCAACGCCATACCAAATATCATATTTACCGTTCAATTCTGGAAGCGATTTCTTTTAATATTAAGAACAATATTGATGATATGTTATCGGAAATAAATGTCACGTTAAAAGATTTAGTCGTCATAGGCGGGGGCTCCAAAAGTGATGTGATGATGCAAATTATTGCTGATCTATTTGGATTACCAGTTCACAGACGTTTAGGAAGCAGCAGTGCGTGTCTAGGAGCTGCCATTTGTGTCTGCCAGCATTTAGGGATTTACAATGATTTTTATGAGGCTGCAAGTAAAATGGTAAAAACGCAGCAGACCTTTATACCAAATCAAAACAATCATGTACTCTACAATACGATTAACGATACGGTTGTCAAAAATGTAAGGGTTTACACAGATGAAATATTAAAACGATCTTATCCAATTTTCAGTTAAGAAAAGAGTGATTTTGTGGAAAACAAAAATTATAAAAGATATTTTCAATTTTTGCTCATTGTTCTAGCAGCAGGATCGATTTTTCCACTTATCTATCTAAAAACAAATTATCAAGAAACCATTTTGGAAGTTTACGGAATATCTCTTACACAGTTAAATGGCATATTTTCCGTTTTGGGTATAGCCTATCTTATAGGATATTCTCCAAGTGGCTGGCTTGCTGATAGATTTTCTGCAAAAAAACTTTTATTCATTTCACTCTTGATTTGTGGACTGACCGGACTATGGTTTGCTCAAGTTCCGAGTTATTCAATGGTTTTAGTTATATTTGGTATTTGGGGCTTTTTCTCTGTCTTCACCTTTTGGGCAGCTCATTTAAAACTTGTAAAGTTACTTGCTAAAAAGGAAGAAGAAGGACGATTTTTCGGTGCTTTAGACGGTGGCCGTGGATTAGTAGAGGCAATCTTAGCAAGTATCGCATTGTTTATTTTTTCAAACGTATTAGGAGACAGTACAGCATTAGCTCATAAGAAAGAAGCCTTACAATCTGTTGTTTACATGTACTCCGTCGCGCTAATATTGGTGTCCGTACTTATTTTACTTTTTGTTAAAGATGACAAAACTTCTATTAAAAAAGAATCTTCTGTAAAAGCGGCAGGAACCAGTAAAAAAATTAACGTGCAAGATTTCAAACTAATTTTCAAAAACAAGTTTATCTGGCTGCTAAGCGGCATCATATTTATGTCCTATATTGTGACCTGGGCCGTATATTACCAAGGTGGATTTTTACAAACGAACATCAAAATTGATCCAGCAACTGTAGGAGAAGTCACTGTATTGATGCTTTGGATGCGGCCGATTGGCGGGATGTTAGGCGGATTTTTAGGGGATAAGTTTGGAAAGAGCAATATCCTAATGATCGCCTTAGGGTTAGCTGCCACTTTTTTAATTGCGATATCAACCTTACCGATTACGATGCCTCACATGTACTTTAAAATCCAAGTCGTACTAATTGGCTTAATGATTTATACCGTTAGAGGTCTCTACTGGTCGCTTCTTGGAGATTGTAAGATCGATGAAAAGATACTTGGTCTGACAATCGGGATAGTATCCTTTATCGGCTATTTCCCAGATATTATCATTCCTCTCGTCAATATTCAGTTGTTTAAAACATACGGACCTAACGGTGGTTATAATGGGTTCTTCATCTTCTGTGCCAGTGCGGCGATCCTTGCTATCTTTATGACGTTAATCTTTAGAATGTCATTGAAGAAGGTAGCTAGAAAATCCATTAAAACAGATGAAATCATTGAAAAAAATGCTTGATTTTATATCTTGCCCGAACATCACTTATACGACAACAAAGCTGCCAAGCATTAGCATGGCAGCTTTGTGTATTTTCCAGAAATTCAACGGATTTGGCGCATAAAGTCCGCACACCAAGTTCGTATCGCCTGATCGATTTCTTGCAATTGATCCAGGCTCGCATGATCGATATGCACGCCGCAGGATACAACGACATTCGCACCGCGTGCGACAGCAATTTGCTGTGCAACATACTTGGCGATCTCATCCTCCTTGTGCCCGAGCAATGTCAGTACGGACACTGAAGCACTTAACCGACTCGGATCCGCCAGGCTTGGACGCACTTGAGCCAAAGCAACCGCTCCGATATGCGGCTTGGTTCCCCCTGCAATCGTCACGCATAAATCTTCCCCTTGGGCAACAACCGAGAATGTAATCTCGCTGCCTACACAAGGAATAATCGATTGTTCAAACATGGGATTACGCTCCTTCAACCATCAGCCTGATGATGTCATTTCGGTAATCGTATCATGCCAATGTTCGCTGATCAAATCGAGCTGGACTCTCGAAGTTTACGCGGCTGCAGGTCATCTTTGCCCCGGAAGGAAGTGAACTGCGGAATCACAATCCCCACCATAATGAGTAGAATACCTGTCCACTGCAACCCGGACACTTGCTCTTGCAGCACGAGGACAGATACGATGACCGCTGCCGGCAGTTCCGCTGCACCTAGAATGGTTCCAAGTCCCGGTCCAACCTTCGGTACGCCGATGGCGAAGAATATGACCGGAATAATGCTGCCTAAGAGCGCCTGTGGTACCGAATAGATCCATGCGCCGTGTGCAAGCGAACCGTCGAACAAGAAGCTTGGTGTAAGAATGATGAATAGCACGATGACCGCACCACTAACCATAATGAAGCTTTTCGATAAGACCGGAACATTCGTGGCCACCTTACCGCTGACGAAGATGTAGATCGCAAAGGTCAGTGCGGATAACAAGCCCATTGCGATGCCGAGCGGTGTGTAGCTGCCGCCTGCTTGCTCCAATACGCCTCCTGCGAGCACTGTACCTAGTATCAGAATAATAATGGAGACGATTTTTCCGCGGCTCGGAAATTTACGCTCCCAGATGGCTTCGAGAATAACACCAATCCATGTGAATTGGAATAATAAGAGCACCGCGAGCGATGCCGGAAGCTGAGCTACAGCCACACTATAGAAAAACCCCGTCAAGCTCATTGGAATCCCTGCCAGTAGCAAGGCGCCAACTTGCTTAATTTGAACCTTTACCCTGGAGAATAACAGCATAAGAATAAGCAGCATACACCATCCGAAGAAATATTGCCCGCCTAGAATTTGCGGTACGGTAAACCCAGCACCGAGTCCAAGCTTCAGAATCGTGGACAGCACCCCATAACTGCATGCACCAAGAAATACAAGCGTAGAATATTTAAAACGTTCCATCAGATAACCCCTTTCTGTATCGACATGATGTCATTTTTTCTGAAAATAAACGAACAAAAGCCCCTTGTTCAATAACTGAACAAGGGGCGAATGAAACCAAAGCGAATCACGCTTTGTCAAAATTTCGCCTTCAACGACATGGATGCCCACGCGTGAATTTAAAAATCCATATATGCATGTTTCAAAAAGTCAACTTTTCAGTACCGAGAAGGTTGCGAGAATCCGAAGAGGGAGGCACGGAGTTTAGGCAAAACCTAAATGAGTACCGGACTTCAAGGATGAACGCAAGATTCGATGTCGATTTTACAACTTGAATATCTTCGTAATCAAAAGGGGACTTTTTGAACATCCTCTATGATACTTGCTTGCTGTTGTCTATTGTAAGTCGATTAACCTTTCAGGTCAATATGAAGGTATTGGTTAGCTGCCATTCGCCGCTGATTCATCCCATGCTTTCTGAAGGACATCCTTGAAGACGTCCTGCGACTGCGCGCCAGATACAGCATATCTTCGGTTGAACACGAAGAATGGTACGCCTTGGACGCCCAAACGACTTCCTTCCTGTTCATCCGCGCGGACTTCATTAGCGAACTCATCGCTAGCCAGCACCGCTGAGGCCTCTTCACGATCTAATCCAACTTCTACAGCTAGAGCTAATAACGTCTCCGTGTCACCCAACGACTTCGATTCGGTGAAATACGCAGCGAATAACCTCTCGGTCAATTGCTGCTGCAGTCCACGAGTTGCAGCGAAATGTGTCAGGCGATGTACCGTGAACGAATTTAATGGCTTCATTTCATCGAATACATACGTTAATCCCACTTCTGCAGCACGAGCAGCAACATCAGAATTCATCGCCTTTGCCTGTTCAATGGACATGCCGTATTTTGATGCGAGCATCTCATCAATCGTTTCCTTCGGCTCTACAGGTGCATTGGGATCAAGCTCGAAGCTCTTGAATACAATCTCAATGGCGTCTTGATGCGGGAATTGCTTGAGCGCTTCCTCAAATTGCCGTTTGCCCATATAGCAGAACGGACATTGATAATCTGACCATATTTCTACTTTCATATCGTCACACCAGCCTTATGTCATTTATATGTTATGTTGTACATACTACGCTTCCTGGAGCACTGCTTCAACATTACTTCGGCGGCTCCACACCATGAATCCAATCCAAGCCACCGCAGCACACACGACGCCCATCGCATACATGGCCGATTCCCCGATGTGCTCCTGAATAGCTCCTCCGATCGAACCCCCGGCCAATCCACCTAGACCGATAAATACCATACTCAGCAGTGCCTGTCCGGTAGCGACAATCTGCTTCGGCAATGATGTCGAGATATACTCAATGGAACCCGCCCAAATCACAACATACGTGAACATATGCGTAACCTGCAAGGCCACAATCGCCCACGGTTCGGTAATGAACATATACAACCCCCAACGGATCGCGTATAAGAGGGCTGTTAAACCGAGCAATTGCTTCAATCGATCGCCTCGAATGATCTTTGCCATCACATAGAATCCAATGACCTCGCTCGCTCCAGCTACCGCCCATGCCCAGGAAATTTGTCTTGAGTTCGCACCCAGATGTTCCATATGCAAAGACAAGAGCGTGTCATTCATCCGATGTGGAATAGCAACCAAGAAAATTAAGCCTAAGAAGATAAATAACGACGGATTCAACAGGGCCCGGCGCAGCATAGGTCGAGAAAGTCTAGTTTCGGAGCTCTCATCAGACGCATGCTCTATCTTTGGTTCACGCATGATCATGAAGATCACGAACACCCCGATCCAGATTGGCGCGAAAATCCAGACTAACGCATGTACGCCACCCCACGCATCGAACTGCCCACCAACAATAATAAGCGTCAGCATAAAGCCGACTGAGCCCCATAATCGCAGTGAGCTGTAGGTCTCATTCAATTGTTCTGCATTTTTCACCATTAAGGCATCAAGCAGCGATACCGCTGGCAAGAAGAATACATTGAGGGCCACGACCGCAACCGCAGCAACGGACTGTGCTCCCGTCGTAAATAAGAGCAGCGCACTGACGCCCATCAAGGTCCAAAGCGCAATAAGGATCGGACGAATCGCACCGATCTTATCACTGATCATTCCTGCAAGCGGCTGTGCGAATATCGCAATAAAAGGCCCTATAGCAAGTAGGCTTCCCGTCTCCAAGGGACTAAATCCATGAGACTTCATCAGAAGCGGCAAATAGGGAATCAGAATCGCATTGGTTGAATAGAAGATCGCCTGTAAACATTTCAATAGTATTCTCAAAGATGCTTCCTCCCGCTTGACCATCTGTCGCACACTATCCTACCATAATGGTCTCCATTGTGCACGGGATGAATGTATTACAAAAATGAACGCCCCCACCTGGAGACGTTCATCGAAAAAGAAATATGAATAAGGATGTTGCTTAGAAGCGATAGACCCACAATCGCTCATGGCGATGGCGATCTTTGGTCTCTTGACTATAATTGCCGAGCATAAGTTGAAATTGCGTCTTATGTGCGCCAATCGCCTGTATTTTCAGATCAACGATATCGCTCACATCATTCACGAAATCCGGCTGTCCAAGTACCGCATAGCTTCCCGGTGTCATCGCAATACAGCGCGTAACCGGCCGTTTATCGGCAGGCAGCTTCGCAACGGCGCGAATCGTGATCGCCCCGCAGGCATCATGGTCTGGATGTACGCCATGCCCCGGATAGAACGTATAGATAAGATCAGGCTTCACTTCCTCAATCACTTCAAGGACACGGTCTGCAACAGCCTCTTGATCTTCAAATTCAACCATTTTATCATGCAAGCCGAACTCGCGGACATCTTGAATGCCAATGAGCTGGCAAGCTTCCTTCAGTTCCTGTCGGCGAATCTTAGGGAGCGATACGCGTGTCGCAAATGGCGGCTTGCCCATATTCCGTCCCATCTCGCCGAGCGTCAGACAAATGTAGGTGATCTTCGCGCCTTGCTGCGCATGCTCCATGAGTGTTCCACCAATGATCCCTTCATCATCGGGATGCGCCAGTACGACTAATATTTGCTTCGGATCCATGTGTTCAGTCCTCCTCATGGCTTGAGAATGGTTCTTGTGCGATTTGCAGCGCAACAACCAGCTTCCCATCGGGATCGTGGCCTGCGGCAATAAGACGCGTGGTCTCTGTCTCATCCCAATGCGTAAGTCCTTGGGCGAAGACCCAGCCATGCGCTGTCTTAAGCCCTACACGATATGGGCCATCTCCTGCAATGAGGCCCTGGCTGTATGTCACGGTAGCATTGGTGATGAACGCTGTCGCAGCCAGCTTGGCTTCCCCGCGATGCGCGGCATAAGCACCTGTCGTCATTTCTAAATGGATATAGACTTCTTGCCCCTTCAATTGATCGAGCAATTGTTGAATACAGGCTGGTTCAATCGATTTCATCCGGCGTCCCCTCCTCATCTCTACCTCTGTAATATATACAAGTATAAACGACTTCGTCGTCCTTGTAAGGACGGGAAGCGTTTAAGCGAGAAATATAAGAACAGTTTATTTGTGAAACTTATAAATTCTTATATTTTGAAAAATCTTACTACGTCCTCGGACGAACGCGGTTCGTCGGAACGGCAGCAGATGGATCATCCGGCCAATAGTGCTTCGGATAACGTCCTTTCAAATCTTTGCGCACTTCAAAATAGGCATCCCGCCAGAAGCTTGCCAGATCTCGCGTGACCTGAACCGGGCGCTGCGCAGGCGAGAGCAAATGCAGTGTAAGCGGAACGCGCCCGTGTGCAATACGCGGTGTATCGTGCAGCCCGAACATCTCTTGCAGACGTACGGCAAGGATTGGCGCCTCAGGGTTACGATAATCCACGGGAATGCGTGAACCGCTAGGAACGGTGATATGCGTAGGTGCACAATCATCAAGCTCCCGGCGCTGTTCCCAGCTCAGCAGTGATTCCAGGATATGAACCATATTCAGCTGATTCAAATCGGACAACTTCTTCATGCCATAACAATGCGGTCCGAGCCATTCGGCAAGCGTCGAGCCCAGCCCTTGATCCGTCGCATTCGGCCAGCTCTCCGGTTCATGGTCATGCATGAATTGCAGCCGTTCGCGGAATTGCGTCGCGGCCTTCGACCAAGGGAGCACGCGCAATCCCTCCTGCTCCACCCCTTGGAGCAGAGCGCGAAGCACCTCATCCGGATCGGGATCCGGTAGCGGCGCTTCCTTCAAGCGGATTGCGCCGAAGCGCAATCGTCTCCGCGCGCGGACTGACCGCGCATCCGCATCCCACGCGACGAGGCGCTCCTCTTCGATCTGGTCAGCGAAATGCCGCTCCAGATCCGAGAGGGAGAGCGGCGCCGCGAGCTGAATGCGGCTGTCCACGCCGTGATCAGCGAGGTCCGCCAGCGCGAGGTACGGTGCCTGCGACAGCGGCTCTGGCCCCGGCAGCATGGCGCCGCGCCCGGAGCGCAGCAGGTAGCGGCCGTCCGGCCGCCGCTCGGCGATGCGGTCCGGGTAGGCGAAGGCGAGCAGCACGCCGCAATCGGCGAGCGCATCGCCCTCGGCGCGGTCAGCGGCGGCGCCCAGCTGCCGCTGCAGTGCGGCGGCTTCGGCGCGCACGCGGCGGCACGCGGCCGCGTCGACCGCGAGCTGCGGCGGGGCCGTGCCGCGCAGCGCTTCGACGCGCAGGCGCATGTCGGCGCCGGGCGCTCGTGCGCCTGCGCCTGCGCCAGCCGCGCTAGCGCTTGCGCCGCCGCTGCGCGCGATGTCACGCTCGCTCAGCAACGCCGCGAGCTCGCACGCGAGCGTGGCGCGGCCGAGCGGCCCCGCGCAGCGCCCCATGTGCGCGGGCCGCGGGCGCAGCGGCAGCGCCGCCGGGCCCGCGCCCCGCACCGCCGCCTCGCCCCCGCGCGGGGGCCGA
>Ga0102589_1003949_pt1 | contig 14523 bp, 12 predicted proteins | sample AraplaMF_Col_mLB_FD_76858 | JGI IMG/M metagenome (GOLD analysis project Ga0102589, IMG submission 76858) | Arabidopsis root microbial communities from the University of North Carolina, USA - plate scrape MF_Col_mLB | ecosystem: Host-associated > Plants > Roots > Endosphere | place: USA... | reverse complement strand
GCAATAGTCGGTCTAGCAGTGTCTTCTGGAGTTATAGAGGGACGTGCACGGGTCATTTTGAACATGGAAGATGCTGATCTAGAAGATGGAGATATATTAGTCACCGCCTTTACGGATCCTAGCTGGACACCATTGTTTCTATCTATTAAAGGCCTCGTCACCGAAGTTGGCGGACTGATGACCCATGGAGCCGTTATCGCGCGTGAATATGGCTTGCCTGCAGTTGTCGGAGTGGAGAATGCCACTAATCGGATAATAGATGGGCAGCGAATTCGCGTGCATGGAACAGAAGGGTATATCGAAATATTGTAATGGCTGAATAAAACACCCCCCATTGATTTGGGGGGTGTGCGTTATCTCCCAGCCTTATCGAGGCGTGAGTATGAAAGCTTTAAGCAGTTCTTCCTGTCTTTCTTTCGTTAATTTATTATTGACAAAGTAGGCAGTGTAATAAATGTCATGCTGCTTCCATATGTAATAGGTTTCGGAGATGATCTTCTCGTTGTTGTAGTAGGGGCCGCCATAAACATAATTGTCGTCCTTGTAGACGGAAATACCTATGCTATCCATGTCCACTTCCTTAATCAAAGTCAACTGTGAACCATTCATTAATGGCAACTTGCTTTGATAAACCGCGAAATTACTTTCTTCGGAGTCGTCTGATGAATGGTAAATATCCCAAACTGTATCCACGGTAGGTCTAAAAGAGTAGCCAGTGTTTTGATCTCCTGCCTGGAGCATTCGCGAATTTGTAAGCTTCAGTTTGTTATTCGAGAGAGTAAGCGGGAATTTCACTTTAAAGCCCAGAAGTATTTCCGCCACCTGCAAATCCTTCTCATCATAAATAGGGAATGAGTTTCCCTCTCCGTCGTAACTGACATGTTGAATGTGTTGCGGATATGTAAAAGATTTTAAAATTTTCTCCAGTTCGTCTTGCGAAATCGTTCTCCGATTCCGAGAAATGCCTTCTTCCACAGTATGATCTTCGCTATAGAATTGAATGGCATAGTATATTCCTTCATCACGCCAAAAGAAGGTTTTTTCGATTTCCGGCTCATGATGCTCGTATTTTTGAACGGTCGTAACTAAAATACCTCGGATATCGGCATATGTAACCTCATCTTGTATATAGGTTTGGGGTAAAGCTTCACCCCATGATGGTCCTGGAATTTTTGTCGTTTTCCCTCCCTCCAATAGTTGGGAGAGTGTTCCATCCATTATATTTCCCGTAGAGGCGATCACTTCGAATTGTGTATCATTAACTTTGCCGTAATTTGAACTAAAGTTTATGGTGACCTTATCATCCTTCCGGCGCTCATGTTTTTCGTCAACGTCAATACTACTCAATTGATACCCCTCAGGTACAATCAGGGACTTTATATGGGAAATCGACAAAATCATTTGCTCTTTCCAAATTGTTGAACCATTTAACCCAATCCATCTCGCGCTGAATCTTAAATGTGGAAGGGGAGCTCCCTTGATTCGATCCTGATTCGGCGCCATTTGCGTGATTCGATGAATTCGTGAGCATAACGGCACCCAAGCCGAGAAGCAGGATAATAGTCGCAGCGGACAATTTATACGTGCCTTTTCTACACCCGCGTCGCATGCGACTTCCCGGTCGGCTTTTATTTTTTTCATGGAAAGCCATACAAATGGATTGAACCAGTGGAGCACTGCAGCGAGTGTCCACAAGAAATTGAACCATAAGTCAGTTCGCTTATAATGGGTCAGTTCATGCAGAATGATGTGCATAAGCTGACGGGAATCAGCAATTGTTACGATATCCGCCGGCAAATAAATTCTCGGCTTCGTCAAACCATAGATGCATGGGCTGTGAAGGCGAGTGGTCTCATAGATAGGAATCGTCTTCGTGATGCCCAGTTTCCTCTTGCATGCCTCCAGAATAGAGAGCACCTCGTGATTCTCTAATTTGCATGAAACTCTAACTCTTTTTTTGAATCTTAGGACAACAAACAGATAATAGGTGCTCAAGGATAGAATTCCAGCAATCCATACAATTGAACCGATCGTGATCATCTTTAGGGAGTTATCCCGTTCTTCATATGTATAGGATTGAAGGGGCGGATTCACGATTGAACTTGATTCTTCTGTCTGCTTTGGTATTGGTGAAGGATTTACATTTGTTGTTGATTCGCTATTCTTTACTGTCGGCGACGGTTCCATTTTGTTTTCTGAAGAAATAGGCTGCTCTGCAGTCCATGTAGGCCAATTGATGTCGTGCGGTATTAAATTAAATAGGCTGACAGGACTTTGTGGAGCTATCGGAACAAGCAGCTTGATTAACACAAGAATCCACAGCACATGAAAAATTCGGGGGCCTAGACGGTTAAATAATAGCTTCCGAGTCAAGAGCAGCGGCAAGATGATGACAGTGGACGCTAGGGATGCGGTCAACACAAGATAAAACAAGGTTTCGATCAGTTTCATACATTCGTTCTCCTTCTTTTAACCTCATGGCAGAAGCTAATCACTAGATTTAACTGCCGTCTCCTTTCTTTCTCTCTAATAGCTGTTGAAGCTCATCAATTTGACTATCAGAGAGTTTTTCCTCTTCCAGAAATTTTGCGAATAGCATGCCAATAGCCCCGTTATAAACCCGATCCAGGAAGGAGCGGTTCGCTGCTCTGAGATATTCGTCGTAGGTAACCAGAGGGTAATATAAGTAGTTCCTGCCACTCTTTTCAAATCGGATCGCCTTTTTTTTGTGGAGCCTATTCAGGAATGTTTTGATGGTCTGATCCGACCAATCCATCTGATCCTTCAACTGGGAGATGATCTCTATCGATGTTAAAGGCTCCTTCTGCCATAGCAGCTTCATCACTTCACTTTCGGCCTCCGTAATGTGAGGGAGATTGTTCAATATCTTCACTCTCTTTTCTAACGATATTGTTTACAACTGTAAACTGTAATGTTCAGTTTACGCATGTAAACGTAAAAAGTCAAGAGAGGCTTACTCTTGTTTTAAACCTTGGTACAGAACAACTCGTAGACGTCACAGTCAGTCCCGACTCCAATGAACTAGCGATGCATCTCAACATCAGGTCTCAAGTCCGTTTTCATGACATCATATTTCCATTTCAATAAACTTGATTATCATTGGAGAATTGATTAGAATGACTCCAACAAAACGTTTAAGTATGTAAACCTTTCGTTACAACGTCATGAAGAAAGGATAGAATATGGGAAAGCAGGCATTAGATCAATTTCGCACATGTATTCCTTTTTTTCAACTGTTAGTAGATCCGCATCGCCAAGATATCATCCTGTGGCTTAGTGAACAGGGGCCTATGTCAGTGGGGGAAATAACAGCCCAATCTACATTATCGCGACCAGCGATTTCTCATCATTTAAAATTGCTGCGGGATCAAGGCTTAGTTACGATGGAGAAGATCGGTACAGAGCGTTATTATTCCGTAACCTTGGATACTGCTGTTGATTCGTTAAAAAAACTACTATTGTTACTTGAAAATGAGTGCCTTTAGAGCAAATCTAAAGGCCTTTGTAATCTCGCATACGTCGAAGGGTTTGAACGCTTAGATATTTAGATGTTCGGAATTGTTGGATGGATAAGAGCATAAAGAGTTTATATGTGAGAAGAGATTAGGAGTGTATCGAAATGAATCAAGTAGAGAAGATGGAAGTGGATAGCATATTAGCGCAACATAAGGAATTTTTTCAAAAAGGAATGACGAATACTGAGCAATTTCGCCTCGAACAGCTGCGCAAATTAAAAGATGCCATTAAGCGTAATGAAGACCGAATTACAAAAGCACTGTATCAGGATTTAGGGAAAAGCGAATATGAGGCGTATTCAACGGAGATTGGCTTTGTATTGGATAGTATTAAGAACACAATGAAGCAAGTGAAGAAATGGATGAAGCCCCAGAAGGTAAAAACACCTCTAGCTTTGTGGCCTTCTAGAAGCCAAATTATTAAAGAGCCATATGGGACAGTACTCATTGTAGGACCTTATAATTATCCGTTCCAATTGCTGGTTGAGCCTCTTATTGGAGCAATTTCTGCCGGTAATTGTGCGGTACTTAAGCCTTCGGAACATACACCTCATACAACGCGAGTCGTTCATGAAATGATTAACGGGATCTTTGATAAGAGCTACATCCGCGTCGTAGAAGGGGAGAAGGAAGTAACGTCAGCACTTATTCATGCCCCTTTTGACTATATCTTCTTCACGGGAAGTGTACAGGTTGGAAAGATCGTGATGGAGGCTGCTGCCAAGAATCTGACTCCCGTAACCTTAGAGCTTGGAGGGAAGAGCCCCGTCATTGTAGACAAGACTGCGAACTTAGATGCAGCAGCGAAAAGAATTGTATGGGGCAAGTTTATGAATACAGGCCAAACCTGTATTGCGCCAGATTACATGTTGGTACATTCGGAAGTCAAAGACGCTCTCATTTCAAAAATGAAAGAGGTCATCGTGAATTACTATGGAGAAGATCCGATGGTAAGTAAGGACTATGGCCGCATTGTGAATGAGCGCCAATTCGATAGATTGAATTCAATTCTGGAAAAAGATCGAAATAACGTAATCTATGGCGGTAAATCAGTAAGAGAGAAGTTGTATATCGAACCAACATTACTGGAGGCAGCATCTTGGTCTGATGCGGTTATGTTAGACGAGATCTTTGGGCCGCTTCTACCGATTTTGGAATACGATCAGTTAGACCATGCCATTCACACCATTCAAGAGCATCCGAAGCCATTGGCCTTATACTTGTTCACAGAGGATAAGAATTGTGAGGAAGAGGTGCTGCGTAGAGTTTCCTTTGGTGGCGGTTGTGTAAACGATACGATTCTTCACATTGCAAATCGTTATTTGCCTTTCGGTGGCGTTGGGAATTCAGGTATAGGCGCATATCATGGGAAATATAGTTTCGATCTTTTTTCACATCATAAGAGCGTTATGAAGAAGAGCACAAAAATTGATACTAGCTTTATTCTGCCTCCTTACAATGAGAAGAAGCTAAGATTGGTTAGAAAGTTCTTTAATTAGGAGAATGTTTTTTCACGGATATTAGTTTGTTTGTCATATTGTCGGAATCAGATGGAATATGGAAGCTAAACGGTCAGCATTAATGGTGGGATCAATACCAACCGCAGCGTATGATCTCCAACGAGGATGCTGCGTGCACATTTCGACGATCGTTAACGAATTATTCACGTCTAATTCGATCTATGTTCATGTTGTCAATTTCTTTGCCAGGACGGGGAGCTGCCGTCCACTATGTTGATGAACCGGAGTAATAGAAATGAGCAACTTTATCGTCGTTTGACAACTCGAACAACAGTTGACGAAAACCAGGCAATATATTTCACTAGCGCTACCGGAGCGAGTCCGCTCCGGTTCAGGTTTTCAATGTTCTGAGGGATATTGAAAAAAGTCAAAACCCCTCGTGAAAGGGGACTTCGATTGGTTCAAGAACATTTATAGTTGGAAAGTAAACTGTTTCAGCAATGTACAAAGTTAATTAAGAGGAATCGGATTATTTTCTCTTAGCTAGAGGTAGTGACTTCCTTAAGAAACTCCTTTGTCTGCTTCAGGCTGCGTATGCTAGCCGGGGAGGCCATATCAAACTGAAAGCCATGACCTGCTTTCATCACGGCGGGGTCGAAAAACAGAGAGGTGACCTGAACGCCCTTGTCTTGAAGAGCTGCCACGAAAACCCTAGCTTGTTTTTCAAACGAATTCGTGTTGCCGTCGGTTACAAATGCAGGGGGAAAGTCTTTTGTGATGTACTTTGACAGATTTAAGACATCAAACTTCGGATTGTTCATCCAGTTCTTATCGCCTAAAATGCCCCAACCCATACGCTTGAGCATGAATTGTTGCACGGGATTTACATCGCTATGCTGAAATGCTGTGATGTCGTAGGGAGCGCTATATAACAGTAAGCCTTTGATTGTATTAGTTGGCACGAGTTGTGGGATCCCCACGAGCTTTGCATATTCGGTATTGGTTTGGATCAGGGCAAACTCCCCAGCCAAGAAAGCTCCTGCTGAGGAACCGGCAAAGATCACCCGTGATGGGTCCAAGGGGTATTTCTGAGCCAACTGTTGCAAATAAGACCATACTTCGCCGACTTGTTTCGTCTGATCGAACAGTGTTGCTTCGGGGGCCAACTCGTAGTTCATTGATATTACGGCAAAGCCGTCAGAGGCTAAAGCCCTTGAATAGTTGGCAGGCATAAATTTATCTCCCATAACGAAGCCTCCGCCGTGGATAAAGATGATGACGGGCAGCGGCTTCGAATCACCTTGAGGGAGGTAAAGGTCGATTTTATTTTCGTGGTACTTAGATGGATATGAGATGTCCGAGATCATCTGAGTTTGCACCATGAGCTCGGGAAGGTCGGATGGCTTGGAGCCAAAGTTGTCCGGACCGATCTTGCTGGATAGCAAGCGGGCCAGCCATATGGTTGGCTGAGGTGTCCAGATGGTGAAGGCAGCCGTGATTAGAACAATCGTCAAGACAGCAATCAATGTAACTTTAATTAATTTGAAGATGCGCTTTTTTTCTATTCGTTGGTGGGATACTTGTACTTGTGTCATCGAGTAACCTCCTTCAGTCATTTTATAGTATCGTTTGGACTTAGACCTTGATACTGTTTTAAGTCACATGCGCTTGAATGATGAGCATCAAAAAGCATATGAGGGAAAACTCATGTATGATCTGGTAAGGAGAGGCATAGTTTTACTCAGCCCCTCACTTTACTTCGAAGACGAATGGATCAGGTTTTGCACGAACGAATTGAGATAGGAAATTCATCAAGTAGGTTAGGATGTGCTCCGGATCGAGTCCAAATTGCTTTTGAATAAGATGGCCTCGTGTTGCCATTCGAAGCACCATGCTTGTGAGGGTATGCGAGATCATGCTACCAAGCAGGGCGGGATGAAAAGTAAGAAGAATCGATCCGTCTTTCATGCCCTTCTCAATGGCGGCTATTAAGTTCCCTCCGTAACCTTCCATCGACTTCTTATAGCGTTCGCGAAGATCCTCGGAAGGGAAGGAATCCCGGTAGAAATGATCAAACTGCGCAATGAATCGAAGATGATCGGGATGCTTATGGTATAGCTGAAGCCAGCCGTTAATAATGAGCGCTAATTGATCCGCTCCTGTCTTGGCTGAAATGTCTTCGGTTTGTGAATAGCTGGTGATCTCATTGATGATTTTAATCTGAATTTCAAAGACGATCTCGTGAATTGAACTAAAATAATTATATAACGTAACCCGGGTTACCCCGGCATGGGCTGCTATATGGGTCATCGTGATGCTTGCGATGTCTTTCTCCAAGAAGATCTCCTTGGCAGCCTTCAAAATCTGATCTCGCCGCTTTATGCGCAAATCGCCTAATTCCTCTTCCCATTTCTTCAAATCCTCAACCTCTTTCCTCATGAACTACACGTTGAAACAAATTCGATGAAAATTAACGAATAATCTTTTTCATTACCTAATTATACTACATATCGCGTCAATTTTTACAAGGTGTAAATTGTTCTTTACAAGATGTAAAATGGATGATTTTGGATGTTTTGATTGTGACACAATCCATAGGCAGAGTAGGACAAAATAAACAGTACGCATCTGTAAGTGCTTAGTCGTGCTATTTAGGGAAACGATATCTTGATTTCACCACTTTTAGATTTTTTAGTAAATTCAGACATAGTAGCTTTCAATTCAGGCGCATCTTCTTTATTTCAAAGGCTCTAACGGTCAAAAAGAGATAATAAGGAGAATTAGTATGATTCAATCATTTCTGGTTTGACGATAAGGTTTGTTATCAAGCTGTTTTCAGCGGCCAAGGACCGAAGGTGCAAAAAATAGTATAATATTTAATGAAGCCAGTTCGGTAATATAAGCTAGTAAAACGGATACAGGAGTGTAACTAATCTCCTGTCCGTTTTTTATTAACCTTACGGGAATATGAAAGATGCCTCTCATGAGAGGCTTTTTTTTTGCCTAAAATAAATAACATGGAATATATAGGTTGACAAAAGGTTAAATTACTCGTATTACACAATTAACACATTGGTAATTGTTAAAAGAGAGAAAAGGTTGTGCTTATCGTGTCAAACAAAGAGGCCTTAGAGCAATATGATATCAAACAATATCGAACGCCAGATGGCTATACATCAGATATTGCTGTATTTACGATATTGCCTGTTACAATCCAAGAATTCAAACCGCCCGAGATGGATCTCAAGATTATGCTCATCCAGCGGAGTATGTTGAACAGCGAAGGGAAGCGAAATATCGAAGCAGGGAAGTGGGCATTGCCGGGTGGCTTCGTCAATCCAAATGAGACTGCCTATGAAAGTGCAAAACGTGAGCTGCAAGAAGAAACAGGTGTAGAGAACATTCATCTAGAACATTATGGTGTTTATGATAAACCAGGACGTGATCCGCGGGGCTGGATGATCACAAATGCACACTTTGCAATTGTTCCCGAACACAAGTTGTCGCAAAGACTGGCAAACGATGACGCTTCAGATGTTCAATTGTTCTCGATTAAAGAGGTTATGAATCTCGATCTTGCGTTCGATCACGCACAAATCATCGCAGATGCGATTCAAGTGATTCGCCAGAAGCTTCTCGAAACGACTGTTGCAAAGGAGTTTCTACTCGAAGAATTCACGTACTCGGAGCTGCAAGCCGTTCTCCTTACGGTCACAGATGATTCCGCAATTGCGTCGGAACCGGCATTTGCAAGAAAGATCAAATCCTTGCCCTTTATCCAAGAGGTTGCAGGGAAGAAGACTACCCGAACATCGAAACGACCGACACAGTTGTACCGATTTGTCGAAATGGATCTAAACAAATCCATCTACCATACCAGAATGTGATGGATGCTAGCTGATTACAATAAGATGGTGACTAAAGTAAATAGCACTTGAAAGTCGATGTGAGATGGTTGAAGTGCTGACTTAACTTTATTGTCACTACTCTTTTTTACAAATACAATTAACAATTCCGCAATAGTTAAATCAAAGGAGGAGTACACAATGAAAAAGAAAGCACTTATTAATATTGACTATACAAAGGACTTCGTTGCCACGGATGGGGCATTGACTTGTGGAGTACCAGGGCAAGCGATTGACAGACGAATTACTGAAATTACGAAAGAGTTTATTCAAAGCGGTGATTTCGTTGTATTCGCAATCGACATTCATAAGGAAAATGATGCATTTCATCCGGAAACGAAGCTGTTCCCGCCGCACAATATTGAGGGAACCGAAGGTCGGAAGCTCTTCGGCCAATTGGAGGAATTGTATCAAGCAAATAAAGACGCTAATAATGTCTATTGGATGGACAAAACGAGATACAGTGCATTTGCAGGTACGGACATAGAGCTTCTACTGCGAGCAAGAGGGATAAATGAACTTCATCTTGTAGGCGTTTGTACGGACATTTGCGTACTCCACACCGCAGTCGATGCTTACAATAAAGGCTTCAATATTGTCGTTCACGAGGATGCCGTTGCAAGCTTTGATGCCGAAGGTCATGTATGGGCACTTAGACATTTCAAAGGCTCGCTCGGAGCTGCAGTAGTCAAAAAGGAGGAAAACGAAAATGAATAAGATTGAGCTTCCCGTATTCAATCATGGTGATGACAGTCTCGCGCTGCATACCGATAAATATCAAATTAATATGGCGCAGGTTTACTGGCAGAATGGCATGCATAACCGTAAAGCAGTGTTTGAAGTATACTTCCGTAAGCTTCCATTTCAGAACGGATATGCGATCTTTGCAGGTCTGGAGCGGGTCATTCGATATTTGTATGACTTCCGCTTTACCGAGAGTGATTTGAGTTATCTACAGGAAGAAGGGTACAGCGAAGAATATCTGGACGACCTTCGGACCATTCGTTTCACAGGAACCGTTCGTTCGATGAAAGAAGGGGAACTGGTTTTTGCGAATGAACCGATTATGCGAATTGAAGCACCACTGGCGGAAGCACAGCTAATTGAAACTGCGATACTTAATATCGTTAATTATCAAACACTTATTGCAACAAAGGCATCTCGAATTAAGCAAGTAGCAGGTGAGGATCATTGCATGGAGTTCGGAACTCGGCGAGCACAAGAACTGGATGCCGCGATTTGGGGTACGAGAGCTGCGTATCTTGCGGGATTCGAAGCAACGTCGAATGTAAGGGCAGGGAAGTTATTTGGCATCCCTGTCTCGGGCACCCACGCTCATGCAATGGTTCAAGCCTATCGAGATGAATATAAGGCATTTAAAGCGTATGCAGAAACGCATAAAGACTGCGTATTCCTTGTTGATACCTATGACACACTGAGATCTGGTGTCCCTACGGCAATCAAAGTGGCGAAAGAGTTCGGTGAGCGTATCAGCTTTAAGGGCATCCGACTTGATAGTGGAGACTTAGCGTATTTATCGAAAGAAGCCCGTAAAATGCTTGATGAAGCAGGCTTCCCGAATGCCAAAATCTTTGCCTCAAACGATCTCGACGAACAAACCATCATGAACCTGAAAACACAGGGGGCTAGAATAGATGTGTGGGGTATTGGCACCAAGCTGATTACAGCGTATGATCAACCCGCTTTGGGTGCCGTATACAAGCTGATCTCGATTGAAGACGAAAACGGAACTATGGTCGATACGATCAAAATCAGCTCGAATCCTGAGAAGATTACGACCCCTGGACGCAAACGTGTATTCCGTATCGTCAACAAGGCGAATGGGAAATCAGAGGGCGACTACATTGCACTGGAACATGAAGAACCGCAGCATGAACAGCGCTTGCACATGTTTCACCCCGTTCACACGTATATTGCAAAATTCGTAACGGGATTTGAAGCGAGAGAACTTCATCATACCATCTTTGAAAGTGGGAACTTGGTGTACGATGTTCCTACGCTTAACGAAATTAGGGAGTTTGCAAAAGAAAATCTTGATGTATTATGGGATGAATATAAACGGACGCTCAATCCAGCAGAATACCCTGTTAACCTCAGTCAAGAATGCTGGAATAATAAGATGCGGTTGATTGAAGAAGTTCGAAATAGAGTTCAAGCGGCTCTCGAAGCTTAGAAGGAGGCTGGATGAGATGACGAAAATCGGGATTTATGGATCATCCTTTGATCCGATCACGAATGTTCATCTTTGGACAGCAAGCACCGTAGCGCATCGTTGCAAGCTGGACAAGGTGATTTTCCTGCCTTGTTCCAGTAAGCGGCAAGATAAACAAATGAATGTGTCGGATGAACATCGAATGAACATGGTTCGGATTGCGATTGAGGGCAACGACAAATTTGAAGTTGACGATTTTGAGATGAATCAACCTGGTTGGGAAATTGCCACGTACAAAACAATGAAGCATTTTCGAGCGAAATATCCGAATGACGATGTGTATTTCATCATGGGTGCTGATCTGCTCGTCGATATCGGTGAAGGGAAATGGAAGCGGGCAGAAGAACTAATTCGTGAAAATAAGTTCATTGTCATGGCAAGAGACGGCATCAATATGCTGTCGGCCATTAGCAAATCTCCAATTCTTCGGAATGCAGATGATGGACACACGTTTCATTTGATCGACAAGGGGCTGGCAATGGAGATTAGCTCTAGTTATATCAGAGACGAATTCAAAATGGGCGGAGAGCCGCGCTACTTGGTTCCTGATCAGATTTACGACTACATTCAAATCAATCACCTATACAAAAAGTGAAAGGGGAAGCGGGATATGACTAAGCAAACCGAAATCATCAACGCACTGCATGTGAAACGTACGATTGTGCCTGCGGAAGAGATTCGTAATCGGGTGAATTTCCTTAAAGACTACTGCCGTACAACGGGAGCGAAAGGATTTGTGTTAGGAATCAGCGGGGGGCAGGACTCGACACTTGCAGGTCGATTATCCCAATTGGCAGTTGAAGAGCTTCGTGCAGAAGGCTATGAAGCCAAATTCATTGCAATCCGTCTGCCTTACGGGACACAAAAAGATGAGGATGATGCAAGGCTTGCTCTGCAATTCATTAATCCTGACGATGCGCTTACGTTTAATATAGAGACTCCTGTAGATGTATTTGCAGAAGCTTATGAGGATGCTGACGGAAGAGTCCTTTCGGATTACCATAAAGGGAACGTGAAGGCAAGAATGCGTATGATTGCACAGTATGCTGTGGCAGGCGAGCATCAATGCCTTGTTGTGGGAACCGATCATGCCGCAGAAGCAATCACTGGCTTCTACACCAAGTTTGGTGATGGCGGAGCTGATATTCTCCCGCTGGCTGGACTGACGAAAGGTCAAGGGCGTGAACTCTTGATCGCGCTGCATGCACAAGAACGTCTATATCTGAAGACGCCAACAGCAGATCTTCTCGACAACAAGCCGCAACAAGCTGATGAAGCAGAGCTTGGTTTGGAATATGCCGTGCTTGACGAATATCTAATCGGCAATGAAGTTGCTCCTGAAGCGAAGGTGAATATTGAAACCCGCTACGCGGTGACACAACACAAACGGGAGCTGCCAGTGACACCATTCGACCAATGGTGGAAGAAAGAGAAGTAAGGAACTAACGAGATTCCCGTAAGCTACGAGCCTCTTTATCGAACAGGGCATAGATATATATAAATGGGGGTTTGGAGAAGATATCAGAAAAGGGGGCCAATGTATAAATTATAGGTTTCTATGACTTGCTTCTAAATCGAATGAAGCCTGCTGCATGCGATAATAGCAGATCACCTGATAAAAAATCCCGCCCCGATAACCGGGGCGGGATTTCGTCATCTAGAAGAACAGTTTACGTTTATTCGACAGCAAGGAACTAATTTACTTCGAGATTATGTTGAGAAGGTTAAGATCGCTGACTGATGTGTTGGCGATCGCTTCTCTGGGTCGATACAATTCAGTATTAGGCTTGCAAAAATTTGATCATTTCGTTGAAAGCCAAATCGCGATGTCCTGCCTGGCAGTGCTGCTCGCCGCCTGTTTCTTTGGTGAACACCTTCGTCGTGATGGACGCCGCATTACATAGTTCATTTTGAATTTGCGGCAGTCGGCTGATCGGAACATACTGGTCATCCTCTCCAGCCAGCAGCAATACATCTTGATTGATAAACGAGCCGATCCCGGCCATCGTATGCTTCTCGAAATTTTTGAGCATAGCGACCGGCGTTTTCTCGCCCGTGTTTTCCATTCCTTTTATGACTTTCCAACTCAAATCGATGCTTTCCTTCATCATGTTTTCGATCATGGCATTAACTTGATCAGCTTTATTGGCATCCAAAAGCGTGCTCAGTTTGTTCCACACATCTTCTGGCATTCGAATCTTCAATGCATCCAGACCGCTATAGAAAATATTGAACGCAATCACTTTATCGATCCGCTTCTCAAAAGCGGCGGCCCTCATCGCCAAATAACCACCCCATGAAGCCCCCAAGATGCTTACGCGATCGATCTTAAAGAAATCGATAACCGCTGAAAGCGGCTTTTCCCAGTTATGAATGAATTTCAAGCCGTTTTTAAGTGCCGTACCTTGTCCCGGACCGTCAAAGACAATAATATTATAGTGAATTCCTTTTATGAAGTTCATCATCTTAACCATTTCTTCCATGTATGAATCATATCCGCCAAATACGAGCAGCGTTTGCTTGGCGCCGGGCGTCACCAATTTAATCGCTGGTAGAAAGGAATGTTCATACGGAATTTGATAGGACTCATAGTCAAAATCATGGAAACCTTTGTAGAAAGTCTCGCGGTATTTTTGATACATATTCTCTTTAGCCGGATTCGACGGGTTCAGATAAAATTCAGCAGCCTGATAATAGACGGAAGCCAGATCATAATCCTGGCGTTCTTCCCGCATAACCGCATATTCCAGCCAAGATTCATACCAGCTGTTCATGTCCTTCAATCTTGGAATTATTTCTTGCAAATCGCTGTTTGCCCGTTCGTCATCCTGATAGTAATCATTTAAAAAACGGTTGATTTGCAAATTGAATTGTTCATTGGCAACATATTGTTTAAACATACAATCCCTCCTTTGCGTTGTTACAAGGCCATCTTAAAGCAAGGGGCTTTACCCAGCAACAAGCAAAAAAGTTCTTTGCGTACGAAATCGAACGATATGTTCGCCAAGAGTTCGGAATACAACTTTCAGAAAGGATTCGATTGTATGGTGGAAGATGTTCGCGTATATAAAACGAAGAAAAACATTGCTGATGCACTTATTCATTTACTGGAAGAAAAGGACTTTGCCCATATTACGGTAAAGGATATCTGCACCCTCTCTTTATCGAGCAAATCCACTTTTTACAGCCATTTTATCGATAAATACGATCTTTTAGAGAAACTTGTACAACTGCATGCAGCTTCATTCGAGCAAGAAATATCGCGGCGTTTTGACTCCATGAAACAAGACAATGTGGCTGAAGTTATCGAAATGATCGTCGAACAAACGGTTAAGCAAAATACCGTAATTTCCACACTGTTAAACGTACATGTACCTTCGGCGGATTTG
>Ga0102589_1003946_pt1 | contig 14541 bp, 12 predicted proteins | sample AraplaMF_Col_mLB_FD_76858 | JGI IMG/M metagenome (GOLD analysis project Ga0102589, IMG submission 76858) | Arabidopsis root microbial communities from the University of North Carolina, USA - plate scrape MF_Col_mLB | ecosystem: Host-associated > Plants > Roots > Endosphere | place: USA... | reverse complement strand
CGGAGTGGACGAACCTCTGGTGTTCCGGTTGTCACGCCAGTGGCACTGCCGGGTAGCTATGTTCGGAAGCGATAACCGCTGAAAGCATCTAAGCGGGAAGCGCGCCTCAAGATGAGATCTCCCGGGAGCTTGACTCCCCTAAAGGAACCATCAAGACCAGGTGGTTGATAGGCTGGGTGTGTAAGTGCAGCAATGCATTGAGCTAACCAGTACTAATGATCCGTGTGGCTTGACCATATAACCTCAAGTGGCCTTGGACTTACGACTACGTCGTGACGTTCGGCTCACTCGCTACTATTCCAACCTATCCGCCAACGACGGCGACGTCGTTTGCAAACCAACGAGAGCGTGTGCGCTGTTCAATACACCGAACCTGCGACCCTCCACCCTCTCCCTGGTGACAATAGCTGTGTGGTCCCACCCGATCCCATTCCGAACTCGGAAGTGAAACGCACATGCGCCGATGGTAGTGTGGCTTAAGCCATGCAAGAGTAGGTCATCGCCAGGGGCTTTACCCCAGAAGGCCGGTCCAACAGGACCGGCCTTCTTCTTTTGTGCGTTCGAAAACACGACGGCGCGGTGCGCTGGATCTAATGCACGGACAAATCAAAACGGCCGGCCCTTCGGGACCGGCCGTTTGGCTTTGAGGCGTTACCCATGCGATGGCACTGGGGCGAGGCGAGGACGTTGGTGTTTTGTGCATGGCGCTCGGGAAGATTTTTCGACGCCAACGGCCCCGCCAAGTTGGATAACAAGCCACCGCAGGGACGCAAACGAATACCCAGCGCCGCATCCGGCGCCTCGAATCAGAACAAGAACCCGGTCGTCCCCGGCGCTTCCACTTCCGATTCGGAGGGGGCATTCCGCACCCAGCCGCCGGCCCCATACGGCTTCGCGGAAACCGCCCTGACCTTGGCTGGCTGTTCCTGAGCTTTCCGGTGCGCAGCTTCGGCCATCACCTTGAACTGGCGCTCGCGTTCCAGCCAAAGCTCCTCCGCGCTATCCGCCGGTTTGCGGGCGGCGCCGACGTCCTCCTCCAGCACCGTCTCGGGAATCGTGCCGAACGGAATCCGCATCGGCGCGGCATCCTGCTCCAGCGCCTCCTGCATCGCGCCGAAGTACAACGTGTTGTTGCCGTAACGCCGGTTGATCGAATCGAGCGTCGCGCTGATGGCCTTCGCACGTCCGCGCGATGCCATCAGTTCCTGGGTGATGCTGCCCACCGGTTCCAGCTGCGTCAGCGTAACGGCCACCGATAGCGGAGGATGGCGCCTTACGTTCCACCGTTTCTGCTGGATCGCTGTTTCCAGCGACGCAAGCTCATCACCGAGCAACCGGAGCAGCGTGGGCGTATCGTCCAGCGGCGCGAAGGTCAGGTCGCGTTCGAAGCGCTTGTCCATTCCGACGAATCGCATCCGGATCGCCAGCCCGCCGGCGAGATGGCGTTCATTCCGCAATCGCATGGCGGCCTTGGCGAGCAGCTTGAACAGCACGGCGCGCGCGCCCTCGAACGTTCGCAGTTCCGGCCCGAGCACATGTGAGTGCCCCAGCGAAGCCCGACGCTCGGTGCGCCCCGGCAGCTCATGGCCGCGGAGCTGAAGCCAGTAGCGTTCGCCTTCGATGCTGCCCCACGCCGCACGCAACTGCGAACGCGACGCGGCGCAGAGCTGTTCCGAAGTCCGGATGCCGGCGCGGAGCAGCCGCTGTTCGACAGCGGGCCCGACGCCACAGAAGTCCCGAAGTTCCAGCGCATGAAGCGAGCCGGGTAGATCCGATTCCTCCAGCACCGTCAGCCCGTCGGGCTTGCGCATGTCGGACGCGGTCTTGGCCAGGAAGCGGTTCGGCGCGATGCCGATCGAACAACGGATCGCCGGACTGAAGCCCTCATCGACCAGGCGCTGCTTGATGCGCTGCGCGATCTCCTCGGCGTTTCCGCGCTCGCGTTCGCGTCCGATCAGCCAGCACGGTACCTCGTCGATCGACTCGGCCTTGCCGTGCGGAATGCAGTCCCCGATCGCGGCCATCAGCCGATGATGCATCGCGATGTAGCGCGCCGGGCGCGCCTCGCGCAACACGATATCAGGGCACTTCTCCAACGCTTCCCACACTGGCGTGCCGGTCTTCACGCCGAACGCTTTCGCCTCGTAACTGGCGGCGATGGCGCAGGTCGTGGCCGACATCACCGGCACGACCGCAACCGGACGCCCCAGCAGCGCGGGCTCGTCGTATTGCTCCACCGAAGCGAAGTACGAATTGAAGTCGACGAAGAGGCAGCGCAGGGTCATGACGAACCGGCCATCGCACCGAAGAGGAAGTCTCGCGCGCCGGCGTCGCGGGCGCGCGTGCGATGCGATTGTCGACGCAGCCGGTCTCAGCCTGTGAGACAGCCTGGCAGCGACTAACGAACTACAGGACGACCGGCGGCTCGCCGCCGACGATCACCACGTCCGCCGGACGGCGCGCGAAGAGGCCCACGCTCACCACGCCCGGGATCTGGTTGATCGCCTGCTCCAGACCCACCGGGTCGACGATCGACAGCCCATGGATGTCGAGGATGACGTTGCCGTTGTCGGTGACGACGCCCGCGCCTTCGGCGGTCTGGCGCCACACCGGCTGCGCTCGCGTCATCGCCTGGATCTCGCGCGCGACGAGGCTGCGCGCCATCGGGATCACTTCGACCGGCAGCGGGAACTTGCCCAGCACATCGACGCGCTTGCTCGGATCAACGATGCACACGAACGTCTGGCTGGCCTCGGCGATGATCTTCTCGCGCGTCAGCGCCGCGCCGCCGCCCTTGATGAGGCGCTTGTGCGGATCGCACTCGTCCGCGCCATCGACGTACAGCGAAAGCGGGCCGGTCGCGTTGAGGTCCAGCACGTCGATGCCGTGCTGGCGCAGGCGCGCGGTGCTCTGGTCGGAGCTGGACACCGCGCCCTTGATGCGGTCCTTCACGCGCGCGAGCGCATCGATGAAGAAGGCGACGGTGGAACCGGTGCCGACGCCGACGATCATGCCGTCCTCGACGTATTCGATGGCTTTCTCGCCGGCCAGGCGCTTGGATTCGCTCATGTGGGCTGCAGTGGTAGTGGGAATCGGGGGTGGTCACTCAAGCGAAAGCAGGTACTTCCACTGTGCCGCCGACACCGGCAGCACCGACAGGCGATTGCCGCGGCGGATCAGTGCGAAGTCCTCGCCGAGCTTGTCGGCGTGCTGCTTGAGTTCGTCCAGCGTGATGGTGCGCTTGAGCTTGCGATCGAAGGCGACGTCGACCAGGAACCAGCGCGGTTCCTCGCGCGTGCTCTTGGGATCGAAGTAATCGGATTTCGGATTGAATTGCGTGTCGTCCGGATACGCCTTGCTCGCCACGGTCGCGGTGCCGACGATGCCGGGCACGTCGGTGTTGGAGTGGTAGAACAGGATGCCGTCGCCGACCTGCATTCCGTCGCGCATGAAATTGCGCGCCTGGTAATTGCGCACGCCGTTCCAGGGCTCCGTGCGCACGCGTTCGAGGTCGTCGATGGAGAAGGTGTCCGGTTCGGACTTCATCAGCCAGTAACGGCGGCGGGCGCTCATGCGGGGCTCCTGCAGTCGAGCGTGGACGATTGCGTGCACACGGCGTCCAGCGCGACGTCCCAGTCCGCACGGTCGAGCGCTTCGACGCGTTGCACATCGAAGGCGGCACCGACCAGCCACGGCGGACCGGGACGCTGGTGGCGGAACGCGAAGCTGCGATCGTACCAGCCGCCTCCCATGCCGAGCCGGTGTCCGCGATGGTCGAAGCCCACCAGCGGCGCGACGACGAGGCTCATCTGCTCCGGTTCCAGCATCGAGGTCTCGGCGATGTCCGGCTCGGGAATGCCATGTTGATTGCTCACCAGCGCATCGCCCGGGCGCCACGGCGCGAAACGCAGGCGGCCGTCTTCGTTCAGCACGGGCAGGCAGTAGACGCATTCGCGCGGCAGGCGCAGCTGCCAAACGTGCAGCGCGATCTCGCCGTCGGTCGCCCAGTAGCCGGCGACGTAACCCGACGACGGCGCGAAGGGCAGCGCAAGCAGGCGTTCGGAAAGACGCTCCGCGGCGGCGATACGCTCGCCGGCGGGCAATTCACGGCGGCGGTTGCGGAGTTCGCGGCGCAGCGCCGTGCGGTCGACCGTCATGCAGCGCGGGATCCTGTGATGCGGCGGCGCGAAGCCGGCCGGTGGACGGGAATCAGGGACACAACCAACCTGGACGCGAATCCAGGTGCTACACAAATCTCAGGCGCGAACATCCGCGCGCCATAAAAAATTCGGGCGCGAATCCGCGCCCGAACCGGGGTGCGGCGTTTCTGCCGCGACCGTGAGATGGAAGTCCTCCGCCAATGGCGATGCTTGCGAAACGACCTTGAACCCGGGGTTCAAGTGGGGACGCTTGGATGCCTTCGGGCTTCCCGCTACGAGGCGGACCTGCACTCCGGGCTTCCGCCGCGCCCCCGTGGTCGTCATTAAGGGACAAGGCGAATGTTTGCGCACGCTGTCGCGCACAGCAGAGGACGAGGACGAAGTATAGCGCGCGACCCCAGTCCTGCGTGCCCGCTCGTCGGTGCCGGATCGGAAACGATTCAGTGCGCGAACACGCCGTGTTCAACTTCCGCGTGGTCGACCGCGTTCAGCGTGAACGCGATGCGTGCGTCAGTCGGCGTACGGCGCTCAACGAGCCGGAACGTCGAACAGGTCGTCCAGCCGGCGATGCAGCGTGTTGAGCGTGCGCTCCAGTTCGCGATCGCGCGCGGCCAGTTCCTCGCGCATCTGCTGCAGGTCGTGTGCGAGGTTCAGCGCGGCGAGCACGGCGACGCGATCGAGCGCGGCCATGCGGTTGGTGCCGCGGATCTCGCGCATCTTGCTGTCCAGCAACTTTGCGGCCGACTGCAGGCTGTCGCGTTCGCCGGGCTCGCACCCGACGGTATATTCGCGATCGAGCAGTCGGATGCTGACGGCTTCGCTGGTCATTGCGATCTCACGTGTGCTGTTCCAGCGATTTCAGCCGCGCGATCATCGCCTCGACCCGCGTGCGCGCCTGTTCGTTCTTGGCGAGCAGCGCCGAGCGTTCGCCCATCAGCTGTTCCTGTTGCTGGCGCAGGCTGCGGTTCTCCTCGGCGAGGCGACGCGCGCGGTCGGCCAACTGCTCGACACGGTCGGCGAGCGACTGCATTTGCGCGAGGAGTTGGGCCTGTTCCATGCCCGGCACGATAGCAGGGCCGGGTGACGGGTCAAGGGCGCGGCCTCGCGAGGCTGCGCGCCCGTTCACGCCTGTCAGGAGACGGTGCCCACGGTCCCGTTGCCGACCGGCACAGAATGCGGCGTCCAGGCCCGGATGAAGGACAGGCAGGCGGCCGCTTCCAGCGGACGGGCGAGCCAGTAACCCTGGATTTCGTCGCATCCGCGTCCGCGCAGGAACTGCATCTGCGCCTCGGTTTCCACGCCCTCCGCGATCACCGTCAGACCCAGCGAATGCGCCATCGCGATGACCGTGGTGGTGATGGCCTCGTCGTCGGCGTCGCGGGTCAGGTCGCCGATGAACTCCTTGTCGATCTTCAGCGTGTGGATCGGCAGGCGCTTGAGGTAGGCCAGCGAGGAGTAGCCGGTGCCGAAGTCGTCGATCGCCAGTCCCACGCCGAGCGAGCGCAGCGCGTCCAGCGTCGCCGAGGTCTGCCCGGCGTTGGCCATGATCACGCTTTCGGTCAGCTCCAGTTGCAGCATCTCCGGCGGTACACCGCTTTCGACCAGCGCACGCGCGACCTGCTTGGGCAGATTGCCGCGCAGCAGTTGCAGCGACGAGACGTTCACCGCCATCGTCAGCTGGTCCAGGCCCTTCATGCGCCAGCCCTTGAGCACGCTGCACGCCTCGCGCAGCGCCCATTCGCCGATGTCGAGGATGAGGCCGCTTTCCTCGGCCAGCGGGATGAACTGCGCCGGCGAGATCGCCCCCAGTTCCGGGCTGGTCCAGCGCAGCAGCGCTTCCACGCCGGTGATGCGCGAGTGGTCCAGCGACAGCTTGGGCTGGAACACCAGCCGCAGCTCATTGCGATCCAGCACGCCGCGCAGCGCGGCGGAGATCGTCGCGCGACCGCGGATCTCCACGTCCATCGCCTCGGTGTAGCGCATGAAGGTGCGACGTCCCGCGGCCTTGGCCTGGTACATCGCGGTGTCGGCGTGCTTGAGCAGGTCGGTGGGCACCAGCGCGTGGTCGGGATACAGGCTGATGCCGATCGACGGCGAGATCACCACGTCGTGGCGCTGGTCGATGTCCAGCGGCGCTTCGAACGAGGCCAGCACGTCGCGCGCGACCTGTTCGGCGTGCTCGGTGCTTTCCAGGTTTTCCAGCAGCACCGTGAATTCGTCGCCTCCCAGACGCGCGACCGTGTGCGTCGCGCCGACCGCGTGCTGCAAGCGATGCGCGGCCGCTCGCAGGATGCGATCGCCCGCCGCGTGGCCGAGCGAATCGTTGATGTCCTTGAAGCGATCCAGGTCGAGGAACAGCATCGCGATGCGCGTGTTGCCGCGACGCGCCTTCACTATTGCGCGCGAAAGTCGTTCCGACAGCAGCGCACGATTGGGCAGGCTGGTGAGCGTGTCGTAGTTGGCGAGGTAACGCAGTTCCTGCTCGGCGCGTTTCTGGTCGGTGATGTCGCCCAGCACCGCCACGTAATGGCCGTGCTGGCCGCCGGCATCGAGCACTTCGCTGCCCTGGAACCAGCACAGGAATTCATCGCCGTTCTTGCGCTGCTGCCAGATCTCGCCAGACCAGCGCCCGTTGCGGCGCAATTCGCCGCGCACGTGCTGGTAGAACGCCGGATCGTGCTGATCGCTGTCGAGCAATCGCGTCGGCCGGCCGATCACTTCCGCGTCGGTGTAGCCGGTCATGCGGGTGAAGGCGGGGTTGACCGAGACGAAGCGGAATTCGCGATCGAACACCGCCACCGCTTCCATCATGCTGTTGAGCACCTGGCCGGCGATGCGGCGATCGCGTTCGGCGCTGCGGTTGGCGGTGATGTCGCGCGCCGTGCCGGCCACGCGCAGTGCGCGGCCGGTGGCGTCGCGTTCGACCACGCGGCCGCGGGCGAGCATCCACACCCACTTGCCGTCGGGCTCGCGCACGCGGTGTTCGGACACGTACAGCGGCGCCTCGCCGCGCAGGTGGCGACGCAGCGATGCGATCGCGCGCGGCAGGTCGTCCGGATGGATCTGCAGGTTCGAGTCCACCAGCGTCTGCACGCCCAGCTCCGGCGTGACGGCCTGGTCGTCCGCGCGCGTGCGGCGCAGCACGCGACGTTCCAGGTCGTAGTCCCAGAACTGCTCGCCCGAGGCCCACAGCGCGAGCTTCAGGCGTTCATCGCGTTCGCGGATCTGCGCGAAGTAGCCGCGTTCGCGACGGCGATCGAGCAGGCGGCGCCACGTCAGGCCGCCGACCAGCGCGAGCAGTCCCAGCACGCCCGCGGCGATCACCAGCGGATGGCGCCACAGGGGCGGTGCGACGTTCACCGGGATTTCCAGCGTCGCGTCGTTCCACGCGCCGTGGCGGTTGGTGGCCTGCACGAGGAAGGTGTAATGCCCGTACGGCAGGCGCGAATAGGTCACGTCCTGCGCGGTGCCGTTGTCGATCCACTCGCGGTCGAAACCGTCCATGCGATAGCGGTAGCGCGTGGCGGCGGTGGGCGCGAAATCCAGCGCGCCGATGCGCAGGCGCAGCAGGCCGTCGCCTTCGTCCAGTTCGAGTTTGGGCGCCTGCCACAGCGAACGCGGATCGGCCTTGGCCTGGTTGCCCACCCACGCGCCGAGCAGTCGCAGCGGCGCGGTGTAGCCCGATTCGTGCATGCGCCGCGGATCGAACAGGTTCAGTCCGCGCACGCCGCCGAACGCGATGCGTCCATCGCCCAGTTGCGCGACCGAACCGCCATGGAATTCCAGGTCCTGCAGACCATCGGCGAGGCCGTAACTGCGCGTGCGCTCGTCGCGGATGTCGTAGCTGATGATGCCCGCCTGCGTGCTCAGCCACAGGCGCCCCGCGGGCGCTTCGGCGATGGAGAACACCACCGGCACCATGTCGCTGCTCAGCGTGCCCGTCAGCGGATGCGCGAAGCGGACGCTGCCGTTCTTCTCCTCGACGATGCGGCTCAGGCCGGCGTGCGTGCCGACCCACAGCGACCCGTCGCTGGCCACGTGCAACGCGCGCACGCGATTGCCCGGCAGGCTTTGCGGATCGGTATTGGAATGGCGGAAGTGGCGCAGCCGATTCGTCTTCGGATCGAGCATGTCGAGCCCGTCGCCCGTGCCGAACCAGACGTGGCCGTCCTTGTCTTCGACGATCGCGTGCACGACCGGATAGCTCAGCCCGCTGGGATCGTTCTCGCGATAGGCGTAGCGCGTGAGCTGGCCGCTGTCCGGGCGATAGCGGTAGGCGCCGTAACCGTGGCTTCCGATCCATAGCGAACCGTCGCGCGACGTCGCAAGCGTGCGCAGCGGCGTGCGGCCGAGTTCCGGCACCGGTAGCGGACGCGCGGTGCGGCGTTGCGGGTCGAGGCGGTACAGGCCGGCATCGGTGGCGACCCAGAGATCGTCTTGGCTGGCCTTCGCGAAGCCGGTGACGTGCGGCGCGCGTCCCTGGTCGGCGAGCAGCGCGCTCAGGTCCTCGAAGCGGTCCTCTTCAAGCGCATAACGGAACAGGCGGGCGTTGTCGGTGCCCAGCCACAGCGCGCCGTCCTGGCCCTGCACGACCGAGCGGATGCTGTCGGCCGACGCCGGACTGTCGGCGCGGCGCGGGTGCTCCATGTTGAACACGTAGCGGAAACGCGTGCCGCGCGGGTCGGCGACCGCGACGCCGCGGAACTGCCCGCCGATCCACAGCATGCCGCCGCGGTCGATCATCAGCGCGTTGATGGAATCGTCCGGCAGGCTCGCGTCGATGCCGGGCTCTTCGCGCACTTCCTCGACGTGGCCGGTGACCGGATCGAGTCGGCGCAGGCCATAGCCGTAGACGGAGAACCACAGCTGGCGATCCGGCGCCTGCACGATCGCCCGGACCACCGGCGGATCATCGTCCGGCATCGCCTGCGCGGGCCAGGCGCGCACGAGGTCGCGGCCGTTGCTGTGCAGGCGGAACAGGCCGTCGCGACGTCCCAGCCACAACTGGCCGCCGACGTCCTGGAACAGCGCGGTGACGCCTTCCTCGGGACCGATGCGCTCGGGCAGGCTGCCGTCGAGGCGATACAGCCCCTGCGGGCCGCCCCACCAGGCCACGCCGTCGCGCGAGGCGAGCAGGACCTGGCGGCTCGCGTTGCCGATCACCTGCGATTCCATCGGCACGACGGTCTCGCGCTTGCCGGTGGTCGGATCGAGACGCTCCAGGCCCGCCATCGTCGCCACCCACACCTGCCCGCGATGGGGCAGCACGGCCATGACCTGCCGGTGCGGATGTGCGGTACCCGACGCGGCGTAGCGACGGATCTGTCCGTTGGCCAGGTCCAGGCGGCTGAGGTATTCGGAATACGTCCCCACCCACAGGGCCTTCTCGCCATCCAGCGCCAGCGCCGTGACGTTGCTGTCGGGGAGGCTGGCGGCGTCGCGTGGGTTGTGGCGGTAGGGCAGGTAGCGCTGGCCGTCGTAGCGGTGCAGGCCGCCCTGGGTGGCGACCCAGACGTAGCCCTGCGTGTCCTGCGCGAGCGCGGTCACCGTGTTCTGGACCAGGCCGCGCTCGCTGCCGAGGCGGTCGAAGTAGTAGTCGCGCGTGGCGGCGCCGGCCGTCCCGGCCAGGGTCGCAGCGAGCACGAAAGCCACGCCGGCAAGCCGGGCGGCTGGCATCAAGGTCTGGCGGAACACGAACACCCCCGGCAACGACTCCAGCGTTGCTGCGTGCAGTGTAGGCAGGCGTTCGCGCCGGCAACAACCATCGGGTTGTTACACTGCGGCCCGTCCCCCTGAATCCAGCCTCCAGCGCCCGATCGTGTCCGAAATCGAACTGCCCTCCGTGTCCGCCGTCGAGGCCGAGAGCCGCCAGCTGGCGCTCGCCGCTTCGCCCTTTGAACTGCACGGCGGCCTCTGCGGCTGGCTGGCCGGCGGTGGTCCCTCGTTGCGCGAATGGCCCGCCAAGGTGCTGGCCGACGATGCGCTGCCCGCGCCGGCGGCCAATGGCGCGCTCGACGAACTGCGCCTGGCCAGTGCCGCGCAGCTGGCCGACCGCAGCTTCGACTTCGCCCTCCTGCTGCCCGAATCCGACGCTTCGCTCGCCGAACGCAGCGGCGCGCTGTTCGAGTGGTGCCGCGGCTTTCTCGGCGGTTTCGGCCTCTCGGCCGGATCGCGCCCGAAGCTCTCGGAGGAAGGCACCGAAGCGCTGGGCGATCTCGCCAAGCTCGCCGCCGCGCAGGCGCAGACCGATGGCGACGAGGAAGACGAGGAAGCGCTGGTCGAGATCGAGGAATTCGTGCGCGTTGCAGTGCTGCTGCTGCACGGCGACTGCGTGCTGGCGGCGCAGCATCGGCAGAAGTTGAATTGATTTCATCGGGATTCGGGATTCGGGAATAGGGATTCGCAAAAGCGCGCTCCCATCGAATCTCCAATCCCGAATCTCGAATCCCGCTTCCATGCACAAACCCCTCCGAATCCCCGACAAGGCCTACGCGAAGCGCCGCAAGCAGCTGATGCGCATGGCCGGCGGCGACGCGATCGCGATCCTGCCGTCCGCGCCCGAGCGCATCCGCAGTCGCGACACGCACTATCCGTTCCGCCAGGATTCGGACCTGCTGTACCTCACCGGTTTTCCCGAGCCCGAAGCGGTGCTCGTGCTGGTGCCCGGCCGAAAGCATGGCGAAGTGATCCTGTTCTGTCGCGATCGCGATCCCGAGCGCGAAGGCTGGGACGGTCCGCGTTTCGGACCCGAAGGCGCGGTGGAAGCGTTCGGACTGGACGATGCGTATCCGATCACCGACCTGGACGACATCCTCCCCGGCCTGCTCGAAGGCCGTTCGCGCGTGTACTACCACTTCGGCCGCGACCAGGAATTCGACCTCAAGCTGATCGGCTGGCTCAACCGCGTGCGCGCGATGGTGCGCCAGGGCGCGCAGCCGCCGCACGAATTCCTCGAATTGGGCCACCTGCTCGACGAGCTGCGTTTGTTCAAGGATCGCGACGAACTGCGCCTGATGCAGCGCGCCGCCGACATCAGCGTGCTAGCCCACGAAACCGCGATGCTCGCCGCGCGTCCTGGCATCCACGAATACCAGCTGCAGGCCGAAGTGGAACGCGTGTTCCGCGCGCACGATGCCGATCCCGCGTACAGCAGCATCGTCGGCGCCGGCACCAATGCGTGCGTGCTGCATTACCGCGCAAATGCGGCGCAGGCGAAGGATGGCGAACTGGTGCTCATCGACGCCGGCGCCGAATATCGCGGCTACGCGGCGGACATCACGCGCACATTCCCTGTCAACGGCCGCTTCACGAAGGAACAGCGTGCGCTGCACGATCTCGTCGGCCAAGCGCAGGCCGCCGCGCTCGCGCAGGCGCGTCCGGGCATCGCGTACGAAGCCGGGCACGTCGCGGCGGTGGAAACGCTGACCGAAGGTCTGCTGCGGCTGGGCCTGTTGAAAGGCAAACTCGAAAAGAACCTCGCCGATGGAAGCTATCGTCGTTTCTATCGGCACAAGACCGGCCACTGGCTCGGCCTGGACGTGCACGATGTCGGCGAATACCGCTTCGACGGCGAATCGCGCCTGCTCGAACCGGGCATGGTGTTCACCATCGAGCCGGGCGTTTACATATCGCCCGACGACACCACGGTGGATGCGAAATGGCGCGGCATCGGCATCCGCACCGAGGACGACGTGCTGGTCACGCGCGATGAGCCCGAAGTGCTGACCAACGCGCTGGCGCGCAGCGCCGATGAGATCGAAGCGCTGATGGCTTCGCGCGACTGATACGTTCCGGCGTGTGTCGCGCCGACATAACGATCGAGTCTCTGTAGCCCGGGTAAGCGAAGCGCACCCGGGAACGTCACCGCTTCCGCACAGTCACCGCCGCCGCGTCCCGGGTGCGGCCTTCGGCCTTACCCGGGCTACAAGAGGAGTGGCGCAATCGGGCTTCGTAGCCCGGGTAAGCGAAGCGCACCCGGGAACCGTCACCGCTTCCGCACAGTCACCGTTGCCGCGTCCCGGGTGCGGCCTTCGGCCTTACCCGGGCTACGGCGAGGTACGGCAATCAGGCCGAGAACCCATCCCGCGTCAGATTGATCGGCGCCGCATCCGTGCACACCACATCGTCCTCGATACGGATGCCGCCGTACGGCTTGAACGTATCCACGCGCGCCCAGTCGATGCTGTCGGCGTGGCCGTTCTTCTTCACTTCGTCGAGCAGCATGTCGATGAAATACAGGCCCGGCTCGATCGTCACCGCCATGCCCGGCTCGAGCACGCGCGTCAGGCGCAGGTACGGATGGCCATCCGGCTTGGCGATCGTGCCGCCTGCATCGCTCGCCGCGAAACCGGCGACGTCGTGCACCTGCAGGCCGATGCCGTGGCCGATGCCGTGCGGGAAGAAAGCGCTGCTCACGCCCGTGGCGACGGCGGCTTCGGGCGAGACGTTGATCACGCCGAAATCCTTCAGCACGCCAGCTAGCGCGAGATGCGCGTCCAGGTGGATCTGCTTGTAGTCCACGCCCGCGCGCACCTGGTCGCACATCTTCAGCTGCGCGGCGTCGACCGCGTCGATCATCGCCTGGAACTCGCTGCTCGCATCGTGTGCGTAGGTGCGCGTGATGTCGCAGGCGTAGCCGTCGTGCGCGGCGCCGGCGTCGATCAGGAAGCTGCGCGGCGACTGCGGCGCGACGGTGTCGCGATCGGTGTAATGCAGCACTGCGCCGTGTTCGTTGATCGCGATGATGTTGCTGTACGGCAGGTCGTTCGCGTCCTGCGCGGCGGCCTGGCAATACACCAGGTGGATGCCGAACTCGCTCGCGCCCGCACGGAACGCGCGCTCGGCCGCGCGATGCGCGCGCACGCCGCGCGTCGTGGCCACGCGCATCATCTCGACTTCGTACGGCGTCTTGAACGCGCGGTGGTATTCCAGGTAATTCACGACCGGCGCCGGATTGTTCGGCACGAAATTGCCGACGGCGCTCTGCGCCTCGCCGAGGATCGCGCACCGCGCCGGATTCGCCGGCAGGTGCTGCAGCGCTTCCTCGGGCTTGCGGATGATGACGATGTCGAAGTGGTCGACCCAGTAGCCCGCCGGCGCCGACGGCACGACGTGCCAGTAATCGAACGGCTGCAGGAAGATCAGCTTCGGCTTCTGGCCCGGCGTCGCCACCAGCCAGCTGCCCGGCGCGCGCGTGAGCGGCAGCCATGCCTTGAACTGCGGATTCACCGCATACGGATAGTCGCGATCGTCGAACACCTGGTAATGCGAGGTGCCGCTGGGAACGACGAGGTGTTCGAAACCGCCACGGGCCAGGGCCTGTTCGGTGCGGCGGTGCAGTTCGGCGATGTGGTTCGGGTACAGCGCGGCGACTTGGCTCATTCTTCGAAGGCGATCGTGGGCGGGACGGGCCCATTGTGCCGTATCGAGTCGCAGCAGCCGTGTTCAGGAATGGAAATGGACAGGAGAAGTGAGGAGCGGGCGATGCGCGTCGGCCGCCTCACTCATCCCAACTGGCCCCCGCCTCACATCGGCTTGCCGTGCCCCGACTCCAGCCAATGCCTCAGCTGCTGCAGTTCGCTCTCCAGCATCGTGATGAAGCGGAAGCCCGACCACGTCTGCCCCGGCGTGCTGGTGCTGTCCTGCCAGAGCAGGTGGGCGCCGACTTCGATGGGCGAGGACTGGTGCGGCGCGCCGCGCAGGTTGAAGCGCAGCTGGTACAGGCCATCCTCGACCAGCGGCGCGGAGGCGATCAGCAGCATCCCGGTCTCGGAAAGATTGCTGAGCTGGCCGATCACCGTGTCGGTCATGGTGTCCACGACCTGCACCGGATCCTGGATGGCACGTCGGCGGGCGCGGCGGAACTCTTCCATCATGCGTGCATCCTTCAGGCGTGCGCTTCGGAGGGATTGTTGTGACCGACCAGCTGGCCCAGCGCGCCCATCACGGCACCCCAGGCGCGATCGACCAGGCGGCTCTTTTCCTCGGTCACCACGCGCGCCTTGCCGGCCGCGACCTGGCGCGCGAGGCTGTCCAGCGACTGCTCGGCCACGCGCTGGCCGCGCTGGTTCACGAATAGCGCGTTGTCGGTCACCGGGCTGAACCAGGACAGGCGGCGACGCACGATCTCGCCCGAATCGCCGATGTCGAACTCGAACCACGTCCCGAACGGAAGCGTGCGCAGATGGCGCCAGCATTCCTGTTCCTTGGGCGAGCGCTCGGCCGTCTTCGGTGCCGGGGATTCATCGGTGCCCAGGCGCGTGCGCGCCTTGAGCTTGAGCGCCAGTTCCGTGCGCGAGGCGGCATCGTCGTTGGCGGCCGTGCCGGTGACGAGCTGGCGCGAGATCGCACCCGCGTCCTCGACGTGGTAGCCGACCTGCGT
>Ga0102589_1003942_pt1 | contig 14557 bp, 11 predicted proteins | sample AraplaMF_Col_mLB_FD_76858 | JGI IMG/M metagenome (GOLD analysis project Ga0102589, IMG submission 76858) | Arabidopsis root microbial communities from the University of North Carolina, USA - plate scrape MF_Col_mLB | ecosystem: Host-associated > Plants > Roots > Endosphere | place: USA... | reverse complement strand
CGAGACGGTGTTGGCCTGGTCTGCGACCGAGCCCTGGCCCAGTGCCACCGAACCGGCGGCCGTGGCCGAAGCGCCTTGGCCGACCGCCGTTGCGGAAGCAGCGGTGACCGACGTGTCGGCACCCACCGCCACGGCATTGGTGGCGGCTGCGGCAATCGTGGCGCTGCTGCCGACCGCCGTGCTGCCATCGGCGGCCACCGTGGCGCCGGTGCCGATCGCGGTATCGCCCGCGTCGGTTGCGACACTGCCCTGACCGACCGCCAGCCCGTTGCCCGAACCCATCGGTGCCCCGCCACCCTCGCCTGCGTGGTACGCCTGCTCGATGACGTTGAAGCGATTGCCCAGGCCGGTCAGCGCCGCATCCATCGCACCGAGCGCATCGCCAATGGTGTGGAAGCTGCCTCCCTGGATGGCGAACGTCGGCACGCTCCACAGCCCCGTCCCGCTGCGGGTGGCACCACCACCGATCAGCGATGCGATCGACTCGAGCTGGCCGATGTTGGCTGCGTCACCGGCATTGATGCCATTGCCGACATTGGCGATGACCGTTCCGGCGCTGCCGCCGAGCGTCACACGCTCCTTGCCTGCAGCGTCGTCGTACTTCACCGCAGCGGCATCAAGGTCGCCGACGGCTCCGCCGATACCGGCGATGGCGACGTCGAGCTGGCCCTTGTTGACTGCGTCCGTCGCTTCGGTACCGGCGGCGACGTTGGTGATCTGGCGCTCCGCACCCAGCGCGCCCACCGAAACCGAGCCGTCGCGGTCGGCAATCGAACCGCTGCCGATGGCGACGCTGTTGTCGGCGACGGCTGCGGCCGATGCGCCGACGGCGACACTGTCGGCACCACCGGCAAAGCTGTTGTAGCCCGATGCCAGGCTGTTGGTGCCGACGGCAAATGCATTGGTGCCCACGGCCGTGGCGTAGTCGCCCGACGCCATGGCGTAGGCGCCCAGCGCGCTCGAGTACTGGTTGAAGGCCTGGCTGCCATCACCATACGCCGTGGCCGAATCAGCTGCGGCGATGCTGGCGTTGCCGCTGGCAATGGCGTTGATGCCTTCCGCGTCGGCACCGGTACCCACCGCAATTGCGCCGTCGGCCATGGCCGCAGCCTGCCCGCCAATGGCCATGGCGTTGTTGATGTCAACGGTACCGCCGCTGCTGCCGACGTGCGCACCGTTGCCGAATGCAGTGTTGCCGGTGCCGAAACCGCCCCAGGCCTCGGCATTCATGCCGATGGCGATGTCTTCCTTCCAGGTGGCGATGGCGAAGTTGCCGATGGCCAGGCTGTCCATGCCCCATGCCACGCTCTGCTGGCCAACGGCGATTGCCCTTGCGTCGTGGGCCTGGCTCTGCTGGCCGATCGAAACGCTGGCATGGCCGCCGGCATTGGCGACGAAGCCCAATGCCACCGAACCGTTGATCACGGTCGGGTCGGTCGAGCCATAAGCGCCGGTGGGCTGGTTCGGATTGGAGGTGTCACGGTCGCCGGTGCTGGAACCGCCACCGAGGGCGACATCGTAGTTGGCCCAGGTGTAGGAACCGCCACCGAACGACTGCGAGCCGATGCCCAGTGCAACCGCGCGGCCATACGGGCTGGTACCAGCGTCGGGCTTGGGGGCGTTGCCGAAGGCCGCGCCGATATCGAGGTAGCTGCCGATGGCGGTCGAACTGGGACCGATGGCATAGGAGTTCAGGCCGATCGCCGTGGACTTGTTGCCGTACGCCCAGGCGCTGTAGCCCAGCGCCGTGCCCGAACCCCGCACCGCAACCGCGGTGCCGCCGACCACGGTCGAGTTCTGGTCCTTGATCACCGGATCGAAGAGCTGCAGGCCCGTCACCGGATCAACAATGTAGGTGCCTTTGACCGGGTCGACCTTGGGCAGGATCGTGTCGCCCATCGTCTGCGCACCGTTGCCGATCACGACGTTGTTGGTGCCCTGCGACGCGGCACTGGTGCCGATCACGGTGGAGTTGGTGGCCGGGCCCGGGACGTTGACCACGAATGCCTGGCCAAAGCCGGTGACGACCGAAGACACCTTCGCTTCGGCGCGGGCATTGGTGCCCATCACGATCGTGCCGTTGCCGTTGGCGCGGGCGCCGTTGCCGATGGCGATGGCGTTGGCGACGGGGCCGGCGAGATCGGTGCGGGTCATCGTGGTGACGCCGGCGGTCGTCGTCGCCGACACGCCGCTGATCACCATTTCGGTAGTGGCGCCGGTGCCCAGGGCGATGTTGTTGGCGCCGTTGGTGCGCGCCTGGTTGCCCATCGCGACGCTGTTGGCCTGGTTGCCGGCGGCCGGAGTCGGCGCCGTGGTCGTGGTGGTCACCGTGTTCGGCGTGCCCTGGACCGTCGTGGTGGTGGTGGTGGTGCGCTGCGCCTGGGTCTGCGACTGGTTCCCGATGGCGATGCTGTTGTCGGGGTTGGCCACCGACTGCACGCCGATCGCGACCGTGCCCTTGCCCAGCGCCTGGGTGGCAGCGCCTACCGCGGTGGCGTTGTCGCCGTTGGCCCAGGTGATTTCGTTCGGATCGACGAGGCCGTCGCCATCAAGGTCCACCCACGAACCCAGGGCGGTGGTGTTCTTGCCGGTGGCCTTGGACTCGTCGCCGATGGCGGTGGCGCGGTCGCCGATGGCCTTGGCACGCGGGCCGCAGGCAAGCGCGTCTGCGCCCGGGGCGGTGCTGTCGACCGGGATCGTAGCCCCCGTCGCATCGACCAGCTGGCAATTGGCGCCGGCGAATGCCGGTGCGGACAAGGCGGACAACAGGGCGATGGTCAGTACGCGGCGCTGCAGTCGGCGCTGCTGGTTGCTGTGGATTGGCATGACGGCTCTCGAGTGGATTGGACGGGGTCGGCGCGGCGCCATTGCGCCCCCCCGCCGAAAATCCCCGTCCCCACCGTGGCAAGCCCCTGCCCGGCGAACATGAAAGTCGCCTTACAAACCACCCCCATCGCATAACAAAGCGATGACAAAGCCACAACAAGCCAATGAATTCACTGGCTTTCACACCTTGGACCGGCCGTCAGGCCTCGCGGTCAACGCGCCTGCGCGGCGCGCTCGATCATCTTCGCGACGGCCGCGGCGTGGGAGACCATCACCACGTGCGATGCCCCGGCAACGACCTCGGTCTGCTTCGAGCCGGCGCGCTTGGCCATGAATCCCAGGGCCTGTGGCGGGATGTTCTTGTCCTTGTCGCCGTAGATGAACCACGACGGGACGCTGCTCCAGGCGGGCGGGCCAGCCTTCTCGTTGAGCGCGGCCTCGGTGATCGGACGCTGCGTCGCCGCCATCAGTGCCGCCTCGGCCGCCGGCACGTCCGCGGCGAACTGCGCGTGGAACTTGTACTGCTGGATGTAGAGATCGGCGCCACCGCCGGTCAGCTTCACCGGCGGGGCCAGCGTCGGACCCAGCGTGCTGCCGGGGAACTTGCCGGACAGCCCGGCCGCCGTCTCCCCCGCTTCCGGAGCGAACGCGGCGACGAACACCAGTGCCTGGACATTGCCGTGGCCGCGCGCGGCCGCGGAGATGACGCTGCCGCCGTAGGAGTGCCCCACCAGGACCACTGGCGTGGTCACGCTTGCCACGACGTCGGACACGTATTGGCCATCGCTGGCGACACCGCGCAGCGGATTGGCCACGGCCACCACCGGATAGCCATCCTTCTTCAGTATCTCGATGACGCGGTTCCAGCTCGAGGCATCGGCAAAGGCGCCGTGCACGAGGACGACGGTGGGTTTCGTCGCCTGCGCCGCCGCACTGCCGGCGACAAGGCTGCCGGCGGCCAGGACCAGCGCGACCAACAAGGTCTTCATTGCGGAACTCCCGAGGCTGAACTACAGGTGGGGGAAAGCACGTGGGGAAAAAAGCACGGCTTGATTCGAGCACGCCGTCGCGACGCCCGGAACCTGCGCGGATGGCAACGCCATGGTTCCCGGGACGCACGGTCTGCCAATGCCTCATCGCTTCGCGGCGGCAATCCGTTCGGCAATGGCATCGCGCAGCGCCTCGACGGGCCCGTCGAAGCGCACCGAGTCAAGGAAGAACGATGGCGTGCCGTTGACGCCGCTGCGCACGCCGCCGTTGAAGTCGTTGCGGATCTTCTCGCCGAAGGCATCGGCCTGGATGGCGTCGCGAAGCTCGACCGGATCCAGCCCGAGCCGACTGACCACTTCCACGTACAACGGCGCGCCAAGATCCTCCTGGTTCTCGTACAGCATGTCGTGCGCTTCCCAGAAGCGGCCCTTGCTCGCGGCGAATTCCGCGGTGGCGGCCGCGCTGGCGGCATTGGGATGTATCTGGGTGATCGGGAAGTTGCGGAACACGAAACGCAGGTCCTGCGCAAATTCCGCCTGCAGGGCCTTCACTTGCGGATAGGCATCGCCGCAATAGGGGCACTGGTAATCGCCGTACTCGACCAGCGTGACCGCAGCATCTTCGTTGCCTTGGATGTGATCGTCCGGGCCTACCGGAATCTTGAGGTTTGCCATGACGTGCCTACCCTGCCTTGCCGGATGATTGCGCCTGGAGCTTGTCCAGCGCATCGAGGATGCCGTCGGCGCCCGGATTGACCGCGGTGGGCGAGAGATAACTCCAGGCGATCACGCCGTCCTTGTCCACCACGAACAACGCCCGCCGCGTCATGCCGTGTTGCGCGTCGTAGGCACCGTAGCGTCGCGCCACTTCCCCTTTCGGCTCGAAGTCCGCCAGCAGGTTGAAGCGTAGATGGCGGTCCTGGGCGAAGGCCTGATGGCACCAGACGCTGTCGACGGAAATTCCCAGCAACGTCGCGCCCGCTTCCTTGAACGCTGGCAGCACTTCGTTGTACAGCGCCATCTGATCGCCGCAGACCGGGCTCCAGTCCGCTGGATAGAACGCGAGGATCACCGGACGCCCGCGCAGTTCGCTCAGCGACAGCGTCTGGTCCGGCGTGGCATTGAGGGTGAAATCCGGCGCCATCGTGCCGGCAGGCAGGATGGTTTCAGGTGTCGGATTGGGACGTGTGTCGGGAGAGGGCATGGCCGTTCCTGCGTGGCCGCACCTGCGGCATTGCTGTCGAATATGCCGCGGCCGGTGTTAACGACTTGCGCATGCAGGCACGCATCGGAATTCCGGACGCACAAACAATCAGGGCCGCCTCTCGGCAGCCCTGATTGCTTTTCCAACTGGCGTCCCCACGGGGATTCGAACCCCGGTCGCTACCGTGAAAGGGTAATGTCCTAGGCCTCTAGACGATGGGGACAAAACTTGGTTGTAAAACTCTTTGGCACACATCCCATCGAAGAGGTCGAAGAGATGGTGGAGCCAGGCGGGATCGAACCGCCGACCTCCTGCATGCCATGCAGGCGCTCTCCCAGCTGAGCTATGGCCCCACGTGTGCTGGAAAGACGAAAATTCTAGCGGGCGTTCAGCGATGTCGTCAAGCGTTCGCTGCCAGATTTTTTTCGTCGTGTCCGCCAGCGGCTGTGCCGGCGTCAACGGGGCGCAATGTTGCCACACCATGTCCCCGCTCCGCTAGATACTCGAGCCACTTTCCGAGAAACGTGTTCATCTGCGTGCGGTGGTCGAGCACTTCGGCGGGCGGCGGGTACATGCCGATCGCGTCCTGCCAGCGTCGCCCGACGTAGCAATGGGTGACCTCGAGCTGGCGGGCGTCGTGGTAAAGGCGCAGGAATGCCGAGGGATCGGGCTCGCCGGTGACCGGATCGCGCATCGCGTAGGTCATGCGCAGTTCGGTGGTGTAGCGGTGCTGCTCGATCACGTCCAGCTGCAGGTCCAGATAGTCGCCGGCACTGGATCGGTAGGTTCCGACCGGCAATCCCACCAGCGGAAACATCCGCATGAACCGGTGGTGGTTTTCCGCGTAAAGACCCATCAGCCAGCCGAAGCGGCTGAGGCGGGGAATGCGTGCGCTGCGTGTGGCCAGGGACGTCATCATGCGCTCGATCCTACACGCCACGACGCCTGTGCGGCAGCGTTGACGCCCTGCCCCGGTAGGCCTACGGTAAGCATTCCTCGCGTTGCTTTTTCGAAGCCGTTTGCGAGGGTATTCCCGGGCCGCTTTGCAGGCCTTCCCACCGGGGTTTGCGCGCCGCAACGGCGCTTCAGAACATCTCGCGGTGGATTCCCAGCGTCGTCAGCACCTTGCTCGAGATCTCCTCGATCGAGGTATGGGTCGTGCTCAGCGTCGGGATCCTCTCTGCGCGGAACATCATTTCTGCCGCGGAAACCTCGCGTTTACAGGTTTCCAGCTGCGAATAACGCGAGTTCGGACGGCGTTCCTGGCGGATCTGCTGCAGGCGCACCGGGTCGATCGTCAGCCCGAACAGCTTGTTGCGGTACGGCCGCAGGCGCGGCGGCAGGCGGTCGTGCTCCAGGTCTTCTTCGGTCAACGGGTAATTGGCGGCACGGATGCCGTAGTGCAGCGCCAGGTACACGCAGGTCGGCGTCTTTCCCGCCCGCGACACCGCCACCAGGATCAGGTCGGCATCGGCGTAGTCGACCGCCTGGCCGTCGTCATGGGTCAGGGCGAAGTTCATCGCGTTAATGCGGCGGTGATAGGTGTCGAAATCGAACATGCCGTGCGCGCGGCCGACGTAGCGCTGGCGGGTCTGCTCGAGCTCGCGCTCCAGCGGCTCGATGAAGGGCGCGAACACGTCCAGCATCAGCGCACCGCTCTCCGCCAGCGCCAGGCTGACATCGGCGTCCATGCAGGAGTTGATCACCACCGGCCGGACGCCGTGGGTCTCAGCGGCGCCGCGGATCTTTTCCGCCACTTCCCGGGCCCGCTCGATGCTGTCGACGAAGGGGATCCGATCGGTCACGAAACGGGTTTCGGTGAACTGGGTGAGGAGGCTGTGGCCGATGGTTTCGGCGGTGATGCCCGTTCCGTCTGATACGTAGAACACCGGTCGCACGCCTGCCATGGTCCCACTCCGTCTGAATTGGCCGTTCACAATACGAAAAACCCCGTCGAATCAAGCTTGTATGCATTCGACGCAGAGGCGATCATATCCGGATCATTGCGCCGGCATGCGCCCCGCCCCTGCGCCGGCATGCGCCCCACCCCCTGGAGACCGCCCGCTTGAACGAGAACATCCTTTGGCTGCACGCGCTGCGCCTTACCGATCTGGCACGTGTCGGCGGCAAGAATTCCTCGCTCGGCGAGATGATCGGCAACCTTGCGGGCCTGGGCGTTTCCGTTCCGGGTGGCTACGCGACCACGGCCGAAGCCTTCAAGGACTTCATCGCGCACAACAACCTCCACCAGCGCATCTTCGACAAGCTCGCCACGCTCGACGTCGAGGACGTGCCGGCGCTGACCGCGGCCGGTGGCGAGATCCGCAAGTGGGTGATCGATGCACCGCTGCAGCCGCAGCTCGAGGCCGACATCCGCACCGCCTACAAGCAGCTGTGCGACGAGAACGGCGGCGGCGAAGTCGCCGTTGCGGTGCGCTCCTCGGCAACCGCCGAAGACCTGCCGGACGCCTCGTTCGCCGGCCAGCAGGAAACCTTCCTCAACGTCACCGGTGCCGACGACGTCGTGCACAAGGTCAAGGAAGTCTTCGCCAGCCTCTACAACGACCGCGCCATCGCCTACCGCGTGCACCACGGCTTCAAGCATGAGGACGTGTTCCTCTCGGCCGGCGTGCAGCTGATGGTGCGCTCCAACGTCGGCTCCTCCGGCGTGCTGTTCACGCTCGACACCGAGTCGGGTTTCCGCGACGTGGTGTTCATCACCTCCAGCTACGGCCTGGGCGAGATGGTCGTGCAGGGCGCGGTCAACCCGGATGAGTTCTACGTCTACAAGCCGACCCTGCTGCAGGGCAAGAATGCGATCCTGCGCCGCGGCATCGGTGCCAAGCAGCAGCGCATGGTCTATTCCGACACCCCCGGTGAGCGCGTGCGCATCGAGGAGACCCCGGCAGACCTGCGCAACACCTTCTCGATCAGCGACGAGGACGTGCAGGAACTGGCCAAGCAGTCGCTCGTCATCGAGAAGCACTACGGCCGCCCGATGGACATCGAGTGGGCGAAGGACGGCGTCAGTGGCAAGCTGTTCATCGTCCAGGCCCGCCCGGAGACCGTGAAGTCGCGTGGCAAGGCCACCCAGATCGAGCGCTACCAGCTCACCAAGCGCGGCGAAGTGGTCTGCGAAGGCCGCGCGATCGGCCAGAAGGTCGGCACCGGCGTGGCCCGCGTGGTCCGCTCGCTGGCCGACATGAGCCGAGTGCAGCCTGGTGACGTGCTGGTGGCCGACATGACCGACCCCGATTGGGAGCCGGTGATGAAGCGCTCGGCGGCGATCGTCACCAACCGTGGAGGCCGCACCTGCCACGCCGCGATCATCGCCCGCGAGCTCGGTGTTCCGGCCGTGGTCGGTACCGGCAACGCGCTGGACACGATCAAGGACGGCCAGGAAGTCACGATCAGCTGCGCCGAAGGCGACACCGGCTTCATCTACGACGGTGCCCTGCCCTTCGAGCGCCACACCGCCGACCTGGACAAGATGCCCGAGGCGCCGCTCAAGGTGATGATGAACGTCGCCAACCCCGAGCGCGCCTTCGACTTCGCCATGCTGCCCAACGCCGGTGTCGGCCTGGCGCGCCTGGAAATGATCATCGCCAGCCATATCGGCATCCATCCCAAGGCCCTGCTCGAATACAGCCAGCAGGACGCCGCGACGAAGAAGCAGATCGACGCCAAGATCGCCGGCTACGGCGGCGACCCGGTCGCGTTCTACGTCGACCGCCTGGCCGAAGGCATCGCCACGATCACGGCCGCGTTCGCGCCGAACCCGGTGATCGTGCGCCTGTCGGACTTCAAGTCCAACGAGTACGCCAACCTCATCGGCGGCAGCCGCTACGAGCCGCACGAAGAGAACCCGATGATCGGCTTCCGCGGCGCCAGCCGTTACGTCGACCCGAGCTTCACCGACGCCTTCGCACTGGAGTGCCAGGCGGTGCTGAAGGTGCGCGAGGAAAAGGGCCTGACCAACTGCTGGGTCATGATCCCGTTCGTGCGCACGCTCGACGAAGGTCGCAAGGTGGTCGAAGTGCTCAAGGCCAACGGCCTCGAACAAGGCAAGGACGGTCTCAAGATCATCATGATGTGCGAGGTCCCGTCGAACGCCCTGCTTGCCGAGGAGTTCCTCGAGATCTTCGACGGCTTCTCGATCGGTTCCAACGACCTCACCCAGCTCACCCTGGGCCTGGACCGCGACTCGGGCATCGTCGCCAAGCTGTTCGACGAGCGCGATCCGGCGGTGAAGAAGCTGCTGGCGATGGCCATCTCGACCGCGCGCGCCAAGGGCAAGTACGTTGGCATCTGCGGCCAGGGCCCGAGCGACCATCCGGACCTGGCCGAGTGGCTGATGGACCAGGGCATCGAGTCCGTCTCGCTGAACCCCGACACCGTCGTCGACACCTGGCTGCGTCTGGCGAAGGCCAAGGCCAAGTCGAAAGCCGCTTGAAGTCCACGGCGAAATGACGAACTGCTAACACCCGTGAAGTCAGAATCGTCTTAAACCTGACGCCCCGCTCATGCGGGGCGTCGCATTTTGAAGGAGGCGAACCTTGACGCTCGAACAACTGGCCAACCAACTGCAACGCGCCGACGACTGGACAGATGTCGCCGTCGAATGGGGTATTCGCCTGGGCGCGGCGCTTCTGGCGCTCTACATCGGCATCCAGGTCTCGAAGTGGCTCGCTCGTGCCGTCTCGCGCGCACTGACGCGCGCCCACGTCGAACCCACGGCGCAGCAGTTCCTGAGCCGCGTCACGTACGTGCTGATCCTGATGGTGTTCGTGCTGGCGATCCTGCAGATCTGCCTGAAGGTGTCGCCGGCATCGTTGTTTGCCGTGCTCGGCGCGGCCGGCCTGGCGATCGGCCTGGCCATGAAGGACTCGCTGTCCAACGTCGCCTCGGGCGTGATGCTGGTGACACTCAAGCCGTTCCGCGTCGGCGATGTCGTCGACATCGGCGGCAAGAGCGGCCGGGTCGAATCGGTCAGCATCTTCCAGACCAAGCTGCGCGGCGCCGACAACCAGACCATCGTGCTGCCCAACAGCCTGATCACGACCGCGCCGATCATCAACCTCACGCCCGACACGGTCCGCCGGATCGAACTGATCATCGGCATCGGTTACAACGACAGCATCGAGGCGGCACGCGCGGCCGTGCTGGCGATCATGCATGCCGACAAGCGGATCCACGCCGAGCCCGCGCCGGACGTGGTGGTCTACGAGCTGGCCGACAGCGCGGTGAAGCTGGGCATCCGCTGCCATGTCAGCAATGTCGACCACTTCAGCACCAAGTGCGATCTCAACGAGCGCATCAAGGCCGCCTTCGACCGCGACGGCATCAGCATCCCCTACCCGCAGCGCGACGTCCGCATGTACCACCACGTGGCAGCGGACCACGGCGTGAAAGTGGTAGTGACCAAACCCGACTGACACCCCGTAGCCCGGGTAAGCGAAGCGCACCCGGGTTGATGCATGTCCGCCTACGCGGGGCCCCGGGTGCGCTTCGCTTACCCGGGCTACGGCGCTACAGGCCGCCCAGCTTGCCCATCGACATGCGGTAGTGGCGCAGCTCGGCAATGGAGTCATGCACGTCGCTGAGCGCCGTATGCCTTGCGTCCTTGGAGACGCCGGCCAGCACCTCGGGCGCCCAGCGCCGGGCCAGTTCCTTGACCGTGCTGACGTCGAGGTTGCGGTAATGGAAATAGCGTTCCAGCCGCGGCATCAGGCGATGCAGGAAACGGCGGTCCTGGCAGATCGAGTTGCCGCACATCGGCGAACGGCCGGCCGGTACCCAGTGCGCGAGGAATGCCAGCGTGCTCGCTTCGGCCTCGGCCAGGGTCACCTTGCTCTCGACGACGCGCTTCCACAGCCCGGACTTGCCGTGCTGGTTGCGGTTCCATTCGTCCATGGCCTCCAGGCGCGACACCGGATGCACGATCGCCAGCTCCGGCCCTTCGGCCAGGATGTTGAGCTGCTTGTCGGTGACCAACGTGGCGATCTCGAGGATCGAATCGTTGTCGGTATCCAGGCCGGTCATTTCCAGATCGATCCAGATCAGATGCTCGTCGTTGGTCGCTGCCATGGGCTCGCACTGAAGGGATGTCGGTAGCATCATACAGCCAGCCCGCACCCGCGCCCCCGCAACGCAGTCACGGAATCCGCATGCCCTCACCCGTCGCGATCGACCCGTCGCACTACGCCGTCGTCTCGGCGATGATCACGCCCGCGTTCTTCCTGACCGCCGCCAGCTCGCTGCTGATCTCGTCCAACAACCGCCTGGCACGGGTCGTCGATCGTATGCGCAGCGAGATCGAGGTATTGCGCGCCACCGAGCAGGGGCCGGCCCGGGTCGCGCTGGAAACACGCATCGCCACCCACCGCCGCCGCTCCTACCTGGTGCTGGCGTCGGTGCGCATGCTGTACGCGTCGATCAGCGCCTTCGTCGGCACCAGCCTGGGCATCGCCGTGGATGCGTTCCTGGGCTACCGGCTCGACCTGCTGCCGACCGGCCTGGCCATGATCGGCGTGCTGCTGATGTTCGCCGCGTCGCTGTGCCTGGGACGCGAGGCCAAGCTCGGCCTGCACATGCTCGACCTGGAGCTCAACGAGCAACTGGCCAAGGACAGGATCGACCTGCGCAACGATTGACTGACCTCCCCTTCTCCCGCTCGCGGGAGAAGGTGCCCGAAGGGCGGATGAGGGCGCTCAGACTTTTCCGCGTTTGCGGCGGAAATACGCCGTCAAACGCGCACCGGCCTCTTCGCCCAGTACGCCGCCGTGCACCTGCACGCGATGGTTGTGGCGTGGATCGGCGAGCAGGTCGAACACACTGCCCGCGGCGCCGGTCTTGGGGTCGGTCGCGCCGTACACCACCCGCGCCACCCGCGCGTGCACCATTGCCATCGCGCACATCGCGCACGGCTCCAGGGTCACGTACAACGTCGCCCCGAGCAGGCGGTGGTTGCCGAGCCTGCGGCCGGCCTGGCGCATCGCCACGATTTCGGCGTGCGCGGTCGGGTCCTGCTCGGTGATGTTGCGGTTCCAGCCTTCGCCGAGGACTTCGCCGTCGGCCGACACCAGCACGGCACCGACCGGAATCTCGTCGTCCTCGTGCTCGGCGCGGTCGGCCAGCGCCAGCGCATGCCGCATCCAGCGCTCGTCTGCCGCGACGAGCGTGTCAGCGTCCGCAGGCGGCTGGAACGAGGACATCACTCCCACTCGATGGTCGCGGGCGGCTTGCCACTAATGTCATAAACAACGCGAGAAACACCGCGCAACTCATTGATAATACGATTTGAAACCCTGCCGAGGAAGTCATACGGCAGGTGCGCCCAGTGCGCCGTCATGAAGTCGATGGTCTCGACCGCGCGCAGCGCGATCACCCATTCGTAGGCGCGGGCATCGCCGACCACGCCGACCGACTTCACCGGCAGGAACACGGCGAACGCTTGGCTGGTGCGGTCATACAGATCGGCCTTGCGCAGCTCTTCGATGAAGATGTGGTCGGCCTTGGCCAGCAGCTCGGCGTACTCGCGCTTGACCTCGCCGAGGATGCGCACGCCCAGCCCCGGGCCCGGGAACGGATGGCGATACACCATCGCGCGCGGCAGGCCGAGCTCGACGCCCAGGCGCCGCACTTCGTCCTTGAACAGCTCGCGCAGCGGCTCGACCAGGCCGAGCTTCATGTCTTCGGGCAGGCCACCCACGTTGTGGTGGCTCTTGATCACGTGCGCCTTGCCGGTCTTGCTGCCGGCCGACTCGATCACGTCCGGGTAGATCGTGCCCTGTGCCAGCCACTTGGCGTTGGCGAGCTTGGACGACTCCTCATCGAAGATCTCGACGAACAGGTTGCCGATGATCTTGCGCTTGGCTTCCGGGTCGCTGACGCCTTCGAGCGCCTTGAAATAGCGGTCGGCGGCATTCACGCGCACGACCTTCACGCCCATATGCTCGGCGAACATCGCCATCACCTGGTCGCCCTCGTTCCAGCGCAGCAGGCCGGTGTCGACAAACACGCAGGTCAGCTGTTCGCCGATCGCCTTGTGCAGCAGCGCCGCGACGACCGAGGAATCGACACCGCCGGACAGGCCGAGGATGACCTCGTCGGAGCCGACCTTCTCGCGCACGCGGGCGATCTGGTCGTCGATGATGTGCGCGGCGGTCCACAGCGTCTTGCAGCCGCAGATCTCGGTGACGAAACGGCGCAGCAGGGTCGTGCCCTGCTTGGTGTGGGTCACTTCCGGGTGGAACTGCACGCCGTACCAGCGCTTGGATTCCAGCGCCATGGCCGCGACCGGGATGCGGTCGGTGACGGCGGTGACGGTCCAGCCCGGCGGCGCCTTGGCGACGTGGTCGCCGTGGCTCATCCACACGTCGATGCGCGGTTCGCCGTCGTGGTCGGACAGGCCGCCCAGCAGTGCGTCACGGGCGACCAGCTCGACTTCGGCATGGCCGAACTCGCGGGCGTCGGCGGCCTCGGTGGCGCCGCCCAGTTGCGCGGCCAGGGTCTGCATGCCGTAGCAGATGCCCAGGATCGGCAGGCCCGAATCGAACACTTCCTGCGGCGCGGCGGGCGCGCCGTGTTCGGTCGTCGACTCCGGACCACCGGACAGGATGATGCCCTTGGCGCCGTACTTCGCGATCTCGGCCGGGTCGTGGTCCCAGGCCCAGATCTCGCAGTAGACGCCGATCTCGCGGATGCGGCGGGCAATCAGCTGCGTGTACTGCGCGCCGAAGTCGAGGATCAGGATCTTGTCGCTGTGGATGTCGGTCATGGAATCACGAGTTGGTTCTGGTGCCCGTCATTCCCGCGCAGGCGGGAATCCATGGACACTCGGGAATGACAATCACACATCAACCGGCGCGGTAGTTCGGCGGTTCCTTGGTGATCTGCACGTCGTGCACGTGGCTCTCGCGCGCACCGGCATTGGTGATGCGCACGAAGCTGGGCTTCTTGCGCATGTCCTCGATGGTCGCGCAGCCGACATAGCCCATCGTCGCGCGCAGGCCGCCGGCGAGCTGATGGACGACGTTGCGCAGCGGTCCGCGGTACGGCACGCGACCTTCGATGCCTTCCGGTACGAGCTTGTCGGCGTCCGACGCGTCCTGGAAGTAGCGGTCCTTGGAGCCCTGCTCCATCGCGCCGAGGCTGCCCATGCCGCGGTAGCTCTTGTAGCTGCGGCCCTGGAACAGTTCGACTTCGCCCGGCGCTTCCTCGGTGCCGGCGAACAGGCCGCCGACCATCACGGTGGAGGCACCGGCGACGAGCGCCTTGCCGATGTCGCCCGAGTAGCGGATGCCGCCGTCTGCGATCAGCGGGATGCGATCCTGCAGCGCCTCGGCCACCATCGCCACGGCGGTGATCTGCGGCACGCCGACGCCCGCGACAATGCGCGTGGTGCAGATCGAACCCGGGCCGACGCCGACCTTGACCGCGTCCGCGCCGTTGTCCATCAGCGCCAGTGCGGCATCGCCGGTGACGATGTTGCCGCCGATGACCTGCAATTGCGGGAAGGTCTTCTTCACCCACTTCA
>Ga0102589_1003940_pt1 | contig 14560 bp, 9 predicted proteins | sample AraplaMF_Col_mLB_FD_76858 | JGI IMG/M metagenome (GOLD analysis project Ga0102589, IMG submission 76858) | Arabidopsis root microbial communities from the University of North Carolina, USA - plate scrape MF_Col_mLB | ecosystem: Host-associated > Plants > Roots > Endosphere | place: USA... | reverse complement strand
AAGGGTTCTTGTAGTTCAGGTGGACGACGAAGCCGACGGCAACGAGATTGTCTTCGAGGTGGTAAAGGAAGGAGCCGCCGCCGGTCTTCATGCCAAGTGGCCAGCCGAACGAGTGCTGCACGAGACCTCGGCTGTGGTGCTCGGGCTTGACCTGCCAGAGTTCCTTGATGCCGATACCGAACTTTTGCGGCTGGCGATCCCTCGACAGATCGAACTTGGCGATCAACTGCTTGGCAAGCGAACCGCGGACCCCCTCGCCGATCAGCACATACTTGCCTGTTAGCGCCATGCCGCGGGTGTAGTTCGGACCGGGCTCGCCGTTCTTCTCGATGCCCATGTCGCCGGTGGCCACACCGATGACGGCACCCTCGTCGTTGTAGAGCACCTCGGTCGCGGCAAAACCCGGATAGATCTCGACGCCGAGTTCTTCCGCCTTTGTGGCGAGCCAGCGACAGACGTTGCCAAGCGAAACGATGTAGTTGCCGTGGTTGCTCATCAGCGGCGGCATCATGAAATTCGGCAGGCGCACCGAGCCCGCCGGGCCGAGCACCAGGAAGTGGTCGTCCGTCACTTCGGTCTTGAACGGATGATCAGCCTCTTGGCGCCAGCCAGGCAGCAGACGGTCGATGCCGATGGGATCGACGACGGCACCTGACAGGATGTGCGCGCCGACCTCAGCCCCCTTCTCGAGCACGACGACCGACAGTTCCGGATTGACCTGTTTCAGGCGGATCGCAGCCGACAATCCCGCAGGGCCGCCACCGACGATCACAACGTCGAATTCCATGCTTTCGCGCTCGGGCAGTTCAGTCGTATCGGTCATGCATCATCTCCGCTCGGCCGACATCGCGGCCACATTCCCCGTGATGGGGTTATCTCTTGGCAAAACAGAGCTCTATTGTCGAGCCGGGAAACGACAGCGAATCCCCCAATTCGCGCAACAGCATTTCTAGCGCCAGATAAATATATGCAGCTTACGTAAACGTCAAATCATAAACAGTGCCAGACGCCGCTTTCGTCTCCCGTCGGCGCGCCGTATAGAAAGACGGACAAATGGAGAAATTGACATGGATCTGGGCATCAAGGGCAAGCGCGCACTCGTTCTGGCATCGTCGCGCGGATTGGGGCATGGCATCGCCGTGGCTTTGGCACGTGAGGGCGCGAACGTTCTTCTCTGCGGCCGCAGCGGCGAGACGCTGGAGGCAAACTGCCGCGCCATCAACGCCGAAGGAAGTGGCAAGGCGGATTGGATCTGGGCCGATCTCTCGGACGAGAATTTCGTCGAGACCGTGACCGCCGCCGTGCATGAAAAGCTTGGCGGCATCGATATCCTGGTCAACAATACCGGCGGCCCCACGCCAGGAACGACGCAGGACATGACGCCCGAGAAACTGGAGACCTATTTCTTCTCCATGGTGCTGCGGGTGATCGCGCTCACCAACGCATTGTTGCCATCCATGAAGGAACAAGGCTGGGGGCGCATTCTCACTGTCGCGTCGTCGGGCGTCATCGAACCGATCACCAACCTCGCTCTTTCGAACACGCTGCGCCCCGCCCTCGCCGGTTGGAGCAAGACGCTGGCAACGGAGATCGGACGCTTTGGGGTCACGTCAAACCTTCTGCTTCCCGGGAGCATTCTGACCGGCCGCACCGACGAGGTAGATGGGGCGGCCGCCAAGCGCACCGGCAAGAGCCTCGATGAAATCCGCTCTGCCAAGGAGGCCGCAATCCCCGTCGGTCGCTATGGGACGGTCGAAGAGTTCGTTGCAACCGCCGCTTTTCTTTGCAGCCAGCCCGCGAGCTACATCACGGGCAGTCTTGTACGCTGCGACGGCGGAGCGGCGCGATCCGTCTGATTGAAAAGGGGAAATTGGGAAAGTGTCGGCTACGGCGGATCGCCGATGCCCAACAAATGGTATTTCAGCTCATTCTTTCATTACAAAAATTTAAGCCATTATAACCACTTAGTGATGGTCGGTCCGATAATTGTGTCTTTTTTGCGCCGTAATAAACGTGGTTCAATAGAGCCTGGATTTCCGCGCAACTTGCCCCAAACCGGTCCTGCATATGAAAAAATTATTTGTCACAGTCTGCATCGTCGCTGCCGCCGCCGTTGGCGTATGGCAATACAGGGAACGCGTCCCTTACCTTTCGCAATTTCTATCCAAGGCACAGCAGCAGGCAGATGCCGCCGATGGCGGCCACCAGACGGCGGGCAGTGCATCGCAGTCCGGTGACCAGAAGGGCGGCGGCAAGGGTCGCAACCGCAACGGCGGACCAACACTGGTCAAGACTGTTGCAGCGGTGAAGACTACCCTGCCCCGAGACGTCACGGCTTCCGGCTGGGCTGATGCGGACGACAACACGACGATCGCGGCCCAGGAACAGGGGATCGTTACGAAGATCCTCGCATCGGACGGCGCCACCATCAAACAGGGAGACCTGATCGCCGAGCTTGATGCACGCACCGCACAGGCAACGGTCGACAAGGACAGCGCCATGGTCGTCCGCGACCAAGCCACCCTGGCGGAAGCGGAAACGGCGCTGGCGCGCGCCAATGACCTGCTAAGCTCGAAGGCCGGCACACAGCAAAGCTACGATCAGGCGAAGGCGGCGCGCGACACAGCGGCGGCCACGGTTCAGGCGGATAAGGCAGCGCTCGCCGCCGATCAGGTCCTGCTTGAGCATACCGGTATCCGCGCACCCTTCGACGGACGCCTGGGCGATATCTCGGTGAGCCCGGGCGCCTTTGTGAACGCCGGCTCGGCGATCGTGACGATCGCAAAGTACGATCCGATCTATGTGAAATTCCACCTTCAGGAACGGGACCTGAGGCAATTGAAGCTTGCCCTCGCCGCAGGGCCGGTTGATGTCAGCACGGTTCCCCAGTCCGACAAGGGCAAGCCACATCAAGGCCATATCAGCTTCTACGACAACACCGTCGACCCAGCGTCCGGCACCATCCTCGCGAAGGCAAAGTTTGAGAACGCGACGGGCGCGCTATGGCCCGGCCAGTCGGTCAACATCGTTGTCCATTTCAACAACAATGAGCAGCAGGTCGTGGTCCCCACCGTTGCCGTCAGCCCGGGCGCCGACGGCTTCTTCGCGCTTGTGGTGCGCGATGGCAAGGCTCAGGTGACCCCGGTCACTGTGGCCCGCGCGAACGGCGGCTTCAGCGCCATCTCACAGGGCCTTTCCGAGGGTGATCACGTCATCATCGAGGGACAGGCGCAGCTGGTTGATCAGCAGCCGGTGAAGGAACAGTTCGACGACAAGGCTTTGAACGTCGCCTCCACGGACCAGGCCGTGGGTAAGACTGAAACCATCACAGCGGGCACGGAAGAATGATACCGAATTTCTGTATCCGACGTCCTGTTGCAACGACGCTGCTTGCCATCGGCGTCGTGCTTGCCGGCCTTGCCGGCTACCAACTCGTGCCGGTGGCAGCCCTGCCGCAGGTCGACTTCCCGACGATCAACGTCTCGGCCGCGCTGACCGGCGCCTCACCGCAGACGATGGCGACTTCGGTCTCCACGCCGCTGATCAAGCAGTTCCAGACCATTCCCGGCATCAGCGAAATCAGCGCCACGAACTCGCTCGGCAACACCAGCATCGTTCTGCAGTTCGATCTCAATCGCAACATCGATGCGGCAGCAGCCGATGTTCAGGCAGCGATCTCGCATGCCACGCGGCAATTGCCCGACAACATGACGACGCCGCCAAGCTATCGCAAGACGAACCCCGCCGATGCGCCGGTCATGCTGCTTGCCGTGCAAAGCGACACCATGCCCCGCAGCAAGCTCGACGAGATCGCCGAGGACATCATCTCGCCGTCCCTTTCAACACTTCCCGGCGTGGCTGAGGTTTCGGTCTTCGGTGCGCAGACCTACGCGGTCCGGGTCGAGGTCGATCCCAACAAGCTTCTCAACCGCGGCATCGGTATCGATACCGTCAACCAGGCGCTGGTCGCTGCCAACAGCCAGGTTCCCGTCGGCTCCCTGCAGAACGACTCGCAAAGCATGACAATCAATGCGGACACTCAGCGGACCAATGCCGACGAGTTCCGTACGCTTGTCATTGCCAATCCCAACGGCGCACCGATCCACCTCGGCGACGTCGCCGACGTGCAGGACAGCGTTCAGAACCAGAATACCGGCAGCTGGTACGACGGCAACCGCAGCATCATTCTTGCCATTCAACGCCAGCCCGATGCCAATACCGTCGAGGTCGTCGACGCAATCAGGGCGAAGCTGCCGGGTCTGCACGCCGAAATCCCCGCCTCTGTTTCGACAAAGGTCATGAACGACTCTGCGCAGCCGATCAAGGACGCGATCACGGACGTGAAGTTTACGCTGCTCCTGACGATCGGCCTCGTCGTCCTGGTCATCTACCTCTTTACCGGTCACCTGACGGCGACGATCATTCCGGGCCTTGCCGTGCCGCTGTCGCTGATTACCACCTTCGGCATGATGTACGTGCTCGGATACAGCATCGACAACATCTCGCTGCTCGGACTGACGCTCGCAGTCGGCCTTGTCGTCGATGACGCGATCGTCATGCTGGAAAACATTCTCCGGCATGTCGAGGAAGGGATGCCGGTTCTCGATGCGGCGATCAAAGGCGCCGGCGAAGTCAGCTACACCATCATTTCCATGTCCGTGTCGCTGATTGCCGTCTTCATTCCGATCCTGTTGATGGGCGGCGTCGTCGGCCGCATCTTCAACGAGTTCGGCATGGTCGTTGCGATCGCGATCGTCGCCTCCGCGATTGTCTCGCTCACAGTGACGCCGATGCTGGCATCACGGCTCGGCAGTGGCCACGACCGCCCGCCCTTCTTCATCCGTTGGTTCGATGCCGGTTTCGAGCGGACACTCAGAGGATATGAAAAATCGGTCGGCTGGTGCCTGAAGCATCGTCCAGCCGTCCTCGCCCTGTTCGTGGCGTCGGTTGGCCTGACTGTCTATCTCTTCATGACGCTGCCATCCAGCTTCTTCCCCACCGAAGATATTGGCCGCCTCAACATCTCGACGCGCGCACGCCAGGACATCTCCTATCCGGCGATGCAAGCGTTGCAGAACCAGGCAGCGGAACTCGTGAAGCAGAATCCCGCCGTCAATCACGTGATGTCGATTGTCGGCGGCAACGCACGCAGTCCGTTGAACAACGGCACGATGTTTGTCGAACTCAAGGACAAGGATCAGCGTCCACCGCTTGAGCAGACGTTACGGGAATTGCGGGCGAGCATCGGCAAGATTCCTGGGCTGCAGGCCTACATCACGCCGCAACAGAGCCTCCGCTTCGGCGGCCGTCAGACGGCGAGCCAATACCAGCTCGTCGTTCAGGCGCTGAGCGCCGATCAGACAAACGTCTGGGCAGACAAGATTCAGCAGGCCATGCGTTCCGATCCGCGTTTCACCGACGTCGCCTCAGATGCGCAGAACAATGCCCTGCAGGCCAATATCGTCGTCGACACGGAGAAGGCGGCAGCCTTCGGGATTACCGACGGACAGCTGCGGACGACCCTGCAGGAAGCCTTTGGCGGATACACCGCCGCCCAGATCCAGTCGACCGGCGACAGCTATGACGTGATCGTCGAGTACGATACGAGCAAGCCCTGGGACGACCAGAAGCTTCAGGAAATCCGCGTCGCTTCAAGCAACGGCGCCCTCGTTCCCTTGTCCAACTTCGCAAGGGTAGAACGCACGACGGGGCCGGTGACGATCAACCAGACCGGTCAGCTTGTCTCGACGACAGTCTCCTTCAACCTGCCGGCCGGCGAAGCGCTTGGCGATGCCACGGCGGCGATCGACCAGATCAAGAAAGACATCAACATGCCAGCGGACGTTTTCACGTCCTACGGTGGCACGGCGCAGATATTTGAGCAGTCCCAGGGCAACACGCCGCTGTTGATCCTGGCGGCAGTGCTGACGATCTACGTCGTGCTGGGTGTCCTCTACGAAAGCTTCATTCATCCGCTGACGATCCTTTCCGGCTTGCCGGCCGCGGCACTCGGTGCCCTGCTGGCGTTGAAAGTGATGGGCTTCGATCTTTCGATCATCGCGCTCATCGGCCTGCTGATGCTGATCGGTATCGTCAAGAAGAATGCGATCATGATGATCGACGTGGCGCTGGAGAACCTGCGCTCCGGCAACGGCATGTCGCCGTCGGAGGCGATTCATGAAGCCTGCGTTCGACGCTTCCGCCCGATCATGATGACGACCTTCTGCGCCCTCCTCGGCGCGCTTCCCATCGCTCTCGGGACCGGTGCAAGCTCGGAACTGCGCCAGCCGCTCGGCATTGCCGTCGTTGGCGGTCTCGTCGTGTCGCAAGCATTGACGCTTTTCATCACCCCGGTGATCTTCGTCGAAATGGGCAGGCTTAGCGATTGGCTCCTCAGCTTTGGACGGACGAAGAAGACCGAGCACGATGAGGAGATACCTCAGGCATTGGCCGCCGAGTAGGGAACAAGCGGGCGCCATTGGCGCCCGCTGCATTTTTCACTTCAAGCCTTGAACAACGGCGGCCTCTGTGGCATCACGCGCCCTCCTTGGGCGCGTTGTTTCGCGCCTTAGCGGAGCTTGGCCTCCGTTCCCAAAAAACAATCGACTTGATGAGGTGCGGGCATGGCTCAGGCGCTGGGATTCGACTTCGGCACGACGAACACGGTTTTGGCCACGGCTGACGGGCCGACAACGCATTCAATGGCCTTTACGAGTGCGGCCGGAACTGCCGACAGCATGCGTACTGCCCTTTCCTTCATGAAGGATCCGCAACTCGGCACGTCCGCCCTGAAGGTCGAGGCCGGCCACGCGGCAATCCGGCAATTCATCGATAACCCCGGGGACTGCCGTTTCCTGCAGTCGATCAAGACCTTTGCGGCAAGCGCGCTCTTTCAGGGCACCCTCGTCTACGCGAAGCGCCACAGTTTCGAGGACCTGATGGAGGTCTTTATCAGGCGCCTCCGGAACTATGCCGGCGACAACTGGCCGTCCGACGTCAAGCGTATCGTCACCGGCCGCCCCGTGCATTTTGCCGGCGCGAACCCTGACCCTGCGCTGGCGACCCAGCGCTATAACGAGGCGCTGTCCCGCTTCGGCTTTCCGGAGGTTCACTACGTCTACGAACCGGTGGCCGCCGCGTTCTACTTCGCGCAGAACCTGAAATCCGATGCGACGGTTCTCGTCGCCGACTTCGGCGGCGGTACGACCGACTATTCGCTTATCCGGTTTGAAACGGTGGCCGGCAAACTGACGGCGACCCCGATCGGTCATTCGGGTGTCGGGATCGCCGGCGATCACTTTGACTATCGCATGATCGACAACATCGTCGCCCCTCAGATCGGCAAGGGGAGTCATTTCAAGAGTTTCGACAAAATCCTTGAAGTCCCGACGAACTACTACTCGAGCTTCGGTCGCTGGAACCAGCTCTCCATCTTCAAGACGTCGCGCGAATTCGAGGATCTCAAGAAGCTTGTGCGCACGGCGCTCGAGCCCGAGAAGCTCGAGACCTTCATCGATCTCGTCGACCACGATGAAGGTTACCCGCTCTATCAGGCTGTATCCGCGACGAAGATGGCGCTCTCCGCTTCGGACGAAGCAGCATTCGACTTCGCGCCCCTCGGCCGCGGAGGCCACCTGACGATTCGCCGGGCCGATTTCGAAAGCTGGATTGCAGATGATCTCGTACGGATCGAAGGCGCACTCGATGACGTGCTGGAAAGGACGAACACGACATCCGGCATGATCGACAAGGTGTTCCTCACCGGAGGCACGTCGTTTGTCCCGGCTGTGCGCCGCATCTTCACCGAGCGCTTCGATAAGGACCGCATCGAGACCGGCGGCGAACTGCTTTCCATCGCCCACGGCTTGGCGTTGATTGGCGAACGTGAGGACATCACGCAATGGACGGTGCAATAGGTCGTCTCCCGGCTATCGTGCTCTTTCATTGACGTCTCGGCTTCGCTAAGGTCACCGTTATGATCTCCGTCAGCGAACTCTCTCCGGGCGAACTCGCCGCGCTTCTGCATTTCCATGCCGAAGCCGGCGTGGAATGGCTGCTCGAGGAGGAAGCTGTCGATCGCTTTGCTGAGTTCGAGGCAATGAAAGCGGCAAGGCGAAGCACGGTCCCTTCGCCGCAGACTGCTGACGTTCGGGAGTCCACGGCCCGCCCGGCGGCTCAGACCACACAAAGGAACGCTCCCGCCCCCGAGCGTGCAGCCCAGCGGCCGCAGCCTTCGATCCCGGATGGGGAGGCCGTGCAGCAGGCACGCTTCGCCGCCGAGAGCGCCCGTTCGCTTCAGGAACTGAAAACGGCGCTCGAGGCATTCAACGGATGCAATCTCAAGCACAGCGCACGCTCGACGATCTTCGCCAGCGGTGATGCGGCCAGCGGGATCATGGTGATCGGTTCGGCGCCAGGGGCGGACGATGATCGTGAAGGCCAGCCCTTCTCCGGACGGCCTGGCCAACTGCTCGACAAGATGCTCGGGGCAATCGGTCTGCAGCGCGACGCCATATTGCTGACGCAGGTCATTCCCTGGCGACCACCGGGCAATCGCATTGCGTCGACCGCCGAAATGGATATTTGCCGTCCTTTCATCGAGCGGCAGATTGCTCTTGCCGAGCCGAAGGCGATTCTCGTACTCGGCAACTTTGCCGCCAGGGTCTTTTTTGGCGAAACCGATACGATTCACGGGTTGCGCGGGCAATGGCGAGAGATTGCGGTCGGAAACCGCATTATTCCTGCGATTGCGACATTGCACCCTCAGGATCTATTGACGGCACCAGTCAACAAACGATTGGCCTGGAACGATCTTTTGGCTTTTCAGGCAAAACTGGCAGCGCTCTGACGTGCCCTGAAAATAGGCAAATACAAATCTTTTGTGAAAACACCTATGCGTTTTTCGCATATCTGCCGTTTATTCTAATGCATTGAAAAGTTCATGTTGCAGTGCAATATATTGCTGTGTCTTGGGAGGAATCAACAGGAACCAAGGCAATGACTGCACGTTTTCGTCCTATACACTGTGGGTTTGAAACCCTTCGCCTTGCTAGCGAGCAAGGCCGCACAACGCAAAGCTACAGCCGCATTGGCTTCGCCACGAACGAGCAAATGGTTGCTCGCGGGACTGGCGCCAGCGGGCGCATCGCGCGTCCCGTCATGATCTTTGCGGACTTTCAGCAATACTGAGGCCGAGGCTGGCATTTGCTGGCCTCTTGTCGCGTTGCCTGCCTGAGCAATTCTCACCGACCTGGATCCTCGAGGGGCCGCGCGCCTTGTGGGCATCACGCCTCGCAGCGGAACGCGTCGTCCACATAGGCGAACTTGATCGCTTGCCACCGACTGTATTGCTCGACAAACGAACGCGACATCCAGAGCACGGGTTTCTTGTCGATCGTATCCCAACCAATGCATCCTTGCTGCGCCGCCTTGGCGAAAAGCCGCTGCAAGTGTGTACGCGATATCATGAAATCCGCCGCCAGTGCGCGACTGTCAACATGACCGACCACGACGCGCTCGGGATCGTCGCCGTCCAGATCGATCCGCGAGACAAGATGATCGACGATCAGTCCGCCAGCGTCGTTCCACTGGAAGAGCGCCACATGCTCTGGGGGCTCTCTCCACTGGGGATCCTGGAGGCAATTGAGTGCAATTCGCGGCTGCATGACGCGGACCAGTTCCGGGTGAGCCTCAACATGGGCAACCCGGCTTCCGCCGTCCAACAGATCGAGAGCGCCCAGATTGGAGACCAACCAGCCAAACATCGCCTGATGACTGATTTCCGTCGGCTCGAACTGGCGGGGACGTCGGCGCTCGGCTCCTGGTGCATAGGCGATGAAGCGGTAGGTGACGAGTTCGTCGATAAAGCTCAACACCGTGTTGCGGCTGGCCACCTTGTGCGATGTGATCTCGCGCGTCAGCCGAACCGCCGTGAAGCCCGACGTGGAATCTGCGGGATCGCGCTCCATGGCAAGCGCATAGGCAGTCTGCGTCAGCAACCAGCGTTGTTGTGAAGCAAGCAAACGCGCCAATCGCGGGCCGGTGTTGAACATGCCGCGCATACGCCCCGCATGGAAGCGGAGGGCCAGGATGAACTTCGGGTTCGCAACCAAGTCTTCGGCACTAAGAGGCATTTTTCTCCCGACGCGCGTATCCGGCGTCGGCACCCCCCAGGCACTAGGACGTCCGACCAGCCCATAACATGCGCATTTGCGAATAAATGATGCTTCGTCAAGTTCATAAGACGCAAGAACTGTTCGGATGTCGTTCACTATTTCGTTTGAATTTCTCCCGCAAAACGCGAGAACTTCCGTTGCGTCGTCACAAAGCTGCGATTGCAGGCGGCCTTCAGGATCCGGCCTGCCGTGCCCCACGGCGCTCCAGATCCAACTGGTGCTCGCGGTAGATGATAAATATTCCGGCCGCCACGACAATTGCTGTCCCCAGGAGTGTGGCCCCGCTTGGGATATCGCCGAACACGAAATACGCGATGACACCGCCGATGACGATCGATGTGTACTCGAACGGCGCAACCGTCGAGACATCAGCGTGCCGGTAGCTCTCCGTCAACAGGATCTGCGCCACGCCCCCACAGAAGCCGGCCAAGATGAGAAACAATTGCGGCGCCAGATCAAGGACCTGCCAGCCGAACGGCACTGTCACGAGTGAGAACACCGTGGCGGTGATCGAAAAATAGAGGACGATCGTGGCGGTCTTCTCTTCCTCGACCAATCGTCGCACCTGAATCATCGCCATGCCGCCGAGCACCGAAGCCAGCAACACCGTTAGCGCGCCAATCGCCTGCTCGGCATGGATCCCGCCCTCACGGAAAAGGGTCAGTTTCGGCCACGATATGATGGCCACGCCGACAATCCCGAAAAGTACGGCGCTCCAGCGGTAGATTCGGACAGTTTCCCCGAGAAACACAGCTGCGAAGATCACGGCGACAAGCGGCATCGCGTAGCCAAGTGCAATGGCTTCCGGCAACGGCAGGTGCAGCAGCCCATAGAAGCCGAGCCCCATTGATATGATGCCGAGCGATCCCCGCTTCAGATGACCGATCGGATTGGCCGTATAGAATGCCGATCGCAACTGGCCGCGATAGGCAAGGTAAGCCATGATGGGAAACAGTGCGAAGAAGGAGCGGCAGAACGTCACCTGCCCCGGCTGGATGTCACTGCCGGCGAGCTTGATGAAGGTCTGCATTGCCAGGAAAATAACCACCGAGCCGACCTTGAACGCAATACCCCTCATCGGGTTTCCCGTAGCCGACCGCATGTCTTGAACTCTTGGATTGCTGTTTGGAGGCAGGAGGACGCGCCAGACTCGGCACATCTCGACTGTGACAGTCGCCGGGCCGAATGAACAGATCGAAAATCGGAAAATTTCGATGCTCAATCAATCGGATCGCACAAATTTTCATCAAATCTGAGATGTGCCCAAAAATGTTCATCCGATGAGTGTCCGCCTTAACGCTTCGGAAACCATAGAATCGCATTGATTGGCCGATATTTCAGTCCTCTTTCTCTCAGCTTGCATCGCTATCGGGGCAATTTCCATGACGCAGCTCAAATCCAGGGACAACGATCAGCAACGGTTGACCGCCACACCGCGGCTGATGCGTGCGGTAACGGAGGGAATCGGCACCGATCTTGAAAGTTTCAGCGCCGCGAACTCGCATGTGGTCAAGCAGATCAAGCTTCTTGCAATCAATGCGTTGATCGAAGCCGCCCGCGCCGGCGAAGCCGGGAAAGGCTTTGCTGTCGTTGCCAACGAGGTGCAGCGGCTGGCACAGGTCGCAAGCGACATTTCAGGGAAATTCGAAGGCAACGTCATTGGGCGTATCGGGCATTCCCGCGTCATGGCGGAAGCGCTCGTGAACGAGATGGAGGGCGTAAGGCTTACCGATCTCGCCCAAACTCTCGTGCAACTGATCGTCCGCAATCTCTTCGAGCGAACCGCCGACGTGCGGTGGTGGGCGACCGATGCCGCGCTTTGGCAGGCGCTGCAGGAGCCGACAAAGGAAAGGGCGACCTTCGCTGCCCAACGACTTGGGGTCATCAATCGCTTCTACACCGTCTATCTCGACCTCGTTTTGACAGATGCCTCAGGTCAGGTGATCGCCTCGGCAAACCCTGAATTTGAGCGCAAGACCGCCGGAAGATCGCTTGCAGGCGACGGCTGGTTCCAAGCATCCGTACGCTGCGCGTCGGGAGACGACTACATCGTCGACGATGTCCGCGACAGCCATCTGCATGGCAACCGCACCGCCCTTGTCTATGCAACGGCAGTGCGCGAGGGTGGCACGCTCCACGGCAAAACTCTCGGAACACTGGGTGTGTATTTTGACTGGCAGAAGCAGGGACAGGCGATCGTCGAAACCGAAGCCAACCTGCCTCCGCAGATAGCAGAGAAAACGACCGTGATGTTGCTCGATGGATCAAACAGGATCATCGCCTCCAGCAATCCCAACCTTCTCTTCAGCCATTTTGCGCTTCAGAACCAGGCAGGTACGGCCCGCGGTAGCTACTATGATAACAACGGCTCAATTGTCGCTTTCGCCCGGACACTCGGCTACGAGGACTACGATGGCTTGGGCTGGCATGGCGTCGTCGTTCAGCGGACTGAAGACGATGAGGCGATAAGGGCAACCCTCAACCTAAAATCCTAGTCACGGACCGCCTAGATTTGGCCGTTCCGAGATCCTCCAAATCTGCCGTTGCCGCGATTTCGCTTTAACTTTGGTTCAGACTTTGGTGTAAAGATGCCCGTCAAAATTTGTGGCGGAGTGCCTACTCTGCGTACGAAGCACTCATCCGCTCAAGGTCTTCAGGGAACACCATGCGTACAGATACCGGCCAGGTCATCAATCTGGCAGACTACCAGCCACCGAATTCGTTCTGGAACGCGTGGATCTGACCTTCGAGCTCGATCCCACTGAAACCAAGGTTGAAGCACGACTGATTTTCCATCGCCGCGAGGGTGTCGATCCCAAGGCTCCGCTGATGCTCGACGGCGATGAACTGACGCTTTCCGGCCTGCTGTTCGATCAGTTGGAAATGCCGGCCGACCAATACACGGCAACGCCGGAAAGCCTGACGGTCCGCGATCTACCCGCATCAGAACCGTTCGAGCTGACGATCACTACGATCATCAACCCCGAAGCCAATACGAAACTGATGGGCCTTTACCGCACCGGCGGTATCTATTGCACGCAGTGCGAGGCTGAAGGCTTCCGGCGGATCACCTATTTCCAGGACCGCCCCGATGTTCTGGCGCCTTACACCGTCAACATCATTGCCGAGAAGGACGCCAACCCGCTGCTGCTGTCGAACGGCAATTTCCTCGGGGGTGCTGGCTATGGCGAAGGCAAGCACTTCGCCGCCTGGTTCGATCCGCATCCTAAGCCGAGCTATCTCTTTGCGCTGGTCGCCGGCGATCTCGGCGTCATCGAAGATACGTTCACGACGATGTCCGGTCGCGAGGTCGCCCTGAAGATCTATGTCGAGCACGGCAAAGAGCCGCGCGCCGCTTACGCGATGGACGCACTAAAGCGTTCGATGAAGTGGGACGAAGAGGTCTTCGGGCGCGAATATGATCTCGACATCTTCATGATCGTCGCCGTCTCCGACTTCAACATGGGCGCGATGGAGAACAAGGGCCTCAACGTCTTCAACGACAAGTACGTCCTTGCCGATCCGGAAACGGCCACGGATAGCGACTACGCCAACATCGAAGCGATCATCGCCCACGAGTACTTCCACAACTGGACCGGCAACCGCATCACTTGCCGCGACTGGTTCCAGCTGTGCCTGAAGGAAGGCCTGACCGTCTTTCGTGATCACGAGTTCTCGGCCGACCAGCGCTCGCGCCCGGTCAAGCGCATCGCCGAGGTCCGCCACCTGAAATCCGAGCAGTTCCCAGAGGATGCAGGCCCGCTCGCACATCCTGTTCGACCGACAAAATACCGTGAAATCAATAACTTCTATACGACAACCGTCTACGAGAAGGGCAGCGAAGTCACGCGAATGATCGCGACGCTGCTTGGCAAGAAGACGTTCAAGAAGGGCATGGACCTCTACTTCGACCGTCATGATGGCCAGGCTGTCACGATCGAGGACTTTGTGAAATGCTTCGAGGACACCAGCGGGCGCGATCTCACACAATTCTCACTGTGGTACCATCAGGCCGGCACGCCGCTGGTTACGGCTTCCGGCTGTTACGATGCTGCCGCAAAAGCCTTCAGCCTCTCGCTCGAGCAAATGATCCCTGCAACCCCGGGTCAGTCCGACAAGCAGCCGATGCACATTCCGCTGAACCTGCAACTTTTTGCGGAGGATGGAGCAGCCATAGCGCCGACCTCCGTTGAAAGTGCGGAATATACCGGCGCCATTCTGCATCTCACAGAGCGCACCCAAACGGCAGTATTCCACGGGATCCAGACGCGACCGGTGGTCTCGATCAATCGCAGCTTCTCGGCTCCCATCAATCTCCATTTCGACCAGTCGCCTGCCGACCTGGCGCTGCTCGCCCGCCATGAGACGGACCATTTCGCGCGCTG
>Ga0102589_1003939_pt1 | contig 14561 bp, 17 predicted proteins | sample AraplaMF_Col_mLB_FD_76858 | JGI IMG/M metagenome (GOLD analysis project Ga0102589, IMG submission 76858) | Arabidopsis root microbial communities from the University of North Carolina, USA - plate scrape MF_Col_mLB | ecosystem: Host-associated > Plants > Roots > Endosphere | place: USA... | reverse complement strand
CTAATTTCGAACTCATCATAATCCCACCCAACAGAGTCAGATAGTGCAATTAATTCTGGAATATCGTTTTCTTCAAATACTACTAACTGTAATTGATTAAATGAAGTCATTCTTTTGCCCCTCTCACTCAAGAACATTCGTTTCTATTTTATATGTGTACCCTTTTATGCACAAGCATTTTTTGAAAATTTAGATTTATCATCGGAGATTAGTAATGACATTTCTAAACGTTGAAATTTGAAAAAGTAGATTGGTATGGACACTTGGGCGACAACTTGGGATCAACAATAGAGGAACGGAAATTAACCACACGTTATGGTGACGAACCTTTCTATTGAAAATATTTCTATATATGCCTTTTAAAAATAAAAAATATCCCTATAATAGAAGTTAGACTATGCACTCCTACTTTAAGCATATTTAGGTGATTGAAAATGACTTCTTATGAACGAATACTTATAATGGTCCCGCCGTTTCCCTAGCTACGTCTACTCTTTTCTAAAGTAGTAGATTTTGCTTGTAGGAGGGCAATAAGTTGAAAAAACATATAGCACCATCTTTATTATTAATGATTGTTCTTGTAGCTTTTCCACAAATTAGCGAGACAATCTATACACCATCTCTACCTGATATTTCAGATGCATTAAATGCTTCAAATCGCTCTGTACAGTTAACCTTAAGTATTTATTTTATAGGGTTTGCTATAGGTGTCTTTTGTTGGGGATGGCTTTCTGATTTTATTGGACGAAGACCGGCCATGCTAGGCGGTTTAATTTTTTATGGTATTGGAAGTTTTATGTGTTTTTACGCAGAAACGATCACTTTTCTATTAGTAAGTAGATTTATTCAAGCTTTTGGGGCAGCGACAGGCTCTATTATAACGCAAACGATTTTGCGAGAAAGCGTATCCGGCAGTAAAAGACATGCGATGTTTGCGCAAATTTCTGCAGTCATTGCCTTTACTCCGGCAGTAGGGCCGCTTATTGGTGGCTGGGTCGATCAAGCACTTGGTTTTAGAGCTGTTTTCTTTGTGCTCGTTGCGATGAGTATTTTGTTGTTTATCTACGCTTATTTCAGACTTCCTGAAACGACAGATAAATCAACGAGAAAAAGAACGGCTATTTTTCCAGTTGTCAAAAGAATGATTTCATCTCCACGGCTTCTTGTCTTCGGGTTGCTAATTGGTGGGATAAATGGCGTGTTATTCAGTTATTATGCTGAAGCTCCTTTTATCTTTATTGACCATTTCAATTTATCCCCTGGACTTTACGGATTTCTTGGCATAATTGTGGCTCTTGCCTCTATTATCGGTGCCATGATTTCCAAACGACTAGTCAACAAATATCAGCCTGAAAAAGTTATTCATCTCGGTTGTTTGGTCATGACTATCGGGGCTTTATTACTACTAATCGTTAGTGTCTTACCATTGCCTACTATTGTCTTACTAATAGGCATGTTAATGACCATTTTTATTACATTATTAGGATCAGGAATTGCTCTACCTAATTGCTTAAGCCTTGCACTTGTCAACTTTCAAGACGTTATTGGGACAGCTGGCGCGATTTTCAGCTTAGGCTATTACTTACTCGTAAGCTGCATAACATCAGGGATGAGTATCCTGCATACTGGTTCTTTGATAATTATGCCACTATATTTCTTCATCCTAACGATGATCCTGTTCATATTCGGAAGAAAATTTATTGATTAAACTATTGTAGCGGGAATATCTAAATCAATAGCGCTTCCTTTACTGGCCACCCTATATATCTATTAGGGTGGCCTTTTATTTACTGAAAATAATAATTGACGACTTCTTCAGCCGAATGAAAAATAATATTGCTTTGCGTTTTATAAATAAACTTCGGTGAAGTACAAGCCTTTTCAAGACTTTTAGCGTACTTTAATGTATCGGTCATTTGCTCGATAATCTCAGTATAACCATCAAGGTTATTAGAGACCTTTGGCATCATTGTATCGGAAACGTCTAAAACGATGGAAACTTGATCCTCCGCATAACTATTTAAATTAATGAAAAAGCACTCCTCCAAATCTTTCGAATGCTTGTCAACATTAATAACTGCTTCATTATAATTTGCGATTAGTCCAGTAGATGTCACTGTAATGGTAAAGCCTTGTTCAGTCAATTTTTTATTAATGGCATCTAACAATGTATTGACTTCCGCATCCATTTTAGGTGTTACAGTTGTCTGTATTAAATTATCACAATTTTGATGAATGGTATCAATTTCTGCCTGCTTTTCTACAAGTAATTTAAAGTTTGATATTGAGTACACACTAAATCTCCCCTTTATTATAAGTTTGACATTCAGGCGTTTTTTTAGTCATCGTTCACCTATATATTTTTAGAACCATGACCTGATTTAGGAAAGATTTCAAATGCCCTCAAAGTCTTTAATAAAGGTTGTTTTCTCAAATTAGTGCTTCTATCTTGTCTATCTTATTCAAATAAAGCACTCGTTAGTTGAATAGACAACATTCACCTAAATTTTCAGAAGGGAATGTTTATGCTAATTTCTCTAATTATTTTTTCTTCTTTAGGAATATATTTAAGAAAAGCATATTCCTCATTTTCATACCAATCGTTAATGTATTTAACGGTCAAAAACAACGCATAAACAATATTCATAAGAAAAGCCTCGAAACGTTGATTTAACAACATTCGTGGCTTCTTGGTGTATTTCCAAACTTGCATTTGGAAACGTTATTAGGCTCATTTATGTATACGTTAAATCCTTGTTGTACTAAGCATCCATTAGTTTAAGTAATGTTCTGCAAACGTACCCATTAGTTAGACATAAAGATTTACACAATAATTGCACATTAGATAAATGATGCGACAATAAGTAATTATTTTTTATTTTTTAGTTCTAAAAGTATAGGTGCTATATTTAGTAAAATAGAAATAATTGTCAGAAACCATAACGCCTTTTCCATAGAAGGTACAACATCCATTAAAGCCGGCCAATCTTCACCTTTTACCCAATTAGATACAAGGCTATGTTCTGCACAGAGTGTCAATGCTGTAAATGATAATCCCATTGCCATCGCAAGTTTATAATCTTTTCCTGTTATATACATATAAAAATTTGTAAAAGTTGCTACAATAGCAATAAGTCCTAATATTAACCACATAATTATACCTCCATTTAATTTTATTTAAGATGAACATTTATCTACAAATAAATAATAAAGGTCCAGTTATTTTATTTCGAAATCTGGCCCATTAGTTGAACACAAAGCGATAATTACGAATATTTAGGTGGGAAAATCCCCTTGAGTCCAAAGAATAAAGATAATGACTAAAAAAAATATGATTGCACTTAATAGGATAAAGATTAAGTGTAAACGACTGAATATATGTTTGGTACTTTCTTGTCTTATTTCACCAACCATTTTAGCGACTTTTAAATTAATCGGAATGAAGAATACGGAAAAGAGTAAACCAACAGACATCGAGATACAAACACCTTGAATAAAAATAGGTGCATTTAATTCAGTTAGAATATTCCCTATAACAAAAACGGGAACTCCAATCCAATATCCAAACGTGACGGACATTAAAGCTATCGCTATAATCAACAGCATAAAATTTTCCCTTAAAATGAATACGTATGTTTTACTATAAATACTCAGATTAAATCCCCCCTGTTTTCGATATAGATGTATGATGTATCATATCTTATGTCCAAATAAAACACTCACTCTTTTCTGTTATTTAACAAAAATATTACCATAATCTTAAGTAACTATCCTGCCTCGTTTGTTGAATAAGAAAAAGATGAGATCTCTTTGGAATCCCATCTTGAAAAAAAGCCCCCTTTAGTAAAAAACACTCCTCAATGGTGTACCCTTTCATAAAAGGTAACAAATATATCAAAGTTATGTATATATTCTACGTATAGATTATGAAATTGATTTTTCAGTTCCTGTCTGGACATGTAATTTTCATTTTTTAATTGAGTAATACTATCTTCTAATGATAATAGAGTTTCTATATTATTAACTAAATATCCTCCTTCTTCACTTGTATAATCCACTTGAACAACAAGTTCTAGCAAAACCTCTCTAACTTGTTTTACATCTAGAAGCATCCTGTTCAATTTCATTGCATCAAATGGGATAGAATCTTTACGAATTAACCAATCTTGTTCAAAAATAGGCAGTACATATTGTGTTCGGTTTATCGTAAGATTTGGATATTCGTTATCTATATCTGCATTTAAATCTTTTTTATAGGATTCTTTAAACTCACTCAGGATTGCTTCATAGCTTTTACCTCTATATAAAATCTTACTTGGATGGTAGACATAACTTTTTTTAATACTGAAAGGAGAGTATGGATAAAACCAAGTCATAATAGAAATAAAACCAATAGTTAATACAATGAATCCTCCTAATACCCAACTGATTCTTTTACCTTTTATACTAATATAAACCCGCTCCTATTTTCTATGCTTCATTAGCTTATAACAAACCTTGTTATCTTTATGTATTCAAGAGGGCTCTTTTTTATTTGCCCCCCATATTAAAGAAGTTAAATCAGTGTTTTTACCATAGTAAAGTAGCTACAACCAGGAGGATAATCTTTTACTTCTCCTACTACTTGATAACCCCTCGCTTCATAAAACGTCCGTGCTTGAAAATCATAGGTAGTTAACAATGCCTTCGTAGCTCCCATTTGCTTAGCTGCTTCTTCAGCTTTCACTAGTAGCTGTCCTCCAATACCTTTTCCACGGTATTCTTGGCTAAACCAAAACTTATTGATCTCTACCCACCCCCAATAAACCTCAGCAGTGATACCGCCAATCCATTGCTGTTGAAGATCGGTTACGATTAAGTTTAGTGGACGAACAGAACCCTTTTTTCTACTTTCTTTATGATACGGTGAATGTTCATCGTTGTACTCTCTGATCTTAGTATTTAAAAACGTAGTAAAGTCATCGTGTTTTTCCAATAAAATCTCTACTTGATAATCCATATGAATCCCCTTTCCATATGTATCTCTATGCTTTATAGCGCTCCATGAGCTTTTCCTGATGTGCTGTGAAAATTTCTTCGAGTGAAATATCATATTTATTAGCTATAACAATAATATTCCCTAAAACATCTCCAAGCTCCTCTACTAATTCTTGCTTATTTTCTTCATAGGAATGACTCTTTTCATCTGGTCGATCCCTGCCAATTTCCAACGATCGTATAGCTCTTGCTACTTCCCCAGTTTCTTCAGCTAGAAAGCCGATACGCGTAAAAATACTTAAATCAGACCAACCACGTGCATCATAGTAATCTTTCACGAATTTTTGAAACTCATTTAATTCCATTTCTATTTCCTCCATTTCTTTCCTCTTAAAATTAAATTATACTATAAAAGTGAAAAGTGAATCGGTGAGGTTTTTCAATCCCCCTCTTATTAGTAATGTTCACTAACCGTTATTGCGGAAAAAACGTATCAGATATGGAGGAACCATTATGAATAGTATTGCAGTATTTTGCGGATCAAGCATCGGTGCTTCTGAGGCATATAAAGATGGAGCTATTCTTCTAGGAAAAGAATTAGCAAAACGTAATATTACGTTAATTTATGGCGGCGCGAGTGTCGGTGTGATGGGAACAGTAGCAGACACGGTTCTACGTGAAGGTGGCAAGGTCATTGGGGTTATTCCGACGTTATTAGAGGAACGTGAAATTTCTCATAAGCATTTAACAGAGCTAATTGTCGTCAATTCTATGCATGAACGCAAAAGCAAAATGATGGAACTAGCTGACGGCTTTATTGCATTACCTGGAGGACCTGGTACGCTAGAAGAATTATTCGAAGTATTCACTTGGAATCAAATCGGCCTTTTGCAAAAGCCTTGTGGTATTTTAAATATCAATCATTACTATGATTTACTCATTGGGTTATTTGACCATATGCAAAACGAACAATTTTTACAAGCCCAATATCGAAATGCACTACTTGTAGATGAAGATGTTGCAGCACTACTAGATAAATGTGCAGCCTATGTTCCTCCTGCAGTCAAAACATATCAAACAAATAAATGAGCTAAAAGGATATTGTATGGATTCTAAGAAAAATCCATTACTACCTTACATACTCAAAAAACAGCTGAACATATGCATTCAGCTGTTTTTCATATTGTTGATAATTTCATAACTTTCTTGATATTTCACCTGACTTAATAATAATTGTGACATACTTTGATTCACCACCGTCTATGTGCTTCTCCATCTGCGACACATCAATATCATTCTCTATTATCACTCGTTTACGTTCTTTCCCTTTTAATCGAACCTCATATGGGGCACCCGCTATTCATAAGTGATTTCTACGTTTTTTCACTGCCACTACGGCAATCAATACCATTACTAACTTCATCACCAAAATTAATGCGTACAAGCTAAAAGATATGATCGCTGGCAAAAGAACTAACCACCATGACCATGTAATAACATCCGTTAGTTTTAATACGACAAAGACAATTGTTAATACTTCAGCGATTCCCAAGTGCGCACCTCCTATCAAATTGGAATACTGGAACGTTTAAATTTTTTTAACTTTTTTAAAAAACGATGAACTTTTTCATTTGGTAATTCGTCTAAATATTGGAAACATCGTGTTCCAAAGTAAAATAAAGGGAGATATGATCATGAAAAAACCGATTAAAAAATCTTGGATGATTGCTTCAGCACTAACAATAGGTATGGCTGTTCTGACGCCACTACAAGCAGGAGCTACTTCAGTAGAACCAACAAATGGTGTTACTGTTCAAATCGAACAACAAATTACAGGAACGATTAAAAGCGTCCACGGAGACGGGATTAACTTAAAAGGTAGAGACGGTAAAAACTACTATATCAGTTTTTATAAATTTTCTGAAGAACAACTAGAACAAATGAACTTAATAGAAGGACAGGAAATCACAGTTGAAGGCGGGGTAGTAGAGGATTATTCAGACTTCTTCACTTTCGACGCTTATAAAAAGTACTTACCTAAAGAATTAACAAATGAAGAGCTAACAAAATTAGAAAAAATGTTTAATGAAGTGCAAAAGTTACAAAAAGAATTGTCTGATGACATGACAGAAGAAGAGTATGACAAGAAATTTGAAGAAATCGGGAAATTTTATGAAGATATGTATAAAATTATAAATCCATATATATTAGCTAATTGGCAGCCCCAAACGTTTGAAGAATATATAGAAGAATTTGGATTCGGCGAAAAAAATGTAATTATTGCAGAAAATGATAAAAAAGAGCTCAAAGCTATTTATGAAGAGTGGGTAAAGCTTACAAAAGATGGTCAAGAAGATGAGGCTAATGAAAAAATGGAAAAATTCCACAATATCCTCAATCCATATTTTGACCAACTTCATCCAGCTCCAACATTTGAAGAATATATGAAAGAATTCAATTTAGTAGATATCCCTGCTGAAACATTAGCAAAACTAAAAACTATATATGAGGATATCCAAAAAGCAGATAAAGATGACAATTATGACTTACAAGAAAAACTTTACGGGGAATTTTATGACATCATTGATCAGTTCATAAAGCCTCAAACATTTGAAGAATTCATGGCTGACTATGAATTCAAAGTTAGTGAAGCGGATAACAAGCAATTAAAACAACTTTATGAAGAAATCTTAAAGCTAGATAATAAAGCAGAACAAGCAATAATTGACGAAAAATGGGAAGCATTCCACACTATTTTAGAGCCATATTTTGAAGCAAATAGAGAAATTCTAATCTCTGCTTCTAAACTAACAATTAACGGCCAAGAATACCTACCACAATAAAGAAAAGAATCAGGTGTCTCAACAATCATTGAGAAATGATTGTTGGGATTCCCCTTTTTAGATCAAAAATTAACTTTGTTCTGAGAAGGACGACCTATTCCGATAATTCAATTATTTAGATATCATTTAAATGATTTAAACCAGAAAATAAGGGGTGCTAGATTGACGCTTGATCTATTCAAAACAATTGCTCGTTAGGGGACGAATGCCAAAGTCAGTGATTATAGGAGAACACCTACTAGTGGAAGATGGAGACGTCCGTCTTACAGTGGTTGACACAAAAGCATAAAATCAATCGTGGTCCGGATCAAAGGATGAAAAAAGTCTTTGTGAAGCAGGAACTAGAAGTAATCGTTTTGAAGAACAAGACGGTGAATTCGTACATTCCCTATAAAAGCCTGATACTGCTATTGCTGAAAAAGAAAACGGAACCCTTCCTTCAATGTTGAAATAACATTTTGGAGGAAGAGCAATTGAGTAGAAAAAATGAGAATACAGCATTTCAATGTGAAAATTGTAATACGATGGTTGAACCATTAAGCAACGGCAGCTTCAGAAATCATTGTCCAAATTGTTTATTTTCGAAACATATGGATAATATTCCTGGTGACAGAGCGAGTACTTGTAAAGGTTTGATGAGACCAATCGGAGTCGATTATACTGGAAAAAAAGGCTTTCAACTTATCCATCAATGTACAACATGTCAAAAAATAAGTCGAAATAAAGTTGCTGTTGATTCCATTCAAGAGGATCAAATTATTCACTTTATGAATTCGATCATTTAGTTACGTATTTATTAAAGACACATTGGAAATAAACTTCAATGTGTCTTTTTTCATAATAATCCACTTTTTATCGTATTCATTTTACTTCTATAGCAAAAATATAAGAAGAACTACCATTAGCCATCTACCGAAAACACTATAAATATAAGTCCCCCTTTTCTTATTTAGATTCAATTCATTTTAGACGCGTTTTTTTATTATGTATAACAAAAAAATGAATGTAGTGAATAATTAGCAATCCTATATGACACATTACATATAGGAGGTGGAAGAATAATGACTAGAATAATTGGTGTAGAACAATCATTAACAAACGTTGAAGACGCTTTAAAAGCAAAAGGTTATGAAGTTATTCAGCTTCGTACGGAAGAGGATGCAAAAAAATGTGATGCTTGTGTAATCACTGGGCAAGATAGAGATATCATGGGAATTAGCGATCCTGTCATGGCGGGACCTGTTATTGACGCTGATGGTCTTTCTGCTGACGAAGTAATTCAACGTGTCGACAAATATTTCCACTAAAAAATAACTAGGTGCTGTCGCTATAGACTTGTTGACTATAGCGCAGCACCTTTTACTTTTTATGTGATTATAGAATGCTCATTAATAATTCGCCAATTCATGTCTTATCAATTATGCCTCGTCATAGTTGCATCTAGAATGGGCTTAGAAGCAAATCTTACAAATTTCATATGTATACGGTCGGTCGTTCCTCACCTAATGATAGATACCCACAACATGAACAAGTATTACTTTTGTAGGCTAGGCGAAAAGACGTTTTTGAGCGCACCAATTATTCCAGGTACTAGAAAGACAACGCCGAAAAAGATAGTAAGTAAATTGAAATTTTTTGTTTCATAAAAGGTAAACCACTCTTTGAAAATTGGAGATTCAGTAATTCTTCCAAATAGCGTTCCTGTCAACCGATAATAAAATTGTTTAATATTATTATAAAAATATAAGAGCCTTGCTACACTCTAGCGTGTAGTAAGGCTCTTTAAAGTTGTTTAATTTCTATACATTTAAAAGGTATTTGTACTTAAAATTCATTAATAAAGTTGTTTAATTCTTATTGAACTAAAGCACCTGTTTCTTTAAGAGTAATATTTCAAAATCCTTCCTAAAAAAATATCGGACTATCTTTATAGATTGAAACATAAAAACTAAACTTTGTACTACAACTAAAATTTATAATACTGTGTTACTAAATAGAGGTGTTATAGCTATAAAAATCTTCTTACCTCTTTATTACATCAATTACTAGGGGAATGGAACTACGGTATACTTAAGCCATCCGGTACGTTTTAATGTTCTTATATCTCTAAATTCTCCATCTTTTCCGACTACAAAAAGAATATTGTTTTCAGGATAATCTTCACCTAAAGAAGTCACTGAATTTTGTTTGTAAGATACCACCTGTATATTTAAAAAATACTTCCCTTCACACAACACTTTACTTTCTTTAAAATCGTTTAAAATATCACTGGCTTTCGGGATTGTATTGTTATTTTCGTAAACATTAAATATATAATGGAAATTAATAACTGACTCATTGTTCAAAGGATACAACGATTCATTTTCATCGCTTGTTAGTGATGGTAATAATGAATTGGTGTCTATTTTTTCTTTCTTTCTAAGGTCATCAATTAGCCTTTTTTTTTGATCTTTTTCAATATTAAAATCAAGATAATAATTTTTTGAAGGCCCATCCATTAAATGGTATTTTTCGATAATCTGATTGGACGCCTTGATAAGTTCAGGATGTTGTTGAATAAATGCTTCTTTAAATAGTTGTAAATAAACATCGTCACTTTCGTCAGGAATAAATTGATTTGTTCCTCGATTAAAGGCTAATGTGAGATTTACATGATAAGGTTTATAGATTTCTACATAACCATACTTACTTTCACCACGCTCACCATCATTTTTAGCACTTAGTATGTTGTAGTTCTTTATTCCGTAGTTTTCCAAATGATTTTTAACATTCTCTTCTACATATTTTTGGGGGATTTCGCAGCCCATTAACAAAAGGAGCAAAAAAGCAATTATAATAGCAAGATTTTTTTTGAACAATTTAAAATACATAACCAAAACCTCTCATCAATTTTGATATTATTTCCTGTTAAATTCTCCATTTTATATAGTAACACCTTCTTGCACTAAACTGCACCGTTAGTGGAAGACGGATTTTTAAACAACCATATTATTTTTTAAATGACTTTATTATAAAATAAACAACTTTATTATCTCTGCACAGTTCCACTAATATCTCGATAATTAGGAATCCAACCTATTGTTTCTAATGTAATAAAGATAATTTGTGACAATACAAATACACCAATAGAAGATACCCAAGGTTTTTTCAAAAAATGAGTATGATGTTGTTTATTAGCCAAGTAATATCCCTCCCTCTAATTAATTCTATTTATTAATAAACGTAAAATCAAGGGTTGAATACCAATATTAAACAATCACACTTAACACCGTTTGCCTTTTCCATTCCATCCAACATGTTTTGTTGTGTGAAACAAAATCCTTGTAATGAATCACCAACAATGACTTAGATACATACAACATATTTACCATTAATCAGTTAGCCTTTCATCATCCCACATATGATTTTAGCAAGAAAAATTAATAAAAAAAGACGCGCTTGCTAACCCTCATTTCACTTGTTTTCTTGTTGAATTACAATACTTCCCCCTACTAACCAATCCTTTTCATTGCTTCAAAACAATTAAAAACAGTTTACTAATGCCATTTCTTAAGAAATCTTCATAAATACCCTCAATAATTATTAATTATTTCCATTTACAATAATGATAAAGCCACAGGATTCTATAGGAGTGCTAAATGAACTATAGGCAATCTCATACTGAGGAAAAGTTAAGAACACAAGGTAGTTCGTAATACAGTGACAAGAGGTATCGTATGAAAAGGAGTTAAAAAAATGAAAAAACGAAATTTAATTATGGTGATTACTATTCTATATACAGGATTGATTTTATACTTCATGTTCTTAGGCTTTAACCGTCTAGACGGTTACGAAGAATACAAAAGCTACGGCTACGAATTTCTGCTCGTCCCATCCGGCGTTCCTTTGAATTTTCCTAGATTTACGTTTTCTTGGTTGTACGATTTTGGAAATATAGCAGCATTTATCCCCTTCGGTATCCTATTTCCATTACTCAATCAAGTTGATTATAAAAAATTTATAGGATGGTTCATTATTGTGATTCTTGGATTGGAAACGATTCAATCTTTAGCGTATCTCGGGACTTTTGATGTAAATGATGTTATTTCAAATAGTATAGGTGCAACAATTGGATATGTTGTATACAAAGTTGGGTTCACGTCAAACCTCACTTTAAAAAAACTCATTGTTTCATCCTTAACTGCCATAATACTGTTAGTTGGCGTAATGATTGTCTCTGAAGTTTTAGATAAACGAGTAAGTCCGGTACAACCCTTGCATGCTATTAAAGAAATCACAGGAGCTAAACCACTAACGAACGAAGTACCGACCTTCACTGTAGCTGGTAATAAAATAGAACCTCAATTCAATTTATATCGTAATAAAGAAAATACTACCAAAACTTATACTTATACTATTGAAGATAAAGAGGAGCTAATATTTTTCCTAAACATTGGCATTCCCGATCAAGAGGAATTCAAAGGCGATGTGACCATAATTACGGACGGAAATGTAATATTCCAAAAAAATGCAGTGAATTTGAAAGAAGAATCCGAAACAATTGAAATGCCATTAGAAATTCCGTTATATGACGAAGCAAAAAAAATGACCATTGTGATCACAGGTAATATAATGCTATGGGATGTAGGCTTCACAGAACTGAAGCATTGGTGGGAATGAAGTGATTCATTTCATTGGAGTAATTGCATCTTTCTAAACAATGCAGAAGAATGTTCTTATTCATACCATTCTGGACGTTCTCTTACGTATCATAAACAAAGGGAAGCTAAGGCTCAAAATTAAATGAGTACTTGGGCTTCACTTTGTTTATTGTATATTTTTTATTTCAACGTTGTTGAATCGGAAAAAACTTCGTGACAACTAACTTTGAAAGGTACTGAATTTCACTATCAATCGAGAATCCCGTCAAACGTAACTAATTACGGTACAACTTATTTGAACAAGGAAATCAATGCATATTAATATAGAATTATTTAAGAGAGACATCATAGAGGAGAGACATCATTGCAGATTTATTCATATAGCATCCCAGAATTAGATTCCTATTACACAAGTATTCCTATCTATAACAAGGACAACGAAGTTATTAGTATCCTCAAAAAAAATCGCCATCGTATCCTAACAAAACTGTTTCATATGCTTCTACGATATGGAATGCCCTATTGCTATAATGCTTTTTCAATCGATAATCGTCCAATATACAAAATTGATTGTGTATTTACAGGTGTTCGTTATACACTTTATAGCAGCAAAGCCTCGGAAAAAACTTCAATTAAACAAAATCGTGTGCAATTAATTGAAAAGGTGCAATCTTTTAAGCTTAACGGAGAAGTGTATCAATTAAGAATACACCAATGCAGGTACGTTAAAGTTGAATGGCGAAAAAATCGCTACTATTAAAAATTTAGATAGTACAAATACAAATTTAACGAATCGCATCCACATTGAAGCTATCAATGATGACAACGCCTCTCTAATTGCTATCATGTATCAAACATTTGTATATTAAAAATGAAACAGTTATTTTTCGTGCGCTTTAATGGTAAAATTGATTCTACACAAATTTGGAAATTAATCCTGCATTTATAATATAGCGTATTTAAAATTTAGTTCATCCTTTCAAAAAAAGCCACATCTTTATAGAAGATGTGACTACATACATTTGATTAATCAAATTCTAAAATGTTTTTTTCTATTACTACTTTGTAAACATCTATTGTACTAATTAAAATCGTTTTAAAATGATCTGTTTCAGTAAATGAATACCAAGGCTTCTCATTGAACCCATTAGAAATTTCTTCTGTAAATGTTTCTTGTTCAATATTATTCTTGATTTTATACTCTTCTTCATGACCTTCGTTATAGTAAAACTTCACTTTATATTCATACTCCATAAGTCAACACCTCCCATCTATCTATATAATGGATTGGAATGACAAGAAATATGAGCATAATAAAAGCTACATCTATTTATGTATGACAAATTATATTACTGTGTGCCTCTGCTTTGTTAAATTGTTCTTACTGCACAGTATGGTACTCCATATCTATAAAACCTTACATGTTGATAAAAATAGGATTAAGGGCTCAATATAAAAACACTTTAATAAAGTAAATAATTAAACTGACAGCAACAACGGTATTGAACGCCAACGCAATCTTATAGTGAAACTTAATTTTACATAAAGACACCAGTAAATGATGTAGAAGTAAATATATTGTTACTACAACAAAATGCATGATAGAAAACATGAAACTCATTATGACTAAAGAAGAACGACTCAAATCCCCTGGAAAACTATCTGCAGCTGTAAAACGTATATTGCCCACAAAAAGTACAGTTATCCATTGCATATAGTAGGTTAAGATAGACACAATTAAAAAATAAACTACATAAGATAAATATTGAAGAAATGACTTAATATCCATTCACACTCCTTAACTAAGCGAGAGTATTGAACTCTGATTTCTAAGTATGATTAAATACAATAACGATAATACTATTAGCTTTGTTGCATATTTCTCCAAAAATGAAACTATAACCCGTTATATAAAATAAAAAAGCACCGATAATTAAAGGCGCTTTCATTTTCCTTTGATTCTTTTGAGTTTGATGACTTTTTTAGTTGGTCACTCGCTCCATTTTCAGATTCATTTGTGCACACATAATTCTTTAAAATTACACCCTTTGCAGTGCCATTTTTCTGTGGTTTGCTCAAATTCCTCAAAGTCCACAGGTTC
>Ga0102589_1003938_pt1 | contig 14562 bp, 13 predicted proteins | sample AraplaMF_Col_mLB_FD_76858 | JGI IMG/M metagenome (GOLD analysis project Ga0102589, IMG submission 76858) | Arabidopsis root microbial communities from the University of North Carolina, USA - plate scrape MF_Col_mLB | ecosystem: Host-associated > Plants > Roots > Endosphere | place: USA... | reverse complement strand
CCGGCGCCAAGTACCACGTGCCGGGCAACACGCCGTACACGCGCTACTTCTTCTCGCATGTGCTGCAGTTCCAGTTCTACAAGGCACTGTGCGATTCGGCCGGCTACAAGGGCCCGCTGTACGAGTGCAGCTTCTACGGCAACAAGGAAGCCGGCGCGCGCTACCAGGCGATGTTGAGCAAGGGCGCAAGCCAGCCGTGGCAGAAGACCCTGAAGGAACTGACCGGTGGCGAGAAGATGGACGCCTCGGCGGTGCTGGAATACTTCGCCCCGCTGCAGACCTGGCTGAAGCAGCAGAACGAAGGCAAGACCTGCGGCTGGCAGGCCAGCGGCACGGCCGCGGCTGCGCCGGCCGCAACACCGCCGGCACCGCCGGCGAAGCCGGAAGCCAAGGCGGAGACGAAGAAGGGTTGAGTTCTTCTCGCCGGATGAAAGAAGGCCGGCGCTTGCCGGCCTTTTTTTTGGCTGGAGCAACGTCCATGGGTTCCCGCGTTCGCGGGAACGACGGGACACGTCTGCTACCGTGATCGTTCCCCCATAGCGCAGGAAACGACCATGCCACTGGTACGCGTAGACCTGATGGAAGGAAAGGATGACGCCTTCCTGCAGGGCATTGGCGACGTCATCCACGCCGCCATCGAGGACGTCCTCAAGGCACCCAAGGACGACCGCTTCCAGGTGTTCACCCGGCACCCGCGCGGCGAACTGTCGATCGACCGCACCTACATGGGGATCGAACGCAGCGACGACTGCATCCTCATCCAGGTCACGATCAGCCAGGGCCGCAGCGTCGAAACCAAACAGGCCTTCTATCGCGCCGTGGCGGATGGCCTGCATGTGCGACTGGGCATGCGCACGCAGGACGTCTTCATCAACCTGGTCGAAGTGGTCAAGGAAAACTGGTCGTTCGGAGACGGCATCGCCCAGTACGCCTAGCGGGCGGGCGGAGGAATGCGCTATATATATTGCTATATAGCGCCACTCCCCCCGGAGCAGCACGATGTCCGCCCTGCCCGCGCTTCGCCGCCTTGCCGTCATTGCGCTGCTGGCCCTGGCCGCCCCGGCCTTCGCCGAGCAACCGGTCCGCGTCTTCGCCGCCGCCAGCCTCACCAACGCCCTCAACGACATCGGCGCCGCCTGGGAAAAGGCCGGCCATCCCAAGCCGAGCCTGGCCTACGCCGCCTCGTCCGCGCTGGCCAAACAGATCGAAGCCGGCGCGCCCGTCGATGTCTTCGCCTCGGCCGACCTGGCCTGGATGGATTACCTCGACCAGCGCGGCAAGATTGCCCCAGGCACCCGCGTCAACCTTCTCGGCAACGACCTCGTGCTGATCGTGCCGAAGGGCCAGACCGTCCCGGTCGAGATGAAGCCCGGATTCGACTTCGCCGGCGCCTTCAAGGGCAAGCTCTGCACCGGCGAGCCCGGCGTGGTGCCGGTCGGCATCTATGCCAGGCAAAGCCTTGAAGCGCTGGGCTGGTGGGCGGCCTTGAAGGGCCGCATCGTCGGCACCGACGACGTGCGCACGGCGCTGGCCTTCGTCGAACGCGGCGAGTGCCCGCTCGGCATCGTCTACGCCACCGACGCGAAGATCAGCAGCAAGGTCGACGTACTCAAGGCCTTCCCCGCCGACACCCACAAGCCGATCGTCTACCCGTTCGCGGTGGTCAGGGGCGCGCGCCCGGAGGCACAGGCGTTCGTGCGCTTCGTGCAGACCTCTGCCGCCGCTGCGGATATCTTTGACCGCTACGGGTTCACCCTCCTCAAACCCTCCGCCCGCCGCAAACCCTGATCCGCATGTGGCTGTCGCCAGAAGAGTGGGATGCATTGCGCCTGTCGGCGAAGGTGGCGCTGTGGTCGACCGCGGCCTGCCTGCCGTTCGGCATCGCGCTGGGCTGGCTGCTCGAGCGCCGGCGCTTCCCCGGCAAGTTCTGGATCGACATCCTGGTGCAGCTGCCGATGGTGCTGCCGCCGGTCGTGCCGGGGTACCTGCTGTTGCTATTGCTGGGCACCAACGGCCCGCTGGGCGCGTGGCTGCAAGCGACCTTCGGGATCGTCGTTGCGTTCACCTGGAAGGGCGCGGTGATCGCCTCGGCGGTGATGGCGTTTCCGCTGATGGTGCAGCCGATCCGGCTGGCATTCCGGCTGATCGATCCGCGCCTTGAGAATGCCGCGATCACCCTGGGCGCGCGGCCGTGGAGCGTGTTCTTCAGCGTGACGCTGCCGCTGTCGGTGCCGGGAATAATCGCTGGCAGCTTCCTGTGCTTCTCGCGCAGCCTCGGCGAGTTCGGCGCGACGATGGCCTTCGTCGGCAACATCCCCGGCGAGACCCGCACGCTGCCGCTGGCCATCTACAGCCTCACCCACGTGCCCGACGGCGAAGCGGCGGCGATGCGGTTGTCGTTGCTGTCGATCGCGCTTGCCGTGTTGGCGCTGCTGCTGAGTCGCTGGGTCAGCCATCGTGCGGAGCGCAAGCTCGGCTTCCAGGATCATAGGGCCCAGCATGCTGAGCTTTGACGTCGACTTCGCCAGGGGCGATTTCACGATGACGGCGCGTGCCGAGGTCGGCGCCGGCGTCACCGGCGTGTTCGGGCCATCGGGCTCGGGCAAGAGCACCCTGCTGGCCCTGATCGCCGGACTGCTGCGCCCGCGCCGCGGCGTCATCCGTGCCGACGGCGACGTGCTGGTCGATACCGCCAGCGACCGCTTCGTGCCGCCATGGCAGCGGCACTTCGGCCTGGTGTTCCAGGACGGCCAGTTGTTCCCGCACCTGACCGTGCGCAAGAACCTGCTCTACGGCCACGACCGCATCGCCCCGCAGGCGCGCCGGCACGACCTGCAATCGGTGGCCGAGCTGCTCGAGATCGTGCCGCTCCTCGACCGCCGCCCCGCCCTGCTGTCCGGCGGCGAACGCCAGCGCGTCGCCCTCGGCCGCGCACTGTTGTATTCACCGCGCCTGCTGCTGCTCGACGAGCCGCTGTCGTCGCTGGACGAACGCCTGAAGCAGCAGATCCTGCCGTTCCTGCGACGCATCAAGGAAGAGACGCGCGTGCCGATGCTTTACGTCACGCACTCGCGCGACGAGATCGACTACCTCGCCGATGCCGTCATCACGATGGATCGCGGGCGGCTTGGCGTAGCGCCCTAGGCGCCGACCGCGAGGATCACGCTGGAGGCCTTGAAGATTGCCGCGGCCTCGACACCTTCGGCCAGCTGCAATGCCTGCGCCGACGTGTTGGTGATGATCGCCGCGACCGAGTTGCCGCCGCCCAGGTCGATCACCACTTCGGCATTGACCGCGCCCGGCTGCACGCGCGACACCTTGCCCTGCAGCCGGTTGCGCGCCGACAGTTTGACGCCGGCATCGGCCCCCGTGGCCACGATCACGCTCGACGCCTTGACCAGCGCGACCGCGCTGTCGCCCACCGCCAGTGCCATGTGCTGAAGGCTCTCGTGGGTGATGATCGCGACGATGCGCGCGCCACCCGACAGTTCGAGTTCGACCTCGTCGTTGACCGCGCCGGTGGCGATGCGGACGACCTTGCCGACGAAGTGGTTGCGCGCACTGGTGAGCATGGACAGTCTCCCGATGATCTGCAGTTCCGCCGCAGCGCCGGACATGCGCGCATTGAGGCGCTCGATGAATCGTCCGTTCTCGTCCTCGACGGCCTGGTAAGCCGCCACCAGCCGTCGGCCGTGGTCGGTCAGCCGCGTGCCGCCACCGCCCTTGCCTCCCACGGTGCGTTCCACCAATGGCTGCTCGGACAGGTTGTTCATCGCGTCGATCGCGTCCCACGCCGCCTTGTAGCTCAGGCCGACCGCCTTGGCCGCGGCGGTGATCGACTCGGCATCGCCGAGCGCGGCCAGCAGCGCCATCCAGCGCCGGCCGCCGAACGGACCGCGGCTGGCCTCCACGGTCAGTGCGCTGTTGATCCGGAACGTCGGGTCGGCCATGGCGCCGAGTCTGGCCAGCCGCGCTGCAGGCCGCAAGCCTCGACGGCGGCGCGGGGTCTATGGCGGCCACCGGCCACATCTTCTATGTTGTCGACACACCCAACCACGACGGCCGCGCCACATGTCCGATTCATCCGTGCATCCGGATCACCTCAAGCGCAGCCTGTCCAACCGGCATCTCCAGCTCATCGCCATAGGCGGCGCCATCGGCACCGGCCTGTTCATGGGCTCGGGCAAGACCATCAACCTCGCCGGCCCGTCCATCCTGCTGGTCTACCTGATCATCGGCATCATGCTGTTCTTCGTGATGCGGGCGATGGGCGAGCTGTTGCTGTCGAACCTGGAATACAAGTCGTTCATCGACTTCTCCACCGACCTGCTCGGGCCCTGGGCCGGATTCTTCTGCGGCTGGACGTACTGGTTCTGCTGGATCATCACCGCGATCGCAGACGTGATAGCCATCGCCGCCTATGCGCAGTTCTGGTTCCCCGGACTGGCGCCCTGGATACCGGCGGTGATGTGCGTGGTGCTGCTGCTGTGCCTGAACCTGGTCACGGTGAAGCTGTTCGGCGAGATGGAATTCTGGTTCGCGCTGATCAAGATCGTGGCGATCTGCGCGCTCATCGTCACCGGCTTGGGCATGGTCGCCTGGGGCTTCCAGTCGCCGTCGGGCCATGTCGCCTCGCTGTCGAACCTGTGGAGCGACGGCGGCCTGTTCCCAACCGGCATCGCCGGTTTCTTCGCCGGCTTCCAGATCGCGGTGTTCGCCTTCGTCGGCATCGAGGTGGTCGGCACCACCGCCGCCGAGACCGCCAACCCGGAGCGCAACCTGCCCAAGGCGATCAACTCGATCCCGGTGCGCATCATGCTGTTCTACGTGCTGGCGCTGGTGGCGATCATGGCGGTGACGCCGTGGCGCGAAGTGGTGCCGGGCAAGAGCCCGTTCGTCGAACTGTTCGTGCTCGCCGGCATCCCGGCCGCGGCCAGCCTGATCAACTTCGTGGTGCTGACCTCGGCCACGTCCTCGGCCAACAGCGGCATCTTCTCGACCAGCCGCATGCTTTACGGCCTGGCCCAGGAAGACCACGCACCCAAGTCGTTCGCGCTGCTGTCGCGCGCAGCGGTGCCGTCGCGCGGCCTCATGTTCTCGTGCCTGTGCCTGCTCGCCGGCGCGATGCTGGTGTACGTGATCCCGAACCTGGTGACGGCCTTCACCCTGATCACCACGCTGGCCGCGGTGCTCTTCATGTTCGTCTGGTCGCTGATCCTGTTCGCCTACATCGCCTACCGCCGCAAGCGCCCGCACCTGCACGAGGCCTCGAAGTTCAAGATGCCCGGCGGCGTGGCCATGTGTTACGCCTGCCTGGCGTTCTTCGCCTTCGTCCTGGTGCTGCTGACCCTGCAGGCCGATACCCGCCAGGCGCTGCTGGCCAGCCCGGTGTGGTTCGTCCTGCTGGGCATCGGCTACTTCTGGCGCCAGCGTCGCGGCGTCGCACTCGAGGCCGGCTCGGCCTGAGCATCCTTCGATGGGGGGCGCCTTTGCCTCGCCCCCCTGTTCAGGTGTACGGCGACCGTGCCGACCCTGCCAGCGAACCCGCCATCGTGACCTTCGACACCCCCCTGCAGACCTGAACCAGTCTAATGTCCGCCGATGCCCCGCCCAGGGGACGTCGTTTCAATCCCATGCCTGACCGGCCGGAGCCATCAGTGAGCCTCAACAAACCGCAAGTCCTCGTACTTTCCCTTGCCATCGTCACCGCCCTGGCCGCGTGCGCCAAGAAGGAAGAAGCCGCAGCGCCGGCCGCCGATGCCGCCAAGCCCGCCGAAGCCACCGCCCTCAAGCTCGACGAGAGCAAGCTGCCCGGCGTGAACCGCTTCACCGTCGCCGACCTCGATACCAGCAAGGACGCGTGCACGGACTTCAACGGCTACGTCAACGGCAAGTGGCTCGCCGCCAATGCCATCCCGGGCGACCGCACGTCGTGGGGCGCGTTCGAGATGCTCAATGAGCGTTCGATCGCCGTGCAGCGCCAGCTCGCCGAGCAGGCCGCCGCCGACACCAAGGCCACCGGCGTCGAGAAGATCGTCGGCGACTTCTGGGCCACCGGCATGGACGCGGCCAAGATCAACGAGCAGGGCATCGCCCCGCTGAAGGGCCACCTCGACGCGATCGCCGCGCTCGACAGCCAGGAAAAGATCGCCGACTACCTGCGCACCAGCGCGGCCAAGGGTGAGAACTTCCTGTTCGGCTTCGGCGCCGAAGCCGACTTCAAGGATTCCAAGAACAACATCGCCTACGCCTCGCAGGGCGGCCTGGGCCTGCCGGACAAGGCGTACTACTTCGACGCCGACAAGAAGGACAAGCTGGCTGCCTACGAGCAGCACGTCGCCAAGGTGCTGGAGCTGAGCGGCGTTGCCGCCGCCGATGCCGCCAAGCAGGCCAAGGACGTGGTTGCCTTCGAGACCCGCCTGGCCAAGGCGTCGATCGACAAGAAGACGCTGCAGCGCGACGTCTCGCTGTACTACAACCCCGTCAGCCCGGCCGACGCCGACGCGCTGGCGCCGAACTTCCCGTGGACGAAGTTCTTCGAGTCGCAGGGCGTCGCGGTGCCGAAGATGTTCTCGCTGGCGATGCCGGACTTCCACAAGGAAGTCAGCAAGATGCTCGCCGACGTGCCGGCCGCGCAGTGGCAGACCTACCTGCGCTTCCACACCATCGACAGCGCCTCGCCGTACCTCTCGGACGCGTTCGTCCAGGAGAACTTCGCGTTCTACAACCAGACCATGCGCGGCCAGAAGGAGCTCAAGGAGCGTGGCAAGCGCGTGCTGGCGACGATTGAGGACCAGGCCGGTGAGGCGCTGGGCCAGATGTACGTCAAGGTCGCCTTCCCGGAAGAGTCGAAGGCGCGCATGCAGACGCTGGTGAAGAACCTGTCGGAGTCGCTGAAGGGCCGCATCGAGCACCTGGCCTGGATGAGCGACGACACCAAGAAGAAGGCCATGGACAAGTGGGCCGCCTTCACCCCGAAGATCGGTTACCCGGACAAGTGGCGTGAGTGGAACGGCCTGACTACCGGCCGCGACAGCTACATCGGCAACGTGCTGGCTGCGCAGGAGTTCAACTACAAGTGGAACCTGGGCAAGATCGGCAAGCCGGTCGATCGCACCGAGTGGGGCATGCCGCCGCAGATGGTGAATGCCTACTACAACCCGCTGCAGAACGAGATCGTCTTCCCGGCCGCGATCCTGCAGCCGCCGTTCTTCGATCCCAATGCTGACGACGCCACCAACTACGGCGGCATCGGTGCGGTGATCGGCCACGAGATGACCCACGGCTACGACGATCAGGGCAGCCGCTTCGGGCCGGCCGGCAACTTCGAGGTGTGGTGGACCGACGCTGACGCGAAGAGCTTCGCCGGCCGTACCGACAAGCTGGTGCAGCAGTTCAACGGTTACGAGGCGGCGCCGGGCATGAAGGTGAAGGGCGACCTGACCCTGGGCGAGAACATCGCCGACCTGGGCGGTCTGGCCACGGCCTACGACGCGATGAAGAAGGCCACCGACGGTACGCCGGATCCGAAGACCGACGGTCTGACGCGCGACCAGCGCTTCTTCCTCAACTGGGGCACGGTGTGGCGCCGCAACTTCACGCCGGACGAGCTGAAGCTGCGCGTGAACACCGACGAGCATGCCCCGGCGACGTTCCGTGCGGTCGGTGCTCCGTCGAACCTGCCGGCCTTCGCTGCTGCGTTCTCGTGCAAGCCGGGCCAGCCGATGGTCCGCGAAGGCGACAAGCAGGTCGTGATCTGGTGATGTAACGCTTTACTCCTGGCCCTCGTCGGCAAGGCAGAAGGCCCGGGACCTCCCGGGCCTTCTTATTTGCGTGTCCCGTCATCCCGGCGAACGCCGGGACCCAGGCCGACACACTCGTCATCCCGGCGAACGCCGGGACCCATCTTGACGTTCCCCTGGCTCCGGCACGGCGTTGTCCGCAGCGGCGGGGAGTGCTACGTCCCGCGGACGACATCCTGTCTTTACGCGGGACGCGGGACATCCATGTCCCGCTGCTCCGCACTCCCCGCCGCAGCGGACAACGCCCTGGCGATTCGTTGCAAGGTCTTCGGTAGGCGAAGGAAAGTACAACGACGCTGGGTTCCCGCCTGCGCGGGAATGACGGGCGCACCTCTCCGTCACCGCTGTCACCGTCATCCCCGCGAAGGCGGGGATCCAAGGACGTCGCTCCTTGGTTTGGCCCTGCGCCTTCGAGGTGAACCTCGCAGCCAGCAGCAGTCCCAGACCCGGAGGGCGCCGCACAGGACGTGCGGCGTTTTTCTAAGGGACAGGGATGTCCCTTAGAAAAATCCCCTCGAGCACCCCGGTCGCAGGACTGGTTTGTCGAGGAGGCCATTTCTTTTTGGTTACTTTTTCTTTGGGCCAGCAAAGAAAAAGTGACCCGCCGCTTTAGTGGCGGAAGCTGTTGCTGTTGCCTCGCAAGAACAAAGGCAAAATCAAAATGGGTCCCGGCGTTCGCCGGGATGACGGACAAGGCGCCCTACTCCGCCGGAATCTTCTCCGCGATGCGCGCCAGCATGTACGCATGGAACGGGTTGTAGCTCAGCCGGCTCAGGCTCTCCTGCGAGACCACCAGCACGTTGCGCTCACCGCGCACGGCCAACGCCCCCAACTGCACGATCGCCTTCCCCGACGGCACGTTGCCGTAAAGCGCATCGTCCTGCGCGAACGGCAAACCAATGTGCGACAACGAATACACATCAGGCGGATAGCGCGCGCCGACCGGTTGCTGCTGGACCACGCCCGCACCCACGTCGCGCGTACGCGCCACCACCGCTGCATCCTCCGACGACGACGCCCCCACCACCGTGAGCGTGTATCTACGCGCCGGGTCCTGCAGCACGTCGCCTACCCAGTCGGTCGCAGAGGTACGCAATACCGGCGCGATCACGCGGCCGCGGTTGACGTCGAACAGCACAAGCTCGCTGCCATTGGCAGCCAGGCGATCGAACAGCCGCGTCATCACCGCATGCGCACCGACGGTGTCGTCGACCACCGACTGGAACGCGAGGATCGGCGGCACCTGGTCCAGGCGCCCCTGCGCGGCCACCTCCTCCATCACCACGCGCAACTCGTCGGTGACCAGGTACGACTCGCGCGCCGCGCGCACGGGGAAGGAGTTGTATTTGAAGGCGTTGAACTCCGGCAGCACGTCCAGCCAGGCCGACTTGGCGTAGCGGCTGAACAACGCCGGCCAGCCGGCGATGCCGGCGAAGCGGGCGAACCGGTTCACCTCGATCATCGGCGACATCAGCACGATGCGGTCGACGTCGCGCTTGTCGCCGCGCTCGATCCGCGCCATGACGTAGTGCATCGCCAGCGCGGCGCCGTTGGAGTAGCCGACCAGGTGAACCGGCAGGCGCCCCGCGGCACGGCGCCGGGCTTCGGCCATCGTCATTTCCAGCGTCGCGTGCCATTCCTTTCGACCTTCCTTCGTCAGGCCTGCCGGCACGGTGCCATGTCCCGGCATGCGCGGCGCGATGGCGATGAAGCCATGCCGGCGATACAGCTCGGCCACGCTGCGCATGCTGTAGGGCGAGTCGGTGAGGCCATGCACCAGCACGACCACACCTTTCGCAGTGCCCTCCGGTTCGAGCACGAAGGAGCGGTTCCAGTCGTGTCCGAAGGCTTCCGGTGAGGTCAGGCTGCCAGCGTAATAACGATTGAGCGGGCTGCGGTCGCCCGGCTTCATGGCGCTGTCGAGCTTGCGACGCAGTTGCTCGTACATGCGCCGCTCGGCGGCTACATAGCCTTGCCAGTCGCCGGCGGCGATCGCACTGGCGCTGGGCTCGTCGGGAACGATCGTGTGCCAGGGTTGCAGCGGCGGCCCCTGCGTCGACTGGCAGGCGCGCACGCCGACCACCACCAGCACAAGCAACGCCACCAGCACCGCACTCTTGCGCAACAGCGTGGCGGCAACGGCAAGCAGCCGCGACACAAGCGATGACCCCGGCGGCCGATCGAGGTCGTCATCATCCGGGCTGGTGACCATGCGCGTTGACCTGCAGGGACGGGTGCGGGGGATGGTCGCACGATCGGCGGTCCGCGGTGCCCAGATGGGCATCACATGGCCGCTGCTAGACTCCGGGCCACCCCGTCTCCCCCGAACGGATTCCGCCATGAACCTACGCCCGCTTGCCTGTGCCCTGGCCCTGAGCCTGATCGCCGGACTCGCCTCGCCGCCCGCCGATGCCCAGAAGAAGCGCGCCGCCAAACCCAAGGCCGCCGCCGCGGCGAATGCCTGCAGCGACTTCTATGCCAGCGCCAATGCCGACTGGCTCAAGAGCAACACGTTGCTGCCAAACGTCGGCTCGGTCTCGGCGCTGGAGCAATTGGGCGCACGCTCGCGCCAGCAGCAGCTGGACCTGCTCGATGCCGCGTCCAAGGCACCGCAGGGCAACGTGCAGCGACTGCTCGGCGACTTCTGGGCCAGCGGGCTGGACGAGGCCGCGGTCGAGCGCGACGGCGCGCAGCCGATCGCACCGCTGATCGGCCGCATCGATGCGATCAAGAGTGCCAAGGACATCCCGCCGGCGATCGCGGCGCTGCACCAGGTCGGCATCCCTGTGCTGTTCAACTTCGGCGCCGACGTCGACCTCAACGACTTGAACCGTCACATCGGCTACTTCGCCCAGGGCGGCCTCGGCCTGCCCGACCCGGCCTACTACACCCGCACCGATGCCGACACGCGCGCACTGATGGGGCGTTACAGCAATTACGTGCAGAAGATCCTCGCCCTGACCGGCACGCCACAGGCGCAGCTGGCCGCCGATGCGCAGGCCGTGATCGATCTTGAAACGCGGATCGCCTCCGCATCGAAGCCCCTGCTCGACCTGCGCGACCCGCGCGGCAATTTCGGACCGGTGGCCACCAACACGCTGGGCAAGAAGTACAAGCGCCTGCAACTGGACCAGTTCCTCAAGGTCCAGGGCGTCAACGACGACACCGTGTCGATGGCGAACCCGGCGCTGTTCGCACAGCTCGACAACCTGGTCGGCAGCCTCAAGCCGGCGCAGTGGAAGGCGTACCTGCGCTGGCGCATCGGTGATGCGATGGCGCCGTACCTGGCCAAACCGTTCCGCGATGCCAGCTTCGAGTTCCGCGGCCAGGTGCTGCAGGGGCTGGCTGCGCCGCCGTCGCGGCCGCAGGCGGTGCTCGATGCGATCACGCTCGCCGCCGGCCCGATGGTCGGCCACGAATACGCCGCGCGCTACCTGCCCGCCGCCACCGACAAGCGCGCCGAGGAGATCGCGGCGAACGTGCGCGATGCGCTGGGCCAGGCGCTCGATCGCGACACGCGCTTCAGCGCGGCCGCCAAGGCCGAAGCCAAGGCCAAACTCGCCGCACTCAAGATCGAAGTCGGCACGCCAAACCGCGACCTCGACTACACCGTGCAACCGATGGGGCGCGGCAGTTTCGGGAGCAACATGCTGATCGCATCGACCTGGCGCCATCGCGAAGAGATGAAGCGGATCGGGCGTGGCAATGCCGACCGCCGCTGGGATGTGTTGCCGCAGGAACCCTCGCTGGCCTACGACATCACCCAGAACCGCCTGATCGTGACCGCGGCAATGCTGCAGCCGCCGGTGTTCGACACCGCCAAACCGGCGGCCTGGCTATATGGATCGTACGGCGCGCTGGTCGGACACGAACTCAGCCACGGCTTCGACAACCGCGGCCGCTTCGTCGATGCCAAGCAGGAACTGCGCGACTGGTGGACTCCGGCGGAAACCTCGGCGTGGGATGCGTTGAGCAAGCGCGTGGCCGTGCAGTACGGCGGCTTCGAGTATCCGGAGCTGGGCGGCACGCGCGTCAATGGCACGCAGACCGCGGGCGAGGACATCGCGGATATCGCCGGTGTAGAACTGGCGTTGGCGGCTTGGCGTGCATCCGAACCGGCTGCCGCAAAACCGGCGAGCCAGGATTTCTACAAGGGCTGGGCGGCGTTGTGGCCGCAGCACATGACCACGGACGCTGCGCGACAGCGCGCGGCGACCAGCGTGCATGCGCCGGGACGCTGGCGTGCGAATGGACCGCTGCTCAACCAGGCCGCCTTTGGTGAGGCGTTCGGGTGCAAGGCCGGCAGTGGCATGCAGCTGGCGGCGGATCAGCAGATCAAGTTGTTCCCGTAGGGAGCAACGGCAACGTCTCGATGGATCCCGGCTTGCGCCGGGATGACGTGACATTGCTGATGGGGTGCGGGCCTGGGTCCCGGCTTTCGCCGGGACGACGCATGGTTAGCGTACTACCCGCATCTTCGGCGGACCCTTCTTCTTGCCGAACGGCGGCTGCCCGCGCCAGTAGCGGATCAGCAGCCAGCCGAACAGCATGCCGCCCAGGTGCGCGAAGTGCGCCACGCCCGGCATCGCATTGGTCACGCCGAGCAGCAACTCGATCGCGCCGTAGACCAGCACCAGCGTGCGCGCCTTCATCGGGATCGGCGGGATCAGCAGCATCACGCGCTGGTTCGGGAACAACAGGCCGTACGCCAGCAGCAGGCCGAAGATGCCACCGGACGCGCCCACCGTCGGATAGGCCTCACCGCCCTGCGACATGGTCCACATGCCCACGCCGATCTGGCACAGCGCCGCGCCGACCACGCACACCAGGTAGTAGGTCAGGTAACGCCGATCGCCCCACACGTGTTCAAGCGGCGCGCCGAACATCGCCAGCGCCAGCATGTTGAACAGCAGGTGGGCGAAGGTGCCGTGCATGAAACCGTAGGTGAGCAGCTGCCACGGCATGAAACCGACGCCGTCCAGCTCGCCGCCACCGGGCGGCCACAGCATGAACTGCGCGAGGGCGACGTCGCCGAGCGCCCACTGCAACAGGAACACCAGCCCGTTGGCGATCAGCAGGGCCTTGGTGACCGGGGGAAGGTTGGAAAACATCGCGACTCCTGGAAGTGCGCTACATGGTAGCCGCTGGCCGGCACCATCGGGCCGGAGGATTGATTCGGTGAGCCCGCGGCCTCAGCCAGGGCGCTTGGCGCGTGCAAGAGCCTTGCTTGTCGCGGCCGAGTGCTTTGCAGGGCTTGTCCGCGCACGTCGTGGCTTCACTGCCGCCGGAGGTGCCATCGGCGCGCCCCACATCTGTTCGTCCAGCGTCGCCGCGGCGCGCTGGCCGCGCACGCGCCCGCCCTCGACCCGCACGCCCTCGGCACGCAGGCGCTGACCCTGCTCACGGAAGCCCCGGGAGCCTTCGGGGAAGGCGATGCGGCCGTCAGAGCGCAGCACTCGGTGCCACGGCAGGTCGGGATCGTCGTTCTGCCCCAGGATCCGCGCCACCAGACGCGCCCTGCCCGGCAGGCCGGCGCGACGCGCAACTTCGCCATACCCTGCGACCTCGCCCGCCGGGATCGCACGGATCGCGGCCAGGATGCGCATTGCGGCGGCGTCCTTTGCGGCGGTGGGCTTGCTCATCGCGGTAGCATACCGATCATCCCCCGGAAGGAGCCGCCCCGTGCGCAACTTCGAATCGATCCGTCGCCATCTCAAGGCGACCGACTTCAACACCACCGAACACGGCGCCGATCTGATCTGCATCGAGCTGTCGCTCGAGCAGGGAACACGTCACCAGGCGATCTTCCTGTCGGAACTGGACGACGAAGACGGCCGTCCCTACCTGCGGGTCAGCACCGCGGTCTCGCCGATCACCGGCCTGGACGCCAAGCGCGCACTGATCTTCAACTGGCAAAGCCGCGTCGGCTATCTCGCCATCGGCGACCTCGACGGCGTGCCGCACCTGCAGCTGTGCGAGAACCGTCCGTACGAAGGCCTCGACGCGGCCGAGATCGACCGCCTCGTGCTGGAGATCGGCGGACTGGGCGACCGCATGGAGCGGTCGCTGTCGGCAGGCGGGGATCTGTTCTGAGCAATCACAACCCTCTCCCCTTGTGGGAGAGGGACAGGCCGCGAAGCGGCCAGGGAGAGGGACTTACGCCCAGCCCATCGCCCTGAACAACTCGAAGAACATGTAGGCGATGCCGCCTGCGGCCGGGATCGTCAGGATCCACGCCCAGATCATCTTCTCCACCACGGTCCACTTGATCGCGTTGAAGCGCTTGGCCGTGCCCACGCCCATGATCGCCGACGAGATGTTGTGCGTGGTCGACACCGGGATGCCCAGCGACGACGCCGCCATGATCACCGCAGCGGCGCTGGTCTCGGCGGCGAAGCCATTGATCGGATGCAGCTTCACCAGCTTGTGGCCCAGCGTCTTGATGATGCGCCAGCCACCCGCGGCGGTACCGGCGGCCATGACAATGGCGCAGGTGAACTTGATCCAGGTGTCGATGTCGTTGTTTTCCAGCGCCTCACGCGAGGGGTGCAGGAACGCCAGCCACGACGGCAGGTTGTCGAGCGTGCCGGCCGACTGCGCGCCGACCAGCGCCAGGGCGATGATGCCCATGGTCTTCTGCGCGTCGTTCATGCCGTGGGCGAAACCCATGCCGGCGGCGCTGACCAGCTGCGCCTTGCCGAAGAACGCATTGACCCAGCGCGGCCGCGCCATGCGCGCGAGGAAACCGCCGCTGCTGGCC
>Ga0102589_1003937_pt1 | contig 14565 bp, 9 predicted proteins | sample AraplaMF_Col_mLB_FD_76858 | JGI IMG/M metagenome (GOLD analysis project Ga0102589, IMG submission 76858) | Arabidopsis root microbial communities from the University of North Carolina, USA - plate scrape MF_Col_mLB | ecosystem: Host-associated > Plants > Roots > Endosphere | place: USA... | reverse complement strand
AGAAGGCCGAAGTCACGCGCGGCGGCATCGACACCCGTGAACTGTCGCAGCAAACCATGATGGCGGCCAAAGTCCCGGGCCTGTATTTCATCGGCGAAGCAGTCGACGTCACAGGGTGGCTGGGAGGCTACAACTTCCAGTGGGCCTGGGCCTCCGGTGTGGCGGCTGGGCAGGCGGTTTGATATACTGGCAGTCTGCACGTTGTTGTTTTTCCTATGAAAGCCGCATGGCAGGCTGTGCTCCACGGCCCCGGGCTTCCATTTTCGGGAAAAAGATGCTATAGTCTCTGTCTCCCTATAACCTCCAACGGTTTGAATTTTTACATGACCACTATTCGCCTTAAAGAAAACGAGCCGTTCGAAGTCGCAATGCGTCGCTTCAAACGCACCATCGAAAAAACCGGTCTGCTGACCGAACTGCGCGCACGCGAGTTCTACGAAAAGCCAACCGCAGAGCGCAAGCGCAAGCTGGCTGCTGCTGTTAAGCGTCACTACAAGCGTATCCGCAGCCAACAGCTGCCGAAAAAACTCTTCTAAGATCGCTTACGCAGGACAACCTGGCCTTGCCGGTTGTGTTTAGCGGCATCTGAGAGATACCCGCTCCAGCTCTTTAGCTGCGGCGGGTTTTCGCATTTTTACTCCACTATTTTCTGAAAGAAACGCCATGGGCCTGAAAGACCAAATTACCGAAGACATGAAAACCGCCATGCGCGCCAAGGAAGCCGGCCGTCTGGCGACCATCCGTCTGATCCTGGCGGAAATCAAACGCAAGGAAGTGGATGAGCAAATCCAGGTGGACGACGCCCAGACCGTGGCCATCGTGGAAAAAATGATCAAGCAGCGCAAGGATTCCATCACCCAGTTCGAAGCCGGCGGCCGCGCCGACCTGGCCGATATCGAAAAAGCCGAACTGGCGGTGCTGAGCGCCTACATGCCGGCCGGCCTGTCGGACGAGGAAATCGCCGCCGAAGTCGCGGCCGCCGTGGCCGCCTCGGGCGCCGCCGGTCCGCAGGACATGGGCAAGGTCATGGGCATCGTCAAGCCAAAGCTGGCCGGCCGCGCCGACATGACCGTGGTGTCCGCCCTGGTGAAAAAAGCGCTGTCCCCGGCGGCCTGAGCATGTCAAGCAAGTCCGCCGCCGCGGTTTGATGCGCATCAAAGTGCATCGGCTGCGGCGGTATAGTCTGATCTACAACAAGACCGTTCAGCCCAGTGATCCCACAAACTTTTATCGCCGATTTGTTGAATCGCGTCGACATTGTCGACGTCGTCGGACGCTATGTGCAGCTGAAAAAAGGCGGCGCGAACTTCATGGGCTTGTGCCCGTTTCACAACGAAAAGTCGCCCAGCTTCACGGTCAGCCCGACCAAGCAGTTTTATCACTGCTTCGGCTGCGGCGCCCATGGCACCTCGATCGGTTTCATGATCGAATACTCCGGCATGGGCTTTGTCGATGCCGTTAAAGAGCTGGCGCAAAGCGTCGGCATGGTGGTGCCTGAGCAGGATGACAAGATTCCGCCGGCGCAACGCGCGCAGATGCAGGCGCAAACCATGGCCATGACCGACGCCATGACCCGCGCCAGCGACTTCTTCAAGCTGCAACTGCGCAGCGCGCCCAATGCCATCGCCTACCTGAAAAATCGCGGCCTGACCGGCGAAATCGCCGCCCGCTTCGGTCTCGGTTACGCGCCGCCGGGCTGGGACAACCTGCGCTCGGTGTTTCCGGACTACGACGCCGTGGTGCTGGCTGAATCCGGCCTGGTGATCGACCGCGTGGACGAGGATGGCGGCAACAAGAAACGCTATGATCGCTTCCGCGAGCGCGTGATGTTCCCGATCAAAAACACCAAGGGCCAGGTGATCGCCTTCGGCGGCCGGGTGCTGGATCAGGGCGAACCCAAATACTTGAATTCTCCGGAAACGCCTTTATTTTCAAAGGGTCACGAGCTGTATGGCTTGTTTGAGGCACGTCAGGCGATCCGCGATGCGGGTTATGTGCTGGTGACGGAAGGCTACATGGACGTGGTGGCGCTGGCGCAGATGGGTTTCCCGCAAGCAGTGGCGACCCTGGGCACCGCCTGCACCACCAACCACGTGCAGAAGCTGTTGCGTCAGACTGACACGGTGATCTTCAGTTTCGACGGCGACAAGGCCGGCCGCCGCGCCGCACGGCGCGCGCTGGAAGCCTGTCTGCCGCACGTCACGGACAACAAGACCATCAAGTTCCTGTTCCTGCCGACCGAGCACGATCCGGACAGCTACGTCCGCGCCTACGGCAAGGAAGCGTTCGAGCAGGAGATTCAGGAAGCCATGCCGCTGTCGCAATTCCTGATCAAGGAAGCGGTGGGCGAGCATGACATGAGCAGTCCGGAAGGCCGGGCGCGCGCCCAGTTCGACGCCAAGCCCATGCTGCAGGCAATGACGCCGACCGCGCTGCGCCTGCAAATCGTCCATGCGCTGGCGCAGGTGAGCATGACCTCGACTTACGAGATCGAGTCGCTGTTCGAGCTGTCCAGGCCGGTGGCGCCGGCCAAGATCGCGCCGCCGAAAAGCGGGCGGCCGCAGCCGAAAGGGCTGGAATTGCAGATCGTGCGTCTGCTGGTGGCGCACCCGTCGCTGGCGCTGGATGTCGATGCGGCGGCGCTGGCGGCCTTCCAGTTCTTTGGCGCGGAGCCGGCCGAGCGGCTGGCGCAACTGGTGGCTTCGGCGCAGATGCTGGGAGAAAGCGGTAATTTCGCGGCATTTGCCCAGCATTTGAAGTCGCAGGGCGAGGAGTACGACAACATCATCGCCGAGATCGTCAAGGAACCGGAATCGGACCGCGACACCGAGCGGCAGGTGCTGCGGGCGGCGATCCGCCAGGTCAAGCACGACGCGCTCAAGCAGGAGCTGAGCCAGCTGTTTGCTTCCGGCCTGACGTCCGACGAGATCGGTGTGCGCTACCGCGAGTTGACCGCCCAGCAAGACCAGCTGCTGCGGGAAGCGCAGGCGGAACTGCCGGGCGGTCGTTAAAGTTGTTGGATGTTTTGTGGTGTAATGTTTCTGTCATTGTTCCAGCGGGAGAGGCGCGGGTCTTCCCTCTGGAAATTGAAAAGTGACGTGCTATAATAAAACGCTAAGTGTTGTAATTTTTGGCATCGTTTTTCTGTTCAGAGTGTGTTTGTTTTCAGTGAGTTAGGCTCTTGATCGACGCGGAAGGACGGGTGTCGGCGGCCAGGGCCAGCTTTGGTTAAGCAACGAGTCTGTTTGCTATCTAACCTAGTCACGGTTTCTTGCCCCCACGCACGTGTCTGATGCAGTAGAATTCCTTGGAATTCTCTATAGACTCGGTCGGCCTGACCCAGGTGTAAGTAAGTCGTAGTATTGTCGGACTTGTGTAGTCGGCAAGTTCGAAGACGTAGTGATCCCGGAGGGATCGAAACTTTATCCGTAATCGAAAGCGCCTGTGCCAATCAAGAAACCTGAATCCAAAGCGGCTGCAAAGCCGACTAAAGTGAGCGCTAAATCCGCCAAAACGGCGGACAAGCCGGAGACGCGCGTAGCCAGCAAACCGCCAGCGGTCAACCAGACCACGGACGCGGCTGCCCTGGCGGCGATTGATACCTCGGGTTATGTGCTGCCTTCGGTCAAAGTGCCGGGCCGGCGCGGGCGCAAACCGAAAGAATTCCAGCCAGAGAACGACGAAGTCGCCGCGCTCAACGCGGTCGAACGCGCCGAGCTGAAGGCGGTCGACAAGGCCAAGGCCAAGGACCGCAAGGCCAAGGAAAAGGCTTTGCTCAAGGACGCGTTCTCGTCCGACACCGAGGCCACCGAGGAAGAACTCGAACGCCGCCGCCAGAAGCTGAAAACCCTGATCAAGTTCGGCAAGGAACGTGGCTTCCTCACGTATGCCGAGATCAATGACCACCTGCCGGACAATATCGTCGATCCGGAAGCGATCGAAGGCATCATCGGCACCTTCAACGACATGGGCATTGCCGTCTACGAGCACGCGCCCGATGCCGAAACGCTGCTGCTGTCCGACAATGTGGCCACCGTCACCAGCGATGACGAAGCCGAGGCGGCCGCCGAGGCGGCGCTGTCCACCGTCGATTCCGATTTCGGCCGCACCACCGACCCGGTCCGCATGTATATGCGCGAAATGGGCTCGGTCGAGCTGCTGACCCGCGAGGGTGAGATTGAAATCGCCAAGCGCATCGAAGACGGCCTGAAAGACATGATCCAGGCGATTTCCGCCTGCCCGGTGACGATTGCCGAAATCATCGCCGCCTCCGACCGCATCCGCGCCGACGAAATCAAGATCGACGAGATCGTCGACGGCCTGGTCGACGAAAACGAGGAGGCCGCCGCCCCGGCGCCAGCCGCCGCTTCGGACGAAGACGAGGAAGAAGAGGAAGAGGAAGAAGAGGAAGAAGAGGAAGAGGAAGAAGCCAGCCCGTCGGGCGCTGCGGCGGGCTACTCGGCCGAACAGCTGGAAGCCATGAAAGCGGCTTCGCTGGAGAAATTCGACGTCATCTCCCTGCAATTCGACAAGATGCGTCGCGCCTTCGAAAAAGAAGGCTACAACTCGAAAGCTTATGTGAAAGCGCAGGAAGCGATTTCGCAAGAGCTGCTGGGCATCCGCTTTACCGCCAAGGTGGTCGAGAAGCTGTGCGACACCCTGCGCGGCCAGGTGGACGAAGTGCGCCATATCGAGAAGCAAATCCTGGACGTGGCGGTCAACAAGTGCGGCATGCCGCGCGCCCACTTCATCAAGGTCTTCCCGGGCAATGAAACCAATCTGGACTGGGTGGATGGTGAAGTGGCGGCCGGTCACGCTTACAGCGCGATTCTGGGCCGTAACATCCCGACCATCAAGGAGCTGCAACAGCGCCTGATCGACCTGCAGGCGCGCGTGGTGCTGCCGCTGCCGGACCTGCGCAACATCAACCGCCAGATGGCGGCCGGTGAAATGAAGGCGCGCAAGGCCAAGCGCGAAATGACCGAGGCCAACCTGCGCCTGGTGATTTCGATCGCCAAGAAATACACCAACCGCGGCCTGCAATTCCTCGACCTGATCCAGGAAGGCAACATCGGCCTGATGAAGGCGGTGGACAAGTTCGAATACCGTCGCGGCTACAAGTTCTCGACCTATGCCACGTGGTGGATCCGTCAGGCCATCACGCGCTCGATCGCCGACCAGGCGCGCACCATCCGTATTCCGGTGCACATGATCGAGACCATCAACAAGATGAACCGCATCTCGCGCCAGATCCTGCAAGAGACCGGCGCCGAGCCGGACCCGGCGACGCTGGCCATCAAGATGGAAATGCCAGAGGACAAGATCCGCAAGATTATGAAGATCGCCAAGGAACCGATATCGATGGAGACGCCGATCGGCGACGACGACGATTCGCATCTGGGCGACTTCATCGAGGACAACAACACCCTGGCGCCGTCGGACGCGGCCCTGCACGCCTCGATGCGCGGCGTGGTCAAGGACGTGCTCGATTCGCTGACGCCGCGCGAAGCCAAGGTGCTGCGCATGCGCTTCGGCATCGAAATGTCGACCGACCACACGCTGGAAGAGGTGGGCAAACAGTTCGACGTGACGCGCGAGCGCATCCGCCAGATCGAAGCCAAAGCCTTGCGCAAACTGCGTCATCCGAGCCGTTCCGACAAGCTGAAGAGTTTCCTGGAAGGTAACTAAGGCTTGACTGAGGGTAGGGGAGCCTATATGCTCCCGTGTTCTCCGGGCCCTTAGCTCATGCTTGGTTAGAGCAGAGGACTCATAATCCTTTGGTGCGCGGTTCGACTCCGCGAGGGCCTACCAATAAAAACAAGGACTTAGGTGAAAACCTAAGTCCTTTGTCATATCTACTGTCAACGAAGTGTCAACCGCATTTTGTGCCACGGTTCAAGCTGCTTTCTTCACCAGCGGGTTTAGAAACTTCGCCTCTTGCAGGTGCTCGGGTGCTAAATGTGCATATCGCATTGTCATGGTGTTGATTTGCAGCGAAATCTGACCCACTTCACCGCATAATTTGCACACGAAACTGACCCACGTATAAGACACAATCCTGCTCATAACATTGAGTGGGGAATTGGAGTGATCGACGTGGCATTACTAGGCATTATTCGACGCTGGCACATTCGCGACCAGGTCCCTTTGAGAGAGATAGCCAGGCGTTTAGGTATCTCTAGAAACACCGTCCGACGCTATCTGCGATCGGAAACCGTTGAACCGGCCTACTCAGAACGGCGCTCTACCCGCGCCATCGATAAATACGCGTTCCAGCTTTCTGCGCTCTTGAAGACCGAAGCGGCGCGATCACGCAAGCAGCGGCGTACGCTGAAACAGATCCATGAAGACTTGAAGGAATTGGGATTCGAGGGGTCTTACGACAGGGTCGCGGCGTTCGCGAGAACCTGGAGGGAGGGTCAAACTGAGAGGGTCAATCCGTCCAGCAAACGAACATTCTGGGCGCTGAAACACCCAGATTGTCGTGCATGTCTGAGTGTTTCAGCGTGCTCTTGCTCGATAGTTTCCTGAACGTAGAAGGGGTCAAGGGGACGTGGAATACCGCAGCCGGGTTCATCGGCGAGGATATGCCGCGAAAGCCCCTTGACGCCTTCGTAGTGAACTACGCTTGCCAGCAAGGGGCAGGGGAGGAAGTTCTTCCCCTGCTCCCGCCGCCTCGCAAGCGAGAGACCCCCGGTAGGGCCGTCGGAGACGGTTTTGCTGTTGACATAACCCATCGGCACGGCGTATAAAGCTTAGCTTTATACGCCGTGCCGATAATAGAGCATCTTGACTAATTTATTTTTTCCTTTAAAATCAATTGGTTGCAATTAATTCGAGGCTCGTCTTCCACAACTGGAATTGACGTAAGTACCCACTAATGGGTATTATTAACCTTGACAGGTAAATCCTAGGGCAATCGCGATACCCGTAAGGCGTCGTAAGCGCGTTGTAAACGCGTCGATCTTAGGGGCTGTCCCTAATTCTTGGCCTCGTGGAAGCACGAGGCCATTTTCATTTGTGGGTGCGTCATTGCAAATCTACGTCGACGAGAGTGGCGATCTTGGTTGGTCCTTCGATCAACCGTATGGGAAGGGCGGGTCTAGCCGCTACCTTACAATTGCCGCTTTGCTAGTTCCTGATGAACTTGATCATTTGCCTCGCCGCAAGGTAAAGGATCTGTATCGGTATGGGAAGTGGGATATTAAGCGTGAGAAAAAGTGGGTGGAGATGTCAAACGACGCGCGTTTGACTTTTGCAAAAAACGCCGTTGCGCTAAGCGAAAAACATCCAGAAATTTGCTATAAAGCAATAATCGTAAGTAAGCAAAAGGTTGCTGAAAATTTTAGACGGGATAGCAACAAACTCTACAATTACATGATCCGCTTGTTGCTACTGGATGAAATGGCCAAACATCCGCATGTGACGCTGATACCCGACCCTCGCTCCATTAAAGTTCAAAATGGAAATAGTCTCCATCATTACCTAGAAATGATGCTATACGAGCAGCAGGCTAACACTCAGCTTGAGACTGTGATTAGGGACAGTAAAGATTGCTTGTGCTTGCAGTTCGCGGATATGTTAGCTGGTGTAGTGGGCTCATGCTATGAATTCCGGAAACGTGAACCGTATGCTGCACTAGGACGCCACATCCCGGTAACCAATCTGTTCTTCTCTTAGCGTCAACAAAGTGTCAACGGCATAGCGGTTTAATGCGGTTCAAAGCGGGGTAGAGGATCGTAAGTTGTTGAATTGCTGGGTATTGCGGGTCTATAGCTGCCTTGCATCAACGACTCATAATCCTTTGGTGCGCGGTTCGACTCCGCGAGGGCCTACCAAAATTAGTAGTGGAATTAAGCGCTTAGATGCTATGTGTCTAAGCGCTTTTTCTTTGCTTGATTTTCGGTGACTCAGGTATTGCGTGGCCACAACGGACTGCTCACGCATCTAGATTCGATCCATTCTGTCGGCTATCCATTCATGGATAAGATGAGTTAAGAAAAGGAGCGCCTTCAGTAGGCTCGACAGAAAAACGACCGCCTGTAACAGTTTTTCGGCGGTCAGGCGACTGCCTCGCTTAGTTGGAGGACTTGGCCTTTTAGTTCTCATAGACGACCACCTTCTTGTTGCGCATGAGCCTGGTGATCGGATCGGTAATGAACCCCCGTCCCATCCAGTCCAATTCTTTGGCGCTGAGAACGCCGAGTCCCAGTGCGATATCAGCCAACTCTTCCGTTGGCAGCTTGAGATAAGCCAGCGCCAGCTTGGCCAGCGGGTGTCCATCCGCGCGCAGTGACTGGGCTATTGCTCGCAAACCTTCCTGCATTCTCCTGGCACCATCATCTGAGCTCTTGCCGGCGCTTACCCATTCCTTCACAGCTTTGGTCGTGGACCGCACCAGCGACCGCTGGCTGCATGCTTCAGTCAGTAGGAAAGATGCGTGGCGCGTAATGAAAGGATGCACGCCGCCAAGCATCTGATTGCGCTGTCTTAATTCAATCAGCAATCGGTGTAACGCAAAATAGTCGTCTAGACGGCTCATCGCTTTTCGGTAGGAGGAATTCGAAAGGGTCGGTGAATGCAGGCTGCAATAATCCGTCGCGAACCCTTTCGTCTGAAACCGAGTCCCCTCTTGGCTCATTAGCAACTGAGCCTCCGGCGTGATCTCGACGATCTGGTGACGATTTTCGAAGACTCGGATGATTTCCTCTGCCTGTTCAGTAAGGCGCGAGCAAAGCTGACAATGACGGTTGTCCGGGCCGTAGTCTCTAAAATCGAGCAGCACTGGCAGGTCACGTTTGGCCCAAGTCTTGCCCAGTGCACGACGCTTGGTCTCGACAACCAGGAATCTGGTGCGGCTGTCGCTGTCAGCGCTGTAGCTAGTTACGAGAGCAACACGTTTCTCATGATCGCTTCGATGGAAGCAATAAAAATCTGCTATTTCTATAAGAACGTCAACGGTAAACGCCAGCTCCGGATGTTCCTTATGCGTTTTCACCCAACCGTACATGTCCTCGTAGCTTTGGTACAGCTGCTTAAATAGATGTAGTGCATCTCTCTCCATTGTGTATAACGACTCTGAGAAGGGGGATGTTTCGATGTCGTACTTCTTCAGCCAGGCCGTTATTGGAGCGTCCAAATTACGCCGTATATAACTCTGCAGCAGACGTCTGGATGGATTCTTGTGGTGCTTTGCCCAGTAAGCTTTAGCATGGCGATAGACGGCTTTGGCTCCAACACCAATAGTTGCGTCACAACCATCGTTGACCTGCGTGAACTGGAAATGTGCATCTTCACCGTATAGAAATTTCAAGATAAAAAACGCCGGTAGTGATAAGAATGGACATGCTAACAAGCAACGGGGCGGGTTTGACGAATATCGAATAATTCTTCCTATTGGAAGGTTAGCCTTGGGCGTCGGCCTTCTCTCGAAGCGCCAACGCGTAGGCAGCACGTGCGTATGACCGAAGCTTATTTGAGGTCCGTGCCTTTCCTGCTTCCTGGAGGCCACGCATCATCACAACAAACTGTTCCATGGAAACGGTGTTCGCTGGTTGCGACGCCACTGCTGGAAAGGCGCTCTTGATGTGAAGTAAAAAGGTGACCGGGGTACAAATTGTCACCTTGGATCAGTTCGTTTAAACTGGCAGACGTCCCACCGCCACCCCCGGAGCAACAGTGTCAAGCAGCACCGCAACATCCAGCAGTTCCAAGCCCGTACGTATCCTCATCGTTGACGACCACCCCCTGATCCTGGCCGGACTGGCCGACACGATTGCCAACCAGCCAGACCTGCGTCTGGTCGGCGAACTGGAAGACGGCGAAGGCGTGGTCGACGCGGTCGAGGCCCTGCGGCCGGACATTACCATCATGGACATCGCCATGCCGCGCACCAGCGGCCTGCATGCGCTGGAGGCGCTGCGCCGCGCGCACGGCCATGCCCGCGTCATCATGCTTACCACGCTGGCCGGCGATCACCACGTGCGCCGCGCGTTCGAACTGGGCGCGGTTGGCTTCCTGATGAAGCATACCCTGCGCAAGGACTTGATCGAGGCGATCCGGGCGGTGCACGCGGGCCAGCGCTGGATTCCCGCCGACGTCGCGCGCACGCTGGCCGATCACTATGGCCAGTCGTCGTTGAGCGAGCGCGAAAGGGAAGTGTTGCGCAGCGCCGCCGCCGGCAACTCCAACAAGCGGATCGGCGTGCACCTGGGCATCGCCGAAGACACCGTCAAGGCGCACGTGCGCACCATCCTCGCCAAGCTGGACGCGCGCGACCGCACGCATGCGGTCGCTATCGCGGTCAAGCGGGGCATCATCTCGCTCTAGCGCGAGCGCCCTCAGCCCTTGATAAAGGCCAGCAGGTCCTGGTTGACGCGGTCCTTGTGGGTGTCGGTCAAGCCGTGCGGCGCGCCTGGATAGACCAGCAGTTTGGCATGCTTGACGATCGCGGCGGCGGCGCGGCCGGAGGCGTCGATTGGCACGATCTGGTCGTCGTCGCCGTGAATGATCAGGGTCGGCTTGTCGAACTTGCGCAAGTCGTCGCGAAAGTCGGTTTCCGAGAACGCCTTGATCGAATCGAAAGTGTTCTTGTGGCCTGCCATCATGCCCTGCATCCACCACGCGTCGATCAGTCCTTGCGAGACCTTGGCGCCCGCACGGTTGAAGCCGAAGAACGGGCCGGCGGCGATATCCTTATACAGCTGCGAACGGTTGGCCAGCGAGCCGGCACGGATGCCGTCGAACACCTCGCGCGGCGAACCGCCCGGATTGTCGGGGGTCTTGAGCATCAGCGGCGGCACGGCCGATACCAGCGCCAGGCCGGCGACGCGCCTGGTGCCGTGACGGCCGACGTAGCGCGCCACTTCGCCGCCGCCGGTGGAAAAGCCGACCAGCACCGCGTTCTTCAGATCGAGCGCTTCGATCACGTGCGCCAGGTCATCGGCGTAATGGTCCATGTCGTTGCCGTCCCACGGCTGGGAGGAGCGGCCATGTCCGCGGCGGTCGTGCGCGATGCAGCGATAGCCCTGGTCGGCCAGGAAGATCATCTGCGATTCCCAGCTGTCCGAGTTCAGTGGCCAGCCGTGGCTGAAGACGACCGGCTGGCCGTTCTTCGGGCCCCAGTCCTTGTAGTACAGTTCCACGCCGTCGCGCGTGGTCACGCTGGCGACCTGGCGCGTTTGTTTTGCCGGCGCGCCCGCGCTGGCGCTCAGCGATACGCCGGCCGCCGCCGCACCGGCCGCTGCCGTTGCCGCGCTCTTCAATACATTGCGCCGGCGCTGGTCCGGATTGCTAACGTTGCTCATGCTTGTCCTCTCTGTCAATTGATATAGTCGGCATGTCTGACATGCCAGCCATAGCGTACTGTGGAGAGGAGTGGCCGCCATCGTCACGAAGAGCGCCGCGCCGCTAGCTCTTTCGAGCTAGCGCGGTTCAGGCGGCGTCGACGGCGGCGCGGCGGCGCTCGCGCAGGCGGGCGAACAAGGCTGCCGAACTGCGGCCCGGATAGGCGAACTCGGCAGGGATATCCAGCCGCATCACCGTGCCCCGTCCCGGGGCGGAATCCAGCACGTAGCTGGCCCCGGCCGCCTTGGCGCGTTCACACATGCCGACGATGCCATAGTGGCGCGGCTTGCCGCCATCCAGCAACGCCGCCGGCATGCCGCAGCCATCATCGCGCACCTGCAGCGTGAAGCCATCGGGACGGTACTCGATGGTGAGGTCGACGTGTTTTGCTTCGGCGTGCCGCGCGGCGTTGAACAGCGCTTCGCGCGCAATCGCCCGGACTTCCTGGCGCACGCGCGGACACAGCGGGCGCGACCCGCCCGCCACGTGGCTGCTGAACCGCTGCTGCAGCAATACGCTGCCATACTGGCACAAGGCATGATCAAGGTCCCCGGGCATGTCGTCGTGGCGCAGGTCCGACACGCAGTCGCGGCCTTCGGCCAGTAACTCGTCCGCGAAGTCGAGCGTTTGTTCGATCTCGCTGCGCTGCGCAGCGCTGATCGGCAGGTTGCGCACTTGCCGCTCGAACAGCATGATCAGCCCCTGTACGCTCTGCAGCACAGTGTCGTGCAGGCCACGGGCGATGCGTTCGCGTTCGGCCAAGCGCTCCTGCATGCGCTCCTGCACGCGCGCAGTGAGCTGGCGTACCCGCAGCCAATACAGCGCCCAGATCAGCACCAAGGCCGCCAGCGCCATCAGCAAGATAAACCAGCCAGTCTCGATAAACCGCGGCGGCAGACTCAGTTCCAGCGTGGCGCCGGTTTCGTTCCACACGCCGTCCTCGTTGGCGGCGATCGCGCGGAAGCGGTAATCGCCGGGCGGCAGGTTGGTGTAGACCGCTTCACGCCCGGTGCTCGCGTCCTGCCAATGCTGGTCGAAGCCTTCGAGTTTGTAGCGGAAACGCAGACGCTCAGGGATCGCCAGCCCAAGCGCCGTATAGGCGATGCGCAAATCGCGCTGGCCGACCGGCAGGCGCAAGCCCGGGCGCGGCTCGTACCTGACCTCACCCGCGCGCACCGATAAGACCTGCACCGGCGGTGCCAGCGGATTGCGGGCGATGCTTGCCGGGTCAATATTGGCCACGTCGCTGGCGGTGGCGAACCACAGCCGGCCGTCCGTGCCTTGGGCGATGGAGGGCAGCGGGCGCAATTGCTCGGCGCTGCCCACCAGTCCGTCGAGCGCGTCGAAGCGCTCGTACGCTACGGCGCGCCCGGGCTCGCGCATCAGCCGGTTCACTTCGTCATGGGCGATGCGGGTGATGCCCTCCGAACCGTTCAGCCACAGGTCGCCATTTCGGGTGCGCACCATTCCCGAGACGCCGCGCAGCGACTGACGGTCAGTCAGCGTGACAGCATGCCAGCGCTGCCCGTCGTAACGGGCCAGGGCGTCTGCCCCGCCTGCCCACAGCTGGCCGCCATCGGCCAGCAGCGATAGCACATTGCCCAGTCTGAGGCCCTGGGCGGCGCCGAACACCTGCAAGCGCTGGCCGTCGATCACCGCGATCTGGTTATCCGCGAATCCGGCCCAGATCCGTCCCGCGCGGTCGGTCGCGAGCGACAGTGCGAGCTGATCCGGCATGCCGGTCAGGCCGCCATGCTTGCGCCACACGCCATCCTCGATGACAAACAGGCCCCGCTGCGAGACCGAGATCCACATCCGCCCCAGACCATCGACGGTCATGGCCTGGGCGGCATGGCCAGCCAGCTGTTTTGGATGAGGTATCCGCGTGAACGCGCCCGACGCATCGCGCCGCCAGCGCTCGCTGGCGTTGGCCAGCCAGAGCGCGCCATCGGCGGCGCGGTAGGCGCAGGTAAAGCCTGACGGCTGCAGCGCCTCCTGGCGGCCGGATGCCTCGTAGCGGCGCAACGGCCGCCGCCAATCGCCGATGAGAACGCCGCCGCGCTCGTCGGCAACCACGCCGGGGTGGTCGAACGCGGGATCAACCTTGACACCGCTGAGCCGGATACGCCGCAAGCGGTCCAGGCCGCCCGAGGTGCCGAGCCAGATATTCCCTTCCCGGTCCTCGAACACGCTTTGCACCAGCGCGCCGCTCATGCCGTTTTCCCTGGTGAGCTCGCGCGCGTCGGCGGCCTTACCGACATACGGCGCGCGCCGGCGCTCGACCGCGTTCACCTTCAGGATCCACATATTGCCTTCACGGTCGAACATCGCGCCATTGCCGCCCAGTTCGGCGCGTGGCGCAGGATTGCCGGGCGGCGCGCTGGTCAACACGCGGTAATGCTTGTCTATCCCATCCGAGCCCCACAGCGTGCCGTCCGGCGCCTCGGCCATCGCCATCAGGTTGATATGTGGCCACGCCCTTTGGAAACGTGCGCGGCCGGGCTCACGGAAGTAAATCCCTCCGCTCAGCGAGACCCATTGACGGCCGTCCCGGCCGAACAAGACCTGCTGGGTAAAAGTCTCCGGCAAGCCTTCCTGCTTGCCTACGCGGCGGAAACGCGTGGCCCCGGGCTCAAGCACACCCAGCCCCGTGCTGGTGGACGCCCAGACGCTGCCATCCGGCCCTTCGGACATCGTCAGAACCGTGCCGCGCGGCAGGCCGCTGTCCTCGTTAAACACACGAAGATGGTCGGCCGCAATCATGCTGATGCCGCCAAAGCGCCCGCCCACCCATAGCCGGCCGTCGCGCGTGGTCAGCAATCCCACCGTGTTGGTCGTGTGCAGGCGATGACCATGCACGCTATCCATGCGCTCGAAATCGAGACCGTCGAAACGATAAAGGCCGTTTGGTGAGCTGATCCATAACCAGCCGTCCTGGGTTTGAGTGAATTGCAGCACGTCTGCAGGCGCACCGCGCTGCCCGTTCCAGGCGGTATGGGCGTAACTGCCCATTGCTGGAGTGATTGCGCTGGCGGGGTGGAACTGCATCGCAACTGTCAGCGCTATCAGCGTCAGCCAGTGCGGTAGCGACATAGCCGGGATTGTGAGGCGCGCGATCAGACGCGTCGCTGTTTTCCCGTATTTCAACAACATGTGGATTCTTTTAGCGTGTTCAGGGAGGGACGCCAGGCCCTGACGTCGGTGGGCGCTGGCGTGTTG
>Ga0102589_1003931_pt1 | contig 14577 bp, 19 predicted proteins | sample AraplaMF_Col_mLB_FD_76858 | JGI IMG/M metagenome (GOLD analysis project Ga0102589, IMG submission 76858) | Arabidopsis root microbial communities from the University of North Carolina, USA - plate scrape MF_Col_mLB | ecosystem: Host-associated > Plants > Roots > Endosphere | place: USA... | reverse complement strand
TGGCCAGCAAGGATGGATTGTATCGTAATCGGAAACTGTCGCCCTTGAGAGGCATAGCCAACTTTCTCTCTTTGATGGAAGTGATCCGGGTAACGACCACGCTGCTCACGGTTTCCATCACTCGCGGGGTTCCAGTGCAGGAGACGTCGAGCCGAGTGCTACCAACGGCGCCGACACGCGTTCCTTGAAGACAGGAATTGACGAGATCGGGAAGGCCCGGTCGGGGATTTATAGCGCGATAAGCCCTTGCGCACGGCTTTCAATGGCGGTCCGCTCGGTTTACCCTTTGAAAAAGTTAGCAAAGAGTTCACTATGCAGGCGCAGTATCGAACGTAAAAAAGGCGCTAGCAATCCATTTCCAAGGGGTCCGCAGCCAATGACCGATGTTTGCGCTGAACTGAGCATTCCGCCCGTCCGGGTAGTCGGGGAATTTGTCTTCCATCGGGTCGATCACGCAATTACTGATAACCGAACCGCGCCCCCTCGCCGACATTTGCGCGGGCAAGCTCAATTATTCAAACAGTCTTTGCCGATCCGCATCCAATCTCGATTGATTTTCCCATAGCAGGATCATCCTCGTCTTCGACGCTGACGATCCGCTCGTAAGCAATCTCCTGGCCTGGGGCCATAGTGTCGCTCCTGGAGCCAGAGCCACAGGTCGTGAAATCCACCCGAATGAGACCACCTAGATAAGATCATCGACGAGGAACCTCAGGCCGCAACCTGAAACGGGCTTCCCAAGCCGTGTCTTCAATGTGGACCAGCGCCGCCATTTGCCAATTCCTGTCAGTCATGTTCCCCATGCTCTTGCCATGCGGTGTCAAGGAAGCTGGCCTGCTTGGGAGCGCTTGGGTGTCGAGAGAAACCGAGGGTGCTTGGGGATTGTCGTAGGTCGGGGTATTCATTCTCGTAATTTTTGATATGGTCCAAGCTGTTGTGGGGAGTAGGCGTTATGAAGAGTCTGGTGCCTGAAGCTTTCTATTGGGCTCGTTCCGAGGAGCACACCGGGGGGAAGACAACAATCGTCCAAGTCTCGACGGTTTTTGGCGACGATCCGGATTTCTGGACCCTAGCGATTCCCGGTTCCGAAGAGCATTACATGACAAGTGATTTCGACATCATTGCGCTTGTCGAGCCACTTGAAGGACATTCTCTTCGGCAAGCTGCTGAGTAGTTTTCCTTTCGGACCGCCCGCGCATGCAATGGACTTTTTGGGGCCGTTAGAGTGCTCCTGTCGGCTCCAGCCGGACAGCATTAGCCATCATCAATATCCGAGTCACCATCCGTCCGATGGTGGCTATCCGGTTGCATTTTTTTGGATTGTGAGCGACCGGATAGCCGCCGCCAATGTCCTGACGCCTGTCAGGTGGGCCCTCTCGATATCGGATCCTATTTATAACGGTCGAAAGCGGTCGTGTATGTCACGAGCGGGTCCGCGTCTTCCCACCCGTAAACCTCCGCGCGGAGATAATTGATCTCCTCTTGCACAGCCTGTTCGTCGACTTCGGTCCACCATGACTTCGGCCCGCCATCACTTCCGTCAGACCATTTGTAGCCACGCTTCTTCAATTGATCCTTCATCTCGAACGGACTGTGTTCAGCAATGATACGCGCGCGCTGGCGCTGGCTCGACCGGTAAAGTTCCGAAAAAGGCGAACTGTCGCTTTCACTACCACGATCAAGGATCTCCAGCAGCGCGAAGCAGTCGTCGACCGCTCGATGAGCCTCGTGAAAGTAGCCCGCCTGCCCGATCAGGTATCCGAGCTTGGTACCATCGAAACCGCGGGCAGCCCAATCAATCTCCGACACCGAACAGGCCCAGGCCTTTCGGTGGAATACAGGCGAAAAAGCTTCCAGAAATGGCCTGTCGAACCCCGCAAAGTGCGCAATGATTAGATCCGCGGGCTCGATCAGCGATCGCAGTCGATGGGGGTCGACAATGTGGCCGGCCACCATGTCGTTAGTAATTCCGGTGAGCCGGGTGATTTCGTTCGGGATCGGCTTCGTCGGTTGGTGCAATGCACCGTAGACGTCAGTGACGTCGCCGATTGCTCCGAGCGCGTCAAATGAAAAGCTGACGATGCCAATTTCTATCACTTCGTCTTCGCGATGGTTAAGCCCAGTCGTCTCGGCATCAACGATGACGCCCCTCATAGGAAAGCCCGCTCGTGGATCCGGCGCTATCGGTCTCGGCTCTAGCTTGCTGAGGACGCGATAGCGACCAGTCGCCTCCAGTTGGCGAACCAGTTCGTCATGGCTAGTAGAGGGGGCCCGATTCACTGCCCGCCGCCGCCGCGGGCCAAGCGCGGAAGCCTCGCTTTCATCTGGGAAAAAATCGAACTGCTGCATCACTCGTCTGTCTTGGATCCATTGCCGAGAACGAGCTATAATCGATTCCGTGGCTCAGTTCAGGGGAAATAGCTGACGGGTTAGCAGATAGACCGGACGGCAGAGACGCTCAGGCATGGCCACAGTGGCAGGGAACGAGACAAGCGCGCGCGAGCTGCCGCCCGTTCGACATCAGCGGCAAGAGCGAAGATTTTGTCGACACGGATCGACTGAGCCAGATGGAGATCAACCAAGACGCAGTGAGGGCCAGGGGCGCTGTCCTTTTCCCTAGGGCGAAATAACGTCTAGTATGGCGTGGATGGAAAGGAAGACGATAGGGTAGTCATTTCTGTCAGCTCCCTGCCATGCGACGCCTTTGAACGAGGCTAGCGACCGGCTTGGGCATCCTCGGGAATGGCCGCAATTGCAGCTCGACTTAGTCAGCGAGCACCGGACCAGGTGAAGGACCACCCAATATTTCAAACCAGGCGTTTTCGGGCATGCCGTAGAAGTCGCCGGCCAGCGTTTCCAGGCCCGGTCGGTCGTTGATAAAAATATTGCCACGATTGGCTCGGACCAATCTTTCTCCCTCCAGGAGATGCAGGGCTATCGTGACGCCGGGACGGTGAGCGGCAACCTGGCGCGCAAGCTCTTCATGGGTTATTGGGATGCTGTCGCCATCCAAGCGATCATGAAGCATAAGCAGCACACGGGCAATATTTTGTGGGATGTCACCTTGGCGCCCGCTCATCGCAATCATTCCCATCTGCACGTGGCGCCATTCAAGATAACGGCAAATGCGGTCTCGAAACCGTGCGCTCTTGCGTGAAAATGCGATGAAGTCAGGAGCAGCGATCTCGTATCCCGATCCTTCAATGCGAACTTTGACCGGCATGTAAGTGGTAAAGACACCGTGGAGCAATTGGGCGCCGATCATGCCCTCCCGTCCGATCATTGCAACTTCAACGTCCAGTCCGGGACGATCCTGGGCGAGAATCGACACGACGCCGTCTTCGATGAAGATGACGTTGTCCACATGATCTTGCGCTCTCAACAGAAGGTCGTGGCGGGCAAGCTTCCTGCGCTTTAGAAGAGGAGCGAGCGCTAGCCTGTCCTCCGCTGGCAAGAGCGCCAGTAGCTTGTTTTGAAAAATCGAAAGCATCGACAGAATATGAAACTGCGTTTGAGTCGCCGCCACCCATTGTACGTTTTTGTACATCAGCCCGAAGAAGCCCTTCGATCCCCTCTATTTTCACAGCCGTCTCCCTGCTGACAGTTTCTTCGGAACGAACTGGCCGATCTACGCCATCGGGGCGTTCAGTGGTGGCGGTAAGCACCGTCTTGATACGCCTCCGTGCCTCTCTTCTAGAAGGTCTTATTGCCAAGCGTCGCGATAACAAAATTACGCAGCGGGGCGTCACCACGTGGCGTCCCTTCCCCGGTCGTCTTGCAAAAGCTTATCAGGCCGAGCTCGTCAAGCCGATAGCGAATTTCGCGTGCGCGGTGGTTTCGCCAACCGGTTCGTCGGTCTTCTTGAAGCCGCATTTCGATTGGTATCAAATAGGTTGTCCAGCATGGCTATTCCTATCGCGGTGGAGGTTCACAATGCCCCAGATACCGTCAAGGTGGTAGCTTGTCCGGCGGCGGTCGGCGAAGGACGGAAACCCTTCGACTACACCGACCGACCAATTTGCCTAAGATAGGCAATGACGGCATCCTTGTGCATCGTCAAATCGATTCCGCGTGCCGGGTCGCGCGCATCCAGCAAGCCTGAAGCGTCGGCAGGATCTAGAATGAGGATCACGTTATTTTCCGTGACGTCCACGGCAAACCCTTCGCGCAAGAGGCGGTCGACATATGTTGTCACGCTATCGTCAGCCATCTGATCCTCCATACTGCTTGCAGCGCTTCTGAAATGAACAAGGGAGCAGGATGTTCCGTGCCGGACCCCTCATTGGGGATCCTGTCTCAAGGCGATGCGATCGTCCAAGTCAAGACCACGGTTAACGAGCACGTTCGTGGCGGCAAGCATCTGGCTATCAGCGCGGCTTGTCTCTACGCACGTGCCGTACCGCAAGGCCGCGAGGATCAATGGACCCGGGTGTCGGCCTTGACGATAAGCGCAGCACGCAGCGCAGCTTTGATGAACGCCTTGCGAGCCTTGCCGGCCTTCGCCTCGCTCCGTTGGGAAGCGAGGCAGGCGACGAGTGCTGTGCGCCACATCGCGTCGTCTGATGATCTCGGCCACCTTCTCGACAATAGGAGCTCCGCAAGATCTGTGACGGAGACCGCTTTGTGCCAGCGATCCGACCCGTCAAACCTGATCGCAATGCTTCTGATCTTGACCGGCGAGGAAACAAACATTTTGAACTTTCCTTTGTCGTAAGGCCTAGCCGGCTCAGAAGGAGATGGTTCCACCGCGTCAATGGGAACCCACCCTCAGCGGCGTCCGCTCCAGCTCGGCGACGATAGGACAGATCCTTTCGTCAACGTGTGGACTTTCACGCGACCGTGCGGCAACACAGCTCTCGACCGTACCTCGCATCAACGCATTGAGGATAGGATTTGCTCGGTCGAGGACACCTCGACTTGAACACTGAATCTTGAGCCGAGCAAATCGAGGGTTGAATCGTGAGTGTCGTCGGCTCCGCTGCAAACCGCGTCAGCCGGTATGATTACATGGTATCCAAGGTCCACAGCGCCAAGCACGGCTGCCAGAACACAGACGTCGGTTTCACCGCCGGTGATGACAACAGTGTCGACATGTTCGTGGGTCAGAATTTGGTGAAGATGACCGCTCACCCATGGCGAATATGTGGTCTTGGTGAAAACTCTTGCCGGCGGCACGAAGCATCCCAGTTCAGGCACGAGATTCAGCAGTTCGTCGGGAAGATTTTCACGTGTCATGCACTCCCATTTGGCATAGTACTCATGCCACCTTCCGGGCATCTGCGAACCGTGTTGCGGTGTTAAGAAGCGGGTGAAGACGGTTCGTTCAGCAAACCGTCCGGCCAGCTCGACAACTTGGCCAGAAATCTTTGCCATCCAAGGAACCTGCCATGGCGTCGGTTCCGCGAACATTCGCTGCATGTCGATGCACAAATGGACCCAAGTCACAAGCGTCCTCCGGTTTCCAACAGTGCCGAGTGGCCAGGAAAGGACGAACCATGATCCTTTGAGGAAGTTCCGTCGCGCCTTTTTTCGTGCGATTTTGGACAGAGGGCTTTTTGAAGACGATGAAAATCGGAACTATCAGCTCACCTGATTGTTCAAGGGTTTCGACCTGCAGTTATTGGTCAGTCCCACTCGGCGGGCACAGGCTACTAGCGTTCGCTTGCCTCCTCAAGATGTGTAAGTCCCGTCGTTTCTCGGCCCGGAGGTGCTTAGTGTCGCCTGAACAGAAATCCATCATCGAAGCCCTTGGTGTGCATGAACATTTCGATGCGGAACACGAGGTAATACGGAGATGTTCATTTCTGGAAGACTACTGCATAGCAGCGTCGGGTCGGTCATTCGTGCTTGGGATCAGCGGCGGCGTCGACTCACTGACGGCAGGTCTTCTGGCGCAAAAATCTGTCGCCAGGCTCAGGAGCGGCGGACATCAGGCGGAGTTTATCGCGGTTCGGCTCCCGTACGGCGATCAGGCCGATGAGTCCGACGCGCAGGCTTGTCTCTCGACTATTCAACCCGATCGCGTCATTACAATCGATGTCAAGCCGGCGTCAGACGCTATCATGAGTGAGATCAGTCGCAACGCTCCGGGGATCGTCGATGGCGATCGTTACCAGTTCCACCTGGGGAACATCAAAGCCCGTCAGCGTATGATCGCACAATATGCGTTGGCGGGCGCCACTCGCGGGCTCGTTATCGGCACCGATCATGCTGCAGAAGCTTTGATGGGGTTCTATACAAAGTTCGGCGATGGGGCCGCGGACGTGCTCCCCTTGGCTGGTCTTAACAAGCGTCGCGTTCGGGCACTCGCCAAGTTTTTGGGCGCACCGGAAAGCCTTGTCCTGAAAGTACCAACGGCCGATCTGGAATCGGACGCGCCGCTTAAGCCTGACGAAGATGCCTACGGGGTGACATACGACGAGATCGATGATTTTTTGGAAGGGCGAGAGATCAGCGTCACCTCTAGGGATCGCATCCTGGCAATGTATTATGCTTCGGGACACAAGCGGACGCTGCCAGCCACTCCGATCTGATTTTTCGTCAGCCTCTTTCCGCTCTGGTAGCGCCGCGCGGGCGCTATTCACCTTTATCTTGAGCAGCAACGAGCCGCTCGCTGATCAGGCTGACATGTGGGAGCCGAATTCCCGCAAACCGATGTCTTTGTCATCGGTGCAAACTTCAGCATGATTGCATCTCGCTGGGTTGCGGTTGGCTTCGATCGCTTGGAAAAGGCAGAGGCTTTCAAGCATAGATACATGGATCGACCAGCCAGTGCGGAGTTTGAATATAAGAGCGACAGGAGCAAGAGTGACTGAGCAATTGCCGCGCCAACTCAACGGATTGGGGTCAGCGCCTGCCATAGGGCGTTTTGGACCGCAGGATCCTGTTTGCCGATCGCGTCCATCAGCAAGCGCATCCGCTCACGCAGGCTGTGCACCTGGTCGACGAGCTCGATGACCACATCAACGCCGGCGTGATTGACGCCCATGCTTTCGATGAGATCGAGGATCAGACGCCCTCTCGCAAGGTCAACGTCCTCATAGGAACGGGCTTGCGAAGAACTGCCGGGGATAATCCATCGCTCCTCCACCCACATCTGAAGAGTTGAACTTTCGATTTGCAGGATACGACAGTACTCAAGATCGTTCATCGCCTCCTCCTATAAGCCCCTCGGGTTATGGGATTTACCAGCTTCCCACCGGGTCATGAAGTCCGTCAACTCTGCGTCCGGTGTCGCCGGCAGAGCGATTTTCAGGACGACATATTGGTCACCATGGCCACCGTGCTTGTTGGGAAACCCCTTGCCCTTGAGACGAAGCCTTCTGCCTGTACTGGAATATGGCGGAACCGTCACGGACACCGTCCCCGACAAGGTGGCGACTTCGACCTTTCCACCCAGAACGGCCTCCCGAAGTGAAATCGGCAGCTCAATCCTGACATCATCTCCCTCAAGAGAGAACTGGCGGTCAGGAAGAACGTGGATCTCGACGAGGGCGTCGCCCGCGGGTCCGTTATTGTACCCAGGGGCGCCCTTTCCCCGCAAGCGCAAGATCTGTCCGTCGCGAGCCCCTGCCGGGATTTTTAGCTCAAGGGTGCCGCCTTCAGGCAGGGAAACGGTGCGCTTTGCGCCATTGGCAGCCTCGCGAAGCTCGAGTTCCAGCCGGTAGTGCGTATTGTCTCCAGGGTACGGTGCGGTGCCCCTGCCCCCTGCCCCCGAAAAGAAGCTTGAGAAAATATCGTCCCGATCACCAAAATCGGCAAACCCACCGGGATTATGGTATCGAGAGCGGCTATGCTCCCCTGATGCATAGTCGCGATAGTAGCTACGTTTTCCCTGCTCGCCACCGGTCTCGTCGATTTCATGCCTATCGAACCTCGCACGCTTATCCTCATCCCCTAAGATCGCGTAGGCGGCGGAGGCTGCCTTGAACTTTTCTTCGGCTGACGCGTCACCCGGATTGAGGTCGGGATGCAGTTTTTTGGCGAGCTTGCGGTATGCGGACTGTATTTCCTTCTGCGTCGCGTCTTGTGAGACGCCGAGCGTTTCATAAGGATTTGCCATCAATCTTTGCCCTGCATCGTCATCGCCTAAGAAATAGTGCCGGTGACTTTTACCTGCAAGGCCTTCGGGGACGTCATCCCGGATGGCAAAATGGAAGTGTCCTCAGGCGCGTGGGCTGCGGAGGCCTTGGGCCGAACGGCCTGGAATCTGCGCGATCCTCGCAACGGCGCATCGGCGTCAGGCAGGAAGTCCTGCCTGGCCTTCAGGTCGTGATCTGCACGGACGAAGTTGCCAGAGCATGGCACGGCGCCGACAATGGTCGGGGGACCACTCTTGGTCGTTGACAGTGTCGTAGAGCCAAAGAGGACGCCAATGCCGGGAAAGTCGCCAGCCGTGGATCGCAGCTTAGGCGCTGGTCCTCGTGCCACCCTCCCTGCTCTTTAGCCATCTCACCACCCTGATTTCTTCCTCATCCATCCACTGCAGCAGCCGCGCGCTTCTAGTCGTCAGTTTTAGGACGTCTCCAAGCGTACCAGCTTGAAAGTCTTCGAACACCGCCGGGTGAATATAGGACGAGCGGCAGACCGAACGGGTGTTCACAAGTTTGGCAGCAACCTGATCAACGGCATCGTTGAGTTGTCGTGCGAGCGCCCGCTTCGTTGTCGCAGCTTCCAGCGATGCCAGAACCTCCACCGCCATACAGGTTGCACCCCAGGTTCGAAACTGACGGGAGCTAAAGTCGTCGCCGGTGATATCCTTGATGTATGCGTTGACGTCGTGTGAGGAGATTTGGCGGCATCCGCCTTGATCACATACATACTGGAACAGGTGTTGCCCTGGAAGCTCTTGCAGCTTTCTGACGACATTTGCGATCCGGCGATCACTATGGGCAAGGTTCCATTCCTTGCCGGATTTTCCCTTAAAACGAAACTTCACGCTTCCGCCCTCGACCTTCACATGACGGCTTCGTAGCGTGGTGAGCCCAAAGGAGTTATTCATCTGCGCATAGGCGGTATTTCCGATGCGGATGTACAGATTGTCGAGCATCCACACAACGGTTGCAAGCGCTTTGTCCATGTTTAGGCCGCGCGATCGAAGATCGAAATCAACCCTCTCGCGAAGATCGGGAAGGCGGCCGGCGAACGCGCCGAGCCGCTCGAATTTTGCTTTCCCACGTTCAGCATGCCACTCGGTATGGTACCGATACTGCCGTCGGCCTCGCGCATCTGTTCCGATCGCCTGCAGGTGGGAGAGCGGGTTGGTAGAGATGATGACGTTGGTATAAGCGGGAGGGATGGCCAACGCGTTTAGGCGCTCTATTTCGGAAGGTTCCGTTATCCGACGCCCGTCGGGTCGGTAATACAGAAATCCGCTGGCCCCAGGCTTTCGCGTGATACCGCTCTCCAGCCCTGGAATGTAGACAAGTCCGGAAGCTAGTTTCGCCTCCGCATCCATCGCATCGATCTTCGCAAACATCTCGTTCATTTCGCTCTAACTCGAATTGAAGTCTCCGGTTCCAGCTGGCGGGACAGATCGACGGCTCTGTTAAAGGAAAAGTCACGCTGACAGTTGTTGCAAATCCGATATCTCAAACAAATGGCGCGGCAAGGTCTCGGTAACCCGGTGCTGACCCGAGCGCGTTCCAGCGTCTTGGATTTAAGGCAGCATAGAATTGAAAGGTAAACTGCGCGCAGGCGGCCGCGCGCAGTACTTCTTTCTCAGGGGCTTCAGCCAGCTTTTTGAAGCTTGAGTTGAGCGATCCCAGCCGCGATATTGAGGCCGACGCCGCCCTCGGCACTGATTGGCTGCAAAGCGAAGTTCTTTGAGCTGCCACCGACCAGGGCGTTAGCGCCGAGACCGAGTCCGACCGACGCTCCGGCTGATGCTCCGACATACCTGCCGGCAAGCGCCCCGTCGCCGACACGCGTGGGCACGGTGTTGACGACCAGCCAGCTCAAATAACGCTTGCCGGTCACGCCCACGTCGACACCCAGCCTTCCAATCGTCCCGACATACCGTTCAATCTTGCCGGATCGCTGTTTGAAGGAGCACTGCAGTTTACGGTTCGAGCCGATGACCATGCCTATGCCTCCAGCCACCTCACACTGGAGCGTGCCGAGGCGTTCCTTCGGCTGATCAGCGACGACCTGTTTGACATGCTTTGAGCCGTGGTGTTGCCGCATTGTGGCAGCATCGGCCGAGCCTGCAAAAGCCATAGCGACCACTGCGGAAGCGAATAGAGCAGATTTCATTGTCATCTCCTTTTAGAAATAGTCCAGCCGCCTAACGCGCGACTTTGGTTTTGGTTCAGCCGGTTGGATGTGGAGAGGGTTCAACGGTGATGGCCTGAACCGGAACCTGCAGCGGTTCGTTTGCCGATGTGGCCGCGTGCGGCGGTGCGCGATTGATTTGCGCTCAATCGCACGAGGTTGCGCATCATCATGCGCGTGAACGGATCGGCGTGCCACCCTTCACGGGCGCGACGGCTATGCGAGCACAGGAACTGCCGCGGCAATGGATGGCGACAACGGCAGGACCGAATAAAAGCGTGCCGATCTCCATGTCTCGCTTGGGTCAGGGATTACGTGATTGGCTGTAGACAGACGCCGCTCTGCCATCTGGCCGGATCATGGACCCGTCTAAGCCCGGCTATCGCGAGTAAGGAGCACTGGACGACTGGTCTTATCGCTCTTCCAACGAAAAGCAGCCTGGACCGTGGTGCGGCCGGGCTGCTAAGTGAGACGCTGCGCCAGAACAAGCGCAGATGACGATTACTTCACGCCGAGCTTCTTACGCAGGTCTACATTTTCAGCCCGGAGCTTGTCGCCAAGTTGCTTGCGCAGCACCTGGTTCTCTTCTTCGAGTTTGAGCAAATCGGCCATCTCATCCGCAGAGGCGACAGGGCGGGCGGTCGCAGAGATCGTGCGCTTTCGTCCACCAATCTGGGTCGCTTCAGACTTGGGCTTACCCTTACGGCCGGCCGGCGCTGCCAAAGCTAAAGGATTATCCTCTGCAGCTTTGGCGGCTGATCTCTTTTTGCCGCGGCTGGTCGCGGCACTGCTGGTCTTCTCAGCTGGTGAGGACGTTGAAACCACCGCCGGCTTGCGAGGCGCGCGTTTCTTTTTTTGGGGAGTTGTTACGACTTCGGCAGTGGCCGGGTCTGACGCTGGGGCTGGATTTGTATCGTTAGCCATGGGTTTCTCCGTTTCGGGGCGAATTTGTTGTAGGATGTCCAATGGCAACGGTCGACAGGACTACCAGGACGCTCGGAAGTGTAGTTCGGGAAACTTGTCCGAGAACGACGTGTTTAGTGGAGCCACCCAAAATTGATTTCGGACTTCGCTTCGATCGTCTCGCTGGCATTCCCGCCGTTTAAGTAGCAGGAGATTGGGACAAAGAAGCTGACACTCGTCGTACGCCACGGGCTGCTAGGCGCGACCCTGCATCGCCTGCTTCATCATTAGTGTGTACTCATCCATGTGGGAGGTCTCATGCGCGTCTGGCCGGGTTAGCATTTGCGCATGTTTCGGATCGCCGCCCTCGGTATATTGGCGTTTCGGCTTGCTCGCGCTGGTCGAACCGGCGTCCCCGCAAGTTAATTTCTCGCGTGCCATCATCAAACTCCGTGCGTTTCAACCGAATTGATCACGAAACGGTGTAGCAACAAACTCGTTCCACGGACGCGATCGACGAATGCGTCAAGGGCGCTAATCGAATTCGTCATCGCAGCGAACGGTTCGGCTGTGACGGCTAAAGCCACGGCGGTCGACGGCGTTGACGAAAAGTTAAATGATCACTTGCACACGTCGAAGCAGGAAAGGCAGCAACATCAGCTGGCAACGAGCATGATTATCGATACAGCTGGCTCCAATCGTCTAAACAAAAGTCGCCGGCACAAGGGCCGGCGACTAGAAAGTCCTGGAGCTTTTACCAGGTCTGACGGCCATACCAGGCGTCAACGTCCTTGTTGGCACGATCCTTCTCGTAACCATAGCGTTCCTGGATCTTACCTTCGAGCTGGTCGCGCTTTCCATCGATTACGTCAAGATCATCGTCAGTAAGTTTTCCCCACTGTTCCTTGACCTTGCCCTTCATCTGCTTCCAATTGCCTTCGACGCGGTTCCAATCCATCGGTGTTTTCTCCTTCTATGTTAGGACGAAACGCGATGGACGCGCGCTCGTTCCAGCCGCTGATGTTGATTTTCGAAATTGACCATGGCACTGGCAGTGTCGGGAACGGCCAAACTTCCGGTTGCATGCCCTGGGCCCCTCGACCATGGCTCAGCCGGTCCCCACAATCTTCTAGCCCCTGCGGCTCACAAGCCTGGCCAGCATGGCGGTTATGATAACGCTCGCTGCAACCCACGCCAGGGAACGGCCATTTTCCCGTTCGTCCACCGCATTTCTTCGCAGATGTCCAAAGGATAGTTGCTCGCGGAGATCTGCGACTTCCTTACGAAGCCATGCGAGCTCTTTACGGGCGGCGCGAAAAACCTCGTCGTCGTCGTCTTCCAAGACGCTCGCACCACCATCATCCTCCAGTTCCTCGAGATATTGTTCCAGTTCCGCACGAGACGAGAACCCCTTGGCTCTAATGTCGGTCATGATCGTTTCCCTGTCGCAAGGTTTGAGGGTTTGCAGGGTTAAACGCTGATTGCTTGAAAAAGATGCACCACCTCAGGGCTGCAGAACTGGCAGGGCTGCCAACACGCAACGCCGCTTGGAGAGCCCCACAACCGAAGATATGTCTAGACCATCCTTGCCTGCCATGATTCCTGCCCCATCTAGGAGTCTCGAACAGTAGGAGCCGGGTCATGACTTGCCGCGAAGCGCTGACCGGGAAGCGTATTCTCCTGGTTGAAGACGATTATTACATGGTGAGCGAGCTGGCGCAGCGTCTCGCTGCGATGGATGTCATCGTCGCTGCGAAATGCCCAGGTGTTGCAGAGGCTCTGGGGGCGATCGCGGCGGCAACTGACCTCGATGCCGCTATATTGGACATCAATCTGTCGGGCGAGATGGTCTTCCCCGTAGCAGACAGGCTGGAGCGGCTCGGCATCCCGTTCATTTTCGCCACCGGCTACGACCCAGATGTCTTACCCGACCGCCACGCTGACAAAATTGTGTTGCGCAAACCCGTCGAGGTCGAGAGTTTGGCGCTTGTCTTGTCGGACGTTGCGCGTCCAAGAACCGTCTCGATCGAGGAGGCACTACAAAACGATCTTCTCGCCCTTCTTCCAGCACACACTCTGAAGGAACTTTTGCCGCTTCTGAGCAGGATGAACGTGCCAAGGGGGGCTGTTCTTGAGGTTGCCCATCAGACGATCAGCCGGGTCTACTTCCCGCTCGATTGTGTCGGTTCACTCATCGCCGTCGGGAGCGGTGGCGCCAGGATTGAAACAGGGCTCATCGGCAGGGAGGGGATGACAGGCTTCGGGATCGCGCTCGGCGATGAGCGCACGCCGCACGAACTTGTCAATCAGATTGAAGGCTTTGCTCTCGCCATAGCCGCCGACGATTTCAAGCTCGTGCTGAAGGACGCTCCCGAACTCGATCTTCTTGCAGGTCGGTTTGCACGATGCCTTGGCATACAAGTGAGCCATACCGCTCTCGCCAACGGCAGGTTCGACATCCGCACGCGGCTTGCCCGATGGCTGCTGATGGTGGACGACCGTACGTCCAAGAGCGGCTTTGACCTCACTCACGAATATCTCTCCATCATGCTTGGCGCCAGAAGGCCATCAGTGACGGAAGCAATTCACGTATTAGAAGGAGAAAGGCTCATACGATCCACTCGAAGTCACCTCGAACTCCGCGATCGACCAAAATTGCTTCAGTTCGCAGGCGAGTCCTATGGCACTCCGGAAGCGGAGTATCGCCGCCTCATGTCATTGCCGATCGTCGCAAAACCGCTGGCCCGACTCGCAGCTGTCGGTTGACGAACCTCGTTCGATGATGACTATCCAAGGTTAAGCTGATCTGCGCTCAGGCCCGAAGCCAAAAGCTGCGAGCATCTCATCAGGTGGCTGGGGCCTGCCAAAGAGATAGCCTTGACCGGTTGCGCAATGGAGCTCGCGAAGAAGCGCTTGTTCAGCCGTGCCCTCGACGCCTTCAGCGACGATCTCCAGCCCCAACCCATGGGCAAGGGAGACGATTGCCTTGACGATCTCGAAGACCCCGTGGTCCGCAGTCATCCTGCGAACAAATGACTGATCGATCTTAAGTTTGTCGAGCGGCAAATCAGCGAGATAGCTCATAGAGGAATAACCCGTTCCAAAATCGTCGAGTGCAATGGAAACACCGATCGCGCGAACCGCAGCCATTTTTGCCTGCGATCGGCCGCCATTGTCGAGGAACGCAGATTCGGTCAGCTCGACACAGAGTCGTGACGCCGGCAACCCACTCCTAGACAAAGCAAGGCAAATTTCCCCTTCCACATCGGCTCGTTCGAACTGAATTGGCGAGATGTTGACCGATACAGCACCCGTTGGCCAATGCATGGCGTCCGCACAGGCCTGCATCAGCACCCAGCGGCCGATATCGCAAATTATCCCGGAAGACTCTGCAATTGGGAT
>Ga0102589_1003929_pt1 | contig 14592 bp, 15 predicted proteins | sample AraplaMF_Col_mLB_FD_76858 | JGI IMG/M metagenome (GOLD analysis project Ga0102589, IMG submission 76858) | Arabidopsis root microbial communities from the University of North Carolina, USA - plate scrape MF_Col_mLB | ecosystem: Host-associated > Plants > Roots > Endosphere | place: USA... | reverse complement strand
GCCGCCGCGGAATGGGCACGCCTGGGTTGCGGCTACGAACAGGCGCTGGCGCTGCTCGAAGGCGACGACAGCGCGAAGCGCGAGGCGTTGTCGCTGCTCGATGGGTTGGGCGCGAACGCAGTCGTCAAACGCTGTCGCGACCACCTGCGCGAAGCGGGCGTGCGCGGGCTCGCCCGCGGGCCGCGCGCGGCCACCAGCGCCAACCCGGCGGGACTGACCCCGCGCGAGATGCAGATCCTCGAGCTGCTCGCCGATGGCTTGAGCAATGCCGACATCGCGCGACGGCTGGTGAGGTCGGAAAAGACTGTTGACCACCACATCTCGGCGATCCTGCGCAAACTCGACGTGCGGTCGCGCAGCGAGGCCGCGGCGGTGGCGCGGCGCACGGGGTTCATCACGGGCTGACAGCCAGCGCAGTGGCGCCACGCCCTGACCGGCGCCCGCGCAACCACTCCAGCGCGACGATCGCACCCCAAGCGTACAGCGTGACCAGCACGAACAGCGAGAAGCGAACGACGAACTCGCCCTGCACATCGTCGCCGGTGCTGTCCTGCACGGCCGGGCCGACCAGGATCAGCATGGTCACGAACACGTTCACCCAGTACGACGGCGGATGGCGGTTGGGCACCACGCGATAGAGCCGGCTGGCGATGTGGATGCCGAACAGCAGCATCCACAAGGTGAACATCCACAGGTTAGGCAACAACTTCAGCGCGAACCAGAACGCGACGGCATACACGCCGGCCAGGAACGTCGAGCCGATCAGTTCGCGTCCCGCCGCGCGCGCACTCATCGTCGAGCCCTGTTGCGCGAGCATCACCGACTTCATGATGGTCGGCATGTACATCCCGGGATTGGTGAAGGCCAGCATCACCGACGGCAGCACGATCAGCACCGTGCGCAGTGCCAGCCAGGCTGCGCGCTCGTGGTCGACCACGGGAGGTTGCGGTTTGGGTCCGGCAGGCGGCGGTTCGGGAAACAGCGGCTGCACCAGCCACTGGCAGGCAACGGCCACGGCGATTCCGATCAGCAGCGAGTGGACCACCTGGCTCGCCAGCGCATACCCCATGAGGCCCGCCGCCGGAATCATCGTCAGGCCGACCGAGAGCAGCGTGCCGACCAGTCCCTTGCCTTTGCCGACAGCGAGGTAGGTGCTCAGGTAGAGGCCGGCGGCGATGATCAGCACGGCCGTGATCGGGTAGTTGAGCAGCACCGGGTTGAGCAGCAGGCCTATGCCGAGGGTGACGGCGACCAGCACCAGCAGCGTGAGCAGGCCCTTCGGTCCCGGCGGCGGCGCAGGCGTCGCGGTGAGCAGCACGGCGAACAGCGGCGCCATGAACGGCAACGGCATCGCCAGGCCGTAGGCGAGCGCGACCGACAACGCCACCACGGAGGCGAGCCGGAAGGTACGCCTGGCGGCGGGCGCGATCACATGCTTGCACTCACTTCGTCAGTCCCGGTCAGTACGCATACGTGAGCCAGCTGGCAACGCGGATGTAGATCTTGCCGAGCAGCTTCAGGATGCCGGCGCCTTCGCCGTAGGCGATGACCGAAGCCTGCCCGCCGATACGCAGCTTGGCGCGGTCCTCCGGATCCTGCCCCGGGTCGATGCCGATGATCACCGGGAAGCGCTGCGATTGCCGCAGCCAGTCGCGGTCGTTGTCGACCGAGGGCAGGTTGCCGGGGTTTGGCGTACGACCCGCGCTCACGCCCAGGCCGATGCTGCGCACCTTGCCCTTGAACACGCGACCGGGGAGTACGTCGAAGACAATGTCGACCGGCGTGCCGACCTTCATGTGGCCGAGGTTGTTCTCGGTGTACTCGGCACTGATCCAGATGTCGCGCACGCCGATCAATGTCAGCACCGGGCTGCCGGTGCCAGCAAACTGGCCGACCTCCGCGCGCAGATCAGTGATGACGCCATCGGTCGAGGCCTGGACCACCGTGTTGGTCATGTCCAGCTCGGCCTTGTCGACCGCGGTCAGGGCCGTCGCCAGCAGGGTGTTCTTCTCGGCATCGGCACCGCCCATCGATTCGATGGCGCGGCGGATGTCGGCCTGTGCGGCCACGACCATCGCCTTGGCCTGTTCCAGGCTTGCGTCGGCAATCTCCTGGCGGCGTACGGAAATCGTTCCAGGGTCGGTTTCGCGCAGTCGACGCAGGCGCGATGCGTCCTGTCTTGCCTTCACTTCGTTGGCGCGCGCGGCGGCCAGGTTGGCGCGCGCTGCATCGACCGTGGCGTCACCGGCGCCGACCTGCTTGCGCACGTTCTCAAGGTCCGAGCGTGCCTTGGCCAGGGCGATGCGGTACTGCGACTGGTCGATCTCGAACAGGGTCTGGCCGTATTTCACCGTCTGGTTGTTGGCGACGGCGACCTTGGTCACTTCACCGGCCACCTTCGGCGCGACGCCGACGATGTAACCCTCGATGCGGGCCTGCGACGTGTAGGGCGTATAGCGGTCGCCGAACAGGTACAGCAGCAGCGTCAGCACGATGGCTGCGGCCACCCAGCGTCCGCCCTTGCGCACGGTCTTGCCGGCCTGGTCCTGTGCGTCCGGCGCTGCACCGGCGCCAGCCGATGCCTTCTTGTCGTCGTTGACTGCACTCATTTCGGATTCCCGCTATCGCTGGGCTGCCCCTCGGGGCGGGCAGGGAGGGGCGCCTCGAGCAGGCCGTCCCAGTTGGTCCTGGTCTTCATGGTCTCGCGCGTGTTTTCGGGCAGCAGTTCCTGCGGCGTCATTTCGGTCCAGCCACCGCCTGCAGCCTTGTACAGCGTGATCACCGCGCTGATGTGCGCGGCGTTGTTGAGCAGTTCGCGCTCGGTCTGGGTAAACATCACACGCTGTGCGTCGAGCACGCGTTCGAAATCGGCATAGCCCTCCTGGTACTGGCTGTTGGCCAGTTCCAGCGAGCGTTCGGCGGCGCGTGCGGCGCCGCCCAGCGGGGCCTTCTGCTCGGCGGTCTTGACCACGGTGATGGCAGCGTCGTCGAGCTCGCGCGCCGCCAGCAGTGCGGTGCTCTGGAACAGTTCGATCGTCTGCTGCAGGCGCGCGTCCTGCAGGCGCACGTTGCTGGCGATGCGACCGTAGTCGAGGATGTTCCAGCTGATGGCCGGCCCTGTTGCGATGCTTCGCACCTGCGGGCTGCCACCCAGCGAGGTGGTCGACCAGCCAACGCTGCCGAGCAGGGTGATCGCCGGGAAGTAGTCGGCCTTGGCGATGCCGATCTGCGCCGATTGCGCCGCCACCTGCCACGCCGCAGTGCGCAGGTCGCGACGGCGCAGCAACAGGTTCGCCGGCAGCTCGCGCAGCACCGCGCCGTCGACGATGGGCAGCGGACGCACCGCCGTATCCAGTTCCGGCACGTCGCCGGGCTTGCGGCCGAGCACGGCGGCGATGGCGTTGCGAACCCGCACCAGCTGGCCTTCCAGGTCCGGGATCGTCGCCAGCGTGCCCAGGTACTGGGCCTTGGCTTGTTGCAGGTCCAGTTCCGACTCTTGTCCGCTGCTGAACAACTGTTCGGTGATCTCGAGGCTGCGCTTCTGGATCGCGGTGTTCTTGCGCGCGATGTCGATCCTGAGCACGGTCGTCCGGTAGGCGTAATAGAGATCGGCCACCTGCGCGGCCAGCAGCACCTGCACGTCCTGCTGGTTGGTGACGGAGGCGAAGAATCCCGCTTCCGCCGATTCGATGCCGCGACGGAACCGTCCCCAGAAATCCAGTTCCCAGGCCAGGTCGAAGCCGGCACTGAAGGCGCCGTAGCTGTCGTGGATGTCGGGGCCCGATCCGCCGCTGCTGCGGCTGTCGATGTAGGTCGCCGAGCCCTTGAGTTGCTGCAGCTGCGGGTAGAGGTTGGCGCTGGCAATGCCGAGCACCGCCCGGCTTTCCATGATCCGCAGACCGGCAATGCGCAGCGAGGGATTCTCCTTGCGCGCGGTGTCGATGAGCGAGTTGAGGACCGGATCGTTGAACGCATGCCACCAGAACTGCAGGTCGACCTCGCGCTGCTGTGCGGGGCTGGCCACCTGTCCGTACAGGTCGGTCTGCCATTCGTCGAGCCAGGCGATGTCCGGCTCTTCGTAGTCGGGCCCCAGCGTGGTACAGGCGCCGAGCAGCAGGCCCGAGGCGAGGATCGCCGCGCCCCCCAGGCACCGTGCCGCGCGCTTGCCGCAGGTGGCCCGCATGATGATCCGCATGGTCCCCCGCATGGTCCCCTGCATGATTTGCCGTGCGCTCCGGCGACTAATGAGCAGTGTCCGTGTCGATGGAATCGACGTGCGCCGTCGGCACGATGTCCGGCGAGCGCGAATCGACCCATTCCATGAACAGTTTGTACGCCACCGCCAGCAGCACCGCGCCAACGAACAGGCCGAGGATGCCGCCCGTGACCATGCCGCCGATGGCGCCGATCAGGATGACCAGCATCGGCGCGTCCACGCCGCGTCCGAGCAGCAGCGGCTTGAGCACGTTGTCGGCCATGCCGGCGATCAGGAAGTAGATGGTGAAGACGATCTTCATGCCGGTCGACGAGCCGTCCTCGGCCCACCACAGGTAACCGATTGCCGGCAATGAGACGATCAGCGCCGGCAGCTGCAGGATGCCCAGCAGCATCGTGATGGCCGCCCACACGCCGGCCGCCGGAATACCCGCAAACAGGAAGCCCATGCCCAGCAGCAGCGCCTGGATGAAGGCGACGCCGACCACGCCGGCGGCCACCGAGCGGACCGTGGCGATCGCCAGCTTCAGCAGGCTCGCGCCCTCGGCCGGATTGGTCAGCCGCACCAGGATGCGTTCGGTGGCGCGTTTTCCGCCCTCGGCGTAGACCATCAGCACGCCGGCGACCACTATCGCGGCGAGGAACATCAGGATCGCGCCGGCGGCATTGGCCGCCATCAGCAGCGCCTTGCGCAGCCAACCGCGGATGATCTCGGAGTTCTTCTGCAGGTAGGCCGGAAGGTTGTCGGCCGCTTCGCTCCATGCTGCGTGCACGCGCTCGCCGACCAGGGGCCACTCGGCCACTTTGGGATTGGGGGCTGGTACGGCGAAGGTGCCTTTTTCGAACGACTGGTGGACTTCGCTGATCTGGCTGGCGAACGAGCTGCCCAGCATCACCATCGGCACGCCCAGCAGAAGCAGCAGCGCCAGCACCAGTACCGTGGCCGAGAGGCCGCGGCGGCCGCCCATGCGCCGCGTCAGGCCCTGGTAAAGCGGGTAGATGGCGATGGCCAGGATCACGCCCAGGATCACCAGGTTCGCGAACGGCGCGAATATGCGCACGCAGACGATCGCCAGGAACGCGATCAGGCCGACCTTGATCAGCGTTTCGGCCAGGTCTGCGGTGACGAGCTTGCGCAGCGTTTCTTGATCTACGTTCACGTGGAAATCCTCCTTGACGTCGACCGACCCGGGCACGGGTCGGACGCCTATGGTTGCGTGGGGGCCGGCTCCATCCGTCCCCGGTTGATCGTGCGCCGTCTCAGCCCAGGCGCCGGTAGATCCTGACGACCACTTCTTCGGCGACCAGCATCACCACGATCACGGTGATCAGCACCAGCAGGCCGTGCCAGCGCCCGTCGAAGCGGACGTCGGTCCCGAACGCGAACGAGATCGCTTCGAGGATCACGAACTTGGAACCGAACAGGATCAGCCACGCCGAGAACCAGCGCATGAAGGTCATGAAGCCGCCGGGGCGCGCCTTGAAGTACGCAGCGACGTAATGTTCCAGGGCAATCGTCAGTTTCAGCAGGATCTGCAGCAACAGCGCGCACATCAGCGAAACGGTGAACGACTCGATGTGGACCTTCTCGGAGAATTCGTTGAAAAGGTTCAGCACCACCAGGTCGATGAGCACTGCGCTGTAGTAGAGAACGAACAGCCGCTGCTTGTTCGTGGGTGCCTCGGCCTGTTGCGGCATCAAGGAGTCCGCGGTCGTCATCGATTTCCCCGTTAGTGGTCGGTTGGTGACGGGGCGGGCGCCCATTCGCGCCACGATGCCAACGTAGTTGTTAACGCGGCGTTAGGCCGTGCGTGGGTGTCGCGGCTCAACCGGTTCGTACGCAGGCCCTAGCGGCGCCCTTGGGCAAAGTGCGCGGGCGGCGCGTCAGGCGGCCAGCCTGTGTTCGTAGTACGGACGCTCCCGGTCATCGAGGATGGCGTACATCGCCGACAGGTGATCGGGGTCGGGGTTGAGCCAGGCGTCGATGTTGTGGCGTTTGATCGGAATGATGCAGCGGTCGTGGCCGACGGCGGCGATCTCGGCCGGCGGATCGTCGGTGATGGCGGCGAAGGACAACAGCTCGGCGCCGTGCGAGCCTTTCCACCGTGACCACAGGCAGGCGACCAGCATGTCCTGCTCCGGCTCCGGGCGGAACTCAAGCACGACGTTCTCTTCCTTTTCGTCCGGCTGCAGCTCGCGATGCTCCACGGCGTGGCGGCTGACGTTCTCGTAGAACGCGTTGACCACGACGATCCCATGCGAATGGCCGAACTGCTCCTTCCAGAACCCTTCGAGGTTGTCGCGACGTGCGTTGTAGGTGCCGGGGAAGCGCTGGTCGAAGTTCGCCGGCTTGCCTTCAGGCCGACACTGGTAGCGCATCGGCTTGATCACGCGGGCGCCGTTTTCCCAGACCATCACCGGCGCATAGTGGCCGGGAAAGATGCGCGAATCGTCGGCGACCAGCGCGCTGCGATGCAGGTCGGCAAGCTTGCCGCGCGCCCACTCGATCTTGTCGGTGGCAATGCGCTTTTCCTCGAGCGCCTTCTTCGTGGTTTTCTCGAGCAGGATCCGCTCGGCATCGAACAGGCGCTTGCGCTGCTTGAACAGTTCCTGCTCGTAGCGGCCGGTCTGGGCCCGGTCGAACTCGACGATCAGTGACTTGATCTCGTGCTGCAGGTCGGTGAGCGGTTCAGCGAAGGCCGCGTCCATCGCCTTGGGGATTTTCGCCTTGCCACCCTTGCCGCGCTCCCAGTACAGGCGCACGAAGTCCTGGATGCTGATGGTGGCGCCAAAGACCTTGGCGAATTTCCGGTAGTCGGCCCATATCTGGGCGGAATAGCACATGGCACGGGTCCCCTGTCGCTGTGACCGTGGCCGGACTATACGCCCAGCCGCGTGGCCGCCAACTCAACACCTCAGGGGGGCGCCTCAATAGAGCAGCGCCGTGAACGAGAACAGCAACAGGAGCGAAATGCACAGCGACGCAAGGGCGAACGTCCAGGCCCAAAGCCGGAGCGATGCCGCCAGCAACGCCAGGCCGGTCAGGGCGATGCAACCGATGGCGGTTGCGATGGAGGCCACGTCGGGCATGCCCCGGCTCAGGGCCCACATGTGCGAATAGCCGGTCAGTATCAGGATCACGGCGACAACGACTGCCGCCATCGCCCTGGTCATCCGGCGACGCGTCGTTCGACGGCTCCGGTCCGTGAGGGGTGCGTTCACGCGTGGTGGGTTCCGGCCATCTCCCTATGGCCAACGGACCCAAGTTCAGTGGACGGCCATCAGCAAAAACAAAGGGCCTGCGAGTGATCGCAGGCCCTTGTTCTGAAACTGGTGCCGGAAGTGGGACTCGAACCCACACACTTTTAAGGGTGGCGGATTTTGAGTACGCCAACATAGTCAATGTTTCCAGTAAAATCAATGTGTTACGCGACAAGTAAGTAACGTAGTAAGTAGCTAACTCGGACCGGAACCGAGACAGGCTGGTCGTCTCCGCGCCGAGCCGGGGCGACCGAGTCGAGAGCGCCCTACATATGAACTCCAAGGCACTGTGGCAATCCCGCCGGTGTCGGAAGTGGAGTCAGGGTATGGAATTCAACGTCGAGTATGCAGGGTGCCTAAGCGTCGGGGGCGCGCGTCTCATCAACAAGCATGGAGTGAATCGGAGCGTCGTCGATGTGCTTTCGTTCCAAGGTCCGTTTAGAAGCAATGTTACCGTCAGCGCAGTCGATCTTGATGCAGCTCTCGCTGCTGTAGGGAAGATACTCGGCGAATCGGAATTTCAGTTCGACGGATTTGATGGGGAAGTAGAACTCGACTGCATCCGCTTGGTTCGCGCCGTCCAGAGAGTTGGCGACGATTGGTGCGAGGTCTGGGAAGGTCCACGCGATGAGGCAACCTGGGTTCGCATTGGGTAGCTCCTTCTGGACGCGGTGGTGTCCATTGCTCGGATAGGACGTCGCACGGACGAGTGGCAGAAATGGTGTCTGCACTACTTGACGAGCTTGATCCTGACGACAGCGTACTTTGATGCTGTGTCTTGGATGAAACAGAAGTCGCGGTCGGGCGCCATTCGGACAGCCTCGGACAGTCGTGCCTTTGACATCGTTGTTCCGCTGGCGGCGACTGCACGGACGATATCGCCGGTGTTCATCGCGTCTCTCGGTCTCGGTCAGCGTCCAGACCCTCGTGCAGAACAAGGGAACAACCGAACTCAATCAGTGATCGTAGGTACGTAGAAGGGTCTGCTCCAAGGCGGTTCGCGGACTCGACTAGCTTTAGGTCCAATTCGTCGGATACCCGGAAGTTCCTGATCTTGTTTTTCATGCAATTTTCTCCTGTTCGCTGCGCGAGTACGCGCAAGGCGCGTACTACGATATTTAGTCGTGCGGCTGATTCTGCTTGGTGATGTAGTTAGCCCACGCCGCCACATTCGTAACGGGCTCGATCAGATGGGCGTTGACGCAGAAGTTGCGATACTTGCCAGCGAGCGCATGGCTGTCGATCGCGCGCTTCAACTTTGACCGCAGTGCGCCGTCACGCCAAAGCTTGCTAGCGTGTACCGGCTCGACGGCGAGGAAGCCGTGGTAGTGGTAGTGACCAGCGGGCGATCGTTCCAGCACCCAGTCGTGGTCGATCTTGGCTTGTACCGGTAGGCAGGTTCGGACCCGATAGATGAAGTCGTGGTCCCAGTACTTCCGCATAATGTCAGAAGCCGCGTATCGGTCATCCTGAACATAGGTCGATAGGGTTACCGCGAAGATGGCGGTGCCTTGGGTCTGGTACGTCTGGTATTTCTTCAGCAGCAATGCTCGATTCATTCGAAGTTCCTTTCTTCAGACAAAGCTTCGCTATAGGCAGCCAGGTCATGGCTACCTTGGTCGGGCAGTGCGGGCTGACATCTCCAGTAGAAAGAACGCCGCCGCCGGGCGAAGCGCGGGTTGGCGACCAGGAGCGTTCGGGGTAGGGCAGCCGGGGCAGCCGGGGCAGCCGGGGCAGCCGGGGCAGCCGGGGCAGCCGGGGCAGCCGGGGCAGCCGGGGCAGCCGGAACGCGGGGTCTATAACTACTTAGGCGCCAGCCGTACTACGCCGCCGGTCAGCCGACGAACGGTCGAAACCATATGTTCCACGGCAATGTTCCACGGGGCGCCGGGGTCTTGACATTGGGTTTTTGGGGACCCGCCCGGGACCGGGCTTGACATTGGCTTTTGGGGTGCCGGCGACCGCCCCCGGGGGGCGCCACAGAACTCGGTATGAAATCAGGGTTCTATACCGAGTTCGTGCAACCCATTGATTCATAACGTGAACCCGGGCGGTTCGACGCTTTACTCAGCCGGAAGTCGGTATCAAACTAGGCGTAACCCCACATAACATACTGAGTCAGCCATGGTCGGTTCGGTCCGCCGTCACGCTCGAGACATTAGCCCCAAGGATGTGCAGCGGTTCCTCCGTTGGGTGTCCGTCGAAGGTCGGCACCGGGAGCGCAATCGAGTAATCGCATGCCTAAGCTTCTTTGCGGGGCTCCGTGCCGCGGAGATTGCCAACGCAAAGTGGAGGATGGTGCTGGACCCGGAGGGGCGGGTTGGCGACGCACTTCGGCTAGAGAACGAGGCGGCTAAGAAGCTAAGTGGGCGGGTGATTCCATTGAAGGCGGAAGTGCGCGAAGCGCTCGCCGCCTATCTGGCGACGCTCGACCCGTCGCCAAGTCGGGAGGAGTTCGTCCTCCGTAGCGAGCGAGGCGGGCAGATGCGAGCCCAGTCCATCGTGAACTGGTTTCGAGAGGTATACGCCAGCCTCGGGATAGCAGGCGCCAGCAGCCATAGTGGTCGCAGGCATTTCGTTACTATGGCAGCACGACGTATTTCTGAAGCGGGGGGCTCGCTTCGGGATGTCCAGGACCTTGCGGGGCACCGAGCGCTCTCGACGACGCAGCTCTACATTGCGAAAAGCACTGACGCGCAACGCCGGGTAGTCGATCTAATTTGACGTCGAGGGGAAGGGGAGCGGGATGGAGTTCAGTTCGGAACGAATGGAGATTGAGTACCTTGTGGCGGCGTCCCCGCACGAGGTGTTGCGTTATCTGGACAAGAAAGGTTCATCGCATCAGTCGAGCCCATTGGACAGGCAATGCATCTCCGAGGCGTTGGAAGCGAGCCTATATGCAAGGAACGATCGACTCGTCGACATCGCATTAGCGCGAGTAGGTCGAGCAGAAATGGTCGGGCAGATACTCGCGCGGCGTACCGCCGATGCCGGGGGTGGACCGGAGCCCGATGCGGGTGTGATGGTCGCCGCCTTGTCGAACCCAGTTGCCCTGTCGTTCCTCTTTGCCAGCAAGCGGCTGATGGAATGGATGCCTTGGATCGCCCGAAGCGGTACGACGGAGCATCTGCAAGCAATGTTCTTCAATCCCAACGTGCCAAACGAAGTCGTGGACCATGCGCTCGAAGGAAGCCACGCGTTCGAGGGAATAACTCAGGATCGTCGAGGGGTGATTGTTTATCACGCGCTGCGGTCAAAGCCGGTGATCGACGGACCCGATGAGAAGAGTCACGATTACGACGCCGCAGGACATCACACGCAAGGCTGTGTTTGGAATCTATTCGTCACCGTTGATCCTGGCGATCAGGGCATGGCAAACGTGCTTGCTGATGCGTTGCCCAACCTGCCCGGGTTCGATGTGCCATACGAATGGGTGAGATCAATAAATGGGGATAAGAAGACTGACTGGAAAGAGGATCAGGTCAAGTTTCTTCAAGTCGTTCTCGATCGATGGAACGTGGAAGGTGATGGTCCTCGGAAGAAGCGATACGACTGGGTTCCACAGCGCGTCATACGCGAGCTGATCGCCTCGCGAGCCCCCTATTACAACGAGGCGGCTAAGCAGTTCGTCATCGATCATCCCGACGTCTATGTGCGTCGCGGATACTACCGCGGGTTCAAGGATGAAACGCTCGACAACCTAAAGAAGTACTACGAGAAGGACGGCGACGCATTCTGTGAGTCCGCCGTCCATAACCCGTTCTTCTATCAAAGGTCTAACCGCGACGCGGTGCTTTGGTTCGCGCAACGGGTTCGTGAATGTGATCCGCCGAAGGACGAGTACGCCGATACCGTGGGAAGGACGTATGTCGACGTGCAAGAGGATCTGTTCAAGAAGTCGCCTGAGAAGTATTTCGAATCCCAATGGGAGGCGGAGGACCCGGCTGGATATGCTGCTTCCCAGCAAAGCCCAGCCAACGAGTTGGATACTGCCGATCACCGGGACAGGACTGTCTTAGCCAAAGTGAGTGAGCTATCGGCTGTAGCGCGTGACGCCGTGCAGTCGCGGAACTGGGCGTTGATGGCGCTCGCGGCTGCACTTGGCTTCATTGTTGCAAACTGTAGCAACATGGCGTAGCACAGGGAATGGAGGACGGATGAGCGAAGACGCGAATGGTTCAAGCGAGCAGCGGCTGCCAGAAGGTGGCAAGGGTGCGAAGATTTCCCGCGGCGCCTTGCAGGTTATCAGCGGGGCGGTTCCTTTGGCTGGCGGCGTGCTTTCGGCAATCGCAGGCGCATGGTCGGAACGTGAACAAGAACGCGTTAACAAGTTCTTCGAGCATTGGGTCCAGATGTTGCAAGATGAGTTGAAGGAGAAGGCAGAGACCATCGTAGAGATCATGGCGCGCCTTAACCTCCAGGATGAGGCAATCGCACAGCGAGTAGAGAGCAAGGAGTATCAGTCCCTAGTCAAGAAGACTTTTCGGGATTGGGCTGGCTCGGAAAGCGAAAAGAAGCGGGTTTATATCCGCAACATTCTCTCCAATGCAGCTGCGACGCGCGTGTCCAGTGATGACGTCGTCAGGATGTATCTCGACTGGATCGAGAACTATTCCGAGATGCATTTTGATGTGATCGCGGCAATCTACAATTCGAACGGAATTACTCGCGGGCAAATCTGGAAGAAGATCGGGAGAGAGCCGGTTCAGGAATCATCGGCGGATGCTGATCTTTATAAGCTGCTGATCCGCGACCTCAGCATGGGTGGCATCATTCGACAGCACCGCGAGGTTGACTATCATGGACGCTTCATAGCGAAGACTCCGCAAAGGGCGAAGTCAGGTGACGGACCAAAGCCTATGGTGTCTGCGTTCGACAACGTCGAGAGATACGAACTTACTGAGCTTGGTCAACAGTTCGTTCACTATGCGATGTCAGACATCCCGCCACGGATTGAGTTCGGCGACTAGTCGCCACTAAACGAAAAGCCCGGCATAGCCGGGCTCTTCACATCTCAAGTTGGTACCGGTGATAGGACTCGAACCTACACGACATCGCTGCCAGTGGATTTTGAGTCCACCGCGTCTACCATTCCGCCACACCGGCATAACCATATCTTACCGTGAGAGGTCACGGTTTTGCACGCTTCCGGCTCTGGGACCGGAGTTGCGGAGCGACAGCCCCTAGCTTGTAGGCGCTGGCGTAGAACTTCTCGATCATCGCTACGCTGGTTCGTGCCCACTTGGCGATGTCGAACACTTGCCCCTCACCGCGTTCGAGGCGCCAGCTGATGCCACTGTGTCGCAGGGAATATAGGGTTCGCTTGCCGTCCCGGGTCTGCTTCATGCCCAGCTCGGTTAGGGCTTGTCCGAACAGGTCGCCCACCATCCGCAGGGCGTAATCGCGATTCTTACTCTCAGCGAAGAACAAGTAGCTGTCCTTGGCTGGGTAGCGCTTCTGCATACGCTTGTAGGCTTCGAGCGCGCCGGGCATGGTGAATGTCTCGTAGTCGTACGCCTTTACCTTGGGGTTTGGCGGTCGAACGAATAGAGTTGCGCCAGCTTTGTCCTTGCCGAGACGGACGCTGTGATGGGTCAGATGCTTGACCTCGGACGGACGTAGCAGGCTGTTGGCGAGGAACAGGACAAGGTCGTAGACCTCGGCGTACTGCGTATCCTCGGCTGCCTTCTTCTTCAGGTGATCGCGCAGCTTCTTGTATTCGTCGACAGAGAAGCCTGTACGCGGATTGATGCCCGAGGTGCCGCCAACGTCCGGGAACTGGGGTAGTGCCTGTATCGAACCAGACAGGGCGGCTTGTTTCAGGATCTTCCGTAGCGCCACGAAGTAATGGCGGACGGTTGCCTTGGAGATGTCCGGGTTCTGTTCGTAGAGATGGTCCTGGAAGTCCCGTATGCGCTGACCGTCGATCGCGTCGATGGCGTCGTCCTTGAAGAACTCCTGCAGGGCGGCGAACCGGTGACCATCGACCTTGGCAAAGCGGGGGTTCCGGATGCCGCGTGCGACCTTCTTCTCCTGCTCGACTTGCAGCTGCTTGATATGGTGCTCGACACGCTTCTCGCGCGGGATCATCTTTTCGCGCGTGGTGTAGTGCTCGATCCAGATTTCCTTCGCCCGCGTCATGGCGTCGCGGACGCCTTCGACTTGGGTCGAGCCTCGTTTGTAGCGTCCCTCGCGTGGGATGCGGAAGCGGTATTGCCAGAAGCGCGAGCGCGGAATGCGGTAGACGGTAAGCGTCTCGCAGTTCGGTACGCGCTTGAGATCGAACGGAGTCTGGCTGGTGTCGCGGGGCATGGAGGTCAATGCTAGCTGACCTCTCCGGCTGACGTAAGTAGCTCGTAAGTAACAACGCCTTCAGTCTATCCAATTGAATATAAAGGATATTTTTGCGTTGTGGCGGGTTTTGAGTCCGCTGCGTCTACCGATTCCGCCATTCCGGCGCGGTCGCGCAGTATAGCCGACCGCGCGGGCGGGCAGCAGGGGTTGGGCCTACAGGCCGCCGTAGCGGGCCATCGCCGCGGCGAAGACGAAGATCGCCGCGACCAGGATCAGCTCGAAGCGGACGATGCCGCGCAGCCTGGCGACCTCGGCGCTGTCCGGCAGGTAGGACGGGTTGCCGGCCAGCGCCTTGCGCCAGCGCAGGAAGCGCACCGTCGGCAGGATCGACAGCAGGCCGACCAGCACGAACGCGCCCATCTTGGCGTGGAACCACGGGTTGTGCAGGTAGAAGTCATGGCCCTTCACGCCGTAGATGATCCGCGAGATGCCGACCACAATCAGCAGCATCGCGCAGATGCCGTAGCCGCGGTCGATGCCGCCCAGGCGCTGCATGGTCGTGCGGTCGACGGCACCGCGCAGCAGCACGGATTGCGCGACCAGCATTGCGACGAGGGCGTAGACCAGCAGGTGGTGCAGGGCGGCGAGGGCGAAGTCGGTCAGCATCGGGGGAGGCTCCGGCGGAAAGCGCCCACCCTAGGGGATTTCGACGTTGGATGCAGTGCCAGAGGTCAGTGATCGGCCGACCCGGCGAAAACTCAGGCCGCCTCGTCGGTCTGCAGCGTCTTGGCGACGCGCGCGAACCATTCGCCTTCGTTGGGG
>Ga0102589_1003928_pt1 | contig 14593 bp, 14 predicted proteins | sample AraplaMF_Col_mLB_FD_76858 | JGI IMG/M metagenome (GOLD analysis project Ga0102589, IMG submission 76858) | Arabidopsis root microbial communities from the University of North Carolina, USA - plate scrape MF_Col_mLB | ecosystem: Host-associated > Plants > Roots > Endosphere | place: USA... | reverse complement strand
TAAATCGCATTTACATCACCGCTTACTTGCAATGGGATTCTCTCATCGCAAAACGGTACTAATTATATACGCATTCGGTATTTTCTTTAGTGTAAATGCCATTATTTTCACTAGTGCAACGTTATGGCTATCCATTATTCTTCTTTTCGCTTTGATTTTCTTCACAGAAATCATCGCTGAAATAATCGGGCTTGTACATGAACGCTACAAACCAATCATTTCCTTTTATAAAAAAGTGAAAAAACGCGAAGACTAATTGTAGTATAGCCTTTTCAATTATGAAATATTCAAATAGCATCCTCTTTCTTATAAGAGGATGCTATTTTTTATTCTCATTTTATATTTCCAAAATATAGATTGTTTGAGAGTTCCTCTATTGGAGAAAGATATACATAATAAGAAAAGTATCAAGTTTTCTTTTTTACATCTTGATTGTCAAACTGAGGGTGAATGTTATGATCAAGCGAGTATTTCAATGTATTATTTTATTTTTAACGATTACTATGTACGTATCACCTAATACTGAAGCAACAACTGTTATTCCTGCTGAATATCATCCAAATACTGAAACAACTTCTCCTACACAAAAAATTGCGTACTTAACATTTGATGACGGGCCAAACAAATATACTACACAAATTTTAAACATCTTAAAAGAAAAGAACGGAAAAGCAACTTTCTTTGTTATTGGTGGAAAAGTACCACATTATAAAAAGACAATGCAACGATTAATTAAAGACGGACATTATATCGGACTTCACAGTATGTCACACGATGTAAAACGCCTTTACACTGGTGATCCATCCGCTTTAATTACAGAAATGGAACAAACACAAAACATTGTTCAGCAAGTTACAAAATTAAATACACATCTCGTTCGCGTCCCGTATGGTAGTATGCCTTACTTAAAAAAGAATTACCGTGATGCACTCGTATCAGCACAGTATAAAATGTGGGATTGGACAATCGATACATATGATTGGAAAAGCTATGACAATCCTTCTGCCATACTAGAAAGAGTACGTAATCAAAGCGATGAACAAGTCGAAGTGATTTTAATGCATGATTCAAGTGTAACCGTACAAATACTGCCAAACGTAATTGATTATTTGCAGTCACAAGGATACAAACTTCTTCCCTATAATCCATCTTCCCACCTCGAAGTGAATTTTTGGAAAGACACAAGATTGTAACAGCTTTAGTGCCTATTTGCTAAAGCTGTTTTATTTTTCTCTTCCCACCCTTCCCATTTTTGTGTAAAATTTTAAATAGTGATGAAGTTTCGAGGTGAATAGAAATGAAACGAATAGATCTCATTTTTAACGCAATACAAGAAGGAGTTTATACAGAAGGTGTAACTGCATCAGAACTTGCTACCCTTCTACAACTAGATCGCGCCAATGTAAGCAGCGACTTAAACAAACTTGTAAAGGATAAACGTTTATTAAAAACAAATACGCGTCCTGTTCGTTTTTATATAGAAACGAACGCTTCGTTGGAAACGCATTCAAAAGAAATAACTTCATTAGATACATTTGCAATTGAAAATACAAGCCTTAAAATCGCAATCGAAAAAGCGAAAGCTTCTATTCTCTATCCTCCAAACGGTATGCATACTTTACTGCTCGGAGAAACAGGAGTCGGAAAATCTATGTTCGCTTCTTTAATGCACGAATATGCAATTGAAGTTGAACAGCTTCCTAAAAATGCACCATTTATCGTCTTTAACTGTGCTGATTACGCAAATAATCCACAGCTACTACTGGGGCAATTATTTGGGATTAAAAAAGGAGCTTATACAGGAGCCAGTGATCAAAAAGGGTTAATTGAAAAAGCACATGAAGGAATCCTTTTCTTAGATGAAGTACATCGCCTTCCTCCAGAGGGACAAGAAATGCTTTTCACATTTATCGACCGCGGGGTATACCGCCGCCTTGGAGAAACAGAAAACGAGCGTAAAGCACAAGTGTTAATCATTACTGCAACAACAGAAGAGCCAAATTCATTTTTATTAAAAACATTTACAAGACGTATACCGATGACTGTCACACTTCCACCACTTCGTGAGCGTACACATAAAGAACGCTTTGCTTTACTACAACTATTTTTCACGAGTGAAGCAATACGCCTGCGAAAAGAAATTCACGTTAGTCCAAATGCAATGCGTGCTTTCGTCTTTTACAATTGTCCCAATAACATCGGTCAATTAAAAACGGATGTACAAATTGCCTGCGCGAAAGCCTACTCTGACTTTGTGACGAAGAAACGTGATTCCGTCTATGTTTCAAGTACAGATTTACCCTGGTATATGAAAGAAGGGCTATTCATTGAAAGAAAGAGCCGTCATCTATACCAAATACCAAATGAAACATTTATATTTACAGGTGATGAAGGTTGGAGTAATCATAAAACAGAAAATGAAAAACGGTCTTCTATTTACGATTATATTGATTATAAATATGAAGAACTTCAAGCTCGCGGTATTGAAGAGGAAGAATTAGAATTACTAATAGAAAATGATATTCAAAGCTTTTTTGTACAATATTTTAACCAAATGTCCCAAAAAACAAGTCATGAAAATGTTTTTAAAATTGTGGATCGTAATATCGTTTCCGTATGTGAAAAAATTGCGGAACTCGCTGAAAAACATTTATCTAAGACGTTTGATGAAAAAGTATTTCTCGCTTTAAGTTTACATGTACAGACAACTCTACAACGTTTGCAAGCTGGAAAACAAATTCATCACCCACAATTAAATCAAATTCGTACGAAATATAAAGAAGCTTTTTCCGTAGCTATGCAATGCATTCAACTACTGGAGGATGAATTACAAATAACAATGCCTATCGATGAAGCCGGCTTTTTAACAATGTTCTTCGTTGTTGATCCAATTCCTGCCTCACAAACAGAAGTAAAAGTATTAATATTAGCGCACGGTAACGGCATCGCAACCGAGATGGCAAATGTCGCAAACGAACTGCTCGGCATTGATGAAGTAACCGGTATCGATATGCCGTTACATGAATCGCCGAAAGATTTCTTAGAACGTGTGAAAGTGTATATGAAAACACTCCAAAATGTAAACGGGCTCCTCTTACTCGTTGATATGGGATCGCTCGCTTATATTGGTGATATATTAGAAACTGAGTTCAAAATTCCGGTGCGTGTTCTTTCCATGACAAGCACCCCACACGCATTAGAAGCAGCTCGAAAAGCTCAGCTTGGCTACTCGTTAGATGCATTATATGAAACAGTGAAGAATTTAACACCGTTTTACTTAAACGTACAAGAAGAAAAGAAAAAGCCACTATCACCAATGAAATCTGTTATTTTGACAGCTTGTTTAACTGGGGAAGGCAGTGCTTTAGCTATTCAAAAAATGTTGGAGAACTATTTGCGATTTGACAAAGACTTAATTGAAATCATTCCGATTAGTATCGTCCATGAAAAAGATTTAACAAAAATGATTGAGAACATAAAAAAAGAGCGGAATATTATTTGTATTGTCACGAATTTCGATGTGCAGGTGCCATGCTTAACATATCATTTCCAAGACATTGTAAACTACACAGCAATACAACCAATTCAAGAATTAATTACGTATGAAGAAACATATGCAAAGATGGCTGATATTCTTGAACAACAAATGCAGCGTAACGACGGAGCCCTACTTATTAAAACAATTCGTTACGCATTAAATACAATTCAAGAATTAATTTCCTTACAGCTAACTCCTGACAGTTTAATGGGTGTTATTCTTCATATGAGCTGTATGGTTGACCGTCTTCAAAAAGGAGAAAGCCTTCTCCCTCATCCAGATAAAGAGAAACGCAGACAAGATGAATACTGGATGTATATGAAAGTGAAAAAAGCGTTGCAGCCAATTGAAAATACATTTGAAATACAAATACCTGATGACGAAGTGTTTTATGTTATGGACTTCTTCATTAAAAATCAGCCTGTAAAAAATTAATCGAGGCAGTTCTTTAGTATATTGACTGTAACTTGGATTATATCAGCGATTTTTCGAATATATCGGCGTAACTCAGATTATGTCAGCGATTTCCAATATATATCGATTTACCGACAATAACCGATAAAATTTGCACCTTATAGCAGAAAAGGCTGTTCCAAAATATGGACAGCCTTTTTTCTACTTCTTTACTTTCCTGATTCTTCCCCTAATTTCGCCCTTCTTATTGGACTTCGTATACACATTTACATATACATTCGCCTGCATGATTTCTTGCAGTAAGCTATCAAACGCTCTCCCCTGTAACGGCCCTTCAAAATCTTCCACATTAGCTACACCAGTAACGACTCCTTCATTTACACTAATTCCTTGCTTTAACGGACCAAATAAACTTAAAACAACTGGGCCAATTTGATCCGCTTTCCCTAAATGAATTTGGCATGATGTAACTTTTTCGATGTTTTTCAATATGACCCGATATTGTAATTTCTTTAAATCACCACTAAATATAAACTCTGCTACACCAAAAGCTTCTGTATTTACAGGAGGTATTTCCCTCTTGCCTGTTAACCTCGCAAAGAAATGTGTTGTCATACGGGCATTCTCCTCATATAAATTTCCCAGCACTACTTCTACTACTTTATGGTTTATACATATTCATTTATGACTTTTTCAAGTTTTAATTACGAAGAAAAGATTCACACAATCTTTACATTAGAATCGTTCCTTTTGCTTCACTCCCTCTTGTATAATGCACTTAGAAAAACATTCTAGGAGGGCATTTTGGAAAATAACAAATACACTTTTCGCACATTATTAGAGATCTTTCTCGTCTCATTTAAATTAGGACTTACTTCGTTTGGTGGCCCTGTCGCCCATCTCGGCTATTTCCACTACGAATATGTACAAAAAAGAAAATGGATGGATGAACGAAGCTATGGAGATTTAGTAGCATTATGTCAATTCCTTCCTGGTCCTGCTAGCAGCCAAGTCGGTATGGGGGTTGGATTATTAAGAGGCGGGGTATTAGGATCTATTATTTCATGGATTGGATTCACTTTACCGTCTGTGCTTGCTTTAGTTTTCTTCGCCTCATTCCTTAATCAGTTTGACCTTGGAAATGCTGGCTGGATTCATGGACTAAAACTTGTAGCCGTCGCTATTGTTGCTCATGCCATATGGGGAATGGCACAAAAATTAACGCCAGACCGAAATCGTGCGACGATCGCCATTGTAACTGCCGCAATCGCCTTATTATGGCCAAGCAGCTGGACACAAGTCACCCTTATTATAATATCTGGCTTTATCGGCTGGTTTTTATATCGCAACCAACCAATTAGCCAATCTCAACATATAAAAGTACCTATTTCAAAAAAGATAGCAGTTTCTTGTCTCGTCTTATTCTTTGGACTATTACTGCTGCTACCAATATTAAGACCGTTCTCCTATTACATCGCTTTATTTGATGGTTTCTATCGCTCTGGGGCACTTGTATTTGGAGGCGGACACGTCGTGCTTCCCCTTCTTGAAGGTGAGTTCGTACAAAACGGAATGATGACGAAAGAACAGTTTCTAGCTGGATACGGATTAACACAAGCCGTACCAGGCCCACTATTTACATTCGCTTCTTATATAGGCACAGTGTTAAACGGGACGCTTGGGGCCATACTCGCAACAATTGCGATTTTTCTTCCAGCTTTCTTACTCGTTATTGGTGTTTTACCATTTTGGGACAGTGTAAGAAAAATATCTTTCATACAAGGGGCACTACTCGGGGTCAATGCAGCTGTTGTCGGTATTTTATTAGCGGCTTTTTATGATCCTATTTGGACAAGCACAATTATGAACGCTGGAGATTTCGTTTTTGCGTCTCTTCTATTTTGCTTGCTCGCTTTTTGGAAAACACCACCTTGGGTTATCGTTATACTCGGAGCCTTTGGCGGATATGTTCTATCCATTTTATAAATAAAAAACGACGGCATGGTATAGCCGTCGTTTTTCTATTAAAACTTCACAAGCTCTATTCCTTCAGGCAACTCGTTCTCTGTTAAAATACGCAATTCTTTCACGCGATCCATTACGTAAGAAGAACGCTTCACAAGCTCTGGATCAATATACGCTGGATGAACCATAATTTCTACCGTTTGTTCATCTTGTACTCTTTCTTTTAACTTCACAAAGTAATCTTCCGTCACACCATCCGCATAAAAGTCACTGTAAAATACGTCAGAAAACGGGCGTACTGCTCGCTCTTTCTCACAACGACGAATCGGAACATTATATGTAGCTGCTAATCTCTCCAGAACATCGTGCAAAATTGGTAAGCTGTGCACATGATGGTGACTATCTAAATGAGTTGGTGTTAATCCGTAAGATAAGAATTTCTCAATTTGAGCAGTCCATTCTCGCTCGACTTCTTCTGGGGTTACCTTCCCTTCCCATACGACGCTTTGTTTATGAAACAACCCATCGCTACTTACAAGTGATGGTACGTCTCCAAGAAGCGGTTTCCCTGCTGTTAATACGAGATGTACGCCTACTCCTAGCGTGTTATGCTCTTTCGCTAAGCGTACCGCATGCTCTGTTCCTGGCATATTCATCATCATCGTCGTTGAATTTACAAGTCCATTTATATGCCCATCAATAATGCCGTAATTTGTACCTTCTGTAAGACCGAAATCATCTGCATTTACAATTAACTTAATCATCATAATACCTCCTAATAAAGTGAAACTTTAATCAGTGGGGGGTTTTCTCCCCCCACTGATTATTAGTTGAACCAATCGGACTTTTATGGGCAGTTGATCCCCCACCTAATTTCTTTGTTTTCGCTGAATTTTGAGGTAGTGGTCTTACTGCCCATTAAAGTGGGATAGAATAAAAAAAGCGGGCTAAATAGCGCCGCTTTTACTTCTCTACCTTTTTAAAGAACTGTGGAAGATACTCTTTATGTGCTTCCAACATTTCATCTAAAATTTGTTTTGCAACTTTATCTGATGGTACAAGTGGATTGATTGTCATAGCAAGCAGCGCCTTATGATAATCCCCTGTAACAGCAGCTTCAATTGTTGTGCGCTCAAATGATTTAATTTGTTGTACTAAACCGCGAACTGGTACTGGAAGATCTCCCACTGCAATTGGTTTTGGACCTTCTTTCGTAATAATACAGTTCACTTCAACAGCAGAATCATGTGGTAAGCTTGCAATTGTTCCGTTGTTTCGTGTATTAACAGGCTGGATATCACCTTTATTATTGTAAATAGACGTAATTAAGCTACATGCTGCATCACTATAATAAGCTCCGCCACGTTTTTCTAATTGTGGTGGTTTAATATCTAAGTTCGGGTCTTTATATAACTCAAATAAATCATTTTCTAATTGTTTTACTACTTCTGCACGTGTACCTTTTTCAACAGAAGCTTCTTTCTCTTCTTCTAACATTTCACGTGTTTTGTAGTAATAACGATGGTATGGACATGGAATCGCACGAAGGCCGCGAATAAAGTCTGGTTCCCAGTTAAGCGCTGCGATATTTTCCATCGTAATTTGCTTTTCCGGATCTGTCACAAGCTCTAACACACGATCCATTACACTTACGCCATCTAAGTATACATCTAGTCCGTATACCATATGATTTAAACCTGCGAAATCAACGTGGACACGACTTGCATCTACTTCAAGTAATCTTGCAAGACCCATGCGGATTCCGATTGGAACGTTACATAGACCAACTACTCTTTGAATATTTGTATAACGAAGGACAGCCTCTGTTACCATACCAGCTGGATTTGCAAAGTTAATTAACCATGCTTTCGGACAAAGTTCCTCCATATCCTTACAAATGTCTAAAATGACAGGAATCGTTCTCAACGCTTTGAATAAACCACCAGGACCATTCGTTTCCTGACCGATTACATCATATTTTAACGGAATCGCTTCATCTTTTGCACGAGCTTCTAATAAACCTACACGAAGCTGCGTCGTTACGAAATCAGCATCCTTTAATGCCTCGCGGCGATCAAGTGTTAAATGAACCTCGATTGGTAAACCTGATTTTTTCACCATACGTTTCGCTAAGTTACCAACGATTTCTAACTTCTCTTTTCCTGCCTCAATATCTACTAACCAAATTTCACGAACAGGCAGCTCATCATAACGTTTAATAAATCCTTCAATTAACTCTGGTGTATAACTAGATCCACCGCCGATTGTAGCAATTTTAATTCCAGTCATGCTTTATTCCCCTTTCGCTTCTAACTTTTTATAAAGGTCAATAAACTCTGCTGCTAATTCTTTTACTGTAATCGCATTCATTAAATGATCTTGTGCGTGAATTAAAAGAACACTAACCTCTGTTTTTTCTCCTCTTGCTTCTGATTGTATGAGCTCTGTTTGGAAATGATGCGCTTCATTAATCGCTTCTTTCGCCTTTACCATCGCTTCATCAGCCTCTGCCATTTTCCCCTGTTTGGCAAATTGAAGTGCCTCCATTGCAAAGCTTCGTGCATTACCACTATTTAAAATCAATTGGAATGGAATTTGTTCTGCTGTAGTCATCATAATTACCGCCCTCTCTATAAGGTTCAACCGATTAAAATACCCCTTCAGTTTGAACATGTCTATTAAAGTATGAATTTATTAATGATAGTTTAGTGTTCATATAGATGTTTTTCATCTTTTTGAACATGATATAAAGGTAATTATTCTGACGAGCTATAGGAACTCGCCAGAATAATATTTTTTAAAGTGATACTGAATTGTCGCTTCCTTTTGTTTCAGCTTTTGCAGCCTGTACATAAGTACGGTCACACATTAATACGAATGGATAGTAAATTACTACCGCAATAGCAAAGTTCACCACTTGTAGTGCTGCACCAGCGATGCTTCCGCCTGATACAAGATAACCACTAAAGATTGGTGGCATTGTCCATGGAACTAACGCAACTGTTTTTGGTACCCATCCTAAAGTGATTGCTGTATAAGAAGTAATAACTAATACAACCGGTGTAAGTACGAATGGGATAATTAACGTTGGGTTTAATACAATTGGCGTACCGAAAATAACTGGTTCGTTAATATTAAAGAAACCAGGACCGATAGATACACGGCCTACACCGCGAAGCTGCGCACTTTTCGCTACAAGCATTACTGCCACTAAGAACGCTAACGTTGCACCCGATCCCCCGATATATACGTATACATCAAAGAATGGTTTTGTGAAGATATGCGGTACGTCATATGCAGACATACCATCATTAAATAATTTCATATTTTTCTCTAATGCTGGTAAATAGATTGGGTCAATAATCCCCCCAATAATATTTGGACCATGTAATCCGAAGAACCATAATACGTGAATAAGTAACGCGATAATAATTGCACTTGGTAATGTACCCGCTAAACCTTGTAATGGTAATTGAATTGTTTCAAATACCATTTTATGAATGCTTGTTCCCGCAAGTTTCACAGCTAATTGAATACCTGCTGTTACAATCAAAATAACGAATGCTGGAACTAACGCTGCGAATGATTTCATTACTGCGGGTGGAACACCATCTGGCATTTTAATTGTAATATCCCTTTGAACAAAGAATCTAAACACTTCTGTTACAAGAAGAGCCACTATAATGGAAACGAATAGACCTTGTGCCCCTGTCCACGCTAAATCAATACCGCCTTCTTTTGGCGTTGTCGGAGAAATAATAATTAATGCACCGAATGTAATGATTGCTGCTGACAACGCATCGACGCCGTAAGATTTCGCTAAATTGTAACTTATCCCAACTGCGACTATGAGGGCGAGTATAGCGAAGGAACCAGTCCACATACCGCCACCGACATCTTTCCAAGCGTCACCAAATGTGCCCTTCATAAAGTTTTGGAAAGCATCAATTGGTAAGTTATTTATAAGTACTGCAAATGATCCAACTAAAATAAGAGGCATAACTGCGATAAATCCGTCACGGATTGCAACTAAGTGGCGCTGCGATCCAATTCTACCTGCGACTGGAACTAAATATTTCTCCATAAATGCAATAAACTTTTGCATTTCGCTTCCCCCCTAATTATTTTTTAAGTGTTAATGCGTGATCTAAAACTGCTTCTCCATTCATCATGCCGTAGTGCATTGGATTGATAACGTCGATTCCAACGTTTTTCTCATCAGCAAGCGTTTTCATTGAAGAAAGCATGTAACGAACTTGTGGTCCTAGTAATAATACATCTGCTTGATCGATATTTGTTTTTACTGCATCCCCAGATACAGCCCAAATCTTTCCTTCTAGACCGCGAGCTTTTGCAGCCGCTTCCATTTTTGTAACTAGTAAACTTGTAGACATCCCTGCTGAGCAACATAATAAAATATTCATTTGAAAATCCCCCTTGTGTAGTATAAAAAATTTATGTTTTATTTATTTTTCTTTACGCTATTTATTAATGCAATTAGCGTGCCAACTTTTTAAAACTACTAAAATCAGCACTTTTTCGACTATTTTCTTTGTGTGTTAACGCTTTCAATTAGTGTGTCACCGAAAAAACACACAGTGTGTTATAAAACAACACGCTTTTAACACATAACTGTATGAAAATAGATTAGTGTTTAGTTGTCTAGTTGTGTTTAATATGAAAAAACACTAAAAAAACTTTTTTATTGTAGGAATCTAGTAAAAAACAACATTTTCTTAGGCTCAGTCTTCTATCTATTCTATTGTCCAAGCAAACTCTACTAGATTACATAAAATAAAATAGAATAAAATAACACAATTCGAAAGGGGATTCCTATGCCAAAACATAGAAAACAAAGCAAAATAAAGATTTATAGAATAACAAGCTATAAAAAAGACAAGCGTTCTGAATTAGACTCTGACAAATTTGAACTAGAACAGCAGGACAAACAGGATGAGCAGAATAAGCAAGATAAGCAAGTACAATCGGAAAATGTAATTATAGTACCTACAGATTCACACAGCTTAGATGTGTGGGATGAAATTTCTCTAAAGGAAATACAAGCTGGTGAACATACGAGCCTATTTGAAGAAAAGAGTAATTATCAAAATATTAATTTAGTCCAAGTAAACGATGTTCGCTTATACTTGGACAAGCAACTACAATTCAGTTCCGTTGATGAGCAAATTTATCATGAGGCACTTGTACATCCAATTATGTCAAAAGTAATCAATCCAAAACGTGTTCTCATATTAGGTGGTGGCGATGGCCTTGCCTTACGAGAAGTTTTGAAATATGAAACTGTGCTACATGTAGACCTTGTTGATTTAGACGAGGCAATGATTAATATGGCACGTAATGTTCCAGAAATAGTATCTTTAAACAAAAATGCTTTTTTTGATAATCGTGTGAACGTGCACGTATGCGATGCAAAAGAATTTCTAAATTCACCTTCATCTTTATACGATGTAATCATTATTGATTTTCCAGACCCAGCGACAGAATTATTAAGTACTTTATATACAAGCGAACTATTTGCTCGTATAGCTACATTCTTAACAGAAGATGGTGCTTTCGTCTGTCAATCTAATTCACCTGCTGATGCACCTCTAGTATATTGGAGTATCGGTAATACAATTGAACACGCTGGATTAACTGTGAAGAGTTATCATACAATCGTTCCTTCTTTCGGAACTGACTGGGGATTTCATCTTGCTACTAATTCTGCACATGTACTCGATCAAATTGAACAATTATATGTAGTACCAACTCCTCGAACATTGCCTGCTCTTCTTTTTCCTTTATTTCAATTTAAAGAAGAACATCTAGAACAACGTAACCTCGCTCTTTTAAATTCAGAATCAAATCTTATCTTACATCAATGCTACAAACAGGAAATGAAGTTTTGACGATATTAATAGTAAGGAGTGCTGCCCTATGGAATACTCTACCTTTGGCAAGCATATAATAGTAGATTTATGGGGAGTGGATTTTTCCCTATTAGATGATATTCACTTTTTAGAATACCATTTAGTTAACGCTGCAGATTACTCTGGTGCCCATGTTTTAAACGTAAGTAAAAAAGAGTTCCAGCCATATGGTGTTACTGTATTAGTGCTATTATCAGAAAGCCATCTTTCCATTCACACTTACCCGGAACAAAATTTTGCAGCTATTGACTGTTATACTTGCGGTACAACCGTTGAACCACAAATAGCGATTGATTATATCTTAAATATATTAAAACCGGAGCGAATGCATATAAAAAAATTAATTCGTGGTATAGGAGAAATTGTTACTGTCGATTAATTATAACTCTTACTCATCCGAGAAAAGGAGGATTGTAAATACCATCAGTGGGATGAACATTCCACTGATGGTACAGGCATATACATAAAAAAACCTTGCATAAGCAAGGTTCATTCATCCACCGACATCTTCCTATATAACTCTACAAACTCACTCGCTAATTCTTTCACCGTAATTGCATTCATTAAATGATCTTGTGCGTGTACCATTAAAAGAGTAACTTCGGTCTTTTCACCACCAGCTTCTTTCTGGATAAGCTCCGTTTGTACACGGTGCGCCTCTTTTAATTCCTCTAGTGCTTCTTGTAATTTAGCTTCAGCTTCTGTAAACTCCCCACGCTTCGCACAATCAATTGCTTCCATTGAACAACTTCTCGCGTTTCCCCCATGCAAGATTAAATGAAAAGCTTTCGTCTCTATCGTATCCATTTTAGTTCTTTACTCCCCCTTTTCTTCCGCCAGTTTTTGTTTATCCCATATTTTTAAGAACGGTAAATAAATGAAGAATGCTAGCGCAAAGTTAACAAGTTGCAAAATAACACCTGAAATTTTCCCGCCCGATCCTAAATATCCACTAAAAAGAATAGGTGTCGTCCAAGGTACAGCGGCCCCACTCGGACGTGCGACCCATCCCCATTCCATTGCAAAGTAAGAAACAATTGTTAACACAACTGGAACTAATATGAATGGAATTAGTAAAAGTGGGTTCATTACAATCGGCATACCAAAAGTTACCATCTCATTAATATTAAATATACCAGGTGCAATTGACAATCTCCCTAAACTTTTTAATTGTTGACTTCGTGCAAATAGTAACATTCCGACAACTAGAGCAAGCGTTGCACCAGAACCGCCCATATAAATCCATAAGTCAAAAAACTGTGCCGTAATCGTATTTGGTACATCTTGCCCAGCTTGAAAAGCAACTCGGTTTTGATCCATTAACGACAACCAAACGGGGCTCATTACACCACCAACAATAGTAGCACCATGAATTCCACAAGACCAAAGAACATGAACGAGAATAACTGCTATTATTGCGCCCCAAAGACTAGCACCAAGTACACTAAGCGGTTCCTGTAAAATTTGTCCTACAATATTATGGATACTGCCAAAAGAAGTATTTTCTATAATTAAGCGTAAAATCCAAATAACTGTTACAACAATAAATCCTGGAACAAGTGCTGCAAATGAACGCGTGACAGCTGGTGGAACTGTCTCTGGCATCTTTATAATTATCTTTTTTTGTACAATAAACCGATAAAGTTCAGTAGATATAAGTGCAATAATCATTGCTACAAATAACCCTTGGCTTCCCATTAATGCAGCTGGGATAGCGCCTTCTACAAGTACACTTTCTTTTGTACTTGGTATAATATATGCAACTTGAAATGGAGTCGCAAGTAAAAACGTCACAAGCGACAATGCCCCGGATGCTAAAGCATCTACTTTATAATACTCTCCAAGTCTGTAAGCGATTCCAAAAACAGCTATTAAAGCCATTATATTAAAAGTTGCACTAACTGGATACCCTAAAGCTCGCTGCCAATTCTCCCCAAACAAACCTGCCATAAAATCGTTATATCCCGGTATCGGCAGTGCACTAATAATGAGGAAAAACGATCCAATAATTAAGAAAGGCATCGTTAAAATAATTCCATCTCGAATTGCTTGTAAATGCCTCTGCTCTGCAACCTTCCCTGCTACCGGCATCACATACTTCTCTAAAAACCGTATCATCTATCCCACTCTCCTCATGGTTTCATTAACAAAGCTGCTTGCAAGATAGCTTCTCCATTACAAAGTCCGTAATGAACGGATTGAATGACATCAACAGGTATCCCTTTATCCTTACATAATTCTTTCATTTTCGGTAATAAATAACGTACTTGCGGTCCAAGTAAAAGGACATCAGCTTTATCAATATGACTATTCACTTCAGAACCTGATACTGCCCAGATTTTCACTTCTATCCCTCTTGCCTCTGCTGCTTTCTCCATCTTTGTAACAATCAAACTGGAAGACATTCCCGCTGCACAGCAAAGTAAAATATTCATCCCGCTTCCCTCCCCTTTTTTCTCTACCTAAATTATGGTGCACTCCTTGCCACCACTAGGTTACAAATATATATGTCTAGATTTCCTGCTGTATGCCGAGCTTAAAAACAAAAATTTCTTGGTTTTCGCGCTATTCCATTTATCCGTATTCTCCTAGTAAAGAGGACTCTAACTCGCTATAATGATTCAGTATGATTTTTTTAATTGATAGGAGGATATATTTATGAAGGCATATCGCTTTCCACTTATTTTATTATCTTCTATCCTAATTGGTGGTTTCATTGGTTATTTCATGGGTGCCGATGCAGTTG
>Ga0102589_1003926_pt1 | contig 14600 bp, 15 predicted proteins | sample AraplaMF_Col_mLB_FD_76858 | JGI IMG/M metagenome (GOLD analysis project Ga0102589, IMG submission 76858) | Arabidopsis root microbial communities from the University of North Carolina, USA - plate scrape MF_Col_mLB | ecosystem: Host-associated > Plants > Roots > Endosphere | place: USA... | reverse complement strand
TCGCGTAGTCAATCGCGTTCTGGACGGTGGTGATCTTCTCGGCGTCTTCGTCGGGAATCTCAATGCCGAACTCGTCTTCCAGAGCCATAACCAGTTCTACGGTGTCAAGGGAGTCAGCGCCCAGATCGGCCACAAAGGCTTTTTCATTGGTGACCTGGCCTTCTTCCACGCCGAGTTGTTCGGCAATGATCTTCTTAACACGTGCTTCGATATCGCTCATAGTTCCCTCTGAGGGTTGTAAATTAATCCGTGATTTTACCGCGTTAGAGTCGTTTCCCTAAGCACCGTGCCGGACGGATAAAAACCGGCGCAGATTTCCCGTTTTTACCACCGTCAACCCGCGGTTTTCATGAAACCACTGCATGACGGCCTCAAGGCCTACATATACATGCCGCCGTTGACGTGAATCTCCTGGCCGGTAATGTAAGCCGCCTGCGGGCTGGCCACAAAAGCCACGGCATGCGCAATATCTTGCGGCTTGCCCAGATGGCCCAGCGGGATTTGCCCCAGCAGCGCTTTTTGCTGCTCTTCGGGCAGGCCGGCCGTCATGTCGGTTTCAATGAAGCCTGGGGCCACGCAATTGACCGTGATATTGCGCGAACCGAGTTCACGCGCCAGCGCGCGCGTCATGCCTGCCACGCCGGCCTTGGCGGCCGCGTAGTTGGACTGGCCCGCGTTGCCCGAGGCGCCCACCACAGAAGTGATGCTGATGATGCGGCCGTAGCGCTGCTTCATCATGGTGCGCATCACGGCGCGGCTCATGCGGAACACGGCCTTGAGGTTGGTGTCCAGCACCGCGTCCCAATCATCGTCCTTCAAGCGCATCGCCAGCATGTCGCGTGTGATGCCTGCGTTGTTGACCAGCACCTGCAGGCCTCCATGCTCCTTGACGATGGCCTCGATCAGCGCTTCGGCGGCGGTAACGTCGTTGACGTTCAGGTTCTTGCCGGCGCAACCCGGAAAAGCCGCGAGGGCCTGGCCGATCTTGGCCGCACCTTCGTCGCTGGTCGCCGTGCCAATGACCTTGAGGCCTTTCTGGGCCAACTCGAGCGCGATGGCCGCGCCTATGCCGCGCGATGCGCCAGTGACCAGCGCCACCTGGCCTTCAAATTTCACTTCACTCATGCCAGTAACTCCTTCACTTCCTCCAGGGAGGCGGGATCAAACAAGGGAATGCCCGTCAATTCGGGATCGATTCTTTTGGCCATGCCCGCCAACACCTTGCCCGGTCCGCACTCGACGAGGGTTGTGAGGCCGCGCGCCTTGATGGCCTGCACACATTCCACCCAGCGCACGGGGCCGAAGGCCTGCGCGTACAGCGCCGCACGAATACGGTCGGCTTCGGTTTCGACGGCAACTTCAATGTTGTTGATGACCGGGATTTTCGGCGCCGCGAAATCGACAGCGGCGAGTTTTTCGCGCAGCTTCTCGGCCGCGGGCTTCATCAGGCTGGAATGGAAGGGAGCCGACACAGGCAACGGCAAGGCACGCTTGGCGCCGCTGGCCTTGAGCACTTCGCAAGCTTTCTCGACCGCGGCCTTGCTGCCCGCGATGACGGTCTGCATCGGGTCATTGAAATTGACGGCTTCCACCACCTCGGCGGTGCTGGCTCCGAAACTGCGCGCGGCTTCAGCGCAGCCTTCGATCACCTTGGATGCCTCCATGCCCAGGATGGCGGCCATCGCGCCCGCGCCGACCGGCACAGCGTCCTGCATGGCCTGCGCGCGAAACCGCACCAGCGGCGCGGCCTGTGCAAGCGTCAGCACGCCGGAAGCGACCAGCGCGGAATACTCGCCCAGCGAATGGCCCGCCACGGCGGCCGGAGCGGCGCCGGTTTCGGCCATCCACGCTCGGTAAGCCGCCACGCCAGCGACCAGCATCACCGGCTGGGTATTCGTGGTCAGAGCCAATGCCTCCTTGGGGCCTTCTTTGATCAACCTGCCGACATCCTCGCCCAGCGCCTCGGAGGCTTCGGCCACGGTCTGTGCGACCACCGGATGGCCGCCCCAGGCGTCCAGCATGCCGACCGACTGCGAGCCCTGGCCGGGAAAAACAATAGCAAACGATTTCAAATGATTACTCCATGGGTCGAATTCTTGGGACGCTGAAAAGCATCCGCATGCATTTTAAGAAGATGAAAAGGGCCAACCATTTGTTTTAAGCGCCACCTGTCAGCTTATGGACGGCGTGGTGCCATGGCGCCCACCCCGCAGCCGCGCAAGCCCCCAGATGACAATCGATTTGGCGCACTGAAAAATGGACGCAACAGCCAGCCAGGGGTCTGTGAGGTAATCCCACAAATTGCCAGACTCCAACGCACCGACCGCCCACGCCAGCAAAGCCAGGGCCACCAGCGCGGGCAGCAACCGCAAGCCTGCGGCCCAGCACGCCAGCGACAATACCAGCAGCACGGCCCAGAGCGCCGGCGAACTCCAGCCCAGCCGATACGCATCCCAATCTCCCCAGCCCAGGGCCAGCGGATACAGGAACAGGGCGATGACGGCGAAGACAATGCTCACCGCCGTGCGCTCACGCTGCAGCAACAGGGGAAGGCCTCGCAGTCGCTGGTACATGCCCAGGCAGGCAATGGCAACCAACGAAATGCTCAGATCCGAACTGATGCCTCGCACGTAGGCCACGATCGGCAAACGGGCCGGCCCCACCGGGCACCACAACAGTACAAATACCGCGGCGGTAAGCACTTTCCCCCACAGCGTGACGCCATGGCCCCAGCTCAGAAGGCGCAGGCAACCGGCGCAAAGCACCAGGTTGATGCCGAGCAAGGCGATCAGGTCATTTGCCGGAGGGAACATGACCGGTCGCCGCTTGGGCGGCTTCAAGGGTTTGCAGAGGGTCCAGCCGCACGTGCTTGATGCGTGTGCGGTGCCAGGTGTAAACGAGATGCAAGTAGCCGTCGCGGCTTTGCAGCAGGTAGGGATAGGAAAACTCCTGAGAGCAGGTGTCACCGCTGCAAAGCTGCCGCCGAGCGCTGGCCACATAGGCCTTGGCCTCGCCATCGCCGGCGCCACGGGCCTTGAGTTCCTGGGTCAGCAGCCGCTCGTAATCGCCGACGGACGTGCGTACTTGCGGGTTGGCAGACGACTCCACAATCCAGGGCGTCACGCCGTCAAACGAGCCGCCCGCATCCGTCTGCAGCAAAGCCAGGATTTCACGGTTGCGGGGCGCCGGGTTCAGGGCCAGCCATTGCTTGCCGGTATTTGTCACGGTCCCGGCCAAGGCGGAATCGGGATTGGGCCAGGCACTCGCATGGGCTGGCGACCAGGTCTTGCCGGCATCGGAGGTGTCAGATGCCATTAGCGCCGTGGCATTACCAGAGCGCATATAAACCTGCGCTTTTTCCGGACCTGAAACCATGACAACCGGCTGCAGGCTGGTGCGGCTGCCCGTAATTCGAATCTTGTCGACGACCTCGCCCTTGGCGTTGATGCGCAGGAATTCGCCGAACTTGGCAACGAACTCGTGATACACCGGCAAACCGGTTTCACCATTCTCGAAAATGACGGGCACACCTTTGACGAGCGTGCTGATGTTCAGAAATGGCGATGTCACCAGCCGTTGCGGCGCGCTCCAGGTCGCGCCTTCATCAGCGGAGCGCGCCCAGGTGATGGAGCTACCCGCCCACCCACCCAGGGAAACAGTCACCATCCACAGGTAAAGCGAGCCATCGGGCGCGCGGGCAATCACGGGGTTGCCGAGCTTCTTGACGTAGCGCCACAGGCCTTGCTGAAGTGTTTGACGGTCAAACAGCGTGCTTTCGGCGCTCCAGCGCAAACTGGCCGGGTCCATGACAGCACTTTGGATGGTGACGTCTCCGGCGCCCTCGCGCGAGCCCGAGAACCAGACCGCCCGCAAGCGCCCGTCGCGCAGCTCGACGAGAGAGGGCGCATGCACCGCCTGGCCAGGAGATGACGAGACAAACTGCGCGTCGAAGCGAAAACGGCCGTCCGGCGAGCGTTGCTGCACTTGGGGAACGACACGTGTTGAAGGTTTAGCCGAATCAGCCGGAGCGCCTGCCGGCGACGAGGCAAATGAAGAGGCCACAGGCCGCCGCAGCGTTTTCAACCCGGCCAGGGCGAAGGCCAGCACCAGCAGGGCTACTGCAAAGCGCTCCAGTGCACCGGATGGTTTGAAATTCAAGTGCCCACCTGTCTGTGAAAGCCTGGCGGATGGGGATGGGTAGGGCCGCTCAGTATTTGAGAAGCACCGCACCCCAGGTAAAGCCGCCGCCCACGCCTTCGAGCATGAGGGTATCGCCTTTTTGGATCTTGCCGCTGCGCACGGCCGTATCCAGCGCAAGCGGGATGGAGGCGGCGGAGGTGTTGCCGTGCTGGTCGACCGTGACGATGAGCTTTTCGAGCGGCATCTTCAGCTTTTTGGCCGTGCTCTGCATGATGCGGATATTCGCCTGGTGCGGGATCAGCCAGTCGATGTCGGCGTCGGTCAGCTTGGCTTTTGCCAGTGTGGCGCGCGCGGCGCTTTCGAGCACGCCCACGGCCAGCTTGAACACGGCCTGACCGTCCATCTTGAGCAGCGGGTCGCCCAGTATCTGGCCGCCCGAGACATTGCCGGGCACGCAGAGGATGCCGACATGCTTGCCATCGGCATGCAGGTCGCTGGCAAGAATACCGGGTGTTTCTGAAGCCTCGAGTACCACTGCGCCGGCGCCGTCGCCGAACAGCACGCAGGTGGTGCGGTCCGAAAAATCCAGGATGCGGGAGAACACTTCCGCGCCTATCACCAGCGCCTTGGTGGCCGAGCCGGTGCGTATCATCGCGTCGGCTACGGTCAGTGCGTAGACAAAGCCGCTGCACACGGCCTGCACGTCAAAGGCCGCGCAACCGGCGATCCCCAGTTTGTTCTGCAAAATGCATGCAGCCGAGGGAAACACCATGTCCGGTGTCGAGGTCGCCACGATGATGAGGTCGATATCGGACGCCTGCAGGCCCGCGGCCTGTAAAGCGTTTTTCGCGGCTTCCACGCCCAGGTCGCTGCTGGTCACATCGGGCGCGGCAAAGTGGCGGGCCCGGATGCCGGTGCGCTCCACAATCCATTCGTCGGAGGTTTCCACGCCTCGGGTGGCCAGATCGGCCGCCAGTTCGGCGTTGGTCAGTCGGCGCGGCGGCAAATAACTACCGGTGCCGGCGATGCGTGAGTAACGGGTCATTAATGAGTGGCCGGTGTTGAAACTGCTGAGTCAACTGGCATTGAGGAGGACTTCGACCGGCGTATCAACCGGGGGCGCCGCCTGCGCCGCAACCAGCAACGGGGCCGCATGGGCGATGCGTTCGCGGACTCTCTCAAGCAAATTGTTCCGAGCCGCATCATAAGCCCGATTCAGGGCCCTCTCAAAAGCAAAGGCGTCCGCCGAACCGTGGCTCTTGAAGACGAGGCCTTGCAAACCCAGCAATGCCGCACCGTTGTAACGCCTGTGGTCAACCCGGTTTTTAAAAGCATTTAGCACCGGATAGGCAATGATGGCGGAGATTTTCGTAAAAATATTACGAGAAAACTCGGTTTTCATGAAACCGCCGATCATGCTCGCCAGCCCCTCGCTGGCCTTGAGGGCCACATTGCCGACGAAGCCGTCACAGACCACAATGTCGGTCGTCCCCTTAAAAATGTCATTGCCCTCGACATTTCCATAGAAATTCAAATCACCGGAGTTAGAAGCAGATCGCAACAGTTCTCCGGCTTTTTTGATCACTTCACTGCCTTTTATCGCCTCTTCACCAATATTGAGCAAGCCAACGCTGGGTGTGGGGTTGGTGGTGATGGCAGCAACCAGGGCAGAACCCATCACGGCGAATTGCAGCAGGTGGTCTTCGGTGCAATCGACATTGGCACCCAGGTCGAGCACCGTGGTGGCGCCGCCCAAGGCATTGGGCAACTGGGTGGCAATGGCAGGGCGGTCTATACCCTCCATGGTCTTGAGCACGTAGCGCGCAATAGCCATCAAGGCACCCGTATTGCCGGCAGACACCGCCGCCTGAGCTGCACCGTCCTTGACTTGGTTCATCGCAACCCGCATCGAAGAGTTTTTCTTGCGCCGAAGCGCGATCTCGATGGGATCGTCCATGGTGACGATTTCGCTGGCCGGAACCACCTGGCAGCGTGGATGGGCAAGGAGCCGCGCATGCAAGGGATGCGCGGCCAGCACTTCGGGCTGGCCTACCAGCATCACGGCGGCATCCGGATGGTCATCCAGGAAAGCCAGACTGGCGGGCAGCGTCACGGCGGGACCGATATCACCGCCCATGGCATCGACAGCAATCCTGATCATGAGGCGACCGGTGCAGTCAAGAGGTTGAATTCAGGCAAAAGAAAGGCCCGCAGGATGAGTGCGGGCCCATGCTCAAAGCGTGGAATTACGCTTCGGATTTGGTTTTCAGCACCTTGCGGCCACGGTAGAAACCGGTGGGGCTGATGTGGTGACGCAGGTGGGTTTCGCCGGTGGTGGATTCCACGGCAATGCCTGGCACGGTGAGTGCGTTGTGCGAACGGTGCATGCCGCGCTTCGAAGGCGACTTCTTGTTTTGCTGAACGGCCATGATTTGGCTCCTGATGGGGTGTTAGGTTGGTAAATTACGCACCAAATTCCGAGTTCAGACAGCTGGACCTGCATTATCGATCCATGGCAGCCTGGGCGCCATGGCGCCTGTTCCACCGTATTTGTCACCGCATTGGTACGCGAAGCCTTTGATTATAGCTTGATGCGGGTGAATTTTCCTCACCGAGGCCTAAGCGGCCCAAATGTCCGCGCGTCCAGTGGTTTTTCGCATGAATTTAGTAGTGCTAAATTACTATTTTTTATTCTTGAGCTGCGCCAGCACGGCAAATGGGTTGGGTTTCCCAGCGGGTTCACCCGTAGCATCCGGCTCTTCCACATCACCAGCCTGGAGCTTGGGGGCTACCGGACATTCCTCGTGCATGGGCACCAGAGGCAAGGCCATCAACAGTTCATCTTCCAGCACCGCAAGCAGGTTGAACTGGGGTTCCATCACCAGGAGGTCCTCCTCGGCCTGATCGTCCTCGGCCATCGCGATATCTTCGCTGGCGACAAATCGGTACCACTGGTCCACCTCGACCGGCGTCTGGACCACGCCCATGCAGCGCTGGCAGGTCAGCGGAACGGTGGCGTGGGCCTGCAAATGCAGCCACACCTCGTCATCGGCGCCGGTGCGCGGGCGCAACTCACCGCGCGCCTCCCACTGAACGGTCGAATCGTCCTGCAGCCCTTGCGTTTCCTCGGCAAGGCGCTTCAGATTTTGTAGCGGAGTGGTTTCAGTGAGCGCTACGCCCTCCTGGGCAAACGCTTTCATGTTGAGCCGGCTGGGCTGAAGGGATCTGGACATGGGTGCAGTGTAAGAGAATCAAGGCATGACCCTAGCTTCCCCTCCCGCCACCGGCCGCCCTCTCATCCTGGGTTCGACCTCGCGCTACCGCCGCGAATTGCTGCAACGGCTGCACATCCCCTTCGAGGTCGTCGCGCCCGACGTGGACGAAACTCCGCAGTCCGGCGAGGCCCCGCGCGCCCTGGCCGAGCGCCTGGCCCTCGCCAAGGCCCATGCGGTGGCCGCCGCCTTTCCCGGAGCAGTCGTGATCGGCTCCGACCAGGTGGCAGACCTGGACGGCGAACCGCTGGGCAAACCCGGCACCCATGAAAAAGCCGTTGCCCAGCTGCGCCGCATGCGCGGACGAACGGTGATTTTTCAGACCGCCGTGGCCGTGGTGTGCCGTGAAAACGGCTACGAGGCGCAAAGCCTGGCGCCGGTGAAGGTGAAATTCCGCGAGCTGAGCGACGATGAAATCGAACACTACCTGCGCGTCGAGCAGCCTTACGACTGCGCGGGCAGTGCCAAAAGCGAAGGCCTGGGCATCGCGCTGCTGGAGTCCATTGACAACGATGACCCGACGGCCCTGGTCGGCCTGCCGCTGATACGCACCTGCCGGCTGATCCAGGCGGCCGGCATCCAGCTGCTGTCCGGAGGCCGGCCATGAGCGCCGCCGTGAAAGGCAAGCTCTACCTGGTGCCGGCGCCGCTGGATTTCGGTTGCGACACGCAGGCGCCGCTGCAAGACGTCATGCCGCTGCATACCTTGCAGCTCGCGTCGCGGCTGTCCTGCTGGATTTGCGAGAACGCCAAAAGCACGCGCGCCTACCTCAAGCGCATAGACGCGCTGCAGCCGCTGGCCGCGCCGCTGCAGTCGCTGCAGATCCAGGAGCTGCCGCGCGAGGTCCATAAAAAAGGCGATCACGGTGGCAATTTCGACGCACGCCCCCTGCTGGCGGCAGCCCTGGAAGGCCGAGACATGGGCCTGGTTAGCGAAGCCGGCATGCCGGCGATTGCCGACCCGGGCTCCTCCGTGGTACGCGCAGCGCATGACCTGGGACTGCAAGTCGTGCCGCTCACGGGCCCGATGTCGCTGATGCTGGCGCTGGCCGCCAGCGGCCTCAACGGCCAGAGCTTCGCTTTTGCCGGCTATGTGCCACAAACGCCGGCCGAGCGGGCGCAGCGCCTGCGCGAACTGGAATCGCTGGCGCTGAAATCCGGCCAGACCCAGCTCTTTATCGAAACGCCTTACCGCAACGCCGCCCTGCTCCAGTCGCTGCTGCAAACCCTGCAGGGCAACACACGGCTGGCGCTGAGCTGCGGCCTGACCCTGGGTGCGGCCTGGTCGCACAGCGCACAGGTGAGCAGCTGGAAGCGCGACAAGCCCCAGGCGCCGCTGGACTTGCCGACCGTATTTGCCATAGGCCGCTAAAAACGGCCGCCGCAACAGCCATAGAAAAGCCCGCACGAAGCGGGCTTTTTTACGCGGCCAAAGAGCGCTTAACGCAGCGCGGGAATCGCCTTGAACGCTTTCATCGCGCCCTCGCCCATGGCGGCGCCGAACTTCTTGGCCAGGCGCTCGGCCACGTTGTCGCGGCGCGTGTAGTCGATGATCTCGTCGGTCTTGACCACTTCACGCGCGACATAGTCGAGGTTGCCGAGCTGGTCGGCCAGGCCCAGTTCGACGGCCTGCTGGCCGCTCCAGAACAGGCCGCTGAACATCTCGGGCGTTTCCTTCAGGCGCTTGCCGCGGCCGGCTTTGACCACCGCGATGAACTGCTGGTGGATCTGGTCCAGCATGGCCTGCGCGAAGACGCGCTGCTTTTCGTTTTGCGGGCTGAAGGGATCCAGGAAGCCTTTGTTCTCGCCGGCGGTCAACAGGCGGCGCTCCACGCCCAGTTTATCCATCAGGCCGGTGAAGCCGAAGCCGTCCATCAGCACGCCAATGCTGCCCACGATGCTGGCCTTGTCGACGTAAATCTTGTCGGCCGAGACGGCAATGTAATAGGCGGCGGAGGCGCAGGTCTCTTCAACCACCGCGTAGACCGGCTTCTTGTGCTTGGCCTTCAGGCGCAGAATCTCGTCGTTCATCATGCCGGCCTGCACGGGGCTGCCGCCGGGGGAATTGATCAGCAGCACGATGGCCTTGGCGCCGTCGTCCTCAAAGGCCGCGCGCAGAGCCGCATTAACGAACTCGGCGCTGGCATCCGCGCCCGCGGCGATCTCGCCCTTGATTTCCACCACGGCGGTATGCGGCACGGTCGCGTCGCTGGCAGGCGTGCCGCGGTGCAGAGCCATCCAGACCAGGGCGACAAAAAACGCCAGCCAGGCCAGGCGCACAAAAGTCTTCCAGCGCCGCGTGGCCTTTTGCTCGTTGAGTGCGGCGAAGGCCAGCTTCTCCAGCGTCGCGCGCTCCCAGCCCGGGGCTCCGGTCGGGTCTGCCGCGGATTTTTTCACCTGGTTGTTATAGGGCGGAAGGGATTCCGGCTGGTTGGGCCGGAAATCCGATTCGCGCAGCAAATCGGGATCTGTGGAGGGATCAGGGCGTTGGGGATCGTTCATGGTCGCTAGTTTAGAGAGGTATTAGAACTGTAGCGGTTTAAGGTTGTAAGCAGAATGCCAATAAACAACCCCCTCCGATTCGGAAAGTGCAATTTTGATCAGGCCGCCCTGGCAGGGCCCGCCCGAGCACTGGCCGGTGTCGGGACGGTAGGCGGCGCCATGGCTGGCGCACAGCAGCCACTGGCCCTGGTCGTCGAACACGCGGTTGGGTTGCCAGTCAAGTTCCATCGCGACATGGCTGCAGCGGTTGAGGTAGGCATGGACGACGCCTTCAAAACGCACGGCGAAGGCGCGGCAGGTTTGCCCTGCGTAGACCACATCAAATGGCACAGCCAGCCCGCCTTCAAGCAGGTCGCGGCTGTTGCAGAGGGCTTGCCGTTCGTCCATGACCTTTAAAACCGGCAATCAGCCATAGGCCAGCAGCCAATCCTGCAGCTCCGGCACCGAATGGGCCACGTGGCGCGGCGCCAGCACGGAAAAGCTGTCGGGTTCGTGCGCGCCGTAGCTCACGCCCACGCTGGGACAGCCGGCATTGAGCGCCATCTGCAGGTCGTGCGTGGTATCGCCCACCATCAGCACGCGGTCGGGCGCGACGTCGAACTCGGCCATCAGTTCGTGCAGCATGCGCGGGTCGGGCTTGCCGGCCGTCTCGTCGGCGGTGCGCGAGCCGTCGAACATGCCCTTGAGCTCCACGGTGCGCAGCACCTCGTCGAGGCCGCGGCGCGACTTGCCGGTGGCCACCGCGAGCAGGTGGCCGCGCGCCTTCAGGGCATCGAGCAGGGGCAGCACGCCGTCAAACAGGCTCAGGTCGTCGTAGTGCGCAGCGTAGTGGTGGCGGTAGCGCTCGCCGAGCAGCGGGTATTTTTCAGGCGGCACGTCGGGCGCGGCGTGGGCCAGCGCCTGCATCAGGCCCAGGCCGATCACGTAACCGGCTTCCTTGTCAGTCGGCACCGTGCCGCCCACGTCGCGCACAGCGGCCTGGATGCAACGCACGATGATGCCGGTCGAGTCAAACAGCGTGCCGTCCCAGTCAAAAGCAATCAGGTCGAAATTTCGGGTTTGCATGGGGATATTGTCTTAGGGAAGGCCGGCCTCTGCGCGCACATGGGCAAAAGTGGAAGCGCAAGCCTCAGTTGTCCAGGTTTCTACGGAAGTGCCAGGACCAGAGCCCGTAAATCGCGCCGAGCAAGGCTCCTGCCAGGCTGAGCAGCGTCAAGTGGAAAAGCGGCCCATAGCTTTCAAGAAATCCCCACTCCGAGTCATCGTACGGGGAGCGGAGGTGGGGATTGTAAAAATACAGCGCATCCCACCCTTGCGTCACCGTCGCCGGGTTCAAGGCCACAAAAGCACACACGCACACCACCAGGCAGGCCGCCGACCTGGACAAAACAAAACGGAAGGCCGACACAGCATTCGAGGAAGGCATCAGCTTCCTGTTCAACAGCCAGAAAGCCACGGCGGCCAACACGGTAGGGAGCGGAATCCCGAGCATGGCTTCAAGATTCCCCAACGACACCCAGAACAGGAACTCCATCAGAAGCGGCCAGAACATCAGCGAGGGCACCTCACTCCAACGGAACTCGCCGCGCCCCAATCCACCCGCCACCAAGTAATAAGCCACACCATACAAGGCAGGACCGGCAAAGACGAACATCAGCACAGTCGCACCCAGGCCGCCGAGCTTCCCCCGGGCGGAGCCGGCCGCGACCTTTGAATCAAGCGCTTCAGGAGCGTCGGGAATCATGTGGAAACCGGCGCTGGCAAAAACTGCTGCAATTCGGGCGGCAGGGGCGCCTGCAGGTGCACCACCTTGCGCAGCTTTGGGTGGTTGAACTTCAGGCTCCAGGCATGCAAAAACATGCGCTTGAGCGGTACCGCGCCGCCTGCGGTTTTCTGCAGCGCCCGGTTCAGCTCAAAGTCGCCGTATTTGTCGTCGCCCGCAATCGGGTGGCCCTCATTGGCCAGGTGCACGCGGATCTGGTGCGTGCGGCCCGTCTTGATGGTGACTTCCAGCAAGGTGAAGGGCGTCGCGGGCGCCAGCGGGCTGGCGGGAACGACTGCCTTGACCTTGACCAGCGTCACCGAGCGCAAGCCGTCGGGATGGTCGTTGGCCACCACTTTCACGCGCCGCTCGCCGTCGGGCAGCAAATACTTGTGCAGCGCCTTGTCGATCACCCGGTGATTGGCCGGCCAGTCGCCGCCGACCAGCGCCAGGTAGACCTTGTCGGTTTCGCGTTCGCGGAACTGCTCCTGCAGCAGCTTGAGCGCCATTCGCCGCTTGGCGATCAGCAGGATGCCGCTGGTTTCGCGGTCCAGCCGGTGCACCAGCTCCAGGAAATCAGCCTCCGGCCGCGCCATGCGCAACTGCTCGATCACGCCAAAGCTCACGCCACTGCCGCCGTGCACGGCCACACCGGCCGGTTTGTCGATCGCCAGTACAAAGTCGTCTTCAAACAGGATGGGGAATTCGCGGGACGGCGCGTAGCCACCCGTGGTGGAACTGGCGCCGTGGCGGGCAATTTCCTGGGCCATGGCCTCAGCCTTTTGCCCCGCCCGCTCCGAGGTGCGCACCGGCGGCAGGCGCACCACGTCGCCGGCCTCCACACGGGTGTCGGCCTGCGCCCTGCCCTTGTTCACCCTGACCTCGCCGCTGCGGATGATGCGGTAAACATGGGTTTTGGGCACGCCCTTGAGCTGGCGGATCAAAAAATTGTCCAGCCGCTGGCCCGCGTAGTCCTCGTCCACGGTCACCAGCGTGGCCTGGGGCGCTGCCGGGGCCGGCGCCAGGGGAATGGGCGGAGCCGAGGCGGCTTGAGGTTTGGGCCTGGCGGCTGACGCGGACGGGCGACCCGGTGTTTTCCCGGGTTTCCTTGCCAAGCCCCTGGCTGACCCTATAATGTGTTTCACTAGCGATGCGCTGTAAGTGGTTGATTTGTCTGGAGTTTAGTCCACACAAGTCCCCAGCCCTGAAAAGGCGGACAAGCAGCCTCGCTGGAAGGTCGATGCCCACGCCGGCAATTGCCCGCAAGCGACGAGTGCCAGGCACCTCGCGGCGAGCATCTTGCACGGTAGACGAGTCGACGTTTTGCGAACACAACTACGGAATACCATGTGCGCAGCCCAAGTCACGAACAACAGGCTGCACACGGATCCAGCCGAGATCAAGTCCTTTAACGGGTAGCCCTCTGATGACAACTCTGGTCAGTCTGATTTACATATGCCTGCGGCGCCTCACGACATTCGTGTGCCCCGCATCCGGCATGAATCAGCCGCCAGCCTTTGTGCAGTGGGCGCCAGCAGCCGCGCTTTGTGCGGCACCCACCCGTTTGACCCCTGCTCGCTCCATCCACGCGCCTACGCCCAGACCACGTCGCTGACCGATTCATTTCGGTCGGCCGCGCGCCGTCAAAAGCTCTCCGGCAATTCCTCCACGTTCGCACTGCGTCCCTCCGGCGTCGTTGGCCCATTTTGGGCATGTGATTGGTGTCTGGATATGACACCAAAACGAAGAACGATAAGGAAGGCTACCCATGAAACGGATGCTGGTAAACGCCACTCAGGCTGAAGAACGCCGCCTGGCGATCGTCGACGGACAAAAACTCCTCGACTACGAAATTGAAATCGAAGGGCGCGAACAGCGCAAGGGCAACATCTACAAAGCCGTCGTCACGCGCGTCGAGCCCTCGCTGGAAGCCTGCTTCGTCGACTACGGCGAAGACCGCCACGGCTTCCTGCCGTTCAAGGAAATCTCCAAGCAATACTTTGCCCAGGGCGTGCCGGTCAGCCAGGCGCGTATCAACGACGTCATCAAGGAAGGCCAGGAACTGCTGGTCCAGGTCGAAAAGGAAGAACGCGGCAACAAGGGCGCGGCCCTCACCACCTTCGTCTCCCTGGCCGGCCGCTATGTGGTCCTGATGCCCAACAACCCGCGCGGCGGCGGCGTGAGCCGACGCATCGAGGGCGACGACCGGGCCGAGCTCAAAGAAGCGATGGACCAGCTCGAGTACCCGAACGGCATGAGCATCATCGCGCGCACCGCCGGCATAGGCCGCAGCGCCCCTGAACTGCAGTGGGACCTGAACTACCTGCTCAAGCTCTGGACCGCCATCGACGGCGCCGGCAAGGGCGGCAAGGGCGCCTTCCTGATTTACCAGGAATCCAGCCTCGTAATCCGCGCCATCCGCGACTACTTCAACAGCGACATCGGCGACATCCTGTTCGACACCGACGACGTCTACGAGCAGGCCAAGCAGTTCATGGCCCACGTGATGCCCGAGCACGAGCACCGCGTCAAGCGCTACCGCGACGACGCGCCGCTGTTCAGCCGCTTCCAGATCGAGCACCAGATCGAGTCGGCCTATGCCCGCACCGTGCAGCTGCCTTCCGGCGGCGCCATCGTGATCGACCACACCGAGGCCCTGGTCTCGGTCGACGTCAACTCGGCCCGCGCCATCAAGGGCGGTGACATCGAGGAAACAGCCACCCGCACCAACCTGGAAGCCGCCGACGAAGTCGCGCGCCAGATGCGTTTGCGCGACCTGGGCGGCCTGATCGTCATCGACTTCATCGACATGGAAGAGTCGCGCAACCGCCGCGATGTGGAAAACCGCCTGCGCGATGCGCTGCGCCAGGACCGCGCCCGCGTGCAGTTCGGCACCATCAGCAAGTTTGGCCTCATGGAAATGAG